>WNFC01000095.1_pt1 | contig 101443 bp, 90 predicted proteins | sample 5400541 | NCBI WGS metagenome assembly WNFC01 (sample SAMN13153342, study PRJNA577476) | soil metagenome | isolation source: 120 cm saprolite under Douglas fir tree site 2 hole 2 replicate 1 | place: USA:California | collected 2015-04-18
GAAGGCAGAGACTGCATCCCGCAACAAAAACGTTTCTGGCGCTGCGGATAGCGGTGAATCGAGAGATGGAGGAACTCGGGCAGTTTCTTTCTCGGACCCCCGCCACAATGAATTCGGGCGGCCGCTGGGTGGTGTTGAGTTACCACTCGCGTGAAGACCGCCTGGTGAAGCATGCTTTTCAAGAGGGAGAGCGAGCAGGAAAGCTCCGCGTGCTGACGAAACATGTCATCCAGCCCAGTGAGGAAGAGATGTTGGGCAACCCGCGTTCGCGAAGCGCGAAACTGCGGTGTGCGGAAAGAGTGTAGTCATGGCGAGAAAGAAAAGAACAGCAGCGATGCTGGAGTTTCAGACGGTCAAGAGGATTGATAATTCGCGGCTGGTCCGGCACGTCGAGCCGGTGAAGATGCGGAATTACTACCGGACGGTGGGGCTGGGCGGAATCGTCGCGGCATTTTTCATGCTGTATATCTACCAGCACTTCCGCTGCATCGACCTGAGTTTTCAACTCGAAGACGTGAGGGGCAGGCAGACTGAGGCGGCGGCGCTGAACTCTTCACTGAAGCTGGAGATTGCGAGCCTGCGGAACCCGATGCGCATCGACGTGATTGCGCGGCGGCAGCTTGGATTGACCGAACCGTTGCCGACGCAGATGCAGGAATACGACGCACCGAGCGGCGCGGAAGTGGCGGCTGCGCGCTATGTACATTCGAATCGCGGGCAATAGACATTCGCCTCACCGACGAATTTGCTGTCAATCTAATCGTTATCCAACCGGAGCGATCGCCGATCTGAATTCGTCATGCTAAGAAAGCGTCCCCACGTCGTTCCAGCAGGCCGTTTGGCGGCCGATTCGAAGGGCGGGCATAGAGCGTTCAACTCGAGGGGCAGCCGCGGCCAACTACAAGCAAAACGTTTGCTGATTGTCGGCGCCGTGGCCGTGGTGTGGATGGTAGCGGTGTTCGGGCGCTTGGGTTACCTGCAGCTCTTCCGCCACAGCGACTACATGGCGCGCGCGCAGCGGCAGCAGAGGCGCGTGATTGAAATCACCCCGAAGCGCGGGGCCATCTACGACCGCAACATGCACCCGCTGGCGATGAGCCTGCAGGTGGATTCCACCTTCGCAATCCCCAGCGAACTGGGCGACAACAAAGCGCAAGCCGCGGCACTGCTCTCGGGCGTGTTGAACATTCCGCGGGATCTACTGGAAGCAAAATTCGAATCCGGCGCCACCTTTGTGTGGATTGCGCGCAAGCTTCCTCCGGAGAAGAGGGAAGCCGTCGAAGCGCTGAATTTGAAAGGCATTTACTTCCAGAAAGAGAACCAGCGGTTTTATCCCAAACGGGAGCTTGCCGCGCACGTGCTGGGGTTCGTTGACCTCGACGAAAAAGGGCTGGGCGGAATCGAGTACGAACTCGACGGTCAGATTCGCGGCAAGAGCGAAAAAATTATCGTAATGGCCGACGCGCGGCAGCGCTGGTTCGACGGCGGCGAAGCGCAGCGGGAGCGTGGGGCGAATGTAGTTCTCACGCTGGATGAAAAAGTTCAGTACATTGCGGAACGAGAACTCGGAGCGGCAATCGCCAGGACACGCGCGATTGCCGGGACGGTGGTGGTGATGAATCCCAGCACCGGAGAGATCCTGGCGCTGGCGAATTGGCCGAAGTTCAACCCGAACACCGCTTCGGATGCCCCCGCAGAAGCGCGGATGAACCGCGGAGTGAGCGCGCTCTACGAACCGGGCTCGACATTCAAGCTGATTACACTGGCGGCTGCCTTTGATCAGGGGATTACGCGGCCAGGAGAAGTGTTCGATTGCGAAAACGGCGCGGTCTATGTGGCCGGGCACCGCATCCGCGACCACAAACCGTTTGCGCTGCTGAGCGTGTCCGACATTCTGGCACAGTCGAGCGACGTCGGCGCCATCAAGATCGCGCTGCGCCTGGGCGCGCCAAAGTTTTACGACTACATTCGCGCATTCGGATTTGGCCAGCCGACAGGCGTGGACTTGCCGGGGGAGAGCAGGGGAATCCTACGGCGACTCGAGAATTGGTCGGCGATCTCCATCGGGTCGATTTCCATGGGGCAGGAAGTCGGGGTGACACCGCTCCAACTGGCTAGCGCCGTCTCCGCGATAGCGAATGGCGGCCTGCTCTACAAGCCGCACGTGATTGCGGAATTGCGCCGCGGTGATAAGGCGTTGCCTGGGGAAGGCGTGCTGGCGCCGGCCGAGCCCAAGCGCGTGATCCGCGCGGAGACTGCGGCGACGCTGCGGAGATTGATGGAAGGAGTAGTTCTGGAGGGCACAGGAAAACTGGCACATCTCGATGGCTGGACCGCGGCGGGGAAAACCGGCTCCGCGCAAAAAATCGATCCCGCCACGGGAAGATATTCGCCGACACAGTTGATTGCCTCCTTCACTGGCTTTGCGCCGATCAGCAATCCAGCGGTGACCATTCTTGTTTCTCTGGATTCACCGGTGGGGCAGCACGAAGGGGGGCAGGTGGCTGCGCCGGTTTTCAAGCGCATCGCCGAGCAAGTTCTGCCATACCTGGATGTGCCGAGAGATGTTCCGGTGGCACCGCGACTGATGCAAGCTGCATACAAGAACCGTGACGTGGCAGATAGCGCCACGCTGCAAGATTTCACGCCCACGGATTTCTCCGGTCTGCCCGACCAACCTCCGGCGGGGATTTCTGCACCTAATCCGAAGGAGCACAAGGACGAGACGCCTTCCGTGACCGTGGCCGTGGACGAAGGGGGCGATATCGAGGTGCCAGACTTTTCCGGCAAGACGATGCGTGAGGTGACCGAGACTTGCATTCGCCTTGGGCTGGAGCCGGTTTTGGTTGGCACGAGCCTTGCAACCAATCAAGCGCCAGCGGCGGGAGCAAGAGTCAGACACGGGGCTAAGATCACCGTGCAATTCGGGACAACGGCACCAAAAATCGCGAAGCTGCACCAGAGGGCCAGGCATTAGGATGAAAATTGGATTGAGCCAAGAGGAAGAGCAAGCACGAGGCGACACCACGAACCAAGTTGACACACGTCTGAATCCGTCTGCCTACCAGAAGAAAGCACTCCTTCGCAGAAAACTGGTGGAGTTGTTCGAGGGCACACAGACGACCGTGTCTTCAGTTGCGAGCAAACTAGAAATTCGCCAAGTGACATGTGATTCGCGGAAGGTGCAGCCTGGGGCGCTGTTTTTTGCGTTGCGTGGCGCAAAGGCAGATGGAAACGCGTTTATCCAAGACGCGGTGCAGCGGGGAGCGATTGCCATTGCCAGCGAAACGCCAGCGCCTGGCAATCTGCCGGGCACGGTGGCCTGGATTCAAGTTCAGGAAGAACGCAAGGCTCTGGCGATTGCGGCCGCGAATTTCTTTGGGCACCCGGCGAATGCGCTGCAACTCGTGGGCGTGACTGGCACGAATGGCAAGACCACTACGACGTCCCTGATCGACGCGATCGTGAAGGCTTCGGGCGCGAAGACGGGCTTGTTTGGGACGATCGCCTATCACACACCGCTAGGCGATTATCCCGCGCCGAACACTACTCCTGAATCCGTGGACCTGCAGGGATTTTTCGCGGAGATTCGCGACACGGGCGGCAAGTACGCGGTGCTCGAAGCCAGCTCGCATTCCCTGGCGATGGATCGCTTGTGGGGGTGCCATTTTCAGGCCGCAGTCTTCACCAACCTGACGCGCGAGCACATGGATTTTCACAAGACGTTTGAAGATTACTTCGCCGCGAAGAAAAGGTTATTCGCAGGCACAGGCGCGGGAGTTCCTGAAGTCGCCCTGCTGAACAGCGATGATGAATTCGGAAAGCGGCTGGCGGGGCTCGCGAAAAACACTCTGACGTATGGACTGGAATCGCACGCGGACATCACGACCAAGAAATTTCAACTGACATTCGAGGGCCTGACCTTTACAGCCCAGACACCGAACGGAAAGCTGAATGTGGTTTCGCCGCTGGTGGGCCGCATCAATGTTTACAACTTGTTGGCGGCGATTGGAGCGGCACAGGCGCTTGGCCTGTCGAATGATGTGATCGAAACGGGCATCCGGAATCTCGAGAGCGTCTCCGGACGATTTCAACGGATCGATCTTGGACAGCCATTTTTGGTGATTGTGGACTATGCGCATACGGATGATGCCCTGGAGAACCTGATTCGTACGGCGCGCGAACTGAATCCGAAAGGCCGCATCATTACGCTCTTCGGGTGCGGCGGCGAAAAAGATCGCACCAAACGGCCGGTGATGGGTGAGGTGACGGGACGGCTGAGCGACTTGACGATTCTCTCCAGCGACAATCCGCGGAGCGAGGATCCGCTGAAAATCATCAGCGACATCATCGTGGGCTTGCAAAAAACGGCGGGCAAGTATTTGATCGAGCCAGATCGCGAAAAGGCGATCAGCCTGGCGATGGACGAAGCCCGCGCGGGAGACATGGTACTACTCGCAGGAAAAGGTCACGAGAATTATCAAATTCTCGCCGACCGCACACTCGAATTTGACGATCGCGAAATGGCGCGGCGCGCCCTCCGCGATCGTGGTTTCGAAGGGCCGCGAGGCAGTTCTGGGTTTGGCACCTAGCGCGCTTGTTCTCAAGGTGTGGCGAGGGCGCTGGGGTCCCGGGAAGACTGGGCGAGCCAGTTGCGGACCTCTCGAAAGGAGGAGCCCTCAAAACGTTGAAAACACCACGAGCCGTAGGGAGTGCCGTTAAGAAGAATCCTTTGAGGAACTTATGCGGTGGACGATTGCACAGGTGGCTAGCGCTTTGGGTACTCGGCCGGGGACGGGACTCGACCCCCTGGCCCGGGTGGCCGGCGTCTCGATTGATTCTCGCACGGTACGTGCCGGAGAACTGTTCGTTGCCATCCACGGACCGCGTCACGACGGACACGATCATGTGGGCAGCGCGCTGGGGAGTGGAGCAATCGCGGCGGTGGTGGCGGAGAGCCAGCTTTCGCGATTTGCGGGCGAGATCGGCAGCCGCTGCATCGCCGTGGTCGAAACCTTTGAAGCGCTCAAGCAATTGGCGAGCGCAGTACGCCAAGCCTGGGGCGGGAAAATTGCCGGTGTCACAGGTTCGGTCGGGAAGACCACTACGAAAGAGATCCTGGCGGCATTGCTGGGCGCGAAGCTGCGGGTCCTGAAATCGGAAGGAAATCTGAATAACGAGTACGGGCTTCCGCTGACGTTGCTGCGGCTCGAGGAAACGCATCAGGCGGCAGTGCTGGAGATGGGCATGTCCCGAGGCGGCGAGTTGAAACGGCTGGCGGCGATTGCGCGGCCCGATGTTGGAGTGGTGACGCGAGTGGCGCCGGCGCACCTGGAGTTTTTTTCTTCGGTGGATGAGATCGCGCTCGCGAAGCGCGAATTGATCGAAGGATTGAATGGGCACGAATCAACCGCAGTTTTGAACGCGGATGACCCGCGCGTTGCGGCGTTTGGAGGGTTCGCTCCCGGACGGGTTGTGACCTACGGCATAGAAAAGCCGGCGTTCTTTATGGCGCAGGAGATTGAAGACCGTGGAGCGTTGGGATCGGCGTTTGACTACGTCAGCCCCGAGGGCCGTGTTCGGCTGGAATTGAGAGTGCCGGGGCATCACGCGATTTCGAACGCGCTGGCGGCGCTGGCGGCCGCGAGCGTTTGGGACATCGGCGCGGCGGAAGCGCAAAGCGTTCTTCGCACTTTGCGCGCGCCGGCGATGCGTGGGGAACTCTTGCGGTTTTCGAATGGAGCGGCGCTGATCAACGACAGTTACAACTCGAGTCCCGCGGCGCTGCAAGCCATGACGGAGCTGCTGGCGGCCACGCCAAACTACCGCCGCAGGATTCTTGCCGCGGGAGAAATGCGCGAGCTTGGCGCGGCTTCCAAGGAACTACATCGGGAGGCGGGAAAGTTTGCGGCGAAGACTGGCAAGCTCGATTGGATCCTCGGTGTCTCGGGCGATGCCGCAGAGATTGTAAATGGCGCTGTGGCGTCCGGTTTTTCAGCGGCTCAAACGAAATTTTTCGAAACGCCGGAAGAAGCGGCTGAGTTTCTGAGGGGTATCTTGGTTTCCGGTGACCTGTTACTGGTGAAAGGCTCGCGCGGAGTGAAGATGGAGCGCATCGTCGAATCGCTGATTGCCCAGCATGCCGCCCCGGGTGAATTTTCCGGAGAGGGGGTACGGCACTAAGATGCTCTACTACCTCCTTTACCATGTCTTGCAGCGCTACTTCAGCCCGCTGAACGTTTTTCGCTACATCACTGTCCGCACGGTGTACGCGAGCCTCACGGCAATGTTTCTTGCATTGGTGTTTGGGCCCTGGCTCATCCGGCGTTTGGGGGAACTGCAGATCGGCCAGTTCATCCGCGAGGAGGGCCCCGAAGAACACAAGAAGAAAGCAGGCACGCCGACGATGGGCGGCGTGCTCATCGTGCTATCCACAGCGGTGCCCGTTCTTCTTTGGGCCGATCTGACGAATCCATTTATCCTGCTTTCGCTCTTCGCGCTGTTCGGTTTCGCCATCATCGGGTTCATCGATGACTACGCGAAGGTATCGAAGCAGCGCAACCTGGGCCTCACCGCGAAGAAAAAGATCTACTTTCAAATTTTGGTCAGCCTGGGCGTCGGGATTTCCTTGCTGATTCTCGCTACGCGATATGCGTATTCGACTCAGCTTATGATTCCATTTCTAAAGCGGCTGCATCCGGATCTGGTGATCCATTCGCTCATCGGGGTGAAACATTTCTGGCCGCTCGCATTTATTCCCTTCCTGTTTTTTATATGCGTGGTCATTGTCGGTTCGTCAAATGCCGTGAACCTCACGGATGGTCTCGACGGGCTTGCCATTGGCTGCACGGTGATAGCGGCAGGGGCGCTGACCGTACTGACCTACGTGAGCAGCAACTCTCGCTGGGCGACCTACCTTGAGATTCAGTACATCCCGCGCGTCGGCGAACTCACCGTGTTTTGCGGAGCGCTGGTCGGCGCTTCGCTTGGTTTCCTCTGGTACAACGCACACCCGGCGGAGATTTTCATGGGCGATGTGGGCTCGTTGTCGCTGGGCGGGACGCTCGGCACCGTAGCCGTAATCATCAAGCAGGAGGTTCTGCTCTTTTTTGTTGGCGGGATTTTTGTGATCGAAGCGCTTTCCGTGATTCTGCAGGTGGGGTCGTTCAAGCTGCGGAGAAAGCGCATCTTCCGCATGGCGCCGATTCATCACCATTTCGAATTGATGGGCTGGAGCGAATCGAAGGTAATTGTACGATTTTGGATTGCGGCGCTGGTTTTTGCGCTGTTTGCGCTGACGACGCTGAAATTGAGGTAGCGGGACATTTTGTACAGAGGATTTTGCGACAGAGATGGCAAATCCGTTCGAATTGCGAGGCAAGCGCGTGCTGGTCGTGGGACTGGCAAGGACTGGCGTGGCAACGTCGCAATTCTGCGCGGGGCGCGGCGCCAAGGTGACGGCGACGGATACGCGATCGGAAAGCGAAATTGGCGAAGCGGCTAAGTCCTTGCGCGCTGCCGGAGTCCAACTGGAGCTGGGCGGCCACAAAGAGAAAACGTTTCTGGATCAGGATTTGGTCGTTCCAAGTCCAGGAGTGCGGGCTGACGCCCCGTTGCTGCAAGCAGCCCGAACCAAAGGCGTAACGATTTGGAGCGAGATCGAGCTGGCGGATCGCTTCTTGAAAGGGCGCATGATCGGCATCACGGGTTCGAATGGCAAGACCACGACGACTTCGCTGATCGCGCACATTTTGAAAGATGCGGGAGTCCCCACGATTCTCGCCGGGAATATCGGCACGCCGCTGATTTCCCAAGTCGAGCAGACGAGCGACAAAACGATTACCGTGGCAGAGCTGAGCAGTTTCCAACTCGAATTGATTGATACGTTTCGGGCCGACATCAGCGTGTTTCTGAATCTCACGCCGGACCATCTGGATCGCCACCACACGCTGGAAGCCTATGGTGCTGCGAAAGCGCGAATCTTTGAAAATCAGACGGAGTCGGACAGCGCGGTACTGAACGCGGATGATCCCACAACTCGACCTTACGCGCCTGCAAAGCCACAGCTGTTCTGGTTCAGCCGGAAGCAGCGCGTCGCTCAGGGGGCGCTTGTTCGCGAGAACGAAATCGTGTTCCGCCAAGACGGAAAGGACGAGTTCGTCCTCAAGCTGCAAGACATTCCGCTGGCGGGCGCGCACAACGTTGAAAACGTGCTGGCGGCGGTGGCGGCAGCACGCCTCGCTGGTGCGCAAGCGGCGGAGATCGCCAGCGGCGTGCGCTCGTTTGCAGGCGTGGAGCATCGTCTGGAGTTTGTTGCGGAGATTGGCGGGGTGCGCTATTACAACGATTCGAAAGCGACAAACGTCGATGCGACTATCAAGGCGCTGGATGCATTTTCCGGTCGGATCCTGATCGTTCTCGGCGGAAAAGATAAAGGCAGCGATTACACCGTTTTGCAGAAGCCGTTGCGCGAAAAGGCGATTCTTGCGCTGCTAATCGGCGCGGCTTCGGAGAAAATTGAAAAGCAAATCGCCGGAAGCGTGGCGATCGAGCGCGCGGGAACGATCCAACGCGCGGTAGAGATTGCTTCGCATGCGGCGCGGCCCGGGGACGTCGTGCTTCTCGCCCCGGCGTGCGCCAGCTTCGACCAGTTTGATAACTACGAACACCGCGGCCGCGTCTTCAAGGATTTGGTGCACCAATTGGAGCGGCAAGCCGCAAGTACGAGCTCCGGGAGAGGATGACCTGGCGTGCCAAGACGACTCGAAGGTGATCGCTGGCTGTTCGGAGTGACGGTGGTCCTGTGCCTCTTCGGCGCGGTGATGATTTTGAGCGCCTCCGCAGTAACCGCGGAACATCAGTACGGCCACTCTTCCATCTTTCTGCTGCGGCAGGCGGCGTGGCTCGTCATTGGTCTATTGGGAATGTTTGTGCTCATGCGCACTGACTATCGCAAGCTGCGAGAACCGGCGGTGGTCTACCCGGTCGTGTGCATTATATTGCTGCTGCTGGTTGGAACTTTGTTCCTTGATAAGTCCCACGCAACGCATCGCTGGATCAAATTTGGCCCCATCGGGGTCCAGCCTTCGGAGCTCGCAAAGCTTGCTGTCATACTGTATCTGGGGTGGTTTCTTGACCTGAGGCGGCGCGGCAAAGGCGGGATGGAATTCTGCAAAGAAGATTTTTTGCAGACGATTCTTCCCGCAGCGGGACCGGTCTTGTTTTGCGTGGTGTTGATTCTGCTGCAGCCCGATCTGGGCACTTCCGTAGAAATTGTTTTATTTTCCACGGCGATTCTCTATGTCGCGGGCCTTTCGTGGAAATGGATCACAGCCGGCGCACTGGCGGCCGTGCCGATTCTGTACCTTTTGATCACGCAAGTGTCGTACCGCCAGGCGCGGCTCATGGCATTTCTCGACCCTGCCTCGGATCCGCAAGGCGCCGGATTTCAACTGCTGCAGTCGCTGATCGCCGTGGGTTCTGGAGGATTTACAGGGGTAGGGTTAATGGAAAGTAAGCAGAAGCTCTTCTATCTGCCGGAAGCGCACACGGATTTTATTTATGCCGTAATTTCTGAAGAGCTTGGCTTTATCGGCGCAGTGATTGTGATCGCTCTCTTTGTCGTTTATGGCTGGCGCGGCATGCGTGCTGCGTTCGCTGCGCCGGACGGGTTCGGACGCCTGCTGGCGTTGGGCATCACGGCCATGGTGCTGAGCCAGGCGTTGATCAATTTCGCGGTCGTGCTTGGCATGGTTCCGACGAAAGGAATTCCGCTGCCATTCATCAGCTACGGCGGATCGAGTTTGCTCGCCATGCTGCTGGCCACCGGAGTGCTGCTGAATATCTCGCAGCAGGCGGCAGAGGCATGAGGAGCGAACGCGCCAAGTGAAATTGCTGATCGCAGGCGGCGGCACGGGCGGACACGTTTTTCCAGCGCTGGCGATTGCGCAGGAATGGCTTTTGAGAGGGATGGGGAGAGAAGTCGTGCTGGTGGGAACACAACGCGGAATTGAAATGAAACTGGTGCCGCAGGCCGGGCTGCCATTGGAAACGCTGCGCGTGGCCGGCTTGAAAGGCAAAGGAGGCGCGACGCTTTTGAAGAATCTGGCGATGCTCGTTCCCGCAATGCTGGATGCGCGTCGCGTGCTGCGCAAGCACAAACCCATCGCGGCATTCGGAGTCGGTGGCTACGCTGCCGGGCCGATGCTTTTGGCGGCTTGGCTTGGGCGAGTGCCAAATATCATCTTCGAACCAAATGCCGAGCCGGGTTTTACGAACAAGGTGCTGGCGCGAATCTCAAAACGAATTGCAACCGGCTATGAAATTTCTGCACAAATCTGGGGTCACAAAGCAATTGTTACCGGGTGTCCTGTGCGGCCGGAATTTTTTTCGATTGCATCGCGCAGGCCAGAAAAACCGTTTCGGCTGTTGATCACCGGAGGCAGCCAGGGCGCGCTGCCGATCAATCGGGTTTTTGTGGATGCGATGGACCGCCTGGCGGCGCGCAAGAATGAACTCGCCATCGTGCATCAAACCGGGGAGCGCGATTATAATGCGGTACGCACCGCGTACGCGCGGCGCGAAATTCAAGCGGAGGTTGTCCCCTTCCTGTCGAATATGGCGGAGCGCTTTGCCTGGGCAGATGTGATCGTTTGCCGAGCAGGAGCCATCACCGCAGCGGAAGTCGCAGCCGCGGGCCGGGCCGCCATCTTTATTCCCTTTGGAAGAGCAACGGACAGCCATCAATTGCGCAACGCCCAGGAGATGGCGCGCGCGGGCGCCGGCCGGCTCATCTCCGAAGCGGAACTCACGGCGGAGAAGTTGACGGCTGAAATTTTCTCTCTCCTCGACCAGCCTCACGAGATCGAAAAACTTTCCACCGCTGCGCGCGGACTCGCCCGCCCTCATGCCGCGCGCGACATCATCAATTTGATTGAAGGAGCCGCAAACGTGCAGGGAAGCCGGCAGAGGGCAGGGTCATGATGGTTTCTTTTCGTAATTTTCAACGGATTCATCTGGTCGGTATCGGCGGCATCGGCATGAGCGGCATCGCTGAAGTGCTGCTCACGCTTGGCTATTCGGTGTCTGGTTCCGACGTAAAACCTTCGACGATCACCGAACGCTTGCAGAATCTCGGCGCGACCATATTCGAAGGTCACAAGGCTTCGAACGCGGATGGTGCGCACGTCGTCGTAACTTCCTCCGCGGTGAAAGCGGACAATCCCGAAGTCGTCGAAGCGCACAAATGCAAGATCCCTGTGATTCCGCGCGCGGAGATGCTCGCCGAACTGATGCGCCTGAAATATGGAATTGCTGTTGCCGGCGCGCACGGCAAAACGACGACAACTTCGATGGTGGCCTCCGTACTGGCGGCCGCCCATCTCGACCCGACGTTTGTCGTTGGCGGCAGAGTGAATCAGGCGGGCACGACCGCCCGGCTGGGCAAAGGCGAATACTTTGTCGTGGAAGCCGACGAGAGCGACCGCAGCTTCCTGATGCTGGCGCCAGTCGTCGCCGTGGTGACCACGATCGACCGCGAACACCTCGATCAGTACACCTCGCTGCAAGACATTCAGGACGCGTTCATTCAGTTCGTGAACCGCGTGCCATTCTACGGCGCGGCGATTCTGTGCATTGACGAGCCCAACGTGCAGGCCATTCTTCCCGACATAAAGCGGCCGATCATTACCTACGGAACGTCGAGCCAGGCCGACCTGGTCATTAGCGAGGTCAAGCTAGAGGGTCTCCAGAGCGAATTTCGCCTCACGTACAAAGGTGACGATCTCGGCGTCTTCCAGCTGGCTCATCCGCCGGGAATGCACAACGTACGCAACGCCGCGGCTGCAGCCGCGGTGGCGCTCTATCTGAATGTTGCCTCTGATCTGATCCGCGAAGGTCTCGCCAAATTTGCCGGGGTGGGCCGCCGGTTTGACATCAAAGGCGTGGTGAACAACATCACCGTCGTCGATGACTACGGCCACCACCCGGTGGAAATCCGTGCCACCTTGGAAGCAGCGCGCGGCTGCAAGTTCAATCGTCTGCTGGTGCTCTTTCAACCGCATCGTTACACACGTACACAGCATCTCTGGGACGAATTCTCCCGCGCCTTTAACCAAGCCGATGTTCTCGTGCTAACCGACATCTACGCCGCCAGCGAAGCGTCCATCCCCGGCGTGACCAGCGAGACGCTCGGCAATGCCATTCGGGAAGCCGGCCACAAGAATGTTCATTATTTCGGCTCGATGCAGGAAGGCGTTGGCTTTCTGCTGAAACAGGCCCGCCCGGGTGACGCCATCTTGACCATCGGTGCAGGCAGCGTCAGCCGCGCGAGCAACGAGCTGATGGTCCTGCTCGGAACGGAGCATCCCGCGCACCATGCGCATTAGCGATCCCAAAATCGTCGCCGGACTCGCGAAGCTCGACGTTGAGCTTCGCCAGGGAACTTCTCTCGCGGAATTGACTTACCTCGGTATCGGCGGCACCACCGATCTGCTGCGCATTCGCAAGCATGAGAGCATTCCGTGCCTTTTGAGGCTGCTCGATGAGAGCCACATCCCGCACAAGTTCCTGGGCGGCGGCTCGAACCTGCTGGTGGGCGACGGCGAATTGCCCTGGGTTGTTCTGCAGCTCGTCCCTCCGGAGCCTGCCATCGTTCTCGAAGGCAAGCTGGCGCGCGTGGACGCCGTGGCGGACCTGGGCCGCACGGTTACCTATTGTGCGAAGCACGATCTTGGTGGAATGGAGGGCTTGATCGGAGTCCCCGGCACCGTGGGCGGGGCTCTCCGCATGAACGCCGGAGCCTACGGCATGCAGATCGGGACGTACGTCCGCGAGGTGAAGCTCTACCGCGCTGCCGAACGAAAGATCGAAATTCTGCGCGAGCATCAAATTTCTTTCGAATACCGGCACACTTCTTTTGCGCCTGATGATATGATGCTCGCGGTGACATTGGAACTACCCTCCAAACCGTTCAAAGAAATCCTCGAAGGTATTCGTATCTGCAACGAAAAACGGCGATCCAGCCAGCCGCTGGGACAAAAAAGCGCCGGCTGCATCTTCAAGAACCCTCCTGGCGCATCCGCCGGACGCATGATTGACGAACTCGGACTCAAAGGGCTGTCTGTGGGCGACGCCCGAGTCAGCGACCGCCACGCCAATTTCTTCGTGAACGCAGGCAAAGCTTCCGCCAGGGACATGCTGGCCCTGATTGCCGATGTGCGCGAGCGCGTGCAGAAGGCGTACGGCATTGAGCTGGAGAACGAGGTGGTGGTTTGGAACGCATAAAGGCCATGCATCGGAACGCGGCCGCGACGGATGCCGATTCGTATCGGCCTGAGCTGATTGCTGACGACGAGCCGCGCTATCTGCGCCGGCAAAAACCGGTTGAAATCCGCCGCAAGAAATTTTCCGGGCGGGGATGGCCGTTTTATCGCCGTGTGCTGGCTTTGACTTTCGTTGGAGTAGCGGGCGTGGCGGCGGCCAGCTACGGCATGCGTTTTCTGCTGTATTCGCCCACGATGCTTCTGCTTAGGCCGGAACAGATTGAATTGAGCGGCAATCACATCGTCAGCCGCGAGGCCGTGGTGCAGCAGTTTGTTCATGATCACAACCGCAGTGTCCTCCGCGTTGCGCTGGATACACGCCGCAGCCAAATCGAGCAAATCCCCTGGGTCGAATCCGCCAGCGTACAGCGAATTCTGCCGAATCGCATCCGCGTCGAGCTGACCGAACGGACGCCCGTCGCCTTCGCGCGCAACGGCAACGAGTTGGCGCTGATCGATGCCCATGGCGTCATCCTCGAAAGGCCCCAGGGCGAGGATCTGCGTTTTCCGATCGTCAGCGGCGTTTCGGAAGATGTGCCGCGCGACCAGCGCGAAAAACGCATGCAGGTCTACATGGAGTTTACGAAGGGCATCGATCTCGTGCGCGCCGGGTCGTCCGAAGGTGTCAGCGAGCTCGATCTTTCGAATCCCAAGGATCTGCGCGTCGTGATGACCGGGCTGGCGGGTCCCACGGATTCGCAGGCCGTAACGATTCATTTCGGCGCGGGCGAGTTCACCGGCAAGTACAAAATGCTGGTGGACAATTTTTCGCAGTGGCAGGCGAACACCGGCCGCGTGCAGTCCATCGATTTGCAGTATATGAGGCAGGTGGTCGTGAATCCCGACACCAGCGCGGGCACGGCAGCCAAAAAAACAAAATAGATTCATCGCGGGAGCGGCGGCTTGGCGAAGAAAGACAAATACCTGGTGGGGCTGGACATCGGCAGCTCCAAGACTACCGTTCTTATCGCGGAAGTCGAAGGCGAACTCGTGAAGTTTCTGGCACTCGGCGCTGCCGAGTCCAAGGGACTTCGCAAAGGTCTGATCGTTAATCTGGATGCTACCGTCAGCTCGATTCGCCGCGCCGTGGAAGAAGCCGAGAGCGTGGCAAACGTGCCCGTGGAAGAAGCACTGATCGGCGTGGCCGGAAGCCACGTGCGCGGCGTCAACAGCCGCGCAGGAATCACTCTTGGAAACCGGCCGCGCGACATTGAGCGCGATGACGTGCGCCGCGCTGTCGATGCGGCCCGCAATATTACCCTTCCTGAAGACCGCGAAGTTCTGCACGTTCTCCCCCACGAATTCCGGGTGGACGCGCAGGACGGAATTCGCGATGCCATCGGCATGGTCGGCCAGCGGCTGGAAGCCAACGTCCATCTGGTCACTTCGTCGGTGGCCGCCACGCAGAATCTTGTTACCGCGGCCAACCGGGCGGGCATTCTAATTAGCGACACGGTGTTGGAACCTCTTGCTTCCGCAGAGTCCTCCCTTACGCAAGACGAGCGCGACCTTGGCTGTTGCTTGCTGGACATCGGCGGAGGCACGACCGAAGTGATCGTTTACGGCAGCGGCGTGGTCCGTCATACGAGCGCGGTTGCCATTGGCGGCGATCATTTTACGAATGACCTCGCCGTCGGATTGCGCACGCCGATTCCCGAAGCGGAAAGAATTAAACGCCGCCACGGCTGCGCCGCGTCCGCGTTCATGAAGGCCGATGGCCCGATCGAGATCGCCAGCGTCGGCGATCGTCCGCCGCGCACGATCTTCGCGCATATGCTTACGGACATCATCGAGCCGCGCGCCATGGAATTGCTCTCCCTCATTCGCGACGATTTGCAGCGCGCCGGTCTTGACGGCCAGATTCCCGCCGGATTCGTTTTGGCCGGCGGTGGTGCGAGGCTGCATGGCTTGGATGAACTCGCCGACGAGTCGTTTCACCTGCCGGTGCGCGTCGCGGAACCAAAAGGATTGGCTGACCTGCCGGAACAGGTGGCGCGGCCGGAGTATGCAACTGTCGTCGGGCTTGTGTTGTACGGCGCGAAGGTGCGGCGCAGCTCGCCGCAGCGCGCAGGAAATCTTGTATCCAAATTGAAGTCCATGTTCGCGGGCGCCTCGTGACCCTGCCCAGGAGCCGCCGGCGAACTGGAGAAGGTTGAGGAAAAGCATGACAGCGAGAGACGCAGGAATCCGGATGAGCTTCAGCGAGGAGCTTCAGCCGGCGAAGATCAAAGTCATCGGCGTGGGCGGGGGCGGATGCAACGCGGTGAATCGCATGATTCGCGCCAAGCTCGAAGGCGTCGAATTCATCACCGCGAATACCGATTTGCAAGCGCTCAAGCTGTCGCAAGCGCCCGTGAAATTGCAGCTCGGCGCGAAGCTCACCAAGGGCCTCGGCGCCGGCGCAAACCCCGAGGTCGGCCGCAAAGCTGCGCTCGAGGACACGGAGAAAATTATCGAGGCGCTCGAAGGCTCGGACATGATTTTCATCACCTCCGGTCTCGGCGGAGGAACAGGCAGCGGCGCGGCGCCCGTAGTCGCTTCGCTGGCAAGCGAGCTTGGCGCGTTAAGCGTAGCCGTGGTAACGAAACCGTTCGCCTTCGAAGGCAAGCGCCGCATGATGCAGGCCGAGCAGGCTCTTCAAGAACTTATCGGCGCCGTGGACACCGTCATCGTCATCCCCAACGAGCGCTTGATGGACACCGTCGAGCGCGGCACCAGCTTCTTCGATGCTTTCCGTATCGCGGATGACATCCTGCGTCAGGCGGTGCAAGGCATCTCGGACATTATTACCGTGCCCGGCATCATTAACCGCGACTTCGCGGACGTGAAAGCCATCATGCATGGCCAGGGCTACGCCGTGATGGGCACTGCGGTGGCCACCGGCACGAACCGCGCCGTGGACGCGGCGAACCGCGCCATTGCCAGCCCGCTCCTGGAAGACAATTCCATCCAGGGCGCGCAAGGGATCCTAATCAATATTTCCGGCAGCTCGAGTCTCACGCTGCACGAAGTTCATGAAGCTTCCAGCGTGATTCAGAAAGCGGCGCACGAAAATGCGAACATCATTTTCGGTGCCGTGCAGGACGACAACATGAAGGACAGCGTCAAGATCACCGTAATCGCGGCAGGCTTTAAAGACGCCAATAAGAAAAATATTCACCAGAAGCAGTCGTTCCTTCCGAAGACCTGGAAAGCTGGGCGCGAGATTCCGGAAGAACCCATGCACCATGCGACTTCAAACGTGGTTCATCAGGTGCAACAAAACGTCCGCGAGGTGAGCCACGATGTTCCGGCGGACGATTTGGATGTGCCCACATTCCTCCGCCGCCAAGCGCAAAAGGCCTGAGGAATTCTCAACCATTTTTTTCAGGGGCGCTCGCCGAGGCGGGCGTCCTTTGTTGTTTTGATTTGGAAAAACTTTTAAGACAGGCTCCCGAGCTGCTCGGTCAATTTCCTCACTTCGGCTTCGAATCTCTGGTAATCATGGCTTCCGTAAGGAAGCACTGTGCCCAGGCCGGAGTGAAATTCTCTCGCGCCTGTTTCCTTCACAACTCGCGCAATGTTCGAAGCGCTGATGCCTGCGCCAGGGACGATGGTGATGCGGTTGCCGGCCGCTGCGACGAGTTCGGCCAGCGGTGCAGCGCCTTCGAGAGCGCTCTTGGCGCCACCGGATGTCAGAATTCTGCTCGCGCCAGTCGGAATGACGTCTTCGAGTGCTCCGCGCAAATCCCCGCAATCATCGAACGCACGATGAAAGGTCAGAGGAAGAGGCCGCGCCAACGCGACAAGTTCCCTCGTTCGCTCCATATCCACCGAACCATCGCTTGTCAGGACGCCCGCGACGAGCCCGTCCATTCCTGCTTGCTTGGCCTCGCCGATGGAGCGCTTCATATCTGCAAATTCAGCTTCCGAATAAACAAACTTTCCTCCATGCGGCCGGATCATCCCGAAGATAGGAATTCGCAGCTGAGCGCGTACCGCTCGCATCAGTTCGATGCTGGGCGTAACTCCGCCGATGTTCAAGTTCCCGCAGAGTTCAATGCGATCTGCGCCGCCGCGCTGCGCGGCCAGCGCAGCCTCCAGCGTTTCGACGCTGATTTCGAGCAAGTATCTTCGCTTCACTTCTGGAGTCCGGAAAAAAGATTCAAGCGCGTCAGCGTGCCATGAGACCAGTTCCAGAATATGCCTAGCAGTGCAGCAATGTTCCAACCCCAGAGGAAGAGACGCATTTCCTTCGGGCTGTAGGGCCGATTTTTCCAGAGTACCGCTGCATCCAGCACAAACCACAAAGCGCCGATCGCCAGGAATCCGGCAATAATCCAATCTCGAAAATAGAAATAGACCAGAGCCGTTTCGATGGTCAGTAGCCCCGCGATGAAAAGTTTAGCTTGCACTCGGCCGATCAGCGTCGCCGTCGTGCTTCGGCTGCTCAAGCGATCCGGTTCGATATCCATCACTTCCCCGAACACGTGCGAGTGCATAGCAAACAGTGCGCCAAATACGAATGCTTGCCAGGGGAGCTGCGGTGACCCGTTGAGCCAACTGCTCAAAACAAAAACGAGCAGATAGCTCCCTTGAATGAGGACATCGAACGGAGGGCGGCCTTTCCATGCGAACCGCGGCGCGTTGTAGAGGCCGACGGCCAACAGCAGCGTCGCGTACCACCACAAGATACGTGGTCCAACGAGGAAGTAAAACGCAGCCAGAAATGGGAGTTGCACCACGGCAATCTGCCACCTCAAAGCCGTAAGTTGATCCCGCGCGCCGCGCGAACCAAACAAAAACGTGCCCTTGCGCGGATTCAAGAGATCGCCTTCGGCATCAACGATGTCATTGACGCCGTAGAGCAGCATTCCCAATGGGAATAAAACAAAAAACAATCCCAGCCACAGCCGGCCCGAACGCAGGAAGTTCGCATGGCCGAGCGGCATGAGGTAGAACATCGCCGTGGTCGACCACAAACCGGGCCGGGACACCTGGATCAGAAAACTCAAACCTGAAACCTGTTGCCTCCGGCTCTTTTCTTCAGGAAGCGTTACGGTTGTCTCCGACATTTGCCCCACTATACAGGGCTAGGAGACATTCCTCGATTTCCAAATCAGTTGCGTGTGCTGAATTATTTCTTGGGACGCGAAGATTTCCGCAATGTCGCAACTTCTATCCGCAAGCAAACAACAGAATGGATGAGATTGTTCGACTACAGGAGGCCGAAGGAGGAGAAAGCCGTGATCGAGACGCATCCCAGCGTCACGCCGAGGACCATCCCGGCGAGCACGTCGCTGAGGAAATGCATCCCCAGCACGATGCGGGACAAGGCAATACTCAGCGCGAGGAAGAAAAACGCGCCTTCCAGCGCGGGGTAGAAGTAGCTCAGGACCAGCGCGATGGAAAATGCCGTCATCGCGTGACCCGATGGAAAAGAGAATTGATCGGGCGGCAATATCTTCGACCAACAGTGCGGCTCGATCTGACAGGGCCGGAGACGGTGGCTGAGCTTTTTCAGCGACTTGAAAACAAAAATCCCAGCAACCGCTGCAGTGCCGGCCGCGCAGACTGCCGAGTATCGTTGCGGTCCGCCATAGAAAAAGAGCATGATTCCTAGCCCGTACCAGACCCAGCCGTCCCCCATCCGAGTCGCGGCAATCATCCAGATCCGGAACCAGCGCGGCGCTCGCCAGCGATTCATCCGCCGCATTAACCGCTGATCGCGGAGTTCGATGTATCCCCAGAGGCTGCGTGCCACCGCCATGGCGTCACCTCAACTTGCCCAGTTGGCCTCGAAACTCGAATCCATGTCCCACAACATTCGCCGGCGCTTTTCGCCGCTCTCCAGCAGAGCGGTCCATTTCTGGCAGAAACGAATCTCGTGGATCCAGTGATTCAGAGTGAATGCCGGAACCAGTACCGCCAGCGGCGAAGCCAGCAGAGTCCACGGTTTATCGTCAAGGAGCGATTTCACGATGCTGTAAACGTCCAGCGTGAGCTTGAGGCAACTGCCGTGCTCTCCCTGAATGCCTCCCTGGCCCGCTCGCAAACCCGCCAGGAACTCTTCCGCCGTTCGCGCCCCCGGCACCTCGGTATAGGTTCGTCCCAGTCCGGCGATCGTGTGCGAATCGCTGCCTGCTATGGCAATTTTTCCCAGCCGCGCTGCAAACCTCGCGGCGCTGGCGTTCGCCTTCGGCCACATCTGTCCGTTCCGCGTTTCGAACGCAGGGACGTACGATTCAAACCACTGATAGTCTTGAAGTTCACGGCGTCCGGTGAGCCCCGAAAAGATGTGGTTCGCGCTGAAGAACAGTTTCCGCTCCGTGAGGTACATCAGCAGGGCGATGAAATCGGTTCGGCGGCGCTGGATTTCCACGTGGTCGCGCTCGGTCAGGCCATAAACGCCCAGGTGCATTTCCGTGCCACTGAGCATCCGAACGGTGACCTCTTCGCTCAGGAAGAAGTCCGGGTACCGGCGAAGAACCTCGGCTCCCTCAATGGAGTCGTGGTCGGTCAGCGTAACGATGGACATCCCCAGGCGTTTCAGTCGGTTATAGACTTCCTGCGGGTCGTTGTACGACTCCCGGCAAATTCGATCCAGAACCGGTGCGGTAAACATTCCGGAAGCGATCGAGTGAACATGGAGGTCGCATCGCATGAGTCCATCATCGGCTACAGATATGAACAGCCTATGAAGAAGTCACGAAATCTATATGAATGTGTCTATGGAACTTATTGAGCACAAGAGGCTTAGTAGCTTATCCACATGGCATGCAGTGTGCTCTAGTCGAATGCCTCGCCCTTGTGTCAAAATCGGGCCAATGAAAAGAGCACACGTCGTTTTCCACGACGGCGGCGGGGGACATCGCAATGCCGCCGTAGCCCTGCAAACCATCGTTTCCGAGCAAAAGCGCGACTGGCAGGTCGAGCTCATCCAGTTTCAGGACCTGACGGACCGGCTAGACGTGTTGCGCAAGCTCACCGGGATTCGCATCCAGCAGCAGTACAACATTTTGCTGCAAAATGGCTGGACGCTCGGCAGCACCAGCCTGCTTCGTGTGCTGCAGACAGCCATCCGCTTGTTTCATCGGCCGTTGGTCCGTTTGCTCGAAAGCTTCTGGCGCGAGCATCCGGCGGACCTGCTCGTTTCCGTGATTCCGCACTTCAACCGGCAGATCTGTGAGAGCTGGACAAACGTCTACCCCGGCCGCCCCTTTGTCACCCTCATTACCGACCTGGCAGACTTTCCACCGCGCTTTTGGATCGAGCCCATTTCGGAACAATACGTCATTGCCGGAACAGAAAAGGCCGCTGAACAGGCTCGCGCACTTGGACACGATGACGCTCACATCTTTCGAACGACAGGAATGATCCTGCGCCCCGATTTCTACGTGGCCGAAACTTACGATGCGGCGGAACAGCGCAGGCAGATGGGGCTGCGCCCGGACCTCGCTACGGCGATCGTTCTTTTCGGCGGGCACGGTTCGAAAGTGATGTATGACATCACCGAGCGCCTGGACGCCGCGAATTTGCCGCTGCAGCTCATGCTGATCTGCGGCCGCAACGAGGAGTTGGCCGCAAAGCTGCGTGCTCGCCCGTGGAAGATGCCCGTACACATTATTGGTTTCACAAAGGAAGTGCACAAGCTGATGTATGCCGCAGATTTTTTGATTGGCAAGCCCGGCCCCGGCAGCATCGCGGAAGCCATGGTCCGGAAACTCCCAGTCCTGATCGAATGCAATGCGTGGACACTTCCGCAAGAGCGCTACAACGCAGAATGGGTGAAAGAAAAGCGTGTGGGCATCGTGCTGAAAAGTTTTCGAGATGTGGTCGCCGGAGTTCGGCAAATGCTCGAGCCTGCAAGCCTGGCCGAGTTCAGAAAAAATGTGGCGGCGCAGGAAAACCGCGCCATCTTTGAAATCCCGGAGATCCTCGCGAAACTCCTTGGCGAAGCCTCTGCCGATTCTCTTCCAGCAAGGCCGGCCCACTCCGCTACTCGCGCTTTGTAGGGCGCAGCGCGCCCGAACTCATTGCCTGGAACCAAAAACTTAGAACTGATTTTAACGCTGGGCGTGCTCCGCGTGCCCCGGGTGCGGAAACCGCGGGCCCGCGTTCGAATTATTGGTAGGAGTTTGCATGTGAGGTTTGGCGCAGGTCTTCGTCCACCAACGCGACGTGTATTTTTTCGAATCGCACATCTTCACGCATCCGGTACTTAAACGCGATTCCGCGCAATGGCAATAGCATCCGCCCACACGGATTCTGCGGAGCGGCGCCGGCGTGTCCGCCAGAAGCGCGGTGGAGCAGGCAAAGAGCCACATTGCCGCGCAAACTAGTTTGCCGGTGAACATCCACCGAGGAACAGCTTTGCGGAATGACCGTCGCATGCAGTCATTCTGGAGGCAGGGAGGAAAAAAACCGATAGCTCGCAAAGGCTGCGAATACCGTTACCCGGGTTCTAGAACCAGCTCTGCGGCAGAATTGGCGACGCAAGTCTGGCGTGCTTCCCCTTTCAGACTGCAAGCAGTTCCAATATGAATCAAGAGGACGGATTTGGTGCGGTTATCCGTTCGAACGAACGAGTCAAACTAGAGATAAGAAGCAAGTTAACGGCGCCCAGCCCAGGAAATACATTGGCGCAGGCCGTGCAGTAGGGAGGGCGTGGGCGCGTTCCACATGACGAGATGTAGAGAGAGACAAGCGAGGGGGAAGGGGCTTGCTTGTCACTTTTTGCAGATCGTTCCCACCTGCCGCTGAGAGGGAAGCTAGGATGGATGACCCCACGCGCTGGTGTGAAAACGACGCCAGCAACGGAACGCGCCTTCCGGGGCTCCCGGTTCCCAAGCGGGGCCCCACTCTTTTGTCCCGCCGGTCCGATTTTTACCCGCGAAAATTGCCTATCTAGCTGACCTTGCGATTCACGGCGATGCGCGCTTGCGCTAGCACGTGCTCGACCTGCGCTTCGCGCAATCGGGACGCATCATATTCAAATGACAATTGTTTGTTCGCTTCGTCGACCCGGAATCGGCGCAAGCCGTAGGTGTTCGCGAATTCGCCGAGCCTGCGGAGCTGCTCCGGCGTAAGCGGAGACTGCACTTCGTAGGTAACCTCGACGAGGGTCATGGCGACATTATACCAGCCGCTGCAAAATCCGAGATAGCCGGATGCAACCCCCATTCATCTAACATAGTGCTATGTCAGATTCCTCTCCAGCTCCCAAACCGTCGTCCCCGGGTTTGCCGATTCTCCCAGCCACTCCGAAGGTTAAGGACCCCGTCTGCGGCATGATGGTCGACCCACAGAAATCCGCAGCCAAAGTCGAGCGCAGATCGGCCCAGGCACTTGCCCGATCTGCGGCATGGCACTCGAGCCCATGGATGTTTTCGCGGAAGTGGAAGCCGATCCCGAATACGACTCCATGCGCCTGCGCTTCTGGATCAGCGCTGCGTTGTCGTTGCCGCTTTTGCTCCTGTCCATGGTTGGCGAAGCGCTCGGCGTTCATCTCGCACCAACTGTGAGGAATGGAATCGAATTCCTTCTCGCTACGCCGGTAGTGCTGTGGGGCGGCTGGCCTTTTTTTCAACGCTTCTGGGGATCGCTTGTAAATCGCAGCCCCAACATGTTCACGCTCATTGGATTGGGCACTGGCGCGGCCTATTTGAGCAGCATCTTCGCGACTTTTTTCCCCGATCTATTTCCAGCTTCCTTCCGGGACATGCACGGCGCCGTTCCGGTCTATTTCGAAGCCGCAGCCGTGATCACGACGCTGGTTCTGCTGGGGCAAGTTCTGGAATTGCGCGCCAGACAGCGGACCAGCGGCGCGATTCGCGCACTGCTCAATCTAGCGCCGCAGCAAGCCCACCGGCTGGCTCCGGATGGAACGGAAAAAGATGTCGCGCTCGATCAGGTAAAGCCCGGCGACCGCTTGCGGGTTCGCCCCGGCGAGCGCGTGCCGGTCGACGGAGTGATTCGCGAGGGTGCCAGTGCCCTCGATGAATCCATGGTCACTGGCGAACCCATGCCTGTCGAAAAAAGCGCAGGCGACAAACTCATCGGCGGCACGCTGAATACCAGTGGAAGTTTTGTCATGGAAGCGGAACGCGTTGGCAACGAAACCATGCTTGCGCAAATCGTGAAGCTCGTCAGCGAAGCCCAGCGCAGTCGCGCGCCGATGCAGCGCCTGGCCGACAAAGTTTCCGGCTATTTCGTTCCGGCGGTAGTCGTGGCCGCGATACTCGCGTTCCTTGGTTGGGCCTTTTTTGGCCCCGAGCCCCGTCTGGCAAACGGATTGGTCGCAGCGGTGGCAGTCCTGATCATCGCTTGCCCCTGCGCACTCGGCCTCGCGACTCCGATGTCCATCATGATTGCCGTCGGCCGCGGAGCACACGCAGGCGTTCTCGTCCGCAACGCAGAAGCTCTTGAGACCCTCGCCAAAGTGGACACCCTCGTCATCGACAAGACCGGCACACTGACCGTTGGCAAACCACAAGTAATTCAAACGTGGACTGCTCCGAGTTCTGGAGTGAGCGAGGTAGAAATGCTTCGCTTGGCAGCAAGTCTGGAGCGAGCAAGTGAGCATCCGCTGGCGGCCGCAATCGTCGCTTCTGCGCAAGGAAAGGGCATTGCGCTAGCGGAGCCGGACGACTTCCGCTCAACCGGTGGATTGGGAGTGCAAGGACGCGTGGGCGGACGTCTGGTGGTTGTTGGCTCACAAAAGTATCTGGAAAATTTGGGCGTGTCTAATTCCACGGACGAATTTGACGGCAGCGTCTGGACTTCCAACAAGAGCCTAACGACGGTATTTGTAGCTGTAGACGGAAAGTTGGCCGGTTTCGTGGTCTTGGCGGATCAAATCAAGCCGGATGCAATGGAAGCAGTAAAGAAATTGAAAGCGGATGGAGTGCGCGTCGTAATGCTCACGGGAGATCGACAAGAAGCCGCGGCCAAAGTGGCTAAGGAACTCGGCATCGAAGAATTTGAAGCCCAAGTTCTTCCCCAACAAAAAGCTGACGTCGTGAAGCAATTGAAGAAAAAAGGCCGAATCGTTGCGGTGGCGGGCGACGGAGTCAACGATGCGCCGGCACTAGCCGCAGCCGATGTCGGAATCGCCATGGGCACCGGCACCGACGTTGCCATCGAAAGCGCTGGCATCACGCTGGTGAAGGGCGACCTGCGCGGCATCGTGCGCGCTCGCAAGCTGAGCCGCGCGACGGTCCGCAACATCAAGCAAAACCTTCTCTTCGCGTTCCTCTACAACGTCATCGGCATTCCCATCGCCGCGGGCGTCCTCTATCCATCCTTAGGCTTGTTGCTTAGTCCCATGCTCGCCAGTGCCGCGATGAGCTTCAGTTCCGTCTCCGTCATCGCCAACGCGTTGCGCTTGCGCAAAGTTTCTCTCTAGGGCGCGGTTGCGCTGAGTATCAGTACTTTTTTTCTGCCGGTTCCAGCAGCCAGATCTCATCTGAAATGTGCTGGAAGTTGGTCGTCACCAGCCACTTCCCATCCCGCGAAATGTCGAAGGGAAAGTTTGTGCCCACAAAATGGAGATTCGGCAGGGTCCGCGTCGCTCCCGTTTTCAGGTTGAACACCTGGATTTGCTGATTCTCGTCCGGCCCGATAATCTGAAAACCGAGCTGCTCGCCGTCAGGCCACCAGACAGCCCACCCGCCGCTTTCTGCTACGCGCCGCAGGCCGGTTCCGTCGGGATGCACAATGTAGACACCGCTCGAAAACCCCCGGTTGGGGCTGAAGCTGATCCATTTTCCATCGGGGGACCAGCGCGGAACGGTTCCAGGCATGTCAAGAACGCGCCGAGGTTCACTGCTTCCATCCGTCGAGGCAACATAAGTATGTGAAACCTTGTTTTCCGTGCGCGTGAATACCACTGACCGGCCATCGGGTGAGACATCTCCATATGCATCACTGCCGGCACTTGGCTTGGTTACACGTGTTGCCGGCCCACCCTTGCTGGGCACCCGCCAGAGGCTTAAGGGTTCCGTTCCCCAGGTATTGAAGTAAATCGCCGCCCCGTCCGGGGAGAAGCGCGGATAAATCTCCGGAACTTTTCCGAAAGTGAACTGCCGCGCTGCGCCTCCGCCCGTGGAAACCATCCACAAATGCCACGATCCGTCTGGTTCATTACGCGAATAAACAACCTCCTTGCCGTCCGGTGAAAACGCCGGAGCCCACAAGCTGGAGGCATCCGACAAAAGCGTTGCGCTCGTGCCCTCGGCGAGCGAATAGCTGAAAAGCGTAAACCGCGATCGGGAATTCAGAAACGCAATCGTACCGTTGCGCGCGATGCTCGGAAATGTGTCAGGGCCAGGGCCTGTCGTCAACTGGACGGGCTGTTTTGCATCAAGCGGCTGCCACCAGAGATTCGATGCGCCGCCGCGGTTCGAACGGTGGAGAATCCCGTGGCCATCCGGCGTAAAGATCGGCGAATCGCTGACTACGCCTTGCGGATCTTTGGTCAGACGCGTTGCCGCCCCTCCCTGGGACGGCACCGTCCAAATCTCGCGATTCAGGCCCCCTCGGCTTCGCGAAACGGCCAGAAGTGCGCCGTCAACGGACCACGACAAACGTCCGAAGAAAGGGTACACATCATCGCTTTTCAAAATGACGCGCAAATCGGAGCCGTCCGCGGCAGAAGTCGCTACCGCTTCCGGCTCTCCTTTTTTTCGCAGGACGAATGCCAGCCTGCCACCGTCAGGCGACCACGCCGGATGTGCGGCCCCCGAAACCAGCGGCACGATTCCCCCGCCCAATGCCGGTATGAGGCAAAGTTCCGCCTGAGGCGCGTTGGCAACGCGGCGCACAAAAGCGATTTTCTCGCCGTCCGGAGAGAATTGCGGGTCTTCCTTTTGGGAAGCATCACTTGTGAGTCGCACGTGCTCGCCGCCCGCCACCCGACTCACGTAAAGGTCCTCACGCCCGTCGTTCTCTTGTACATAAGCGACCATCTTGGCGTCGGGCGAGAGCGCTGGTCCGCTCAGATTACCCTCTGAGGAAAGGAAGAGCCGCAGCTTGCCGCCCGTCCGGGGGCCACTCACCGGCTTGTTGACGCGGCCGTAGATAAGCAAGCCGATCGCCGCCAGTGCTAGAAGGCTCGCAGTCACCAATACATACGAACTCCAGGAGTTCGGCGCAGGCTCTGTGGCAACTCGCGATGTGACTCCTGTATCAGACTGCAGGGCTTGCATCGCTGCGCTAACCTCACTGGCCCGCTGGTAGCGTTTCTCCGGCTCCTTAGCCAAGCAACGCATAATCACGGCGCGTAGCCCCGGCGTGACATGAGGTGGCAACGCCGGGGGCGGCTCCCGCAATATGGCAGTGCTTACCTCAAAGCTTGTACCTCCGTGAAAGGGAAGCGTGCCGGCAGCAAGCTCGTAGAGCACGACTCCCAACGACCAGATGTCCGTGCGTACGTCCGAGATTTTTCCCTTCAGTAGTTCCGGAGCCATGTAGGCCAGTGTGCCTGCGGCTTCACCGGTATCCAGATTTGTAGTGCGCGTGACGCCTTCGAACGCGGAGTCCTTGATGCTCATGGCGAGTCCGAAGTCCAGGACTTTGAGCTGGCCCGCGGCCGTTACGCGGACGTTTGGTGATTTCAAGTCGCGATGGAGAATCCCGTTGGAGTGAGCGTGGTCAAGCGCGTCGGCAATCTGCGTGCCCAGATCGAGCACCGACTCCGTCGGCAGCCCCTCCGCCGGAATCCGCTTGCTCAGCGTTTCGCCTGGAACGTATTCCATGGCGATATAGGGTTGACCATCGACTTCACCGACCTCGTAAATCGTGCAAATGTTCGGATGATTGAGGGCGGATGCGGCGCGGGCTTCGCGAAGAATTCGCGAGCGAGCTTCTTCATTGGTGAGGGAATCCATAGTCGGCAACTTGAGGGCGACGTCGCGGTGGAGTTTCTCGTCGTGGGCACGAAAGACTACGCCCATACCGCCCGCGCCAGCCTTCTCCAAGATGGCGTAGTGTGCGAATGTCTTGCCGACCATATCGAGAAGGCACCTATGCCCGGCATAATAGGCTGGTCCCCGGAATCTCGTCAAACCACTTACGCCAATGATCCCGACATGGAGCAATGATTCCGCCAGTCGTCTAAAGCCTGACGGCATAGGTGAATGACAGTCCAGGTTGTGCGTTCAAGAAGAGAATTAGGTTTGCCCGAGAATGGCGTCGAAGTACGCGAGCATTTCCGGCGAATCCCACCGCTGAAAGCCGATAAATTTGCGCGCGATCTTGCCGTTGCGATCGATGATGTACGTTTCGGGATACATCGAGGTGCCGTAGGTTTGAGCGATCGGCGAGTGATTATCCTTAGTAGCCGGGTCGCGGTAGGTGGGAAAGGTCACGCCCTGGTCGCGCAGAAATTTTTCGTAAGCAGCGGGGTCCTCGTCGGCAGCGACGCCCAGGATCACGCCGTTGCGCGAGGCGATGTGTTTCTGCAGCCGATTCAGCCCGGGGGTCTCTTCCACACAGGGCGGGCACCAGGTGGCCCAAAAATTCAGCACGACAATCTTGCCTTTGTAATCCGAAAGATGCCCCGGCTTCCCGGAAACCTCCAACGAGAACTCCTTCGCGGGTTTACCGGCAATCGAGTCTTCGCCCTGCCGGTAGCTCGGCATCGCAAAGAGCACCAAAACTCCCACTGCGGCCAGAACTGCTCCCCACGTCACGATTTTTCTGCCGATTCCCATCAAATGCTATACTAGCCCATCCGCTCCAGATCGGAAACAAACCCCCGCTTGAGACCAGGACATGCCCAACGCACCGTCTAATGTCGCTCCCATCAGTTCTGCCGCCATCGGCGCAATTGTTCCCGCTCGAAACGAAGAGCCGTCCATCGCCTCCTGCATCAATTCGCTGAGCCGCCAGCCCGAGATTGCCGAGATTCTAGTCATAAATGATCAATCAACCGACAAGACCGCCGAAATTGTTCGCGGGCTCATGACCAGCATCTCGAATCTCCGCCTTCTGGAAACGCAAGGCGTTCCCGAAGGCTGGGTCGGTAAAAACCATGCGGTTGCTCTTGGCGCCAGCGAGGCGACGAACCCCTGGCTGCTGTTCACCGATGCCGACGCCGAGCACGAAACCGGCGCCGCCGCGAAAGCTTTGCAGGTTGCACAAGAAACCAATGCCGCTCTCGTCTCTTTTTCGCCGGAGCAAATCATGGAAAAGTGGTACGAGAAAGCCTTGATTCCTTTCATTTATTGCCGGCTGGCCAGAAAATTCAGCTACGACGCGGTGAATGATCCTGCATCTCCAGACGCCGCCGCCAACGGCCAATTCCTGATGATTCGGCGCGACGCCTACGATGCCGTCGGCGGCCACGCTAGCGTTGCCGCGGAGGTCCTGGAAGACGTAGCCCTCGCGCGCCGCATCAAGTCGGCGGGTTACCGCCTGGCGTTCCATTCAGGCAAGGGTATTGTTCGCGTGCGCATGTATCGCTCTTTCGCTTCGATGCGGGAAGGCTGGACGAAAAATCTCTACAAGCTGATAGGCGGGACGCCCAAAGCTGTTTTTCGCGAGATGGAGTCCACGTTCCCTTGGATTGTGCTTCTAGTGCTGCTCTTGGGGATCAAGTTTCCTTTCGCCCTGTTTGCCGGCGTATGGCTCCTCATTTTCCGCCAGATTAACTATGGATCCGAGTTGACCCGTAACCAATTCTCCTTCTCTCTCATCCTCTACTATGTGCCTGCGGTTGTGTTGTACGCAGGCGTGCTCTGGGCCTCCTACCGACGTCATGCCCGAGGCACGGTCGAATGGAAGGGCCGCGAATACCCCGTGCAAGCCGCGGGTAGGCTAAAATAGACGGAGTTCTGGCTGCTTCAGAGCGACTAAGGCGCAATGGTTCTGATCACACGAAAAATCGAGTTTTCCGCCTCGCACCTCTACCACAACCCTAATTTTTCGGCGGAGGAGAATCGCCGCATCTTTGGGAAGTGCAACAATCCCCATGGCCACGGCCACAACTACACGCTGGAAGTAACCGTTGCTGGCGAGCCGGACCCGGTGACAGGCATGGTCCTCGACCTGAAAGAATTAAAGGAAATTTTGGAGCGCGAAGTGATGCAGCGCATGGACCATCGCCATTTGAACTACGAAGTCCCTGAGCTCTCCGGCCAGATCCCCACCTGCGAGAACATCGCGCAAGTGCTCTGGCGTCTGCTCGATCCCAAGATCACGCGCGGCAGATTGCACCACGTGCGCCTGTACGAATCGCCGGACCTTTTTGCCGATTGTTATCGCAACGGTGCCGCTGCGGCAGGGAAGCAATGAGCAGCGCGCTCAAGGTCGAACTCGGCCGCCGATACCGTTTTTCGGCATCACACCGGCTGCATACCGCGCATCTAAGTGAAGAGGAGAATATCCTTGTCTTTGGGAAATGTAGCAATCCGTATGGCCACGGCCACAACTATGTCGTGGAGGTGAGCCTGTCAGGAGACGTGGACCCAGCCACGGGTATGATCGCGAATCTCGCCGACCTCGACGCCTTCGTCGCGCGCCAGGTGCTCGAAGACTTCGATCACAAGTCGCTCAACGAGGATGTCCCGGCGTTTCACGATCGTGTGCCTACCACCGAGAATGTGTGTATCGAGATCTTTCGACGCCTGAAATCCTTCCCCGAGGCCAAGCTCGAACGCATTCGAGTCGAAGAGACCGGGAAGAACAGTTTCGAGTACGCAGGGGACAATCCAGAAGGGAATCGGCCGTGACCAAACCCACCGAAGAAATCCTGCTCAATGACAGCAAGGAGATTGACGCCCGGAGGATCGCCTGCCACGTGCGCGAAATCATCAAGCTAGTTGGCGAAGACCCGAATCGCGAGGGACTGCGCAAGACCCCGGAACGCTTCGAAAAGGCCTTCAAATTTCTCACCAGCGGCTATCATCAGAACATTGACCACCTTCTCAACGGCGCCACCTTCACCGTCGCCTACGACGAGATGGTCATCGTGAAAGATATCGAGTTCTTCAGCCTCTGCGAGCACCACCTGCTTCCGTTCTTCGGCAAGGCCCATGTCGCTTATTTGCCGAACAAGCGCGTGCTCGGGCTCAGCAAGATCGCCCGCCTGGTGAACATGTTTGCGCGCCGCCTGCAGATTCAAGAGCGCATGACCAGCCAGATCGCGGAGGCCATTCAAGACAAAATCAGTCCGGAGGGTGTGGGCGTCATCATCGAGGCGCGCCACTTGTGCATGCAAATGCGCGGCGTTGAAAAGCAACACGGTTCGGCTGTGACCAGCGCCATGCTTGGCGGTTTCCGCCACAATAAGCAGACCCGCGACGAGTTTTTATCGCTGGTCCGCACAAAGAATTCCTGACATTTGAGACCGTTAGTCTGCGAGCCTGACGCTCCGAGACCTCTTTCTCGTCACGCCCTTCGCCGCCGCGCCGCTCGCGCACGTCGAACCCGTGCGCGGTTGCCACAGGTGCGGTCGTTACACCAGCGCTTGATTCTCGCTTTCGTAGGATCATGGAAAATCCATCGACAGTCCGAATTCGCGCAAATCTTGATGCGCTGCAAATCCCCCTTCGCCAGCATTTCTCCCAGCGAGGCTGCAATCCGTGCGATCACCCAGCTCCAATCGCTCTTGACCGGTACGAGTTCCGAGCGGAACCCAATTTGGTTCTGGACGAGTTTCTGCCGAGCCGGTACTTTCAATGCTTGGTTCAATTTGGATAGTTCTGCGGAACCCGGTGAGCGTCCGGCGGCCAGCTTTTCGGCGACCCGGCGCAGCAGCCCGCGCAATTCCGCCAATTCGCGGCGGGGAACAGCACTCGACGGCGCAGGATGCAGCTTCCAATGTTTGAGAAACGCAGCCAGCCACAGGGGGTTTGCAAGATGTTCCGTGCGTTTCCCGAAGCCATCCCATTCTTCACTGTTGGCCAGGTCGATCCAGGGCGCTGCGGTCCCGAACCCTTTGGCCTGAAAAATGTCGCGTCGTGTCATCGCTGTAATGGGCTAAAGTAAGTTGACTCGATACACGAAATCAGTTAGAGTCTGGTAATGAGTATAGCAGCGATAATCCGTTACGGCAATCCGGTCGCGCCAGCCGTTACGGTAACTTGCACCGCAGTTCAGGGATGATCCTATGTCTGCGAAATCAGCAACCGCCGTAGCGGAACTTGCAAGCAGCCCGGCCCTGGCGCGCCCCCGCCTGAATCGCGCCGTGGTCGTCTTTTCCTTTTTTTCGATCTACCTCATCTGGGGCTCCACGTATCTCGCCATCCGCTATGCCGTGGAAACCATTCCCCCGCTCTACACCGCCGGAATCCGGCACCTCATCGCCGGCCTGATTCTTCTGGCGTGGTGCCTTGCCAAGCGCCTGCGGCCTACCTGGACGCAAGTCCGCGCCAGCTTCATCATCGGCGCTTTCTTCTTTCTCGGCGGCCACGGCTCCCTGCACTGGGCGGAGCAGAAGGTGCCTTCGGGCCTCGCCTCTCTCCTCATCGCCAGCGAGCCTCTCTGGGTATTCTTGCTTTTTGCCATCGTTGCCAGACGCAGGCGCTCCAATGCAACGCTGCTGGCCGGCCTCGTTCTGGGATTCGGCGGCGTGGGCCTCCTCATGGGGAGAAGTGCTCTCACCGCGGGGCCCGGTGTATTCCTTGGCTCGCTCGCCATCTTGGTTGGCGCGCTTTCCTGGTCCGTGGGGATTGTGTATTCCCGGCAATCGCATCTCTCCGGCCATCCGCTCTTGCTCACAACGCTATCTCTGCTGGCCGGCTCTCTTCAGTTGCTTCTGGCCGGCACCGTCGCCGGCGAGTATCGCGGTTTCTCGTTTGCCGCTGTCTCAACTCGTTCGTGGCTGGCTCTCGGTTACCTGATCTTCTTCGGCTCCGTTGTGGCTTTCACCGCCTATAACTGGCTCCTCGAGCACTACTCACCCACGCTGGTCGCCACCCACACCTACGTCAATCCGATCGTTGCCGTTCTGCTCGGATGGCTCGTCGCGGGCGAGGCCGTCACACTCAACGTCCTCCTTTCCACAGCCCTGGTCATTGGAGCCGTCATGCTGGTGGATCGGGGTACCACACTTCTGAAACAAAGCCCCTGAGCCAACGGGAATCCGCTGCTTGTTCCTGAAACAAAAAGAGCGCCGGTCTATCGAACGGCGCTCTCTCTGCAGTTCGCTTGAATGGTTTCGTGGTTACATCTTTGCGATGTCCACCGAAGCTCGCGTGGTCTCCCAGTCCATCCGAAGAGCGCATCCTCCGGACGTCTTGTCAAACGCAATCGTGAAGTTCTCGGCGGCCGCGGGCAAAGCCGATACTTTCATTTCGATGCGCGCCAAATCGTTCTCAGGGCCGGGATAGTTCGTGCCCCACTCACCCGTTTTCTTGCTGATAACCAGCGTCCACTTGTCCTTGTTGGGGATCGTGAAGACCGTGTAACTCCCCGCGGGAACATGCGTACCGCCCACCATCACGTCCGCTGTTGTCACGAAAGTAGTGGCCTCATTCGCCCCCGTGCGCCACACCTCGCCGTACGGCACCAAACCACCGTAAATCTTCCGCCCCTTCGCCCGCGGACTCGAGTAATCCACGGTAATCGTCTTGCCATCCGCCAGCGTGCACGTCGCCTTCGCCGCCGGACTCGGCCGCGCTGCTTTGTCCGCCTGCGCGGATCCCCGCGCCGCCATGAACCCCAGTGTCAGACAACCCAGTGCCAAAACCGCGAATTGCTTTCTCATTTCTTGTCCCCCTTTTGAGCTGTGCCCAAGCATTGAACCTAATTTGTCGGCTGAGCGCAATACAGAACGCATTCAGCCCCATCAGACGGCTGAAACCTGGACTCGTTTCCTGCCATTTTTATTTTCAAAACTTGCGAAACAGCAAGAAAGGGACTAAACCTAGGCATTGGCCAGGGCCGCGTTGAAAACCGGAGCCTGCTTCGTGAGGTACTTATGGTGGATTCAAGACGAAGACTGTTCATTGCTCTCGGCGGCGCTCTCGGAGTCTTGGCCGCAGAGCCTGTTCTCTTCGGTCTGCAGTTGCCAAGGCCCGCGCGCGAACCTCGTCCCTACCCAGATGGGCGCGACCACGGTATTCCGCCGAACGCGGACGATCCGGGCGTTTCGAAAAGGAAGGTCATTGATCAGCAAAACCGGAATCTGATCAGAGAAGACGTCGCTAAACTCTACGAAATGGCCTCCGAACTCAAAGGAGAGGTCGAGAAAACCGACGCGAGTTCTACCCTCTCGGTATCCCTCGTCAAGAAAGCGCAGCAGATCGAAAAGCTGGCAAAGGAAATCAAAAACCTTGCAAAGGGCTAGCCTCTGGGCGGCAACGCAAACCTCGATCACAAGCAACTTGTGCCAAAACTCACTTGCCGCCGGTGATTTCACATTCCTTTACACGTTTATCAAAGTTGTGTTAGCCTGATTGGGTCGAAGAGAAGAGGAAAATTTCAGGGGAAGACGGAGAGGGGCCTTGAGCGCACCGAAATCAGTGTTGATCGAACAGTTCCGAACCCATGTCAAGGACACAGGCTCGCCCGAAGTGCAGATTGCACTTCTCAGCGAGAGGATCAACTATCTGACCACGCACCTCAAGTCCCACGTGAAAGACCATGCATCGCGCCGCGGTTTGATCATGATGGTCAATAAGCGCCGCCGATTGCTGGACTATCTGAACCGCCGCGACCCGGATCGGTACCGCGAGATTGTTGATCGTCTTAGCCTGCGCAAGTAATCGCCCATTCGTTTTAATACAAATTGGGCGGTATCCACTGCGTTCTCACGAACTGACACATTCCACACGGAGTCTGTCGCCAGGCATCCGGCTGAACTAATGCCGGAGTTTCTCGTGGTGTAGTCCATCGCGCCTCGTCTTGAAGTAGCTCTCGCCTCTTTTCTTCCATCTCGAAGCAGAGACAGGTTCTCTGAGCAATCGCTACCGCTCCAACGCGGAGCCAAAGGATACGATTCATGTCTGAAAATACTGCTACACCCGCTCCTCACCAAGTGACCGTTGAAGTCGGAGGACGGCCGCTCGTCCTCGAAACCGGAAAAATCGCAAAGCAGGCCAACGGCGCCATTACCGCGCGCTATGGCGACACGGTCGTCCTCACCACCGCTTGCATGGCCTCGGCGATGAATGACCGCGATTTTCTTCCTCTCACCGTGGACTACCGCGAAAACACCTACTCCGCCGGAAAAATTCCTGGCGGCTTCTTCAAGCGCGAAGGCCGCCCCTCGGAAAAGGAAGTTCTTACCTCCCGCTTGATTGACCGTCCCATGCGCCCGCTCTTCCCCGAATCCTGGCGCAATGAAACCCAGATTGTCTCCATGGTGCTCTCCGCGGACAGTGAGAACGACCCCGATGTCATTGCCGTAACCAGCGCCTCGGCTGCGGCGTATTGCTCGGACCTGCCGTTTGAGAAGCCCATCGCTTGCGTCCGCGTCGGATTGCTCGATGGCCAGCTGGTGATCAACCCCACCGTCGCCGACCAGAAGAAAAGTTTGATGAATATCATCATCGCCGGCACGGAAGAAGCCATCGTCATGGTGGAATCCGGCGCGCTCGAAGTCTCCGAAGAAGCTGTCGCGGATGCTCTCGAGTTCGGTCACACGCAGATCAAGAAAATCGTCGCCGCCATCAAGGAACTTCACGCGCAGCTCAAGCCCAAGAAAGTCGTCGTTCCGCCCCTCCCTTTCGACGAAAACATTTACAAGGACCTCCAGAAAAAATACGGTGACCGCCTCCATGACGCGGTAAACACCGAGAAGCATCCGAAGAAAGAAAGCTACCACCTCATTGATGCTCTCAAGGAAGAGATCCTCAAAACCATCCCGGAAGAGCCCAAGAAGGAGATGGACGAGAAGCGCACTCTCACCAAGCGCGCCTTTGAACGCCTCCGCGAGAACATCTTCCGTGACGACGTTCTCAACAAGCGCCGCCGTCCCGATGGCCGCGCCTTTGACAAGATCCGCCAGATCACTTGCGAAGTCGGCTTGCTCCCCCGCGTTCACGGCTCTGCGCTTTTTACTCGCGGTGAAACCCAGGCGCTCGCCACTCTCACTCTTGGCACCAAGGAAGACATGCAGCGTCTCGACCTGCTCTTCGCGCAGGACCAGTTCAAGCGCTTCATGCTGCACTACAACTTCCCGCCCTTCAGCGTCGGTGAAGTGAAATTCCTTCGCGGCCCCGGCCGCCGCGAAATCGGCCACGGGGCGCTCGCCGAGCGCGCTCTCGCGAATCTGCTTCCCGCCGAAGAAGAATTTCCGTACGCCATGCGCCTGGTCTCCGACATTCTGGAGTCCAACGGCTCCTCTTCGATGGCCACCGTCTGTGGCGGTTCGCTCGCCCTTATGGACGCCGGCGTGCCTCTCAAGGCGCCCTGCGCCGGCATTGCCATGGGCCTCGTCGTTGGCGAGGATCATAAATACTCCATTCTCACGGACATCGCCGGTGCCGAAGACCACTACGGCGACATGGACTTCAAGGTCGCGGGCACGCGCAGCGGCATCACCGCTTTGCAGATGGATATCAAGGTCCTGGGCATCAGCATTCAGATGATGCGCGAAGCACTCGCGCAGGCGAAAAAGGCCCGTTTCGAAATCCTTGACACCATGGAACAGACCCTGAGCGCGGGACGCCCGCAGATTTCCGCCTACGCTCCGCGCCTCTTCAAGTTGAAGATTCCCCAGGACAAGATCCGCGACCTCATCGGTCCGGGCGGCAAGAAGATCAGGTCCATCATCGAAGCCACCGGCGTCAAAATTGACGTTCTCGAAGACGGCACCGTGCACATCTTTTCCACCAGCGGAGCCGGCGGCGATGCGGCCTTGCAGATGGTTCGCGACGTCACCGCCAGCGCCGAAATCGGCAAGACCTATCTCGGCAAAGTCGTTCGCCTCGCGGAGTTCGGTGCCTTCGTCGAGCTTTTCCCCGGCACCGATGGCCTGCTGCACATCAGCGAAATCTCCGAGCACCGCATCCGCGACGTTCGCGACGAGTTGAAGCTTGGCGACCAGGTCCTGGTAAAGGTTCTCTCTATCGAGGGCAACAAAGTCCGCCTTTCGCGCAAAGCCCTCATCAAGGAAGCCCGCGAGAAGCAGCAGAAGGCAGCCGCTGGCGGCGGAGGCACCACCACCTCCTCGTCCGAAGGTGGCTCCGGCGGCGATTCCGGCTACCACGAATAACGGTTCCACTAGTTCACGTAAGGGCGCTCCGACCCGGTCGGGGCGCCCTTCTTTTTTCTTACGAAACAAAAGGCCCCCGAACCTCTCGGGGGCCTTCGTCCTAACTCTTCTCTGTGATCTCTGTGTCTCTGTGTCTCTGTGTTATGTCTTTCTTTGTCCTTCTCTATTTTAATTCGCCACCACTTGTTTCTCACAGTGCACCGCATCCAGCGCTCCCCACAGAGCATCGAGCACCTCATTCGTCGTCTTCAAAATCTCTTCCTCATCGCCGCTCGCGTGCTCTTCCAGCCAGCCGCGCCATGCCGCCCGGTGTGCCTTGTCCGCTTCCTCGTGCACCTCAAAATACGCCAGCCCTTCCGGCTGCGTCACCCCGTAGAAACTCTTCAATCCATCAATCTTCGTCGTGGCGATCTCCGGCACCTGCGCCTCATAAGCGTAGAGCGCCGCCACCGCTTCCGCCACCGGCCGGTCGCCGCAAATCTCTCGGAATTTCTGCACTACCGCCTTCGTTCCAGGCAGAGCAGGGCAGCAGGTAATGTCGTCCTCACCCACTCCCACGGCCGCCGCAAAATCCCGCCAGAGCTTCGGATGCTGTCCGGTGGGACTTTCCTCCTCCGCCAGGTTCTCCCGGATTAACCCCTGTAGCGGTCCTTCCGTTCGCGCCGCCAGCACGCGCAGGTGTTTCGGAAACGCTTCCACGTGCTTGTAGTATTGCGCCGCATAGAGTTGCAGCGCTTCCCGGCTCAGCTTCCCCGCCTGCCAATCCTGATAAAACGGATGCTTCAGCAAACTCTTCTCCGCAATCGCCGCATCCATCCGCGCCAAGAGTGTCGAGCGCTTTGCGCTCGCACATGAATTTGTGTTCGCCATGGTCGGCCCCTCCACAGGTCGTGCCCCGCCAAATCCCCGCGGGCACCTGTCAAAATCGTGTCGCGCATTGTAGCAAACTTTGAGATTAATTGCTGAGAGCTCGCTTCTTTGCCGGCCAGGCGCTGAAGCGGCTAATTGCGAGTTGTTTCAAGCAGTGGCCGGCTGAAACCTTTGTCCTCGAACGCATCGCCGATCTCTCGGACCAGGCTGTCGCGCGAGAAGGGTTTCTGCAACACGATGGCTTTCTCGAGAATTTCCCCGCTGCACGGGTCCTGCTCCAGGTATCCGGACATGTAAACGACTCGCAAGCGCGGGAAGCGTGCTTTCAACTCTTGCGCTAGCTCCGTTCCTCGCATTTTGGGCATTACCACGTCGGTCAGCAGGAGATGAATAGCATCCCCAAGGCGCTCGGAAACCTCCAGTGCCTCCTGGCCGTCCTTGGCCGTCAGCACGCTGTACCCGGCGGACCGCAGGAACTCGGACGCCAGGGATCGCACCTCATCCTCATCTTCCACAACGAGCACGGTTTCTGATCCCCCCTTCGACCTTGCAGACGCCCGTTCGTACGAAATAGCCTCTTCCTTTTCAGTGACTCGCGGCAAATAAATCTCAAAGCGTGCCCCGTTCCCCGGCGAGGATTCCACCCAGATGAATCCCCCGCTCTGCCTCACCACGCCATATACCGTGGCTAGGCCCAGCCCTGTGCCCTTGCCAGACTCCTTGGTCGTGAAGAACGGCTCGAAGATGCGCGACATTGTAGCGGCGTCCATCCCGTGCCCGGTGTCCGTGACCACCAACTGCACATATTGCCCCGGTCGCAGCGGCGGTCTCGCATTGGCATACGCCGCGTCCACTTTCAATTTTTTCGTCTCGATCGTCAATTTCCCGCCCTGCGGCATGGCGTCGCTGGCGTTCACCGTCAGATTCAACAGCACTTGCTCGATCTGTCCAGGGTCTGCCTTCACCCGTCCAAGGGAATCGCCCAGCCGGAAGCCGAATTCGATATCTTCGCGCACCAGCCGCCGCAGCAGTTTGCTCATGTCCGCGACCAGCGTGTTGAGGTCAAGGATTCTCGGCTGCAGCACCTGCATTCGGCTGAACGCCAGCAGTTGGCGGGTTAGCGAGGCCGCCCGGTCCGCGGTTTTCATGATTTGTTGCGTGCTGCCGTAAAAAATGTCCGCCGGTTTCATCCGGTCGAAAAGTAATTCGCTATGACCTTTGATCACCGTCAGGAGATTGTTGAAGTCGTGCGCGACTCCACCCGCCAGGCGCCCCAGCGCTTCCATCTTCTGGGATTGCCTGAGCTGTCCTTCGAGCTGCTCCCGTTGCACCTCATTCCGTTGCAGCGTGCCGCGCATCCCGTCGAAGGCACGCGTTACCTGCGCCAGCTCATCTCCTCCCCGCTCTTCGATCGGGTACGCAAAATTGCCTTCCTCGAGTGCATGCACTCCTTCCAGGAGCGCCGCCAGCGGTCGCGTAAACGTATCCGAGATCAGGTACACCAGCGTTCCACCCGCCAGCACTGCCACCAGGCCCAGACCAAGAAGGAGTTGATTGAGCCTCTCCAGGTAGACTGCCGCCTGTCGGTACGATTTGAGGATGATGAGGTTTGCCGCAGGGTCCGACCCTGGGGTAAGGGCCAGCGAACTCGTCAAGAACCTCTCACCCCCGAGGTAGACCTGTTCCTGTGCGGGCTGGTCCTGAATCTGTCCCAACGCTTCCTGCTCCTGGAGTGCGGACAGGGAACTCACTACGACATCTTTGCCATAGCGGAAAATAATCTGGCTCGAGGAAATGCGGCTGAATTCACCTGCCGCTCGAGTGTCCATGGAGCGGCCCACCACCACGACCCCCTGGAGATTGCTTTTGATCGGGGGGCCATCGTAGAACCGCTGCAGGACCACCTGATAGACGATTCTGTTGTTAATCCACCATGCGAACGTGTTGCCCTGGCTTAGGGAGCGCCGAAGCATTTCCTCGGTGACCGCAGTGGGGAATACTGCTGCCGTCGAGTGTAAGGCGATGATTTTGCCCTTCTTGTCGGCAAGCGCAAACATGTTGCAGTCGTCGGATTTCCAGGGGTCTTCGCTCACATCCTTGATCGTCGTGGCGTCCCCGTTTCTCATGTATGCCAGCGACGCCAGCAAGTCTGCCTTGCGGCTCAGTGCTATTTGGTGCTGGTGCTCCATCACCTGGAACGTCAGCGTGGCATTGCGCGCCTCTTGCTCCACTTGGTGCTGCATCTGTACCTGCGCGCTTCGCCGCACCACCAGCAGCGTCGCGCAGGTAAGCCCCGCAGACAGCAGCACAAACGACAATAGTAGCTTGGTGCGCAAACGCAGGTTTGCAACCCTCGCAGGCAGGGATGGCGAGTAGAAACCGCCCATGGTGGCAATGCCCCACAGCGATATCAATTTCATGAGGACGAAAAGTTAGCATCCCTGCCCTCTAAAGACGAATGGGCGAGCCGTACTAGGGCGCAAGTACTTTAGATTCATTCGGAAAGCACAGGTTCAGAAAGGTGCTGCCGGAAAAATGGAACTACGACCCCGATCCGTGGACCCGCTCGATATCCGCCCCCACCCCGCGCAGCTTTTCTACGATCCCCTCATACCCGCGATCAATGTGGTACACGCGCTCGATGGTCGTTTCGCCGCCCGCCACCAGCCCCGCCAGCACCAGTCCCGCGCTGGCCCGCAAATCCGACGCCTGCACCGTCGTGCCTGACAATTGCGTCGGCCCATGCACCGCCGCTCTCCGCCCCTCAACTGAAATATTCGCCCCCATGCGCACCATCTCGCTGGCATGCAAATAGCGGTTCTCAAAAATCGTCTCCGTAATCACCGATGTGCCTTCCGCCTGCGTCGCCAGGGCCATGAACTGCGCCTGCATATCAGTAGCGAATCCGGGGTACTCCTCCGTCGTCATGTTTGATCCTACCAGTTTCTTAGCGCTCCGCACCCGCAGCGTGGTCTTGTTCACGATTTCAATTGGCACTCCCGCGTGCCCCAATTTCGCAATCGCCGCTCCCAGATGCTCCGGCTCGCATTGCGTAATGGTCAGGTCGCCGCCGGTAATCGCTCCCGCTATGAGAAACGTGCCCGCCTCGATCCGGTCCGGAATCACGGTATGCTCCGTCCCGCTCAGTTTCTGCACGCCGCGAATCCGCAGCGTCGAACTCCCGTCCCCGGCAATCTGCGCTCCCATCTTCCGCAGCATCACAATGAGGTCCGTCACTTCCGGCTCCCGCGCCGCGTGTTCCAGCACCGTCTCGCCCTCCGCGAGCGCCGCCGCCATCAAAATATTTTCCGTCCCGGTCACCGTGATCTTCTCAAATACGATGTGCGCGCCCTTCAGCCGCCCGCCTCTTGGCGCGCGCGCCTCGATGTACCCGTGCGAAGTGATAATCTCCCCGCCCATCTGCTCCAGCGCCTTCAAGTGCAAATCCACCGGCCGCGCCCCGATCGCGCATCCCCCCGGCAGCGATACTCGCGCCACTCCCACGCGCGCCATCAGCGGCCCCAGAGTCAGAATCGATGCGCGCATCGTCTTTACCAGCTCGTATGGCGCCTCCGCATGGTTCAAACTCGGCGCTTCGATCACGTAATCGCTCGCCGGCACCTCCGTCACGGAAACCTTCGCGTCCATGAACGCCAGCAGCTTGCTCATGGTGATCAGGTCGCGCACCTTCGGGATGTTGTGCAGCGTCACCGGTTCCGCCGTCAGCAGCGCCGCCGCCATCACCGGCAGCGCCGAGTTCTTCGCCCCGCTGATCGCCACCGTTCCCCGCAGCGTCTTCCCGCCCCTGATCAAAAATTTGTCCATTCGCTCGCTCTGTGCTGCCCTTGTAGGCTCCGGGCTTTAGCCCGGCCTTTCTAACTCTTCTCTGTGTCCTCTGTGTTTCCGTATCTCTGTGACCTCTGTGTTAATTCTTTCTTCTCATTCCCCCATCGCCTTTCTCAAATCTCCTCTCACAGCCTTCAATTTCTTCCTCGCCTCTGCCACCCCCACCCCTAGCTTGAGCATCACCAGCGCCACTCTCATATCGTGTCCCGCTGCCTTCAGAGCGTGTTCCGCCGCAGACACCTTTTTCCCGCTCGCCTCCGCCAAAATTCGCAGCGCCCGCTCGGCAAGCTTCTCATTCGTCAGCATCATGTCGATCATCAAGTTCTCATAAACGTATCCCAGCCGCGCCATCACCGCCGTACTCAGCATGTTCAACACCATCTTTTGTGACGTCCCCGCCTTCAACCGCGTCGACCCCGTCAGCACTTCCGGCCCGACCTCCGGTGCAATCACGATTTTCGCCAGCCGCCCCAGCGGCATTCGCAGGTTTGACGTCACTGCCACCGTCGTTGCCCCGCGTCTCCGCGCAAATCGCAGCGCTCCCAGCACGTATGGCGTCGTCCCACTCGCCGCAATCCCCACCACCACGTCGTTTCGCGTCAATTTCTTTGCCCGCAAATCCCGCTCGCCGTTCCGCGACGAATCCTCTGCCCCTTCCACTGCCCGCGTAATCGCCCGCCTTCCTCCCGCAATCAGTGCTTTTACCAGTTTCGGCGAAGTCCCGAACGTCGGCGGGCACTCCGCCGCATCCAGAACCCCCATCCGCCCGCTCGAACCCGCTCCCACATAAATCAACCGCCCGCCCTTTCGAATCCCGCTCACAATCGCATCCACGGCCCGCGCGATCGCCGGCAATTCCCGTCCCACCGCCGCCGCCACCCTGCGATCCTCGCGGTTCATCAAACGCACAATCTCCCGCGTCGTCATGCGGTCGAGATTCCTCGAGGCGGCATTCCTCTGCTCCGTCAATCGCTGTTCTGTGAGCCGGCGCTCCTGTACGTGCTTTTTGGCTGGAGATGACATTGCCGCATTATATCTGTGGGCGGGAGCATGCAGCGAACCCGCCGTGCAGCGGGCACATCCTTAGTTAACGCGAAGGACAGCAACTCGCCATCAACCCAGTCTCTTCCGCGGGAATCAGCTATGCTAAAAATAGTTAGTCCCGGCAATTCATCGGCGCGGAATGGCGGAATTCAATCGAATGGACGTTCTCAAAAAGCTTTTCGAGCAGCATTTCCATGCGCCGCCTGATCACCTCGTGGCGCTGCAGGGCGATCTCGGCGGTTCCGGCCGAAGAATCATCCGGCTATCCAACGAAAAAACCAGCGCCATCGGCATCCTCTACGGCGTGCGCGAGGAAAACGCTGCTTTCCTGGAATTCTCCAGACATTTTCGACGCCACGGCCTTCCGGTTCCGGAAATTTACGCCGAAGCTCTGAACCAGGGCGCCTATCTCGAGGAAGACCTCGGCGATACCACGCTTTTCGAGTTCCTTTCCAAAAACCGCACCGGCGAAAACATTGCTCCTCCAGTCGTCGAAGCCTATCGCAAAGTGGTCGCCGTGCTGCCCCGCTTTCAGGTCGAAGCCGGCCGCGACTTGAACTACAGTGTCTGCTATCCAATCCCCAGCTTCGATCGCCAGTCCATCGCCTGGGATTTGAATTACTTCAAGTATTATTTCCTCCGCCTCGCCGGCATCCCCTTCAACGAACAAGCCCTCGAAGACGATTTTGGCCGCTTGACGGAATTTCTGCTGAGCGCACCGCGCGATTACTTTCTCTACCGCGACTTCCAGTCCCGCAACATCCTGTTGCGCAACGGCGATCCCTTTTTCGTGGACTATCAAGGCGGACGCAAAGGCGCTCTCCAATACGACATCGCCTCTCTCTTGTACGATGCCAAGGCCGACCTGCCGCCTGAACTCCGTCAGCAACTTCTCGATCACTATCTCGACCGGCTTTCCAGCTTCATCCAGCTCGACCGTGAAGCTTTCCTGCGCTACTACTACGCCTACGTGTACATCCGCATCATGCAGGCCCTCGGCGCCTACGGCTTTCGCGGCTTCTATGAACGCAAGGCTCATTTTCTGCAAAGCGTGCCGTACGCGCTGAAGAACCTCCGCTGGCTCCTTCACCACGTCAGGCTTCCCGTCCCCCTTCCGGCGTTGATGGACGCCTTCAAGGGCATGTTGGCCTCGGAGAAATTGCAGGGCCTCGCTTCCGAAGCCGAAAACCTGATCGTGCGGATTTTCAGTTTTTCCTTTCACCAGGACTTGCCGAAAGATGAGTCTGGAAATGGCGGCGGGTTCGTTTTCGATGGCCGCAGCCTCCCGAATCCGGGACGCGAAGAGCGCTTCAAGACCCTCACCGGCAAAGACGCCCCGGTGATCGACTACCTCAATCAACAGGAAAGCGTCCATCAATTTCTCGCCGGCGTCCTGTCGCTGGTGGATTCGAGCATCAACAACTATCAGCAGCGCGGCTTCAAAAATTTGATGGTTTCATTCGGCTGCACCGGCGGCCAGCATCGCTCCGTTTTCCTCGCCGAGCAATTAGCGAAACGCTTGCGTGCAAGGAACGGCCTGGAGGTCACGGTGCGGCATCTTGAGCTCGAGAAACTAGGCAAGCGCAGAGCTCTCCAATGAACCTATCAGCCAGGCCCATCACGCAACCGTCATTCCGAACGGAGCAGGCCGACATTTCTCTTCCCGGTTTGCTCCTGCGAACCGGTCGGCCTGCGCAGAGAGGAATCTCTCCGAGTCCCCGCTCTCGTAGGGCTCGCCTTCCGAGGCGGACCGCTTCGATGGAATCGTCCCAATGAAAGCCATGATCCTCGCCGCCGGCCTGGGCACGCGCCTCCGCCCCCTCACCGACACTCGCCCCAAAGCCCTCGTCGAAATCGCCGGTCGCACCCTGCTCGAAATCACCCTCACCCGCCTGCGCGCCTTTGGCATCACCGAAGTCATCATCAATGTCCACCACTTCGCCGACCTGGTCATCGACTACCTGAAATCCAATAAAAACTTCGGCATGCGCATCGAAATCTCCCGCGAAGAAGTTTTGCTCGACACCGGCGGCGGCCTAAAAAAAGCCGCTTGGTTCTTCCTGGAGAATTCCAGCCTCAGCAATCCCAGCCGCCCCGATTCCGCTCAAATGAACGAGCCCTTCCTCCTCCACAACGTCGACGTCCTCAGCACCATCGACTTCGCCCGCATGCTCCAATTCCACAAAGAGCGCGGCGCTCTAGCCACCCTCGCCGTCCAAGCCCGCGAAACTTCCCGCCCCCTCCTCTTCGACAGCCACTTCCAACTCCGCGGCCGCCGCGTCGCCCCAAACCAGGACCCTGAATTGGTTGGGAATAATCCTGCAGGCCCTCCTCGTCAGGGCACGACTTCAGTCGTGCCGAAAAGCTCGGAAAATTCAGGGTTGCGTCAGGGAACGACTTCAGTCGTGCCGAAAAACGAGAAAAATTCGGGGGCTTCAGCCCCTGAGGTCCCCCTCCAATCCCTCGCCTTCTCCGGCATCCACATCATCTCCCCCCGCCTTCTCCCCCTGCTCACCGAAGAAGGCGTCTTCTCCATCATCCCCGCCTACCTCCGCCTCGCCGCCCAAGGCCAACCCATCCTCGCCTTCCGCGCCGACGCCTACTACTGGCGCGATCTAGGCCGTCCTGCAGACCTCGCCCAAGCCGCCCACGATTTCCAGCAAAACGCTTAAGGAAAGCATCCTAAGGCAATTACGCTTGACGTAACACGTAATTCATGGCATTTTGGACCAGTGATTGTCAGCTATCGGGACGGCAGGACCAGAGATTTCGCCTCCGGCAAACGCATCAAGGCTTTTTCTGGGTTTGAGCGTTCCGCACGCCTGAAGCTCGACCGTCTGGAGGCATCCACCTCTCTTTGAGACTTGTCTGCTTTGCTAGGCAATCGCTTCGAAGCTTTGATCGGCGACCGCAAAGGCCAATACAGCATTCGCATTAACGATCAATGGCGGATTTGCTTCGAGTGGCCGGGCGGCTCGCTCGGGCCATCGCACGTAGAGATTGTTGACTATCATTAGGAGAGCAATCATGGCCGTCACTGCAATTCATCCGGGTGAACACCTGGCCGAAGAACTCGATGCACTCGATATGAGCGCGGCGGAACTCGCCCGAAACATGGGCGTGCCGACCAATCGCGTCACGCAAATCTTGCATGGGACGCGCTCTGTCACGGGGGACACCGCTCTGCGCCTCGCTCATTTCTTTGGCACCAGCGCGCAGTTTTGGCTCAATCTGCAAAATCTCTATGACTTGCGGCTTGCCCAGAAGAAAGCTGGGAAATCCGTCAAAGCCCTGCCCAGGCTGAAACGCCGCGAACTTGTCCACGCATGAAAGCAAGGCACCGCGGTCTCGGCCCAAGCTACCTTCGGCTTGTAGCAAGACTCTCCTGAAGCCCCTGAACCTGCAGTCTGTACATTCGCACCATTCTGGTGCATACTGGTGTTATGAGCACAACAAACAAGACCGTGCGCCAGAGCGTCAGCCTTCCCGCAAAACTTGCCGCCCAAGTTCGCACCTTGGCGAAGACCCGCAGGCTTAGTTCCAACCGCATGCTGGTCGAACTCATCGAAAATGGCATCGAGGCTGAGAAACGTAAGCAGCAGGAGTTCTTCGAACTTGCCGAGCGTTTCCGTAACACCACCGACCCAAAGGAAGCCGAGCGCCTTGGCGATGAACTGGGCCGAATGGTTTTTGGCAGCTAATGCCCAGGATCGGGCGCTGGGACGATCTGCCTGCAAACATCCGTCAACACTTGATCGACCGTATGCGCGACCGCGCCATCGGCCTCGGTGACCTCAATCAACTTCGTCTCTGGATCGAATCGCGGCCCGAAGTGCCGGAAGGGGATTGGTACAAAGACTTCGGTTCATTCAAGATCTGTGGCCGCGACTCTTACCCCAAGACCTTCCTTCTTCCCGGCCAGGCGGCTAAGGGTGCAGCCCTTTGACCCCGTTTGCGCTAAGCGTTAAAGGTAGGGCGGGACCCGGAAACGCCCCGAGCCTAGGCGGCGGATGCCGACTGCATGGATTGCTTTGCTGGCGCGAGCACGATCAGGGTGACACCAATGACAGCAAATAAAGCCACCCCCAGCAGTTCTGTGCGTGGAATGAAATTACGGAATGCCTGCACCACCATCAGGGTGGCATGGGCAAAGCTCGACCATGCGGTGAAGGCGATCAGGCTGCGATTCGCAGACGGGTCACGCGCTGCCAGCAGCAAGAAAATGCCGAGTGTGACATAAAGGCTAAGCATCATCGCCAACGCAGGCTCTTGCCTGACAAACATCAGCAAGGGATAAACACCAGCCACAAAGAGCAATCCCACCACGACCAATACAACCTTCAGCGCCCGTTCTCCACGCATGCTGCCCTCCTGCTAAATCACGGTATGGGGAAAAGACATACAGCATACAGCCTTATAACACTCCCGGGTGCCAGACACGAGCCGCCTTTTGCTCTTGTGGCGAAACATTTCGACAGCCTTCGGCGTCTCTCCGGTAGACCCTTTCACCAGGCCCTTACAACCAGCGAGGACACATGAGTTCCACCAAGAACCCAGGCAGAGTCGCAGGCCTGCTATACATCCTCACGTCCATACCTGGCTTCTTCGCCATGATGTATGTTCCCGGCAAGCTGATCGTCCACAGAAACGCAGCGGCCACGGCCAACAACATCGCGGCCTCCGAGACGCTCTTTCGCCTCGGCATCGCGGCCCAACTCATTGGCCAGGCCGGTTTTATCTTCGTGGCCCTCGCTTTGTACGACCTGCTCAAGGGCGTCAACAGGCGGCACGCCTCGCTCATGGTGACATTGGTTGTGGTCCAGATCCCGATAGCGTTTCTGAATGAACTGAACTCCGTCGCTGCCCTCGTCCTCGTGCGCGGGGCTGACTTCCTATCCCTATTCGAGAAGCCTCAGCGGGATGCTCTGGCTATGCTGTTCCTCAATCTGCATTTTCAAGGACTTGTTGTTGACGAAATATTTTGGGGTCTTTGGCTCGTTCCGCTCGCGCTGCTGGTGTACAGGTCGCGATTCCTGCCGCGGTTCCTGGGCGTCTGGCTTGCCCTCGCCGGCTTCGCCTGGGTGATCCTGAGCCTTTCGGGCGTACTGTCCCCGCAATATTACGACAAGGTGTTTACCTACTCTCAGCCCGCCGCCTTCGGGGAGGTGGCCTTCATGCTGTGGCTCGTCATCAAGGGCGCCAAGCCGCCAGCGCTGGACGCCGCAGACCAGAGGGTCTAGCTTTATTCTCCTCACGGTATTATGCATGAAGAACGATCGAGCCCCAATGCGTGCGACAAGCAACCTTCGCAGTCTTAGCGTCCTACGGACAGCGGCCTTGATCGCGCTGCCGGCTGGGGCTGCCGGCTCGGTCGGTTTCATGCTCCGTGCAGGCAATCGGAATCCTTCCCGCGTCCTACTTGTACTGTTCGCGATTTGGGTGCTCTCCCCGTACGTTGCTCTCGCATTCGCCATCATCGTTTCCAAGGATTGGTCGGTCCTTACGCGAGCGACGCTCTATGGCGTGATGGTGGTTCTCACGGTGAGCTCTTTGGCCATCTACGGAGATGTCGCCTTGGGACCTCCCAGGACGAAGACCGCCTTCGCATTCGTTGTTGTTCCCCCGGCGTCCTGGCTCCTGATGGCAATCACAATCTCAATCGCGACGCTGATTTCTCGTAGGCGCTCACGGAGAATCAACGATGGCTAACCGGCGGGTGGCCGCGCCTTAATTCCGAAAAACGCCTTTGGGCGGCCCATCCCCGCGGGTTTTGCAAGTGTGGGGTCTTTCTCTTCTCCCTTTTCTAATTTCCATTTCTCTAGTTGGGAACTCGGGAACTCGTGGACAGACGGGACGTCTGATATTCCTTTGACAAGACTCGTTTGGACGGAGGGGGACAGACGGGAAGTTTTCCTTTCTGGGAAGTCTCCAAGAGAGAGCTAGACGGCGCCGACTGCTTTACCTTTGAGGAATTTGGTGTCGGCAGCGAGGCCGAAGGCTTCCAGCAGCTTGGCTTGCACTTGTTTTGAGAGGGTGTTGATCTCGTCGATACCAAGGTTCCGGGGGCTGACGAAATACCTCAACTGCTTCTCTCCCGCAGGAGTCTCGATAATCCGCAGAACCGCCTCCGCGACTTCCTGGGCATTTCCGGCGTTCGAGGAAAGTGCCGCGTTGAGCTTCGCCGGGATCTCCTTGACAGCGCCATACGTATTGGTACGCGCCTCGTCCGCAGCCGTCACTGTATTGCCAAAAACAGGAGTCTCATAAGCGCCGGGTTCGACAATCACGGATTCAATTCCTTGTGCGGCAAGTTCGTAGCTATAGGCCTCGGCCAACGCCTCGAGTGCAAATTTGCTGGCGCAATAGAAACCCGCAGAAGGAAGAACCACGCGGCCGGCGCCGCTGCTGATGTGCATGAGCACGCCGCTGCGTTGGCGCCGCATGTGCGGAAGCACGGCGCGATTTACGCGCACCGGACCGAAAAAATTCGTGTCCATGAGACGCTGCGCTTGTTCGGTGGTGACAGCTTCCTCCAGCCCCGAGAGGTAGTAGCCGGCGTTGTTGATGGCGACGTCGATGCGACCGGCTTTGCCGACGGCGGCATCCACAGCGCGGCCGACCGAGGCGTCGTCGGCCACATCCAGTTCAAGGACGTGAATGGGCAGTGAATCCCTTTCCGCCAGCGCACGGATTTCGGAGGCATTCTTGGCATTGCGGCCTCCGGGGTCACGCATTGTCGCGAAAACGGTGTGTCCTTTACGAGCCAGGGTTTCGGCGAACAGTCTGCCGAAGCCGGTGCTGGAACCGGTGATGAGAACCACTTGCTTGGAATTCACGATTATTCCTCCTTGTGGCGCTACCGTGAACTCAGTTTGATGCCGGAAGTAAAGCGATTGGTTACAAAAAATGAGTTCAACAGATTAGCGGGTGTCAGAGACAATAAATCCTAAGACGAATTTTGGGGCCGCAGCCTGCCGTTTTCAAGGTGCGGGCGCCGTGATGCCGCACCATCAGCGGATCTGAGCGAGGACGGCAACGTCGAACTTTGAATAGTACTTCTTCACGTCGTTGGTCCCGTACTTGGCGCGGAATTTCTCGACCACGGACGACACCGGTGTTGCGTCAGTGACAACAACAACCTTGACTTCAGCCACTGCGCCCCGCGCATCGATCCGAATCATCGGGTTGTTGAGCACGTTCCTGTACCACTGTGTATCCGACCCCTGCACCGGCAGGAGGTAAAGCTTGTCGTCCTCCAATAGGAACCAAACCGGGATTGAGATGGTGCGTCCTGACTTTCTGCCGGTCACACTGATGTTAATTTCCCGATATCGGGAAAGGCGGTCTTTTAGAGCATCGTTCCGAGCTGGCATGTGCACTCCTGCGGGTGCCCCATACGCGGGTTTGGCGTGTGGGGCTTTCGACTTTTCTTTCTTTTGCCCCTTGCGCCTCAAATACGAATCACTCCGGAATCATTCCGATCGTCCCCAGCCACGTCTCCACCAACTGAGGCCATCCCGTTATCGGAAACTTCGTGCGCCGCAGCCCAAACGCATGCCCGCCCTGCGCATACAAATGCATCTCCACGGGAACGCCGGCCTTCTTCAGCGCAATGTAGTAAGCCAGCGAGTCGTATACGCTGTCCACATGGTCATCCTCCGCCTGCAGCAAAAATGTAGGCGGCGTCTGCCTGGTGACAGGAACATCGGGATTCACCCCAAGATCTTTATCGGCATTCGCCGGATGACGGACCACATGCTTTTTGGTGCCTTGTTTAGCGTCCCATTCCGCCGCGGCAATCGACAGATGCCCCGGATAAATAGCCACCGCAAAATCCGGGCGGCAGCTTTCTTTGTCGGCCGCATCTACAGGCGGATACAAACGCTTCTCAAAATACGTGCTCATCGCTGCCGACAAATGCCCGCCTGCCGAAAACCCGAGCACTCCAATCTTGTGCGGATCGATATGCCACTCCGCCGCGTGAAAGCGCACCAGACCCACTGTCCTCTGCGCATCTTCCAACGCCATCGGTGATTCCGGATACGGCCCCGATTTCGGATACGGCCCCACATCCGTCACGCGGTATTTCAGCAGCACACACGTAATCCCTTTGGGCGTCAGCCAATCGCAGACCTCCGCGCCTTCAAAATCGATGGCCAGACCCTGATAGCCCCCGCCAGGGAAGACGACGACCGCAGCGCCCGTATTGTTTCCCTGTGGCGAATAGACGGTCATCGTAGGCCGCGTCACGTTGAACACCCCCACCACCGGCCTGCCGGCAATCAGCCCATCTTTCCCGGACGACGGTGTAGTGACCTCCGGCCCCGCAACAGGCTGGGGATCAGGCACCGCCCCCGGCCATATCGCCACTTGCGTATGTCCCGGCGAGGGCTGCCAGCCAGGCGTCTCCGCGCTCAGACCGCCACACCCGAATAAAACACAGAGAGCAAAGATCAAAGGCTTCATCACAATCCCCACACCTTAATATAACCCGTCACTGCCGGAAGCAGCTAAGATGGCGCAGGAGAGTCAGGAGCAATCATGGCCCATCAAGCACCCCTGAACTATATCTTCTACATTGCCGCCACCCCGGAGAAGGTGTGGGAAGGCTTTGTGTCGCGGGAGTCGAACCGCATCCTCTTCTCGGGCGCTGAGCTTCAAGCGGACTTTAAGCCTGGTGGCTTGCTCGCATGGGTGGGCGCGGGACCCGATGGCAAGCCCATGCCCTACGTCCGAGGGAAGGTCCTGCGGTTTGAGCCGCCAAAAGTCTTTCAGTACACCTTCGCAATGGGCCAAAATGATAAGGCGTCACGCGCAACTATCGAACTAGTGCCCGAGACCGAAGCCACCAAAGTAACGGTGACGCATGACGAGTGGGCCGAGGATGACTCCACTTACGCTGCCTGCGCCGATGGATGGCCACGTATTCTTTCACGCCTGAAGACGCTGCTTGAGACCGGGAGGACATTCAAGCCGCATTGATACCAATACCCAAAGGCTAAGGAAACGCTTGTTCTGAAATCTCCCCGATCCCGCGCTATACTCGGATCACTCGACATTCCTGTCGACATCGGCGTTCCTGCCGAGAAGGAGGTGATCCAGTGAGGTACGGTTTACGTTGAAGTAGTAGAGGAGGCGCTTGTGAGGTTACCGAGCGCCTCTCTCCTTTTGTCCCGCCTGCCCGAATTCCTTGTGATCGCTTGTCACAAAGGAACACGTCGCAGGTCATCTCAATTTCGATATCCCCACTTTTCTCAAACAACTCTCTTTCCAGCAAGGGCTTGCTGAAGTCCCTTGGCCAACTTCTTCTTACCCGCGATAGAACAAGCCTTCATGGATGCCAATTTTGGCACCAATTGACACACGGAGCCGTCGAAACTCCCATAAGTCGAATTGTCGGGCCAGTGGAATCCACTTCTCTGATAAGCGCGTTCTACGTCCAATTGGCAGGCTATTCGGCCGGAACTTCTCAGAATCCCACTAAGCCCCTTTTTTTCTTGCAGTTTTACATGACTTGCCCCATAGCGCCCGCAGCCCTGTGCTCCTACACTGCTGTCCTAGCCTATCTACGCGACAAACTGCGAAATTGAATGTCATTCCCATTCGAGTCCTTCCTTGTCGCTTGTGGTGCTGCTCCGTTCCATTCAGTATTCGCCACAGGCCAGACCCAGCAACATACCTTGGAGGAAGCTCTTTGTGAATCCAATCGGCGCACTTTTTCCTGTGCCTAGTCCCACGGACTCCTCCGCGGCAGCCCATGTGCTTACTCCTGGCAGAGGCTGGCCGCCCGGACCAGAAGCCGAACAAATGGCCCCTTCTAACATCACTGCCGCCGCTTCCTCGATCCGCGTATTCCTGCTGATTGAGAATCGCCTGCTACTTGAATCGCTCGTTCGGCTCTTTCGCAGTCGCCCTGATCTTCTAGTTGTTGGATAGAGCGGACATCCGGGGGCGACAGTTCGCCGCGTGCTTGATTCTCAATGCGACGTCCTGGTCATCGACTCTTTGCAAACAAGCTGGTTCCCCGCAAATATTGCTCTTGAGCGTGGAGATCAGACCTCTCTTAGAGTCGTGGTCATCGCGATGGATTCCGACGAAGCACAATTCCTGGCGGCCGTCCGTTCCGGCGTAATGGGCTATTTGTTGCACGATGCATCTGCTTCGGACGTCGTTGCCGCGGTGCGTGCCGTCTTCCGCGGAGAGGCCGTTTGTCCTCCCCAGCTCTGTTCCACCCTTTTCCGCTGTCTTGCTCAAATGAACCGCAAGATCTCTGTCCAAAGCGCGACTCCGAGGCCCAATCTAACTTTGCGCCAGCAGCAATTGGTTGCTCTCGTCGCCAAGGGTCTCACAAATAAGGAAATCGCTTTTCACCTCAATCTCTCTGAGTTTACGGTGAGAAATCATATTCATCGAATTTTGAAACAAGTGGACGCCGTCGGCCGAAGTGAAGCTGTAGAGGCAATTCGCGCTCACGGCTACCTGATCAGTCCATAAAGACTCAAGATGCGGCGATACATACGCTCGAAACCGATTGGTGATCACCTTGGATCTGGAAGGTCTATTTCGCAGGGAGGGCAGGAGTCTGGTGAAGTTGTGCAAATGTCTTTCGAGTCTGCGCGGGTGCCCCATCCCTTCACTCTTCCCAAGGCCGATTCAGATTAGAAAGGAGGAACATACATGGCGACGCCCGTTCGAAGCCGGAGCTCGATTACGACGAACGGACTTACACATGCCCTCGTTGCGGAAAAAGCGGGCCGGGCTTCCACGTACTAAGAAAAACTCCAGTCGCGCTTACGCTGAACGCACACTGACTTTTTGATTTCCTCGCTCGCCGCTTGGGAGCCCGCTAGTTTTTGAAACTACTGGCGCGACCTCGGCCGCCCGCGCCGACCTCGCCCAAGCCGCCCACGATTTTCAGCAAAAGTTATTTGGGGGTCGGAGCTTTAGCTCCGACATAACACCGCAACGTCCAAAAACTGTCATTCCGAGCGGAGCAGGCCGACGCTTTTTCTTCCCGCTTCGCTCCTGCGAAGCGGTCGGCCTGCGCAGCGAGACCTCCGCCCCATCGCTCGCGTTTCTTGCGAGCGATGAAATCTCTCTTCGCCTTTGTCCGTGTGAGGTCGCGCTTTGACTTGGCGGGTGGCCGACCCTTACTCCTCTTCTGATTTCCATTTTCTAGTTGGCCGCTGGCTTGGCGGGCGCAGCCTGCCTGCCGGTCAGGCAGGGCAAAGGAGGCGGGAGCTTGCCGGATGCGAGGGCGTCGAGGGCGCTACGGCGGCCGGTGAGTTCAACGGGTCAGGCGGTGCTCGCGATTCTAGCAGAACCTACCTGGCCCTGTTCCCTTTTGGCTCCGTGCCAAATCGAATCTCAAAACTACCAACTGTAGTGGACCTTGTAATTTACGATTTTCTCCCCGTCGGCTGGAACCTGCACTACGAACTCCACGGTCTGGCTGTCGACTTTCTTAAAAGGATCGGAATTCTTGACGATGTCCCAGCTCGTCCAGCGGTAGAGATGCTCTACGATGCGCACCTCGACGGGCGCGGTCTTGTGATTCCGGACCTTGATTTCAAAGGATTCGTCGATCCACCGCCCATTGAAGTCCGACCGGTATTCCGTCCGGCTGCGCTCCCCAGTCATGTCAAATGCGCTGCCAGTGTACAGGCGGACGGTCTCGTCCTTTGGCGTGTGGTCAATATCGTTCTCGCCGGTGAACTCGAGCTGCCCATCGTCATCACGGCGGTAGAACCGTACTCGCCCTTTTGGAAGCGGCATACCGAGATGATTCGCGGTGCTGTTTTTGAACTCCTGCATTACCCAAACCTTCGGATTAGAGAGGGTGCCGTAACTCTCCTGCTGTCGGATGTTCTCGTACGTCCAATTCCGATAATTTTGGTCGATTTTAAATCCATCGTAAACATAGACCATTTGCGACTGAATGCCTGCGGCGCGGATAAATTCCACCTGCTTCGTTTCACGATCGTGAAGAGTCGTGGCGTGCTCTAGAGTGTAGAGGTGATACTCGTCGAAGGTTTTTTCCGTGACGGGTGGACCGAATTGCCCTCCACCCCTTCCAAACGTCGAAATCGCCCCCATTGCCATCCCCATTACCGGCGGCGGCTGGACTTTGTTCACGTCACCGGCCATCAGCTTGACGTGCGCGTCACGAAACGTCCTGCCACTTTGATTGTCCAGTGTCACCCAGCCTACGAGCTCCAGTGTATTGCCTTTCGGCGGCGCGACGGCATTGTAGCTGGCCTCCCAGTTCATACCGCCTGTCACGTAGCTGAATTCTGCTGTTGTAGCTCCCGGTTTATTCGTTTGCAGCTCCCAGGCCAGCGTGGGCTTGAGCACTGTATCGTCCGCCAGCGCCGGAAAAAGCGGCTGGCCCGGAAGCGAAAACTGCAGCTTGCCGTTTACTTCAATGACTGGCTGTTCTCCGCCGCCCTGCGTGTTCGAAGCCTGCTGCTGGTAATACTGCTGTCCGTACGCACGAATGGCGGCGTAATGGGGCACGTAGCCGCTCCGGATGATTTTGCCTTGCACCAAATGCGGGTTGGCGTCCTTGTCCGTCTGCAGGAAATCAATCGTCTTGCCTTCGTAGAGGGACAGCAGCAACTGCTGAGAGACGGGATCATTGCGGTAGTTTTGCTCTAGAATCTGGAGACGCCGGCTCGTATCGAGTGGGCGCAGGATCACAGAATCTGGCTCAAGATGCGCCGTGATGTCTGTGACTTGCACGTGGTTCACGCCCAACTTCAAATCGAGCGGCATCTTCTGCCTCACCACCGCAAATTGTTGATTGTAAATCGTCAGCGCGGGAGCTTCGCCCTTCGGCTCGTCATCTGCGCTCGCGGCCCACGCCTGGTGGGTTGGATCGAGTACTCCCCAGAGAAGGACTACACACAAACTCAAACTGCCGATTCGCTGCATGTTTTTCACGACCGCCTCCTATGCATAGCAATTGCCCCGGTTAGACGCCAACTGGTTCCCTGCTGTTGCCACCCCACCAAACGATCCTTTGGCGGATGGCCGGCCCTCGATCCCGATAAACACCTCTGGGTGGCCTACCCTTGCGGTTCTGCTTCTTGCATCTCTGCCCCATCCCGCTGCTCTCGCGGGATGAACGCTGGGGCTTTTGACTTTCTTCTTTTCTAATTTTTAATTTGACGATCATTACCCTCGTGGTACAATATCTCTGTCGACCACTGCGCCCCGGCCTAGCCGGGGCGTTTCTGTTTTAGGGCCATGTTTGTAGCGCCGGCACCCCTGCCGGCTCTTCTCAGCAAGCAATCCCAAAACTCAACTCTAAGGAGACAGTTATGCCTTCTCTCAGTGAAAAGGACCGCGTGTCCTTGTGTTCGTTCACTTTCTCGGATGGCCCACGCTCAGCCCGACAACCTACCCCGGACCGCCCCACCCACTCCGCAACCTGCCCCAAACCGAAATGCCTTCGCGCGCCACTTCGACCACAACTACCGCCTCCTCCTAAACGGCAAACCCCCTTAGAATCAACACCTACACAACCGCCCACAACTGTTGATTCTAAACCACTTACAGCAACGCTAAATCCTTTATCAGCAACCCTTACAAAAGCATGGGGGTGGGGGGAGATACTCGGATAGATACTACCGAACGCCGATTATATTGGGTTACTTCAGAGCCGCAGCGGAAGCAAATCCCAGCGCCTGCATCACCGCGTCATGCAGCGCCGGCCGCACCTGCTGGATCTTGGCATTCTCCCGCGTCGGATGCACGCGATTCGTCAGCAGCACCACAAAGAGTTGTCGGTCCGGATCGATCCAGATCGAAGTCCCGGTAAATCCGGTGTGCCCAAAGCTGTGCGCAGAAAAATAATGCCCGCTCGATCCGCCCTCAGTCGGCACCGCCCAGCCCAGCGTCCGCGTCCCGCCGGAAAGCTGCTGTGGCGTGGTGAACTGCGCAATCGTTGCGCGCCGCAAAACTCGCTGGTGCGCGTAGACACCGCCGTTCAGCAGCATTTGGCAGAACGCCGCCAGATCCGGCGCCGTGCTGAAAATTCCCGCGTGCCCTGAAACGCCGCCAATGGCAAACGCGTTTTCGTCGTGGACTTCGCCCTGCACCAGCCGGTGCCGCAAATTATTATCGATTTCCGTCGGCGCAATCTGCGGCCACAATTTTTTCGGCGGACGATACATCGTATTCTTCATGCCCAGCGGCGAAAAAATAGCGCTCTTCGCCAAGTCGTCCAAGGTTCTGCCCGTCAACCGCTCAATAATCTCCGCCATCAAAATAATTCCGAGGTCGGAGTAAATTTCCTTTGTCCCCGGTTCGTATTCCAGCGGCTCCGCAAAAATTCTCGCAAGCGTGTCCGGCTTGCCCTTCGACGTCCGCCAGTATTCCTTGAACGCCGGCAATCCCGAAGTATGCGTCAGCAAATGCCGCACCGTCACTCGATGCCGCCACTCCGCATTCGGCCCGCTAGCCCACTCGGGCAAGTACCGCTCGATCTTCGCATCGAGATCCAGCGGCACCGCGAAATCGCCTTCCGCCAATTTCGCGACGAGCGTGGTCGTCGCCACCACTTTCGTCAGCGACGCAATGTCGTACATCGTGTTCGGAATTACCGCTGCCGCCTTCGCGTCATAACTTAATTTTCCGAACGCGCGCACCGCAACTTTTCCGCGGTAACCCACCGCCAGCGTCGCACCAGGAAACGCTTTTCCCGAAATCGCTTTCTCAATCACGTCGAATGCCGGCTGCAATTGTTTTTCTTCTTTCGCATCCATCGGCTGCACCAACATCGGGTTCGCAGCCAGCTCCATTCCAAATCCCGCTTTCAAATTCACGCCCGGAATCGTCACCGGCAAATGTCCGCGCACAGGAATTTGCCCGAACAGTGCTCGCGCCACGGAAATTTGCGCGACGTCGCTGATGCCAAACGCCGCGAGCCACGTCTCCGCCTGCGGAAACTTTTCAATCAAATACGGACTCCCGAATCCCACCGTGATAATGGGCTTTTCAGTTTTGTAAAGTTGCTCCGCAAGCGCTGCCTGCTCGGCAGGAACATCCACATTTCCTTTGCGATCGCTGACACGCACAAACAAAGCGAGAATCGCCACATCGTAAGAATCCGGCGCTGGCAATTTCAAGATGCCAGCGTTCACAAATCGCGTGTCCGCGCGCAGCGTCACGACGGAATCGAATCGCGCGCGCAACTCGCGCTCCAGATCTTCTCCCGGATAAGGTTCGGGATCCGCGTAAAACGCCAGCAACAACGCGCGCGAAGGTTTTGTTGCATCGAGCGGCAAGCGGTGCGGCGTGTCGCGCAGGAGCGTGACGCCGCGATCCGAAATCTCCTGCGCTTCCTTCTGCCACGCGACGCTAGCGAATTTCTGATTGAGGGCGTTCACGTCCACGAGGCGGTTCGCATGCAAACCGAGCCGCGCTTTCGCTTGCAGAATTCGGCGCACCGAAGCGTCGAGACGCGCTTTCGAAATGCGGCCGGATTTCACGGCGGCTTGCAACGCTTCGAACGCCGCATCCGGCACCGGCGACATCAAGAGCGCGTCTATTCCAGCAACAATCGCGCGGACGGCGGCTTCGCCCGGCGCGTAACGCACGGTGATTCCGCCCATATCCATCGCATCGGTGACGATCAATCCCTGGTAGCCCATCTCGTCGCGCAGCAGCCCCGTCAAAATATTTTGCGACAGCGTTGCCGGCGTATTCGGATCGGGTTCGAGGGAAGGAACATTCAGATGTCCGGTCATGATGCTGCTCGCGCCCGAGGAAATCGCCGCGCGGAAGGGAACTAGCTCGAGAGTGTTCAAGCGAGCGCGGTCGGCTCGAATCACGGGCAAATCAATGTGCGAATCCGCGGCGGTGTCGCCGTGCCCGGGAAAATGTTTTGCGGTGGCCAGCCCGCCGTTTTCTTCGACGCCGCGCACGAAGGCGGAGACAAACTCGGAGACGCGGGCGGGGTCTTCGCCAAACGATCGCGTGTTGATGATTGGATTGGCGGGATTGTTATTCACATCCGCGTCTGGCGCATAAATCCAATGCACGCCGACGGCGCGCGATTCCAGCGCGGTTATTTTGCCCATCGTGTAGGCGTCTTTCGAATCGCCGCCGGCGGCCAGCGCCATCGCCGTTGGGAACGAAGTGCCTTCATCCAGGCGCATGGCGGTGCCGCGTTCGAAATCGGCGCCGATGAGCAGCGGCAATTTCGATTTTGACTGCAACTGGTTGTTCAACACGGCTGTGGGATACGTCTGGCTCTTCACGATTCCGAGCGACGAACCGTGCGTGACGTTGATAAATCCGCCGACATGGAGATCGTTCACGTCGTGCAAGATTTGTTGGTAGGCCGCGGCATCCGTGGAGGTAAAGCTCCCGTGGTACGTCGCGAAAAGAAGCTGTCCGATCTTTTCATCCACGGTCATTTTACGGAGCGTGGACTCCACCCAGGCATTCGCGGCGGGAGACAATTTCTTCGCGGCGTACTGGGACGCAGCGGTGCTTGCTTTCGCGGCGGATTTCTTCGCGGAGGTGCCGCGGTTTTGACTACGTGCGCTATGGGCCATAAGAAAAAAAGTTGTGACGGGAATCAAGAGCAGAGAGCGGACGCGGCGTCCTTCCATCGGTTCGAATCCCCCAGCGCCGCCCGCAGTCTGCATTTATACATAGCACACGCACATCATGGTCTCAACGCAACCGCGGCCAGCGCGTTCCAGAATACCATTGTATGGTTTGAGTAGAGGGGGACCATTTGACCGGACACAAGAGCGCGCTTACTGCTTTCTTTTCTTTCGTGATTCTTCTGGCGCTGCCCTTTCTTGCGCCCGCGCCAGTGGAGGCTTCTCCCAAACGCGCACGCCGTGCAGCGCGCGTGCAAACCGGGCTCGATGTTCTTGAAGCACAGAAGTTTGCGCCGCTTCGCGGCAAACACGTCGGGCTGATTACCAATCACACAGGCCTCGATTCACAAGGACGCAGCACGGCTGACGTTCTTTCCCGTGCGGCCGGGGTGCAGATGGTTGCGCTTTTCAGCCCGGAACACGGATTGGCCGGCCGCAACGATGAAAAAATCTCCTCAACGAAAGATCCATCGACAGGGCTCCCGGTGTATAGCTTGTACGGCGACACGCTTCGGCCGACGGAGGAAATGCTCAAAGGCATCGACGCGCTGGTCTTCGATGTCCAGGACGCGGGGGTGCGTTTTTATACCTACACGGCGACCATGGCCTATTGCATGGAGGAAGCGGCCAAGCGCAACATCGTGTTTTTCGTTCTCGATCGCCCCAATCCGCTCGGCGGTGAAATTGTCGAGGGCCCGATGCTGGACCCGGACAAAACGAATTTCGTCGGATATTTTCCGTTGCCCGTGCGGTACGGGCTGACCATTGGCGAGCTCGCGCAATTCTTCAACATCGAAAATCACATCGGCGCGGACCTGCACGTGATCGCCATGAGGAACTGGCATCGCAACTATTTCTTTGAAAGCACGGGTATCAAGTGGATTCCACCTTCGCCGAATCTCCGCACCACCAAGGGTTCCATCCTCTACCCGGGCATTGAAATCCTGCAGAACGCGGGTGTCTCCGTCGGCCGCGGGACGCAAACGCCGTTCGAGGAGTTTGGCGCGCCGTGGGTTGATGGGGAAGAAGTCGCCACAGCTCTCAATGAGCGCCGTCTTGCGGGAGTTCGTTTCGTAGGGAAGCCATTCATTCCCATCGGCGGCCCTTACAGCGGCCAGCGCTGCGGCGGTGTGTCGATGCGCATCACGGACCGCGCCGCGGTTCGCGCGATGCGCGTGGGCCTGGAAATCGCGGTTACGTTGCAGAAGCTCTATCCCAAGCAGTTCGATCCCGCGAAACTACTGTTGCTCCTCGGAAACGCGGAAACTGTCAAGCAGTTGCAGCCGGGGGTGTCACCAGAAAAAATCGTGGCCAGCTGGGCCCCCCGCCTTTCCGCTTTCGAGCAGGTCCGCCGCAAATACTTTCTCTACAAATAGAGTGGTCTTTAGTTCTGTCTGGATTCGCTATTTACATTGAAAAGCCGGGAGCCGCACGCGCATACTTGTGCCCAACTCACTAGAGGTTTGGAGAGAAAAGTTGCAGTTCCATCTGTTTTCAATCGCTCTACTAGGTCTACGGACGACGGTATCATCTTAGCTGGGGCTGGTCTCGGGTACTTGGGGAATACTTTACGGTTTGAAAGCGAAGCAATTTACAGCCTACGGGCGCGTTTCGAGCCGCGAACCGGAGAGCTTTACATCCAACTGGCGATACCGTCTATTTGTCGTCTCAATTTCCACCATCGCAGTCCTGACTTCCTTAAGATTCTTGATATGGAACTCGTGAGCAGGGTAATCCACTTGTTCGGTAACCGCTGCGAGCTCAACTGGTCGGTGCAACATCATCTAATCAGTTGATCCGACAATGCTTCCCCCTAGAGAATCGATCTGTCCTGCTCTACTCACTCAGCCCCAGCCAGGGTGGTGTTCCGTTTGAATCAACGCTCGCGAACGATTTTTAGCTATTGAGGCCCCGCAAGTGGACTTATCAAAATTGGTCGGCAAAACTGGGTTATGCGCCTGCACCTCCGAGCAGTTCGGCATGGCCGCTAGACAGTTGAAGCCGATATACTAATGCTGCCCAAGGAGTGGTACTCCTACCACGTTAAAGTCTGCAAGGAGGGAATCATGTCTCACACAACAACTATGACCTTGAAAGTTACTCTGATGGGCGTTGCCGCTGCCGCAGTATTTTCTTTTGGGCTGAACGCGACAGTTCCAGCAGGTTGGTATATGGCTGGGTCTAAACCTGCGGAGTATGAAGGGGGCGTCGATGCAAGCGCGGTATATAACGACCATTCTAGTGCCTACCTGAAATCAAAAAACCCCGCTGTCGACGGCTTCGGTACGCTGATGCAGGATTTCAGCGCTGATAAGTACGCCGGTAAGCGGATTCGGTTGAGTGCCAATGTTAAAGCAGAAGGAGTGCGGTCTTGGGCGGGCTTGTGGATGCGAGTAGATAAGCAGTCCACTTTAGTGGCCTTCGACAACATGCAAGACCGACCAATTACGGGTACGACAGGCTGGCAAAACTATGCAGTAGTTCTGAACGTACCTCAGGACGCCACTGGAATATTCTTCGGCGTCCTGCTGACCGGACCAGGTACCGTCTGGCTAAATGGTGTCAAAGTCGAAGCGGTTGGGTCTGACATTCCAACGACAGGTGCAAGTGCAGGTACAAAAAAACGTCGCGACGAACCGACCAATCTAGACTTCACCGAGCAGTAGAAGGCGTCGGACAACTTTCGATATTTTCCCATCGCCGCGCAATCATTGCTTGCTTTTGCTGCTTAACTCCCGATAAGCGTTTTCCAGGCATGTGAATCTAGTCCGCCGGATTTGGGCCTCAATTGCGAGGCCGACGTTGGCCGTTGTATCGTTGCGTCAGCATGGAGGGACCAATGCAGAAACGCAAACTTGGAAATAGCAATTTGGAGGTTTCGGCCCTCGGACTCGGCTGTATGGGAATGAGCTTTGGCTACGGCCCGGCCGGAGACAAGCAGGAGATGATCTCAGTCATCCGGGCAGCCCTGGAACGCGGCGTCACCTTCTTCGATACAGCGGAAGTCTACGGCCCGTTCACAAACGAAGAACTGGTGGGGGAAGCCCTCGCTCCTTTCCGTGAGCAAGTGGTGATCGCCACCAAGTTCGGGTGGAAACTTGATCCTAACACTGGCAAACAGGCCGGGCTGGATAGCCGGCCCACGCACATCAAGGAGGTCGCCGAGGCTTCGCTCAAGCGACTCAGGACGGATATCATTGACCTCTTCTACCAACACCGTGTTGACCCGGATGTGCCAATCGAAGATGTGGCGGGAGCCGTGAAAGACTTAATCCAGCAAGGCAAGGTGAAGCACTTCGGCCTTTCTGAAGCAGGGGTGCAAACAATCCGTCGCGCACACGCGGTTCAGCCTGTCACGGCACTCCAGAGCGAATACTCGCTGTGGTGGAGAGAACCTGAAGCGGAAGTCCTGCCGACCCTTGAGGAACTCGGGATTGGATTCGTTCCATTTAGCCCTCTTGGCAAAGGCTTCCTCACCGGCAAGATCAACGAGAATACAACGTTCGATAGCACCGATTTCCGTAACATCGTTCCTCGCTTTACGCCGGAGGCTCGGAAAGCAAATCAGGCCTTGGTTGATCTGCTTAGCAAGCTCGCAGAACAAAAGAAGGTGACACCTGCTCAGATCGCGCTGGCTTGGCTACTGGCCCAGAAGCCATGGATTGTTCCGATCCCTGGCACAACCAAGCTGGCACGCCTCGAAGAAAATATCGGAGCAACTGCCGTCGAACTCACGCCCGAAGATCTCCGCCAAATCGGCAGCGCCATCTCAAAGATTACGCTGCAAGGCGCTCGGTACCCGGAAAATCTGCAAAAAATGGTCGGTCGCTAAGCGCGAGCAATTGTGTTCTATGGTTGCGTTACGTGCCGGACATGAGATGGAAATGATCCCACTTGCCTTGCCACTACGCGTAGTAGGAGGCCAGCATGGTTCTTTCTCGCACGGGGAAGTGCTCACCGTACCGGCAGATCCGCGAGAACTTCAACACCACGGAAGGATCGAGCCAGCCGTTCTCGGCTTCGCTGAAAAGAATCTGCAATGCTTCCTCGGGAGGGAGGGCTCCCCGGTAGGGCCGGGGGGTGGTCAATGCATCGTAGATGTCCGCGACCTGTAGAATTCTTGCTTTCAGCGGAATGTCCTCTCCGCGAAGGCCATCTGGATATCCGCTACCATCCATTTTTTCGTGATGATGCCGTATCACCGGGAGGATGCGGCGAAGCGACTTGAGAGGCTTGAACATATTTTCTCCCGTGACGGGATGCTCGCGCACGATTCTGGTCTCCTCCGCGTCCAGAGGCCCGGGTTTAAGTAGGATGCTTTCCGGCACGCCAATTTTCCCTATGTCATGAAGCCAACTGGCGATGCGGAGTTCCTGCAAGTCTTCCTCACCAAAGCCAAGGCTTTCTCCCAATTGCTCCACGTATGCCGTTAGATGCTCCGAGTGGCCATTCTTCAAGTTATGATTCGAGTCGACGCTCTGCGCCAGCGAAAACACCGCGGACTTCGCCTGCTCATCCATGTACCTCTTGAGGCGCAAAAGCATCTGGATGCGGCCGAGCGCATCCCAGAGCGATGGAGGCGTAGCCCAGATATCAATTGCGCCGGCTTCCCGTCCACGATAAATGTCCCACTGATCCGGGGAGGGTTCAGCAAAACGACCGGCGTGAGTTGAGTGAGAGGGTCTTTCTTCATCAGGCGGCAAAGTTCGAAACTGCCGATGTCCGGCAGACTATCGTGCAGAAGAACTAAATCCGGCTGCATCTGCAGGCAGCATCTGACCGCGGATTCGCCATCTGCCGCCATAGCTACATCGCACTTCTGGTTCTGCAGGAAAGATTTCAGTTCTTCAGCGGTTCGCCGAAGCAACATCCACAAGCAAGATGGCCGGATTCATGCTTCCCCCCTCGATTTGTCCGCACTAGGACGGATGAACACACCACTCCCCGCGCGAGACAGTAAGTTTTTGATGGATTGGTCTTGCTTGTGTTCTCCAATCCCTGTGTTCGGAGGAGGCTGCCTCCGCTTACCGGGAACGAGAAGGAATGAGGTGGCTTGGCAGGTAGTTGTAATGCTCATGGGATACCAATAGGGGCGGACACGTAAGTGACTATAAACTCGGGTTTTGCGGCGCGGTGAGTGAGGAATGGCCGGGAATAATTTTCATAGCGCCCGCAGTGTTTACCCGATGCCGCGCCTCCTTCCCTCCTTTCGATCCCTCTTCGCTATCTAGAATGAATTGACTCTTGCGGTTTCACTGCTGACAAGCCGTGTAATCGGAAACCTGAAAGGCTACGGAGGGGGTAGCACCTGAAAAAATCGTGGCGGGTTAGGCCCCAAGTCTTTCCGCCTTCGAACAAGTTCGCCGCAAATATTTTCTCTACAAATAGAACAAGCGCACCGGCAACCGCGAGATCCAGCCCGTGGCCGTTGTTCACTTCGGAAGCCTTGACTTGAACTGACTTGGGCACTAAACTTCCGGCTGAGACGTTCCCTCCCTAGGAATAGATTTGTGAGCCCACGCATGCGCATCTTCGTCGAGCTGGCGCTAGCAATGGGCCTTCTGGTACCAGTCGCATTGGCGCAGAAGCCCCCGGCGCCTCCGCCGCCCACACCGCCGAGCCGTCCTGCGCCTCCCACTCCCTCGAGTACGCCGCCAGGTGAACGGAGAGAGGATCTCGTGATGTTTCTCCAAGGACGCGTTGCAACCGATGACGGGACACCTGTTCCACACGATGCGTTGGTTGAGCGGGTCTGCGACGCCAGGGTACGTCAGCAGGTGTATGCAACTTCCCGCGGCGACTTCAGCATGGAATTGGGATCGATGGCCGATTCTTACCTTGACGCCAGCGGGGACAGGTCTCCGCAATATGGCCAGGCAAGCAAGGTTCCGGGGACGGGAATTTCACGACTCGAGTTAACAAATTGTGAGCTGCGGGCCACGGTTTCCGGTTTTCATTCCAGTGTCATCAGCCTTATGGATCTCACTCCCGGCAGCAGCAGCATGGATGTCGGCGCCATCGTTGTGCACAGAGCTACAAAGATCAAAGGCATGACGCTGAGCGCCGCTCCTTACAAAGCACCGAGAGATGCCAGAAGAGCGTATGAGAAAGGCCTAGAGGCCGAGAGGAACGGCAGACTTGCCGATGCACGCCAATACTTTGAAAAAGCAGTAGAGATCTATCCGAAGTACGCGAACGCCTGGTTCCAGTTGGGCGTTGTTTTGCAGAATCTAGCCCAGAAGGAATCAGCTCGCGCGGCGTATACCCACGCGACGACGATCGACAGAAAGTTCCTGCCGCCTTATCTGTCGCTCGCGTCAATGGCCTATGAGGCGGAAGATTGGACCCAGGTCCTTAACCTTACTAATCAGGTCTTGGATCTCGATCCGTTGAAATATGCCCACGTCACCGGTTTCATCCTGGATCTCGATCCGCAGGATTACGCCAAAGCTTATTTCTATAACTCGGCCGCAAATTACAAGCTCAACAAGATCGAAGACGCTGAAAGGAGCGGGCTCAAGGCGGAACGCCTGGACGTGCGCCCGCGTTTTCCACAACTGCATCTCTTGCTGGCTGAAATATTCGCTCGAAAAAACAACTATGCCACTGCAATCTCAGAGACAAAAATTTACTTGGAGTTATCTCCGCATGCGAAAAACGCGGATCAGGTACGGGAGTGGTTGGCAAAATTGGAGAAGCTGAACGGTCCAGTGTCAAGCAGCGAAAAAACCGATCAGAAGTGAGTATCGGCATTGGCTCGCAGCTCCCTGGCTAGCGAGCACGCACGCGCAGACCAGTTCGCTGACAGGGTTCGTGCCCTTGTAATGGATGAACAGAAGTTGACCGTCCACGACCCCAACAATCTGTCCGCAAAGTGCCTCAACCCTGGAAGTCGCGTAATCGGATGAAAAACTGTCTTGCCAAGATCAATGCTGATCGTGTGCAGTTCCATGGAACGCCTCCTCCGCAAGCCTCTCATACCTACACTCCAGGCTTATCAAAAGCGGCGGACCGTTCCATTAACTGACAGGCTACGGAGGGAGTCAGCTGCCCCGAGGCAGCTTTCGGTTAGGGCTGATTTCGACCTAAGGCCTTCTCTTCGTGTTCCTAGTTCTCGCTCTTCGTCAGTCTTGCAGATGTGATACATTCCTCGTCTATGCGCATCGTTTCGCTGCTGCCGTCGGCTACGGAGATTCTGTTTGCGCTCGGGTTTGACCGCGAGATTGTGGGCGTCAGTCACGAGTGCGATTTTCCAGCGAAAGCCCGCACGAAGCCGGTCGTGATTCATTCGCGGATGCCGCACGATGCTTCGCCCGCGGAGATCGATGCACTGGTCCGGGAATACGTACATCGCGGCGAGAGTTTGTATGCGGTGGATGCCGGAGTGTTAGAGACGCTGACGCCGGATCTGATCGTCACGCAGGATTTGTGCCACGTGTGCGCCGCTTCTCCCGACGATCTTGCTACTGCGCTTACGCGATTCGATCGGCGGCCGGAAGTGCTCTGCCTCAACCCCCAGGATTTGGGCGACGTGTGGCGCGACATTTTGTGGGTGGGGGAAGAAACAGCTCATGGCCCGCAAGCGGAAGCACTGCTGGAGAAAATCGGCGTTCGGCTCGGGGTTCTGGAACAGCAGATAGACTCGTCGAAAGAGCGCCCGCGCGTCGCGTTTCTCGAATGGCTGCAACCGTTCTACGTGGGCGGCCACTGGGTTCCGGAAATGATTCAACGCGCGGGCGGGGAAGATTTGTTCGGGCGTGCGCGCACGCCGTCTTTCCGGATCACTACCGAACATGTGATGGAAGCCGCGCCAGAAATCCTGCTGATAGCGCCGTGCGGGTACAGCGCCGAGCAGGCTCGCGATGAATATCGGTCGATGAGTTTCCCGGAAGAGTGGAACACCATTCCCGCGGTTCGCAATGGCCGGGTGTATGCACTCGAAGCCAACAGCTACTTTTCTCGCTCTGGGCCGCGGCTTATCACGGGTATCGAAGCGCTCGCCAAGCTATTCCAACCTGCCGTGGAAGTGAGCCGAGAGGCGGAGTCGGCCATTCTTCCTATCGCCGCCGCAGCTACGCGAAGGGCCTCCGCCTAGCCCCGGCGAGGCCATCCCGGTTTCTTGAACAACCGTCCTTGCGTCCAGTTGACAATCGTTTCTCGATATATAAGAATCTTACATGTAAGGGAGCGACCTATGATTCGAGCAGGAGTCAAGCGCGGCACGGCGGAGCTGGCGGTGCTCAGCATTCTGGAAGACGGCCCGCTCCACGGCTATGAAATGGCGCGGCGTATCGAGGAACAAACCAAGGGCGCACTGCGCTTCACCCTCGCCGCTCTTTATCCCATGCTTTATCGCATGGAACAACGCGGCTGGATTCGCGGCGCCTGGGAAACCAGCCAGTCGGGACGGCGCAAGCGCTGTTACCGCCTCACTCCGGCGGGGAAGAAGAAGCTGTCACCGTTGCGGAAGGAATGGGCGGAGCTATTTGGAGCGCTGAAGCGGCTAACAAAGGTGGCCCATGCCTGATTGGCAAAAGCTGGTCCGGCGGCGACTCTCGGGTCTCGCGGTCGATTTCAACGAAAAGGAAGAAATCCACACCGAGCTTGCCGCGCACTTGGAAGAATCGTACGAAGCGCTTTGTACCGAAGGCTTGTCGGAGCACGATGCAGTTCAGAAAACGCTTGCACAGGTCAGCGATTGGAAGGATTTGCAGAGGAAAATCTTGATCGTAAAGAGGAGGAGACACCCCATGCACAAACGTCTGCACCAGCTGTGGATTCCCGGATTCCTTTCCCTAGTGCTTTCGATGGTGCTCCTGGTGATGCTACAGAGACTCGGATTCCAGCCGCGCATCTTCTCGTGGAGCGGCCCGGGCGCCACTCTTTTTTACCTGCCATGGCTGCTGTCGCTGCCCTTATTGGGAGCCCTTGGCGCTTACATCTCTTCGCGGGCCGGGGGATCGCGGAGAACCGTACTGCTTGCCAGCGTCTTTCCCGCGCTCGCGCTTACTGGGGCGTTTCTTTCGATGTTTCCGATAGGCTTCATCCTCGGGCGGATCATCGGAAGGCAAGTCGGTTTTGGTGTTGTGGCAACCACTCTTCTGAGGGATGGGATTGGCTGGCTCCTGGTTCCGGGAGCCGCTCTTTTGGCGGGCGGGTTGCTCGTACACATTTTGTTTGGCCGACGGTCATCGTCGCAAGACGCGGTGATCGGTTAGCGAGGCGGAGAATGCCTGATTGGCAAAAACTCGTTCGTAAGGGACTCTCTGGCTTGAAGCTTGATGCTACGGAGAAGGAAGAAGTGCATGCAGAGCTCGCCGAGCACCTGGAAGAACTTTACCAAGACCACCGTCGCCAGGGCATGAGTGAGGAACTGGCCGCACAACGTGCAATGAGGCAGGTCACGGATTGGAATGATTGCAACGCCATATCCGCAATGCAAAGGAAAGAGAGGATCTGATGCACAACCGCGTACGCCAGCTTTGGTTCCCCGGCTTTCTGACACTGACACTTTCAGTGGCTCTTCTGCCGATGCTCCTGAAGCTTGGGTTGCAGCCGCGAATCGTGTCATGGAGCGGTCCCGACACGATTCTCTTTTACGTCCCATGGCTGTTGACGCTGCCACTGTTCGGCGCCCTGGGCGCCTATGTCTCACTTCACGCTGGTGGATCCGCTCGTGCGATTCTGTTCTCGGGCATCTTTCCGATGCTGTCGCTTGCCGCTTGTTTTTTCGTCATCCTCCCGCTCAGTATCGTATTGGGTCGCGGCATTGCGTTCCATCTGACACTGGCTGGGTTTCTGGGCCTCTTGGTTAGCTGGGTCGTAGCTCCCGGAGCGGCTCTGCTGATTGGCGTATTGCCCATCCAGATTCTCCATGCGCGCGAAGTGAATTCGCAGCGTGTGGCGGGCGCCTGACCAATGCGGCCAAGACGCGATTGGGAAGAGTTGGTGCGCGCGAAACTCGCTGAGCTCGCGATAGAGCACCGAGAAAAGCGCGAAGTGATCGAAGAACTCGCGGCGCACTTGGAAGAATCGTACGAATCGCTGCGAACAAAAGGTCTACCGGAACAAGCAGCCATGCAGCAAACGCTTGCGCAAGTTGCAGATTGGCAGGATTTGCGCCGAAGGATTCAAGTCGCCAGAACAAGGAAGGAGAACATCATGAACGATCGCGTCAGGCAATTGTGGCTTCCCGGTTTGCTCACCTTCGTGCTATCGATGGGCTTGCTTGAGCTGGTTCAGAAGTTCGGACCACGCCCAATCGTTCTTGATTTGGACAAGGGGACTCCGGTTCTTATGTTTTATACGAGTTGGTTGCTCACGTTACCTTTGGCTGGCGCAATAGGTGCACTGTTATCACAGCGCGCCGGGGGCTCTCCGAAGATCTTGGCTATCTCGAGCGTGTTTCCTGTTCTGCCATTCGGGGTTGTGTTCTTGATTGCCATTCCTGTGGGACTGCTGATTGGCCACAATCTGGCGCACCATATTGTGGCCGCGGCCTTTCTCACCATGATGTTTGGATGGGTTTTGGTTCCCGGCGTGGCGCTCCTTTCTGGAGGACTTCTCGTACAACTTCTTTCGCGCCGTTCAAGCTCTCCCGGCGTCACTGTGAACTGAGACCGACCGGTTCCAGCGGCGATAGAAGGGAAGTCCTGCAAGAATTAGCAGTAAACCAATTGAAGAGCGCCCTGGGCGCTGGAGCCAGATATTGAATGTGAGCGCGAGGGCGCCGGCGACGAACAGGCCGGGGACCCAGGGATAGCCCCAGCAGCGGTAGGGGCGCGGCAGATCGGGTTCTGTTTTGCGCATGCGAAAGAGAGCGACGACGGCAAAGCCGTAGAAGATCCAGCCCGCAAAGATAAACAGATTCGTAAGTTCTTCGAACGTGCCCGTGAGCGCCATCAAGCTGGCGAGAATCCCCTGAAAAATAAGCGATCGAGCTGGCGTGCGATATTTCGGGTGAATGCCGTCGGCAATTGTGAAGAAAATCCCGTCGCGGGCCATGGCGTATCCTACGCGCGCGCCGCTCAAGACCGAGGAATTCATGGAGCCGAGCGCGGAAATCACCATCGCCCAGGTGATCCACGCGGCAGCGCCGAATCCCGCGATCCGCGCCACGACGTCGGAAGCGATGTGGAGCGACGACGCCACACTGGAGAACGGCAACACTTTCAAACAGGCAGCGCTGAAAAGAAGATAGATCACGGCGACAAATCCAACGCCTCCCACCAGGGCACGCGGGAAATTCTTTTGCGGATTTTCGACTTCGGAGCCGACCAGATTCAAATCTTCCCAGCCGTCGTAGGCCCAGAGCGCGGCGGCGAGCGCGGCGAGAAACGCAGTCAAGATCGCCCCCACGCCCGCCCTCATATCCAGCCAGAAAGGGTCCGGCGGGCCCGCGGCCGGTGCGGCCGAGAAAAATGCGACCGCGATCACGATGACAACGGACATGATCTTGATGCTGGTCAGGAAAACCTGGACGGCTCCGCCGAGCCGCACGCCCAAGTAGTTCACGCCGGTCATGATGAGAATCCACAGCACGGCGAGCGGCTGCGCCCAGGTGAAGACAAAATCGTAGGGCTTGAGCCATCCGGTGAGGCCAGGGATGGCGATGTGCACGGTGAATAGCGGCGCGGCAACAACCGGGAAGATAAAACTCAGGAAGCGCATCATGCCGGCGGAAATGGAAGCTAGCGAGCTGGGCCGCCCGACAATGGAATGCGTCCAGCCGAAGAGAAATCCGTAGACAGGCCCGAATCCACGGCGCAGATAAGCGTATTCGCCGCCTGCTTCCGGAATCATGGAACCGAGTTCGGCGAACGAGAACGCGCCAAAAATCGAGAGAATGGCGCCGATAATCCATGCGGCAAAAACAATGGAAACGTTTTTGCCTTCGCGCGCCATTTCCGCGGGCTTCAGGAAAATGCCCGTGCCGATCATGGTGCCGACAACGATGGCCGCGGAGGCCCAAGCTCCCAGGCCGCGCACCAGTTCCAGGCGTTTTTCGCTCATGTCCCTTTTTCAAGTCTCCGTGAAGAGATCGAACATGTCCTTACGAAGGGCACCCGCGGCGGCGGGCGCCCCTACGAGCGCCAGATCCGGCTCACGAACCCTCCGACGGCGAACGTCACGCAAGCGCCAATGAGGACATACCACGTAAACGCTACGGACGTGAAACGAAAAACGCACAAGATGGCTGCAAGGCCTGCGAACATTCCAATCAGGGCACCGCGAGCGCCGGCGCGGGGATCGAGGGTGCCGAGCAGAAAGAGACCAAGCAGGCTGCCGAAGGGAAGCGAGGCTACTGTGAGCCCAGTTTCGAGTAGCGGGCCCCATTTTACGAGGCCGAAGCCCATGAGCACGAGGCCCCAGAGGAGAGTCATGCGGCGAGAGAGACGCAGGAACCGGGCAGGATCGGGGTTGCGACCGCGCAAACGCGAGAAATCGAGGACGCTGGAAGCAGCGAGCGAATTCAACGAGCCGCTGGCGTTGGACATGGCGACGGCAACGATGGAGGCGATCATCAAGCCTGCCAGACCGGTGGGCATTTCTTGAACGATGAAAAGAGGAAGGATGCGGTCGGTGCGTTCGCCGGGGGCCAGCAGGGGAGTGTGCTGCGCGAATATGAAAAGCAGGACGCCAATCAGCAGGAATACGGTGAATTGGATGAGGACGATGCCGCCGCTGGTGAGAAGCGCGGCGCGGCTGTCGCGCTCGTTCCTGGCAGCGAGCAGGCGCTGCACGATGGTTTGATCGGTGCCATGGCTGGCCATGGTGAGAAACGCGCCGCCGATCAGGCCAGACCAGAATGTGTATTTGCTCGCGAGGTTCCAGGAAAAATCGAAGACCTGCAACTTGTGGCCCGCGACAGCGGCAGCCTGCGTGACTTCTGCCCAGCCGCCCGGAATGCGGTGCAGCAACACGAAAAAGGTGACGGCGCTTCCGGTCAAGTAGAGGAGCAGTTGCGCTACGTCGGTCCAGATGACGGCTTTCATGCCGCCTTCGAAGGTGTAGAGGACGGTGAGGGCGATGACGAGGACGACGGCCAGCTTTTCCGAAGTGCCGAGGACGACGCTGACGACCAGAGCGATGGCGGAAACGCGGACGCCTTCGGCGATGGCGCGCGTGACGAGAAATGTGGAGGCGGCGACGGCGCGCATTCTTTCGCCAAAACGTTTTTCGATCAACGCGTAGGCGGTCAAGAATTCGCCGCGAAAATAACCGGGAAGAAGCAGCACGACAATGAGGATGCGGCCGATGAGGTAGCCGAAGACCAGCTGGAGAAAGGTGAGATTTCCGCCGTAGGAAATGGCGGGCGTGCCGATGATGGTGAGCGTTGAAGTTTCCGTGGCGACGATGGAGAACGCGAGGGCCCACCAGGGGGCCGTCCGCCCGCCAAGAAAATAATCGCGCGCGTCTTTCTGTCCGCGGCGGAAGCGAATGCCAAGGGCCGTCACGCCGAGCAGGTAGGCGATGACAATTGCCAGGTCCAATGGATGAATGCGCATGGAGCGGCTTTTCCGCAGCACGCGGTGCGCCGCGGAAAAGTGCGATGAGGATAGTGGCCTTGCATCGGCCCGTCAAGGAATCACGGCGCCGGATCAGAATATTTTCGTAACCCTGGCGGCGTAGAATCCATTCCAAACGGGCATTTTTCACGTATGCTTTTTCTGTGGAATACGTGCTGGGGTTCGATGGCGGCGGAACGAAAACGGAATGCGTGTTGATGGATTCCGCAGGAGGAATCGCTGCGCGTGGGATCGCCGGGCCCTCCAACCCAACGCGAGTTGGAGTGGAGGCGGCGACGGATGAAATTGAGAAGGCAGCGGAGCTGGCGCTGCGGGAGGCTGGAGTCGAGCGAAAGGCGATCGTGGCGTTGGGCGCAGGGTTGGCAGGTACTGCGCAGCCAGAGATGAAACAACAGATGCAAGCGTCATTGGAAGGAGCATTCCCCGGAATCACTGTGACGATACTCACAGATTTGGAAGCAGCATTGGCAGCCGCTGGGAATGGAGCTGCGATCCTGCTGGTGGCGGGAACCGGGTCCGCGGCCCTCGCTCGCGACGAGCAAGGAAAAATCTGGCGGGCCGGGGGATACGGCCCGCCGTTCAGTGATGAAGGGAGTGCTTACGATATCGGCAGCCGGGCCGTTGCCAGAGCGATGAAAGAGCGTGAAGAGCAGGGGGCGGAGTCGGTTTTGGGAAAGAAGATTCTCGAACGATTTGCGTGCAACGTGTGGCCTGAGCTGCGGAAGCGCGCCAGCGCGCAGCCGGATCAAGTCTTTCCGATGATATTCCCGATTGTGGCCGCGGCGGCAGATGCCGGAGATTCAGTGGCGCGCGAGATTTTGCAAGAAGCGGCGCGCCAGCTAGCCGCTCTGGTGGAAATGGTCGCAACTCATGCAGGCCTGAGCGGAGAGAATTTGGGGATCGCGAAAACGGGGGGAACGGTGGGCCGGTCCGCGTTTTATGATGCGCGAGTGGATGAGGCGCTAAAGCGAGCCGTGCCGCACGCGAAAATCGGCGAGTTGCAAATGTCTCCCGCGGAGGCCGCGGCACGCGCCGCGAAATATTAGGATGTCCGAGGCGACGACAACTCGCGAACGCGCACTGGTCGCTGCCGGCGAAGAGCTTGCGGCGCTCTTGCACCACCCGTCGGCGGACGTGCTGATGGCGCTGCTGGACAATCCTGCGCTGGATGAAACGAAACTTTGTTTGCTGCTCGAAAGAAAGGATCTGCCGGGAGAAATTCTGGAAGAGGTGGGGCGGCGGAAACATCTGTTGAAGAATTACAGGGTGAAGCGGGCGCTGGCGTTTCATCCGCGGGCGCCGCGACTGATCAGCTTGCGGCTGCTGGGGGATTTATACCTGATGGACCTGGTGCAGTTGACGCTTTCACCCGGCGTCCTGGCAGAATTGAAACGCAGCGCGGAAGAACAATTGCTCGCGCGGCTGCCGCAGCTTCCTCTGGGACAGAAAATCACGTTGGCGCGGCGCGGGCCGGCACGAGTGGCGGGCGCGCTGCTCGCCGATGGCCACGCGAAGGTGATTCCCGTCGCGCTGGACAACCCAAACGTGACGGAAGCGCAAGTACTCAAAGTTCTTTCACGCGAAAAACTGCCAACCGCGCTGATTCCTGCGATCTCGCATCATCGCAAATGGTCCGTCAGTTACAATGTGCGTCTCGCGCTGGTCCGCCACCCGTTATCGCCGCTGGCGACAATTCTTGCGTACCTGCCGGAGATCACGGTGTCGGATTTGCGTGAACTCGCCGCGCCGGGTATCGTTCCCGAGAGCCTTCGAAAATATTTGCAAGCCGAAGTGCAGCGCCGCATGCGCACCGGCGGAAGAGGGGAGAAGCAGAGTGCTGCCTCGGAGGACCCTTCGGCGCCCAAGTCAGAATGAAAGGCGCTTGTTCCCAAAATGTAATTGCCGGGAACAAAACATCCACGAGCGGCGTCGTATGTGTTGTGGGGAAAGATAGCGTATGCTTGGACTCAAGGAACGGCGATTTTGTCCCGGCGCCGCGGAATGTAATCCCTGGCAGGGGGTTGCACGAGAACTATGGGCAGTGGGGATCATCCGACCCGGCGTCTCGAACGCCGCTGGGCGACGCGGTACTCGTTTCGCGCCGACCTCGAGATCGAGTGGGGTTCCGCGGTACTGCGCGCGAGCACGCGCGATATCAGCGCCAATGGAATGTTTATCGAAGCCGTGGATCCGCTCTGGATTGGCGCGGGATTCACGGCGCACTTGAATCTCAAGCAGCCGCTGAAGGTCGATTGCTCCGTGAAACGAATCGAACCGGGGCGCGGGATGGGCGTTTCCGTGGCACTTGCGGAATCCGAAAGCCAGAAACTCTACCAGGATCTTCTTTCCTCGCTCTCCGCGACCGGCGCTTGAGAGCGATTTATACTAGAGCCGGACGCGGCCTGGTTGGCGTCCAGCCTGGGGAAGAATGACACGCTGCCTTGATTGTGGTTCCGAGCGCACGGCGGATCAGTGCTCCGCGTGCGGGCTGACTTCCGCGGCTGCCGAAGTGATGTTTCGCCGGCGGTTCCTGAAGCGCACGATATTTTTTCTTGCCGGGTCGCTGGCGTTTCCCTATGCCAGCCAAATTTATGCACCGCTCGATCTAGACTTGATGCTGGTGTTCTTCGGCGTAATTTTTTTTATAGCGCTGGCGATTGCCGTGGTGCTCGAACGGCGGGCACGCAATCGCCAGGATCTTGAAGTGCTGAAGCGCATTTACGCGGGTTTCATTCCACTGCCGTGGATTCTGGCGGCGACCTTATTCCTCAACGGAAAATTGGATTCACCAAAAAAACTGACCTACCACGCTACAACGGTGGTCGGCCGCTACAACATGTCTGGAGTCGTGCGCGGCACACGACGGCTCTTCGTGCGCTCGTGGCGCGAAGGACAGAAGTACGAGCGGCTGGCCGTGGATGCCGACGATTACGATCGTTTTCAGTCCGGCGATTCCGTGGTCGTGGGCGTCGAGCCGGGTGCGCTTGGGATACCCTGGTACTACGGCGTGTACCGGCGCTGAGGACCGGAAACTAGAAATTTGAAACTTGAAACTGTGATCGAGCTTTCAATAGGCCGGCTTGCCGTCGGGTTTCAAAGGGATCTGCAGCTCCAGGACGTGACCATCCTTGCCGAGGCGGAAAGACACGCGCAGCAATTGCCCGACATTGCGCTCTTTCCATTCTGAAATTTCCAGGGGCTGATCCGGTGCGTCGGAATTGGACCACTCCACATCTTCACCATGCGGCTTCACGGTTTGCGGATCGAGTTCGTAGACTTCTCGCTCTTTCATATCGAGGAGCAAGTAGCGCTTCCAGAGATGCACCAACAAGAGGCCCTTCTTCTCCGTGTGATACATGTTCCACGATTTCGGGGCCTCGCCATTGAATTTCACGATGGCGAAAGCGACGGGCTTCCAAAGCGTCTTTTCAGCGGCCCTCAAGCCGGCACTCAAAGAAAGTCCCAACAACAGTATCCCGGCGGCGGAAATCAAACGATGGAATCTCATGCCTTTGGTAGATGCTCGTTTTCCATTGGCGGCGGAATCTCCCGCAATCCGTACAAGATTGGTCACTCAGTCTCGGTATTTCGAGTGTACGGAACGGGGCGGCGAAAGTCGACCACGGGGATGAAGGTGCGCCGTGAAGGTCTGAAACAATTCCGATACAGCAGCGTCACAGTATTTCTTTCGCTCGTACACCGAAAAAGGAAAAGCCCCGCCGGAGCGGGGTTTCCTCATAATGGGTTCAATGGAATGCTTAGCGGTCGTTTCGGTCGTCGTCCCCGTGGTGGACGATCACTTGTCCGCGAACTTCCCCGCCGGGGAAGTTCACCGAGTGCAAATTCACGTAGCCGGCACGCTGACGGATGGCACGCAGAGCGCTGGCCAGGTCTCCGGGTGTAATGCCCTGCGCCGTCGGACCGGTGACGTTAGCCGGAGTGATACTGCCTGTGAAAGTTCCTGAAGTGGCTGCTGGGCACGCCGGTTGCCCACCGCCTCCGCACAGGAAGATCATGACTCCACCTGCGACGTGATCTTTTCCAAAGTGAATGTGAGAGAAGATCGCGTTGCTCGTGAGGTCTTGGAACGTCTCGGTGAAAGTGATGGAACCGTTCTCGTGAATGGTGGCTTTGAACGAGGCCGTCGCATTCGAGTTGATTGCTGGTACCTCATTCGCGCCATGCAGGTCGGCGGTGAGGGTGATGACATCGTCATCCGAAGCTGCCGTCGCGACGCTGAATGCCGGGACGAGTAGCGCTAACAGTAGGAATTTCTTCATGTTTGGTTTTTCTCCTTCTCTTGAACACTTTTGCAGGATTCTCGGAAGTTGCGGGGTGCAGGCAACCCAACCGGAATTCCCGGATCTCGAACCGTCTTTGCACGAAACCATACTTTAACCGCCCTTTTGAGTCAATCCAGTTCTATAAACGTTCGGTTAATGCGCGGCCCGGGCGAATGAATCATCAAAAATCAATTCGTCGCCGCGCGGAAGGCCACCATTTGCATGATAAAACCGCCGTCTTGAAACAAAGGGGCAGTTGCAGTGTAACTCCCTGTGGCACTCACGACGCGGCGCCCCTGTTCGTCCACATTCAGTTTGGTCTGAAAGGCGCCAACTATCCCGGCGGCGAAATCCGCGGGCAGATCGCGGTCCATCGCGACGACGGGGACGACGACGAGAACTAGCTCACGACCAGGCTGGAAGAAAAAAGGCTGGACAAGGTCCGGCCTCTCCGTAGCCAGGCCGATGCCGGTGATCAAGGCTTCGGGGTCGGGGGCTTGTACGAGATTTGTGTGACCGTTTGATTCACGACATGCTTCGGCGGTTTCTTCTTAGGCGGCTTCCTGACTTCGCGTCTTCGTGCGTCTTTGTTACCCATGGCCAACAGCTTGCCACAGGTTGCCAACCATAGCTAGAGGAGGCTATCGGTTTCCTCTAGACCTGCTGCCGCAGCGGAGCGTAATACCGAGCAATTTAGCCCGCGAGTACTCTGCATTTTTTCTGCCGCGATCCTCTGAAACGTTTCATGGCCTTTTGACACTATGTTTATGCCACAGACCAGCCTCAGTGCTGTGATTCACCAAGGCGAGTCCACAGGGTTCAGAGAGCAAGTTGTGCGACAACTGACTTCCTCTTCCCGAAGATTTACCTCGCGAGTCGAGGCGCCCGAAGATGTGTGGATTTACTGGCGCTGCGATGGACTAGACGATCTCTCGCATGTTCAAAATATCAGCTTAGGAGGTTTGTTTATCGAAACGCCGAGGCGAACAGCGGAGGGTACTACCGTCAGCCTGAGTTTTCTCGTTCGGGAAGGACAAGTCCGTGCCGATGGTATCGTGCGACACGCAATTCCGGGCACGGGAATCGGACTCAAATTCAGGGCCGTGAGGGAGGAAGACCGGCCGTACCTGGCGGCTTTGATGGCGAGGATCCGCGCAGAGCCCCGAACGCGAAGCGTATCCTGAGCGGACAACCCATGCGCGGGCCATTTCCGAGGCTACGGGAAGGGACGTTGCAGCATTTGGTTTTCAAAGACATTTTCTCTACGAGACAATCCCCCCTGGAATGCCGCGTAAAGTCTCTCGAATTTAAACTAGCGATACCTCATGCGAACAGGCGCAAGGAGCTTCTCTCCCAATGATTTGCTAAAGTGACCCTCTGGCCCCGGCGACAGGCGAAGTGGTACGTGGCCGCATTGTGCAGTGAGACCGTCTTGCAGGCGAACATTTGTCTTCGGCTTGCCATTCCTGGCGATATTCCTGTCTTGCAGGCGCTCATCGATGCGTCCGTACGCGGCTTGCAGGCGCAGGATTACACGCCGGCGCAGATTGAAGGTGCGCTCAAGACCGTTTTTGGAGTGGATAGCCAATTGATTGCCGACGGGACGTACTTCATCGCGGAGGCAGTACCTAGCGGAAGTGAGAGCGATGAACCAGAGTATGACGGAGCCGCGAGTCTAATTGTCGGCTGCGGCGGCTGGAGCAAGCGCAAAACACTCTATGGCGGCGACCGCTGGACGGGCAGGGAAGACAAGCTTCTCGATCCCCTTCACGACGCCGCGAAGATTCGCGCGTTTTTCATCCATCCGGCCTGGGCGCGGCAGGGCATCGGCGGAATGATTCTGGAAGCCTGCGAAGCGGCCGCGCGAGAGGCAGGATTCACGCGATACGAGATGGGTGCGACGCTGACGGGGGCAAAGCTCTTCGGGGTAAGAGGCTACGTTGCGGTGAAACCGATCTCCATTCCACTCATGAACGGTGAAGTGCTCCCGGTGATCCACATGGAGAAGCGGACGTAGGACTCCACCAGCGACATCCTTCCCAATCGAAGCTCAATGCCAGGGAATGGGAACTTCGAGCTCCCGCTCACGGCCCACTGGTTCCAGCAGGTATAATGCCGGGCGATGATTTCAGCGGCAGACATTTTGCGGCGGGTATATGGCACGTTTGCGCGAGTGTTCCCGCGCTGCAGCATGATTTCGCAGGCGATTGCCTACAATCTGTTCCTGGCATTTTTCCCGGCGTTGCTGGTCGCGGTGGCGCTGGCCACGAGCCGAATCGGGGGCAAGACCAGTCTGCTTGACCTGATTACGGATTTGACGCGGTTCTTGCCGCCGGGGAGCCAGGCTATCGTTTCGGAGTTCCTGGTGAAGCGCGGCCCGGACACGTGGAAGATCGCGGCCTTGGGCTGGACTGGGACATTGCTTGCAGGCTCGCAAGTAATGAAGCTGATCATGCAAGGAATTCACAGCATCTACGGAGATAAGGAGCCGCTGGGATTTCTGCACCGGCAAGTGCGCGGGTTGATGCTCTTGCTGGTGACCATCGCTCCTCTGCTGGGCGCAGCTATACTCGGGATTCTTGGAAAGCCGCTGCGGCGATGGATTGCGCTGGAACTCGGAAAACACACGAATCTGCAAGGCTGGTGGAATTTCATTTTTCCAGCGACGGCGATTGTGCTGGCGATGATGGCTTTGACGGTGATTTATCGCGTGGCGCGGCCGCGAGAGCACAGTCTGCGGAACGTCCTGCCAGGAGCCATGCTGGCGACGCTGCTCTGGTGGCTGGTGAACGTGCTGTTTGGTGTTTATGTTCGGCGTGTACCGTACAACGTAATATATGGTGGTCTGGCGGCGGTGATCGGTCTGATCATCTGGATGCAGCTATCTGCGGTGATCATTTTTCTCGGGGCGGCCTGGAATGCGGAGCTGGCGGAAAGCCGGGAAGCGGTGCGAGCTCGTGGGTGAGCAGATCGTACGCGTAGCGTGCTATTCCGGATACAAGGGCGATGAGCGTCCGGTACGTCTATACTTTCGCGAGAAAGCCCTCGAGATCGTGGAGACGGAGGATCGCTGGTATTCGCCTGGCGCGACGTTCTTCCGTGTGGTCGTGGATGGCGGCGACCGCTACGTTCTCCGCCACGAAGAGGCGCAGGACGTGTGGAGCCTGATCGGGTACCGGGCGATTGCCGATTGACACAAAAATTAACGAAAGCGTATAGTCAAGGCACGAGTCCGCAGTAGGCATCCCCAAGCGCCGGGCCTCGCGGCCACCGAGGGATGCGGGTGCCAGAAGGGCAGTGATGTCTCACCCAGGTTTTTTCCAGGTCTTCCGGTGTCTCACCATCCTGACCCTCCTTTGCTGTGCATTTTTTCCCGGCAAGCGTGTGATAGCTCAAACACCCGCGCCAGCGCCATCTGCACAAGACACATCGGCTCAGCCAGATGCGACCCGCAAGCCCGCGCAATCGCCGCCATCAAGTGACAATCAAGAGGTGTCGAGCCGGGACACGCCGACCACGTTCAAGGTCAGAGTCAACCTGGTGCTCGTGCGCGTGGTGGTCCGCGATGCGAGTGGCAAGGTTGTCAGTGGACTGAAAAAGGAAGATTTTCAGTTGTTTGACAACCGGAAGCCGCAAACGATTTCGTCCTTCAGCCTGGAGACCCCGGAAACCCGCGCGGCTTCCGCGGTGACTTCCCCGGGGGCTGCGGCGTATTCGTCAAGCGCCGATCCCATTGCCGGGAAGGCCGTTGTTTTCCCGCAGCGATTTGTGTCCATGGTCTTCGATGATGTCCATCTTTCGATGGAGGATGCGACGTTTGTGCGCGATTCCGCCACGCGCTTTTTTGGCTCGCTTGCGTCCAGCGACCGCGTGTCGATGAACACAACTTCCGGACAGTTTGCCCAGGAGTTCACGGACGACCACGACGCGTTGAAGAAGGCTCTGTTCGGGATCATTCCGCGGCCGCTCGGTGCCAACGGTTTTCATGATTGCCCGGACGTAGGCTATTACCAGGCAGACCTGATCGTGAACAAGTCCGATGGGCAGGCGCTTGCCGTGGCCACCGAAGATGCCGTGCAGTGCGCATTTGGCGGGGATGAGCGCATGGCGGCCCAGGCACAAAACTTGGCGAGAGTTGCGGCCTTTCGGGCCGTTTCAGCGGGAGACGCCTCGTCACAGTATGCCTATCGGCATTTGGAGGATATAGTGCGGCGGCTGGCGAGCATGCCGGGGCAGAGGGTGCTTGTATTTGTCTCGCCGGGATTCCTGCAGACCACGATTCAGTCCGAGGCTTCGGAGCTCGTGGATCGTGCGACGCGGGCAAACATCGTAATCAATGCGATTGATGCGCGCGGCCTTTATGTGCCCGACGTGATGGGGGACATTTCCAACCCAGCACATGACGCGTTTAGGACCGCGGGCTACAAGGCTTCTTACCGAGTGGCCGCGCAATCCGCGCAAGACGACGTGATGGCGCAATTGGCGGATGGAACGGGCGGGACGTTTTTTCACAACCGCAACGACGTAGATGAAGCCATGCGAGAAGCGGGCGCAGCGCCGGCGCTCTCCTATTTATTGGGTTTTTCTCCGCAGAACCTGAAAATCGATGGGCGCTACCACGCGCTGAAAGTCTCGCTGACAAACAGGGAAAAATTCAAGATTCAGGCGAGGCACGGGTACTTTGCGCCACGGTCGATCGCCGATCCCGCGGAGGCAACCAAAGAGGAGATTCGTGAAGCGTTGTTTTCGCAAGAGGAGATCCGCGACCTGCCCATCGAATTACAGACGCAGTTTTTCAAGAAAGACGAAGCTGAAGCGCGGCTCGCGGTATTGACTCATCTGGACGTAAAGGGCATCCGCTTCAAGAAAGCGGAAGGCCGCAACAACGACAAATTGACAATCGTCACGGGAATCTTTGATGAGAATGGAAATTACATTACGGGCGGAGAAAAAATTATTGAGATGAAATTGCGGGACACTACATACGATCGGCTGAGCCGTTCAGGGTTCACGGTGAAGTCGAGTTTTGACATAAAGCCGGGGACGTACCTGGTGCGGCTCGTCGTGCGCGACAATGAAGGCGCGCAGATGGCCGCCCGGAATGGGGCAGTAGTCATACCTTACTAGAACACTAGGACGTGGTGGTTCAGGCGGAGGTTCTCATGAGTACCAAAAACAACGGGAAACTAAGAATTCAAATGGCCGCGTGGTTAGCTGCCGGCTTGGCGTGCGCAATTCCCTTGGCGGTGCGCGCGCAGGAGCAGCCCGCCCCGTCACCGCAGGCGGCCCCGCCGGCTGCGCCGCAGCCTGGAGTGATGATCAAAAAGGAGTCGAAACTGGTGCTGGTCGACGCCGTCGTGACAGACAAGAAGGGAAACTATGTCCATGACTTATCGCAGGCCGATTTCAAAGTTTTCGAAGATAACAAGGAGCAGCAGGTTTCTTCTTTCTCCGCGGGCGTGGATGCGGCTGCGCAAGCGAACGGGCAGCGGCGCTATCTGATTCTTTTCTTCGACAATTCGACGATGGCCATGCCGGACCAGATCCAGGCGCGTGGCGCGGCCAAGAAATTCATCGAGGCCAATGCCGGTCCGGATCGCATGATGGCGGTGGTCGATTTTGGAGGTTCACTGCGCATCGTGCAAAATTTCACGGCGAACGCAAATTTGCTGCAAGCGGCAGTCTCTGGAGTGAAGAGTTCTTCCGTGGCTCCCAACGCGCCGGCTTCGGATGTGCCGATCACGGTGGCGTCCGCGGGTCTGCCCTCTCTTGGGAATGCCGCGGCGGACTTTGGCGCGCGAAGCATGCTGCTGGCGGTCCGCAGTCTGGCGAAAAACCTGCGAAGTATTCCGGGCCGGAAGATGGTCGTGCTCTTCTCCGGCGGATTTCCGCTGACGTCCGAAAATCAATCGGAGCTGACGGCGACCATCGATGCTTGCAACAAATCGAACGTCGCGGTGTATGCATTGGATGCCCGCGGATTGACTGCGCCGGTCCCGGGCGGGAGTGCACGTAGAAATACGCCGAGAGGCAAGACGCACGCGGTTTCGAATCGGCCTTCGAATCGCAGGGCTTCCGCGCGGCCTCGGATTTTGTTGGCGGCGTTTCCGGCGAGTGCTATGCCTGATCCGCAGCGGCCGGGCGGCGGCGGTACCGGAGGTGGCGGAACGGGTGGCGGCGGCCGAGGCGGAGGCGGTGGGACGGGTGGCGGCGGTACAGGTGGTGGCGGCCGAGGCGGCGGGGGTGGTACTGGAGGAACCGGCGGTGGTACGGGAGGAACTGGTGGTGGGGGCAGAGGCGGCGGTACCGGCGGAACGGGTGGTGGCGGGCGAGGTGGGACCGGCGGCGGAACGGGAGGAGGAACCGGGGGAGGAACAGGAGGCACGCGCAGCGGGGGATATGTCCCCGGCAACTACAACACATCTCCCTATAGCCAGCCGCGAACGATCGTGCCGCAGTTTCCAACTTCGGCTTCGTCGAATCAGCAGATTCTTGCTGCCCTCGCGGAAGGAACAGGCGGATTCACGATCTTCAATACTAACGATCTGCTCGGCGGCCTGGAGCGCATCGGTCGTGAGCAGAATGAATTTTACATTTTGGGATACGTGCCGGCGGACACGCCGGAAGGCAGCTGCCACACGATAAAAGTGAAGCTGAATCGCGGCGGATTAAGCGCGCCTCGCTCGCGCAGCGGTTACTGCAATACCAGGTCGACAAACGTATTGGAAGGCAAGCCGCTCGAAAAACAGCTCGAAGCGCACGCGGCGAGCTCCCAGACCGGATCCATTCATGGAGCGCTCCAGGCGCCGTACTTTTATACCGCGCCGAATACGGCGCGCGTGAACCTGGCGATGGAGCTTCCCCCGGATACGGTCCAATTCAACAAGGAAAAAGGAAAGTATCACGCGAACCTGAACGTCCTGGGCATCGCTTACCGGCCGGATGGGACCATCGGCGCGCGATTTAGCGACACCGTGAACATGGACCTCGAGAAAGATGAATGGAAGGATTTCACCAAGACACCGTATCACTACGAAAACCAATTCGATGCCGCACCAGGAACGTACAAGCTCACCGTGGTCCTGAGCGCCGGCGGCGACACGTTCGGTAAGTTCGAGAAGCCGCTGACGATCGATGAGTACGACGGAAAGCACTTCAGCTTGAGCGGGCTGGTGCTGGCGAGTTCCGTGCAAAGGCTAACCGACATTCCTACCGGGCTGGATTCCGCGCTGCTTGAGGATCGCACGCCGCTGGTCGTGAAGGGCATCCAGATTACTCCTTCCGGTAGCAACCGTTTCAAGAATACGGACAACGTGGTGGTCTATACGGAGATTTATGAGCCACTGCTGGCCTCCGCGAACCCTCCGCTGGTCGGCATGGCGTACACGATTCTCGAACGAGAGAGCAATAAGAAACTGTTCTTCACGGATGTTCAGCGCGCTGATGAGTTCGTCCAGAAGGGAAATCCAGTGATCCCCATCGGGCTGAAGGTCAAAGTGAACGATCTAAAGCCTGGCTCGTACCGCTTGCTGATGCAGGCCGTCGATAGCGAAAAGAACAATGCACCGGGCCGAATCGTGGATTTTGACATCGCGGAATAGGGAATTCCTGGCCGATCTGCGCGTGCCTTGCCACCTTCGCAGCGTTGAAGCGCCGTCAGGCATCGGCGTAAGTCCTTTCCTGCATGTGGATGAACGTTCTGTTCCGGCACACCCGCCGGACTTCCGCAACTTATTTTCCACGCCAGGGTTATCCTATGGATGAAGGCCCTGCCCCCGAACACGCCTGACAGGAGAGTGTCATGAAGCTGCAACAACGCCCTGCCTCGCCGTTTTTCCCGGAAATTGCCGCGATGACGAGATCTTTCCTTGCCACGGTTCTTTCTTTCGCACTCGTGTTTTCGCTTGGCCTCGACGTCTCGGCGGCCGCCGCGCCGCCCGCGGCTGCAAAAGACAAAAAGCCAAAGCAGGACCCCTCGCTGAAGGGATTGCCGATTTCCGAACTCAGTCCGGATGAAGCGATTCTTCATGCGCTGAATCGCCTCGCCTATGGTCCGCGGCCCAGGGACGTGGAACGCGTCCGGCAGATAGGCTTGGCCAAGTGGATCGAAGAACAACTGAATCCGGGTGCGATTGACGACAAGGCGCTGGAAGCGCGGCTTCAGAACTACCCCACGCTCCGGCTGTCCACCGCCAAATTGATCGATGAATATCCGCAGCCCAAGCAGGCCGCGAAGCTTGCCGGGTTGACGAAAGAGGAGTTTAAAGTTCAGCAGACAGAAAAGCGCCGCGCGGATTCTGCGGCAGAGACGGTTGCCAGGGATATGAGGCAAGCACCGGCTGGCGGCGATGGTGAAGCGCCGCAGCAGAATGCCGAAGGCGCTCCAGCAAAACAAGAAATGGACGATGCGCCGGCGCCCATGAAGATGGATCGGCCGCGCGGGAATCTCGCGACCAATGGGGGAGGCGCACGCAACGCGCTTGGAGGAGGCGATCCAAACAACGTGCCGCGGGCGGTCGCCGACGACAGCAAAAGGCCGCAGCGTATCGTGGCTGAACTGGGGATGGCCAAAGTGACGCGCGCCATCTACAGCAACCGCCAGTTGCAACAGGTGATGGACGATTTCTGGTTCAATCACTTCAACGTATTTGCAGGCAAGGGCGAGGATCGCTACTACCTGACTTCTTACGAACGCGATGTGATCCAGCCGCACGCGCTGGGGAAATTCAAAGATCTTCTGACTGCGACAGCGAAAAGTCCGGCGATGCTTTTTTACCTGGACAACTTCCTGAGCGCCGATCCGAAGGCCGCGCAGCGGCTGACCGCGGAACGCGCCATGCGCCAGCAGAGGCGCCGCGGACGATTCGGCGGGCCGTGGCCGCCGCGTCCGGCGCCAAATCCGCAGCAAGCCGCGAAGAAGAATGAGCGCGGGCTCAACGAAAATTATGGGCGCGAATTGATGGAACTGCATACGCTCGGTGTGGACGGCGGCTACACGCAGAAAGACGTCACCGAAGTCGCGCGTTGCTTCACGGGCTGGACGATGGACAAGCCGAGGCAGTACGCGGATTTCAAATTCGACGAGCGCTTGCATGATCCGGACCCGAAGTATGTGCTGGGAAAAAAGATTCACGCCGGCGGCATGAAAGACGGCGAGCAGGTCATCGAGCTGCTCGTGCGTCATCCGAGCACGGGGAAATTCATTTCCACAAAATTGGCGCGCCGTTTTGTTTCGGACAATCCGCCGCCGTCGCTCGTGAATCGCATGGCGGAGACTTTCAAATCCAGCGATGGTGACATTCGCGCGGTGCTGAAGACCATGATCTGGTCGCCGGAGTTCTGGTCGCGCGATGCGTATCGCGCGAAGATCAAGACCCCGTTTGAACTTGTCGTGTCCGCGGCGCGCGCCACCGGCTCGGATGTGGACACGCCGCTGCCGCTGGTGCAGTGGATTGGACGAATCGGCGAGCCGCTTTATCAATGCCAGCCGCCGACCGGCTACGCGGATAAGGCCGAAGCGTGGGTGAATACCGGCGCGCTGCTGAACCGCTTGAATTATTCCCTGGCTCTTGCGGGAAACAAGATGCGCGGCACTCGCACGGATGTGGCTTCGCTGCTGGGCATGGATTCATCGACGGATGCGAAAGTGGCGCTGGACCGTGCCGTGCAGGTATTTCTCGGCGGGCACGTGGCGCCGACGACGGTCGAGACGCTCCAGAAACAGTTGGAAAACCCGCAGGTTCTCCAGGCCAAGCTCGATGATCCGCAAAAACAAGTGGACCTCGGCGTGGTTGCGGGGCTGGTGCTGGGCGCGCCGGAATTTCAGAGAAGGTGATAAAGACGCCATGAGCTACAAATGTTGCGAAGGTGTACGCGACCTGAAATTTTCGCGGCGCTATTTCTTAAAGCAGGGCGGCGTGGCCATGGTGGGCCTGAGCGCGATGCCGGCCTTCTTGCAGCGCGCGGTTGCGGCAACGCCCATGCCGAACAAGAAGCAGCTCGTCGTTCTGTTTCAGCGCGGCGCTGCAGACGGCCTGAATATTGTCGTGCCGTTCGGCGAACCAAACTACTACCGGCTGCGTCCTTTGATTGCGATCCCGCAGCCCAAGCGCGGCGCGGGAGATACGGCGATCGACCTTGACGGATTTTTCGGTCTGCATCCGAGCCTTGCGCCCCTGGAGCCGCTGTTTCACAAGAACCAGCTCGCGATCGTCCACGCGGCAGGCTCACCCGATCCGACGCGCTCGCATTTCGATGCGCAGGATTTCATGGAATCGGGCACGCCCGGCTTGAAATCGACGGAAGACGGCTGGCTCAATCGCGCGCTCGAAACCGTCCCGGAAGAAAATGCTTCGCCGTTCCGCGCCGTGGCGATGGGGCCGAATCTTCCGCGCATCTTGCACGGCAATGCGCCAGCCATTGCGCTGCCGGACCTGAAGCAATTCAAAGTAATGGCGCAAGCGCCGGGAACCGGCCAAATCGTGGAAGGCGGCTTTGAAGCCATGTACGCGCAGACCGTGGATCACGCGCTGCACGGCACGGGCACGGAGACGTTTGAAGCCATCGATCTTCTGCGCAAAGCGGATCCCGCGAAGTATCAGCCGGAAAACGGCGCGCAATATCCAACGAGCCGCCTGGGACAGAGCTTGCAGCAGATCGGGCAGCTCCTCAAATCCAACATCGGCGTGGAAATTCTGTTTGTCGATTGCGGCGGCTGGGACAATCACGTCAACGAAGGCGGCGTGCAGGGCCAACTTTCCAATTTGCTGAAAGATTTGGGCTCCGGCCTGGCGGCGTTTCACCAGGACATGGCCGACCGCATGCAGGATGTCGTCGTAGTGACCATGAGCGAGTTCGGCCGCACGGCGAAAGAAAACGGCAACCGCGGCACGGACCACGGCCACGCGAACTGCATGTTCCTGATGGGCGGCGACGTGAAGGGCGGGCAAGTCTATGGGAAATGGCCCGGGCTGAATGATCACCAGCTCAACGAAGGACGCGACCTCGCGCTCACCACGGATTTTCGTTCCGCGGTCGGCGAGGTTCTTTCCAAACACATTGGTGTGAAAGAACTGACGCCGGTCTTCCCCGGCTTCGACAACAATCCCCGCAAATTCCCGGGATTGATAAAGACTTAGGGCAGAGACGAAAATTCTCCAAAGCGGGGTGAGGTCTTCAAGAGTTTTCCTCCCTCGCCATGCCCATTTGTGCTTTGACACTTCTGCACGTCATGGGTAGTCTTGCGCCAGCGACTGCTGGAGGCGCGGCTCCATGAGAACGACGCGGCGAGAATTCGCGAAGGGGATCACTGGCGCGGTGATGGCCGCCACATTTGCGCCCGCCGGGGAACCCGGGCGTCTGCCGATTGCGTTTTCAACTCTGGGCTGCCCTGCCTGGGATCTGCAAAAAATTCTGAACTTCGCGGGGGAGCACGGTTTCGCCGCCATCGAATTGCGCGGATTGCAAGGCAACCTCGACTTGCCTTCTCACCCGGCATTTGCGGCGGAACGCATCGCTCAGACGAAGCGCGATATTCTCTCTCGCAGTCTTCGGGTCGCCTGCGTTAGCAGCTCAACCAGCCTGCACGAGACCGATCCTGAGAAGCGTTCCAAAATTTTGGCGGACGCCCGGCGATTCATCGACCTGGCTTCTTCGCTCGATGCACCCTACGTGCGCGTGTTCGGTGACAGCCCTGACTCCGGGCATCCCGTTGTTCCGAGTGACGATTTGAAGGCGCGTGTTGCGGATGGGTTGCGCGAATTGGGCGACTATGCGGGCCCGCGCAAAGTTACCGTGATTATCGAATCGCATGATGATTTTACCGCTTCGGCGTCGCTCGCTGACGTCCTGCATCGTGCCGATTCCAAGTCGGTCGGACTCTTGTGGGACGCGCACCACACGTTTGCGGAGTCAAACGAGGACCCGAAATTCACCGTGCAGAAGCTCGGGCCGTGGATTCGGCACACGCACCTGAAGGACTCGGTGGGCAAAGGCGGTGATCGCAAGTATGTGTTGACCGGCCGCGGAGACGTTCCGATCAAGAAGCAAATCGATGCCTTGCGCTCCATGGATTACAAGGGCTTCTACTGTTTCGAGTGGGAAAAGGTCTGGCATCCCGATCTGGAAGATCCCGAGATTGCCATTGCGGACTATGCCCGCGTCGTCACCGACCATCTACGCTAGAAACGTGCCGGCAGGGGAGCGCGGCGCATTCGAGCGATGGCGGTAAGAGAGTAAGGCGGCAAGACCGGGGCGTTTCTGCCCGGCCGACTTTCTGTTCAATCCGGCGCCTTCAATTCCCGAATCCAAATATTGCGGAAGCGAATCGGGTTGCTGTGATCCTGAAGCGCGAGCGGCAGTTTCTCGGGCTGCGGCGAATACGGGGGACGCGCCTTATGCGCCGTCGGGCCAGAGAGTTCGACGTTGTCCTGCGCCAGCACGCCGTTATGCAGCACGGTCACGCGCGCGGGGCGAAGCAATTTTCCAGCGTTGTCGAAGCGCGGGCCATGAAAAACGATGTCGTAACTCTGCCATTGGCCCGGAGGACGCGCGGCGTTCACCAGCGGCGGATACTGGCCGTAAACGGCGGCCGCTTGACCATCCGCATAGGTCTTGTTTTCGTAGGAATCCAGGACTTGAATTTCATAGAGGCCCATCAGAAAAACACCGCTGTTGCCGCGCCCTTGGCTCTCGCCCTTGGGCGGAACTGGCTCGGCAAATTCGACGTGTAACTGGCAGTCGCCGAACGCCTCCCGCGTGTAGATGTAGCCGGTCTTCGGAACGGTCTCGAGATAGCCGCTCTCGACTTTCCATTTCGCGGGGCTGCCGTCCTTGTGCGCCCATTTCGAGAGGTCCTTTCCGTCAAAAAGCACGACGGCATCGGAGGGAGGGCGGCCCGGCGAGTCCTGGGTGCTCGATGTTCCCGGATCAACGATTGCAGGCAGCGGGCGATCGGGATCGTGAATTTTCCATTTCGGATCCACTTGCGCGTTGCAGAACGTGGAAATGCATGACAGAAGAAGAATGCCGATCGAAAGGAATGGAAGTTTTCTCATTGTTTCACCCCGTCTCAGAAGCCGTGGGATTCTACCGCAAATTGAAACAATAGAGAGCCGGCTGGAGGCCGCCCCACTCTTGTTTTCTTCAACTTCTCGAACAAGTCCTACTACGCGGCCGAACCGCGGATGCGCATGCCGTAGAACGAGCGGTAAACGAAGACGAAAGAGACGGCGAAGAAAGCGGCCGCGAGGACGTGTGTCAAGTTAGAACCTTGTGTGGCCGTCATTTGCACGGCGAGCTCGACAGCGAGCAGGCCGAAGAGCGTGGTGAACTTGATGACGGGGTTGAGCGCGACGGAAGAAGTGTCCTTGAAAGGATCGCCGACCGTGTCGCCTATGACCGTGGCGTCGTGGAGCGGCGTGCCCTTCTGCTTCATCTCGACTTCGACGATTTTCTTGGCGTTGTCCCAGGCGCCGCCGGCGTTGGCCATGAAGATGGCTTGATACAAACCGAATATGGCGATGGAGAAAAGATAGCCGATGAAGAAGAAGGGTTCGACGAAGGCGAAAGCCAGCGTCGCGAAGAAGACGGCGATGAAAATGTTCAGCATGCCCTTCTGCGCGTACTTGGTGCAAATCTCGACGACCTTTTTGCTGTCGGCGATGCTAGCGGCCGCGGCACTTTCCAGCTTGATGTTGGCTTTGATGAATTCAACGGCGCGGTAGGCGCCGGTGGTGACGGCCTGCGTCGAGGCGCCGGTGAACCAGTAGATCATGGCGCCTCCGGTAACGAGTCCGAGCACGAAAGGCGCGTGGAGGAGCGAGAGGTTGTTCACGTTTTCAGAGAGACCTTTGGTGAGCGCCATGATGATGGAGAAAATCATCGTGGTAGCGCCAACGACTGCCGTGCCAATGAGCACGGGCTTTGCGGTGGCTTTGAATGTGTTGCCGGCGCCGTCATTGGCTTCGAGCATTTCCTTGGCGCGCTCGAAGTTCACGTCAATGTTGTAATCCTTCTTCAGCTGCTGCTTGATGCCGGGGATTTGCTCGATTAAAGATAATTCGTAGACCGATTGCGCGTTGTCCGTCACCGGGCCGTAGGAATCCACGGCGATGGTGACCGGGCCCATGCCGAGAAACCCGAAAGCAACCAACCCGAAGGCAAACACCGCCGGTGCGAGCATCTGTCTTTCGAGTCCCATGGTGCTGATCAGGTAGCCAGCGGACATCAGCAGCACCATCGCCAGGCCGATGTAGTATGCAGAAAAGTTTCCGGCAACGAAGCCGGACAAAATCCCAAGCGATGCGCCGCCTTCTTCGGCAGATGTGACCACTTCTTTGACGTGGCGGGACTCCGTAGACGTAAAGACTTTGACCAGTTCCGGAATGAGTGCGCCCGCGAGCGTGCCGCAGGAGATGATCGTCGCGAGCTTCCACCACTGCGAAGAGTCACCGCCAAGCGTGGGTATGACCAGCGAAGAGATCACGTAGGTCAGGGCGATCGAAACGAAGGATGTGATCCAAACCAGAGAAGTGAGTGGCGCCTCGTAGTTCATCTTATCCGTGTTGCCGTATCTCGCTTTGGCGATGAAGCCGTTGATGAAGTAGGCCGCGGCGCTGGCGATGAGCATCACGATGCGCATCACGAAAATCCACACGAGCAACTGGATTTGCAAGGTCGGATTCTTGACCGCGAGCAAGATGAAAGTGATCAACGCAACGCCGGTGACGCCGTAGGTTTCAAAGCCGTCGGCGCTGGGCCCGACGGAATCGCCGGCGTTGTCGCCGGTGCAGTCCGCGATGACGCCGGGGTTGCGCGCGTCGTCTTCCTTAATCTTAAAGACAATTTTCATCAGGTCGGAGCCGATGTCGGCGATCTTTGTGAAAATTCCGCCAGCGATCCGCAGAGCAGCCGCGCCGAGCGATTCGCCAATCGCGAAGCCGATGAAGCATGGGCCCGCGTAGTCGCCCGGAACAAAAAGAAGAATGAACAGCATCATCAGCAGCTCCACGCTGATGAGCATCATGCCGATGCTCATGCCGGCCTCAAGCGGCGTGTGATAAATCGGATAGGGCTTGCCGCGCAGCGAAGCGAACGCGGTACGCGAGTTCGCGAAAGTGTTCACGCGGATGCCGAACCACGCGACGCCGTAACTGCCGGCGATGCCAACCAGACTGAAGACGAGAATGATGGGGAGAGTGACTGCTGTCGGATGGACGGGAGCCAGCCAGCCGAAGTAGAGAACGATCACGACGGCGATGAAAATCCACAAGACCATGAGGAACTTGCCCTGGGTAATCAGATAAGTTTTGCAGGTTTCGTAGATAAGCTCCGAAATGTCGCGCATGGATTTGTGGACGGGCAGATTTTTCAGCCGCGTGTAAATCGCCAGGCCAAAAATCAATCCGAACACGCAAATGACGATTCCGAAGAGCAAGAGCTTGTGGCCATCAATTCCGAGAAACGTCACCTGGGATAGGTCGGGAAGCTTCAAGCCCGCTTCTCCGCCAGCTTCTTGAGCGAGGGACGAAGCCGCGGTGAGCAGCGTCAAGACGGCGGCAGCTAGGCCAAACTTGGTGAGTCTACAGCCGAGAGACCAGGCATTTGCAAGCCAGGTGCGCATTCGCAATCCTCCGTGCATCAGTTGTTTGTGGGGCAAGAATTTCCCCGGTGAGTCCATTCCGGCACACTCTCTCGACCGAGCGCCCTGCAGCGCAACCGCATATCGAATTGTTCTCATTCCACCGGGAAGAAGCCGCCGCACGCCGGTCTGAGATTACCCCTAAAACCGCCGGCGAAGCACCCTGAACACAGGGTGCAAGGGCTGGCACAGGACGCAGATTTATAACATTTCGCGGAGCGGCAGGTCAAACGGGGCTGTTAGGCGCGGGCAGGTGTGCACCGTATCGCCTCGGATACGATGCCATCGCGTTCCTGCAAACCGATGGTAACATTCCAAAGTCCTTAGGGGCCGAGCGATCCATTCCAGACGGGGGTCCATGGGTAACATGCAATTGGTAGAAACGGCGCCGAGCGCGTCAGCAGCGGAGTGCGCATGAGGCACCACTTTTTCATCACCGGCACGGACGCGGGGGTCGGTAAGACGACGTTATCGGCTCTGCTATGCGCTGCGCTGGACGCCGTTTATTGGAAACCGATCCAGACCGGCACGCTCGAAGGCTCAGACCGTGTGACGGTGATGCGGCTGGCGGGAATCGGCACGGATCGAACGCTCGATGAAGTGTATAAATTCGTCCCGCCGGTTTCGCCGGACCTGGCGGCGCGTTGGGCAGGGGTTGAGATTGACCTCGGGCGCATCAATATGCCCAGCAGTTTGATCAACGACTGGCTGATCGTCGAGGGCGCAGGCGGGGTGCTGGTGCCCATTAATCAGAAACAGTTCATGCTGGATCTGATGGTGAAATTCAAGTTGCCGGTGATTGTGGCGGCGCGGAGCGCGCTGGGCACAGTGAATCACACTCTGCTGACCCTGGCGGCGCTTCACGCTGCGGAACTGCCGGTGCATGGCGTGGTGCTGATCGGCGATCAGAACCGGGAGAACCGCGAAACGATCGAGCGCTTTGGCCATGTCCGCGTGATCGGGGAAATTCCCAAGCTGCCGAATCTCCATCGGACGGCGCTGATGCAGGTTTTCATGAATCATTTCGATCGCGCGGCCTTCTCGCAGTAATTGCACGCGCGATTTTCTTCGGCTTCACCGAAGGCAAATGCTGCTCCCCCACAAGTTTTGAGAGACGGATTGGAGAAAATATCTTTGCCATCGAACTTGAGCGGGTGGAAGCAGAAGGTTGTGGCGTTTGCGACTGGGCTGGGGGCGCCGGGGCTTTTTCTTATTTCTTTCCTGGATTCTTCCGTGCTGACATTTCCGGTGATCAACGATCTGCTGCTGATCGAGCTGTCCATCCAGCGTCCGGCGCGGATGCCGCTCTACGCGTCGATGGCGGCGCTGGGGTCGGTACTTGGATGCGTACTTCTTTTTTTCATTGCGGAAAAGGGCGGGGAAGCACTGTTTCACAAGCACGCAGGGAAGAGAGCGCAAGCCATCCACAACTGGGTGGTGCACAATGGATTTGCCGGCATGCTGGTCGCAGCGCTCCTGCCCCCCCCGACGCCGTTCAAGATTTTTGTGGTCGCGGCGGGCGTGTTTGAGGTGCCGCTGCTCAGCTTTATCTCAGCCATCACGTTGGCGCGGCTGATCCGGTACTTCGGCATTGGTTACCTAGCGATCCGGTATGGAGCGAATGCGCTACCCTATCTGGCGGCACACAAATGGCAGGTGACGGCCGTCGCGATTGGGCTAGTTGTAGCCAGCTACGTGCTTTCCCGTCTGATACTTCGGCACCGGCCGAAGGATGGAAGGCTGGATTGAAGGAGGCCCCCACCCCCCATGTTTTTTGTAAGTGTTGATTCTAAAGAATTTAGCGTGTCTGTAAGCTATTTATTTTCAACACTTACGAGAGGTTCTATAAGTGTTGATTCTAAAGGGTTTACATTGCACCAAGATTGTGCAGAATGGGCCGTTTCTCGTGCCTCTGGATCAAAGGGGTTCACTTTCAATGGCGCTGGGGGATGGCCAAAAGAAAATCGACAGCTAGGCTGCCGCGCTCCACAATTCTTCCTGCTAAAAATATTTAAGGCGAAAAGAGAGTTCGGTCAAGAGGGAGATTGCGCGGAAAAGTGGAGACGCAGAGCTATTCCCACCAGAATTCCTGTGAGAGCGGATTCCAGGTGGGCTGCTGGGAGATAACTTTGCCAACGGGATCTGTGTCTATGGTGGCTTGAACAAGCAAACCGGACCGTACGTCACGTGTGTAGGGGAAATCGCGCAAGGTGATCTGAAAGCCCTCGGGCGTTTTTTCGACGCTGGCCTTTGGGAAACGCGCGGCTTGCAGGAACCGGCGTGCCACGGCAGTGCTGCGGGCGGCGTCCAGGGCGGGCGAAGGTTCGGGCTTATAGGATGTCCGGGCGGAATCCGGATCGAACTTTGCAGCGGGCCCGACTTCGACTTCCACTTCATGAAGGGCGCTTTCGGTTTCGATGATGCCGTGCCAGCGGAAGGGCGAGCCGGATTCCGCAAAGGCTGCGACCCTGCGGGGTGATTCGCCGCGATAAGTGCGCGACTGAGCTGCTGCCATGGCGTTGCTGTGCAGAATGGCGCGCGCCCCGAAATAAATGAGCAGCACTGCGAGGGCAACGGATGCGCCGACCTTTCCCTTCGGACCTTTTGACTTGGCGCCGATTTCATCGGTGACCAGGCCACTGAGCGTCGGGAGAAGAACTCCGGCGAGAAGAATTCCCATGATCCACAAATCGAGATGGGCGGCCCAGTCCAGGGCAAAGCGACGAGAGGAGAAGGGCCAAAAGAGTTCCACGCCTGCGCTTTGGCACAGATCCATGAGCAAATGAAGAACAGAAGCGCTCAGCGCGGCCAGAAAGATGAGGGGCGGCGAGATCTGTTTTTCGGCTGGAGGCGGCTTGCGCAGGAGAAATGGAAGCGTTACGAGCAGAGAGAACAGAACGGCGGCAAGAAGGGAATGAAAGTAGGTGCGATAAAAGGTGAGGAAGGCGGAAGGGCCGAAACGAGCGCTCTGGCCATCGAGGTCGGTGATCGTCCCCGCAACCAGCATGGCGAGCGTGGCTGGGCGAGCGAGGCGGGGAAATGCCGCCCGCTTCAAGACGTAGGACGTGAGGCCGTGCGTGATGGGATCCACGGGTAAAGTTATCTCATGAATTTAGGGAACTGGGCGACGGATAGGGTCGCAACCCGAAGACTTGCCGCGCTCCAAGTGGCGGCTCCTACAAAGCACCGGTCTGAAGACCGGCCACTACGATGGTGTACCCGGGACGAGGAGTTTCAGGGCGCGGGGGATGATCTTGAATTCGACGGGGAGACGCGCTAGGGGTTCGCCGTCGACCTGCGCGTAGATGGGATTTTTGTCGAGCGGCTCGCAGACCAGCGTTTCCGCTTTCCAAAAATGGACGCCTTCCGTCTCACGCAAATCGCCGAGCCACAGACTTGGCAAGTAGCTCAGATACCTAAGGCCGCTCTGCGTCGTAAGGGCCATGAGTTCGAAGTGGTCTTCAAATAAATCCGCACCGGTGGTGATCTTGAAGGGGCCGCCGTAGTTTTTGGTGCGGCCGACGATGACCAGAGATGCTTCGATCACTCCTTCGTTGGTGGCGACTCTAAAACGCGGGAAATTGTAGCTGAAAAGCTGACGAGCGCCTTGCCACCAGTACGCCAAAATGCCGAGGCGAGCTTTGAGATCCAAATCGATGCCGTAAACGATCATGCCATCCGGGCCGGCACCGCCAACACTCAGGAAGTATTTTTTCTTTTCGGGCTGTTCGAGCGGGGTGGCCAAACCGAGCGCAATTTCTTTCACGGTGCCGCGAACCAGCTTTTCCGCGGCGCTGGGGATGTCCCAAGGCAAGTCCAATTCTTTTGCGAGAATGTTCGCAGTTCCGCCGGGAAGAAGCGCGAGAGGAACGCGGTGCCCATTTTTCTGCGCTGCGAGACCGTTGACGATTTCGTTCAACGTACCGTCGCCGCCGCAGGCGATGACAAGGTGGCGGCCTTCGTCGGCGGCGCGCTGCGCGATTTCGGTGGCATGCCCCGGGCCGGTGGTTTCTGAGAGATCGGTTTCGATGCCGCCGCCGGCAAAAATGCGCCGCGCTTCATCAAGCAGGTGCCGGCGGCCGCTGCCGCCGTTGCCGGCGTTCGGATTGTGAATCAAAAGAGCGTTTCGAAGTCTGAAAGTCATCGATGGTTTAAGGTGTCCCGTTCGTATAGTAAGAGATTCATTCTATATAATGTCAGGCGCTTTCCAGCACACTCTTCTGCCGAGGGTTTCATGGCCAAAGCCGCACCCGCCGCCGTCAAGAAGGAGATCGAAAATCTCCGCGAGAAGCTGCGTCACCACGAGTATCTGTATTACGTGCTGGACGAGCCGGAAATCTCGGACGCGGCGTATGACCGGATGATGAACCGGTTGAGGGAGCTGGAGGCGGCGCATCCGGAATTGGTGACGCCGGACTCTCCGACGGTGCGCGTGGGGGGAGCGCCGCGCGAAGGATTTTCCACGGTGCGTCACGCGCGGCCGATGCTGAGCCTGGACAATGCGTTTTCCTATGATGCGCTGCGCGAATGGGACCGGCGGGTGCGCGAAGGAAGCGGGCAGGAGAAAATCGAGTACATCGCGGAGCACAAGTTTGATGGGCTTAGCATTTCGCTTCAGTACGAAGATGGCGTGCTCGCGCGGGGCGTGACGCGCGGCGACGGCACGACGGGCGAAGACGTTACGCCCAACGTGAAAACGATACGATCGATTCCGCTGCGCGTGGATGCGGCGGCGCTGAAGAAGATCAAGCTGCGGGCGGATTTCGAAGTGCGCGGCGAGGTGATGATGACGCGGAAGGCGTTCGAAGCGCTGAACCGGCAGCAAGAACAGATTGGCGGAAAGATTTTCGTGAATCCGCGGAACTCGGCGGCGGGGGCTGTTCGGGTGCTGGATCCGGCGGTCACGGCCGCACGGCGGCTGGATTTTTTCGCGTACTACCTGCTGGTGGATGGAAAAGTGCCGTTTGCGAAGCATTCCGAGTCCCTGCAGGCTTTAAAGCAATTACGCTTCCGCGCTTCGGATGATTGGAAGCTGTGCCAGGGGATCGAGGCGGTGATTGCGTACTGCGAGGAGTGGGACGCAAAGCGCGAGAAGCTGCCGTACGAAATTGATGGCGTGGTGATCAAGGTGAACTCCACGGCCATTCAAAATGAACTGGGTTACACGGCCAAAGCGCCGCGGTGGGCGATTGCGTACAAATATCCGGCGCGGCAGGAGACGACGGTTGTCAACGACATCATCGTGCAAGTGGGGCGCACGGGAACGCTGACGCCGGTGGCGGTGCTCGAGCCGGTGCAAGTGGGAGGCGTCACTGTCAGCCGTTCCACGCTCCACAATATGGATGAGATCGAGCGTTTGGGATTGCAAATTGGCGATACGGTGCTGATCGAGCGGGCGGGAGAAGTGATCCCGCATGTTCTAAAGGTGGTCAAGGAAGGGAAGAACCGGAAACCATTTCGCATGCCGAAGCATTGCCCGGAGTGCGGCAGCGCGATTCATCACGTGGAAGGGGAAGTGGCGTACCGCTGCGTGAATGCGGCGTGCCCGGCGAAGCGAAAGGAGTCACTGCTGCACTTTGCGGGGCGGCACGCGATGAATATCGACGGGCTGGGCGAGAAGATCGTGGATCAGCTTGTGGATAAGGGCCTGGTGAAGGATGTCGCTGATCTCTATTCGCTGAAGCTGGAAGACTTGGCTGCGCTGGAGCGCATGGCGGAGAAATCGGCGCAGAATTTGCTCGATGAAATCGAAGCCAGCAAGAAGAACAGCCTGGCGAGGCTCATCTATGCGCTGGGCATACAGTTTGTGGGCGAGCGCACGGCGCAGTTGCTGGCGGAACATTTTTCTTCGCTGGAGGAATTGGCAGCGGCGAAAGAAGAGCAGCTCCTCGAAGTGCCGGAGGTTGGACCGAAAGTTGCCGCCAGCATTGCCGAGTTTTTCTCCGAGCCCGCGAATCTGAAGCTCATCAAGAAATTGAACAAAGCAGGCGTGCATCCGACGGCGGAAAAACGCAAAGTCAAGAGCGATAAATTTGCGGGGAAGAGTTTTGTCTTCACCGGCGGCCTTGCGAACCGTTCTCGCGAAGAAGCCGGCGAAATCGTGCAGCAGCACGGCGGGAAAGTTTCGGGCTCCGTTAGCAAGAAAACCGATTACGTCGTGGTAGGCACCGACCCAGGCTCGAAGTACGACAAAGCTCAGGAACTTGGTGTGACCATTCTCACCGAAGCGGAGTTCGAGAAACTCGTCGGGCTCCGATGATGCCACTCTGATCTTGTAATCTACAACGGGAACTCCCGCATTTGCCTGATCTTCTGAGTTGCAACCGCATCTAGAGTTTGTAACTTTGTGAGGCCTATCGCATACTGCCCGTTCGACTGCCGAGGGCCACAGTTCTTCCAGACCAGTTTGCCAGGGCCGTTGTAGACGATTTTGAACCTCGAATCCTGAAATCGAAGCCCTAGAAGGTGGTTTGGACTGCCACGAAGTCCAATGCTCCTGCTACCTGTCAATTTGATTTGCACAAGCCTACCGTCAGCCATCCTCGCGTCGTGATTCTTCGTGTTGACAGGAAGCAGTTCGAGGTCAAATGCATAGGCAGCCACGACCTCCCCGATGCTACCGACCATATGACCGTCGGGAGTAAATTTCCGCTGCTCGGAGGCGAACTCCTCGTTTAGTTCTTTTACCAGTTTGAACAAAGAAGGAATAAGTCGTTGCACTTTCGCCATTCTCTCACTGCTCCAGTCGTTTCTGTTTGACATGAGTCACCTTGGTTCGAGTATAGGTCGGAACGGGGTTATAATGAGTTTGGCGGGCGGGCCGGGTGATTGCTGGCTTGGTCATCGGAAGATGGCTGGGCGGGAGGAAAGTCCGGACACCGTCCTGAGGCACGCTCTTCACTTGTGAGGAGCGGAACTCTTGACAGGGCAACGCGCCTGGTAACGCCAGGGGGCTTGCCACGCAGGGTTTGCCGGAAGGCAGAGTTGCACGCTTCGGCACGTTTGGCAAGGGTGAAAAGGTGGGGTAAGAGCCCACCGCTCCGGTGGCGACACCGGAGGCAAGGAAAACCCCGCGTGGTGCAAGGCCAAATAGGAGGGGAGAGCCGGCCCGGCTCGATAAAACCCTCGGGTAGGCTGCTGGATCCCGGTAGCGATGCCGGGACTAGAGGAATGATCGCCGTGACACGCAGTTCGCTTCGCGAATTGCGCGCCGCACAGAATCCGGCTTACAGGCTCGTCCGCCACTATCTATTTTATTTTCAGTTAGTTGTTTGTTTCTTGATCACCGTTTGCGAGTCACTGTGGCCAAACTGTGCCCAATTTTCCAGGCCTTCCCCATTCTCCATCAGCCGACGCACCCGCTCCCGAAGCTCTCTAACAAACGGCGTGTAATGCTTCTCGATCGTCTCGATGGTGTCCCCGAGCAGTTTGGCTACATCGTAAGGGCTGCCGCCACGTGCTATCGAAGTGCGCGTGTACTTAAAGCTGTAGAGCCGGACGAAGAGGCTAAGAAACACCCATTTCTGATTGATACCGATACAGCTTCCGATGATGCCGTTGCGCTGATTATGGCGTTGCGCTCTCCCCAAGTTCAGGTTCTTGCCGTCACGACCGTTGCGGGAAACGTGGATGTCCATCAAGCCAGCCGTAATGCGCTTTATACCGCTGAGCTTTGTGCTTCAAACGTGCCGGTGTTCACAGGCGCGGAAAAACCCCTCAAACGCGCGCATGTGAGCGCAGACTGGTTTCACGGACGCGATGGCCTGGGCGATCACGGCTACGCCCCGCCACGCCGCGTTCCTGAAAAACAGAGTGCCGTCGATGCCATCATCGAGACGATTGAAGGTAACCCGGGCCTGCTGGTGGTCACGCTTGGCCCGCTTACGAATGTCGCGCAAGCCGTGCAAAGGAAGCCGGGTATTGCCGCGAAGGTCAGTCGCTGTGTCGTCATGGGAGGCGCGCCCTGCTGCGAGGGCAACGTAACTCCGGCTGCCGAATACAACATCTGGTGCGATCCGGAGGCAGCCCGCATCGTGGTGAGAAGTGGCCTTCCCATCGAACTCGTTGGGTGGCACCTCTGCCGCGGCGAAGCATTACTGAATCCATCCGACATCCAGCAAATTCTAAGCTTCGGCACACCCGTTGCCAAATTTGCCATTGAGTGCAACAGCCGGGCGCAGCAAGCGATTCTCAAGCAGACCGGGGAACACGGAATATCTCTGCCAGACCCTGTCGCCATGGCCGTCGCGATGGATCCATCGATCATTACTTCGCAATCGGCACACTTCGTGGATGTCGAAACGGAGAGCGAACTCACGCGCGGCATGACCGTCGTTGACCGTCTAAACGTCACCGATGACGAACGGAACCGGGATGTTTGGGCCTCACGTCTCATCGGGGGCCGCAAGGCTAAGATCTTCTGGACCATCGACAGCGTCCGCTGGAAACAAGCCCTCTACGCCTCGCTGAAGTAGTGCTGCACCCGATGGCGCCGCACAACGTTCTCTGTTGCCCGTAAGAACTAGAGTTCATCCTATGTCCAGAGCCCGCCTAACAAGGTAACTCCTGGTAAGCCAGATTACCGCACAGCTGCACAGCTGACTTTAGGCCTCGATTCCACACATTATAAAAGGGCGCCCCTTTTGGAGTAGGTTTTGAGTGCTCGGCTCATTTCCTACAGAAAGGAACACCCTTTATGACTAGCATTAAATATATCGGCATGGACGTTCACAAGGAAAGCATTTCGATCGCAGTCCTGAATTTCGCCGGCAAGGTGATGATGGAATGCGTCATCGAGACCAAAGCGAGCACCGTTCTGCAGTTTACCCACGGGTTGTGTGGAGATTTGCACGTCACGTTTGAAGAAGGAACTTGGGCTGCCTGGTTGTACGACCTGCTGAAGCCGCACGTCACGGAACTCGTGGTGTGTAATCCGCGAAAGAATGCCCTGCTGAAAGAAGGCAGCAAGAGTGACCGGATCGATGCACGCAAGCTGGCCGAACTGTTGTACCTAACTTATGCACATAAATTGCCCTTGTGGCGGTGCAGTGAGCTTCCGCTGCCGCAATCTTTTTTAATCTCCGCTTGATGGTCCCTGTCTGCGTTCCCCCGATGTTGTAAGTTGTTAGAGCTGCTTCGTTTGCCGTG
>WNFC01000050.1_pt1 | contig 100839 bp, 94 predicted proteins | sample 5400541 | NCBI WGS metagenome assembly WNFC01 (sample SAMN13153342, study PRJNA577476) | soil metagenome | isolation source: 120 cm saprolite under Douglas fir tree site 2 hole 2 replicate 1 | place: USA:California | collected 2015-04-18
TGGTGCTGCCGGTAAGGATTGAACTTACGACCTCCCCCTTACCAAGGGGGTGCTCTACCACTGAGCTACGGCAGCGCCGGGCGGGATGCGAAAATCGACCGATGGCAAAGGGCCGCGAGCGCTGCGATCCTTGCCATACGGCCCGACATCGCGCAAGCACGCGCCCTCCAATGACCACTCACAACGCAAGGCTTCCGTCGCGTGCCCTCGGGTCGTAATCTTGCAGCCATGGACGAGCGGGGAAAGCGCGCGGAGAAGATGAGGCAGCAGCGGCGCTTGGGGGCCGCGCTGCGGGAGAATCTCAAGCGGCGCAAGGTCCAGGCGAAAGCCCGCGCCGGCAGCTCAGACGCGGTACGCGCCGCCAAGTCCCACGATTCCGCCGGAATTGTCGGGCATAAACAAGAGCGCTAGACCCCGCGCGGGAACCTTCGGCCGATCCCGAGCTTTCGTGCATCGTGGGGCTCGCGGCGTTTTGCCGGAAACGGGGGGAGGGGGCATGGATCGCATTCGCATCTACGGGGGCCAAAGGCTCAACGGAACGATTCCGATCTCCGGCGCCAAGAACGCCACCTTGCCGTTGATGATCGCAAGCCTGCTCACCGACAAGACGCTCGTTCTCGACAACGTGCCTCGGCTTGCCGACGTGAACTTGCTCCAGCGCATCCTGGGCAATCACGGCGTCGATATCATGGTGAGCGGCAAGCGTTCGGGCGAAACCCAATACGACGGCCAGACGCTCCACATCTCCGCCGCCAACGTCATCGACACCACGGCTCCCTATGAGTTGGTGTCGCGCATGCGCGCGAGCTTCTGGGTGGTGGCGCCGTTGGTCGCGCGCATGGGCGAAGCGAAGGTATCGATGCCGGGCGGCTGCGCCATCGGCACGCGCCCGGTCGATCTTCTGATCATGGCGCTCGAACGTCTGGGCGTCGAAATCGAGATCGATCGCGGCTATGTCATCGCCCGCGCCAAGAGCGGCCTCAAGGGTGGCGAGATCAAATTTCCCAAGGTGACGGTCGGCGGCACCCACACCGCGCTGATGGCGGCCTCGCTGGCGCGCGGCACCACCGTGATCGAGAACGCCGCGCGCGAGCCGGAGGTCACCGACGTCGCCGATTGCCTCAACAAGATGGGCGCCAAGATCACCGGCGCGGGCACCTCGCGCATCGTGGTTGACGGCGTGTCGAAGCTTGGCGGCGCCCACCACCGCGTGCTGCCCGACCGCATCGAGACTGGCACCTATGCCATGGCGGCGGCGATGGCCGGCGGCGACGTGCTTTTGGAAAATGCGCGCAGCGAATTGCTGCAGGCGGCGTTCGACGTGCTCGTGCGCGCGGGGGTCGAGATCACCGCGACCAATACCGGCGTGCGCGTCAAGCGCAACGGCTCGGGCCTCGCCCCGGTCGAGGTGACGACCTCGCCGTTCCCGGGCTTCCCGACCGATCTGCAGGCCCAGCTGATGGCGCTGATGACGCGGGCAAAAGGAACTTCTCACATCACCGAGACCATCTTCGAGAACCGTTTCATGCATGTGCAGGAGCTAGTGCGGCTCGGCGCGCACATCCAACTCGACGGCGAATGCGCGACCATCGAGGGTGTGAGCGCGCTCAAGGGTGCGCCGGTGATGGCCACCGATCTGCGCGCTTCGGTCTCGCTCGTCATCGCCGCGCTTGCTGCCGAGGGCGAGACGATCGTCAACCGCGTCTATCACCTCGACCGTGGCTTCGAGCGGCTGGAGGACAAGCTCGCCGCCTGCGGCGCCGCGATCGAGCGCCTCAGCGGGTAGTTGCGGTCGACACGCGTTCGCCCACATGCCGGCAGCACATCGCCGCCACGGCGGCGCGGCGTTCGCTATGCACCGAAGATCCCGTCCTCCATGCCGCACAGCGGATTGGTTGATCAATCGCCATGGCGGATGATGACCCCGCGATGGTCCACGGCTGTCAACGCACCCTGTTCATTCGCATAGCCGCGGCCTCGATGCTTGCTCTGGCGCTCACCGGGGCGGCCAACGCGCAATTGCTGGATTGCCTTGGCGGCCAAAGACCGACCCAGGTGGCCGAGCTGATGTTCGGCCGCAACATCGGCAGCCGGATCGGCGTGAGCGAAGGCGACTTCGGCCGTTTCGTCGATCGCGAGATCATGTCCCGCTTCCCCAACGGGCTCACCGTGTTCAATGCCGCAGGCCAGTGGCGGGACGAGGCCAGCAACAAGATCGCTCGCGAGCCGAGCAAGGTCGTGCAGATCGTGCTCCCCGGCCAAGTCGACGACATTGCGCGGCTCAACGAGATCGTCGAGGCCTATAAGAGGCGCTTCAAACAGCATTCGGTGGTCATGATCGTGCGCCCGGCCTGCGTGTCGTTCTAGTTCCGGCCGCCTGCCGCGCAGGAATCGGTCCTTGCCCGGCTTGCGCTGCCGCCGGACCCTTCCTAATTACCTTCATAACGTCGGAAGTATCGACGGCGGGAGCGCGTCATGGAGCCGGTGAAGTTCGTCGCCCTTGACCGGGACGATCTCGAGGTCGTGTCCACCCACCTGCAGGATGCGCTCGTCAAGGTGGCCGACGTCATGTGGCGTCCGCAGGAAAGGCGCTTGGTGGTGGCGCTGAGCCGTTTCGACTGGCTCTCCGCGGAGGGGACAAAGCCCGAACTCAGACGCTGCCGCGCGGCGCTGCGCTTCGAGCGCGTCAAATGCTGCAAGTGCCGAAACGTCAATCCAGCCGGCAAGGACGCGGTACTCAACCTGCTGGCGGTCGAATTCTGCGAGACCGATCCGCCCGCCGGAATTGTGAACCTCATCTTCTCGGGCGGGGGGACGTTGCGGCTCGAGGTCGAATGCCTGGAAGCCGAGCTGGCCGATCTGGGGCCATCTTGGCCCGCGGGCGGGCGTCCCATCCATGTTGACGATACCACCGACGCGCGGGGTTGACGGCCTGTCCCAGCCACGCCATTGAGCGCCGATCCGGCCCGTGTGGCCGGGTAGGACAGGGCCATGCCGATCCGTCTCGACCGCCGCGCGCCCGCTTTCACCGAGCGCTTCCGTGCCTTTCTCGCCACCAAGCGCGAGGCATCGGCCGAGGTCGATGCGGTCGTGCGCGCGATCATCGCGGACGTCGCCGCCCGCGGCGATCGCGCCTTGATCGAGCTCAGCCGGAAATTGGACCGGGTCGATCTCGAGGAGACCGGCCTGCGAGTACGGGCCGATGAAATCGATGCGGCCTATGCGGTGTGCGACCGTCGGGCGCTCGATGCGCTCACGCTCGCGCGCGATCGGATCGAGGCCTACCACCGCCGGCAACTCCCGACCGACGATCGTTTCGCCGACCCGCTGGGCGTCGAGTTCGCGTCGCGCTGGCGCGCGATCGAGGCGGTCGGCCTCTACGTGCCCGGAGGCACCGCCGCCTATCCGTCCTCGGTGCTGATGAATGCGGTGCCGGCCAAGGTCGCGGGCGTTGCGCGGCTGGTGATGGCCGTGCCGGCGCCGGAGGGCAAGCTTGCGCCGCTCGTGCTCGCGGCGGCGAAGCTCGCCGGCATCGACGAGGTCTATCGCGTCGGTGGCGCCCAGGCGGTGGCCGCGCTCGCCCATGGCACCGAGACCATCGCGCCGGTCGCCAAGATCGTCGGCCCGGGCAATGCCTATGTGGCGGCGGCCAAGCGCCTCGTCTTCGGCAAGGTCGGCATCGACATGATCGCCGGGCCTTCGGAAGTGCTGATTCTCGCCGACAAAAGCGGGCATGCCGAGTGGATCGCGGCCGACCTTCTCGCGCAGGCCGAACACGATGCGAGCGCGCAGCCGATCCTGATCACGGACGACGCCGCTCTCGCCGACGAGGTGGAGAAGGCCGTCGGCGCGCAGCTCGGCTCGCTGCCGCGTGCGGCGATCGCCGCGGCCTCCTGGCGGGATTTCGGCGCTATTATCCTGGTGGGCGGCCTCGATGAGGCCGTGCCGCTCGTCGACGCCATCGCGCCTGAACATCTCGAGATCGTGAGTGAGGACGCCGAGCGGCTGGCTGAGCGCATCTGTAATGCCGGAGCCATCTTCCTCGGGGCTCACACGCCCGAGGCGATCGGCGATTATGTCGCCGGCTCGAACCACGTGCTGCCGACCGCGCGCTCGGCGCGGTTTTCCTCGGGACTGGGCGTGCTCGACTTCATGAAGCGCACATCGATTCTCAAATGCGGGCCCGATCAGTTGCGCGCGCTCGGCCCTGCCGCCATCGCGCTAGGCGAAGCCGAGGGACTCGACGGCCACGCCCGCTCGGTGATGATGCGCTTCAACCCGCGATGACACGCTCGGAGCGCGCGTCTCACCGAAAGAAGAACCGCCTCGTCGCGGTGACGCTCGACGAAAATTCTATTGGGCGCTCCAATCCCGACGTCGAGCACGAGCGCGCGGTCGCGATCTACGATCTGCTCGAAGACAATACCTTTGCCCCGAACGACGACGACGAGGGGCCGTTTGCGTTGCATTTGAGCATCACCGGAGCGCGCCTCGTGTTCGACATCAGGCGCGCGGACGGTGCACCCGTGGTCGCTCATCTTCTATCGCTCTCGCCGTTGCGACGCATCGTGAAGGACTATTACACGGTCTGTGACAGCTATTACGCGGCCATTCGCACGGCGACGCCCGACCGCATCGAAGCGCTCGACATGGGCCGGCGCTCCCTTCACGACGAGGGCTCCAACATCTTGATGGAGCGACTCGCGCGCAAGGTGAGACTCGATTTCGATACCGCGCGCCGCCTGTTCACGTTGATCTGCGTGCTGCATTGGAAGGGGTGAAGCGAGCGCCGGCGCCGCAACCGCAGGCGGTGTTGTTCGCCTGCGGCATGAATTCCGTGCGCTCGCCCATGGCGGCGGCCTTGCTCAAGCAAATGCTCGGCACGTCGCTCTACGTCGGCTCGGCCGGCGTGCGCAAAGGCGAGCTCGATGCCTTCGCGGCCACCGCGATGGAGGAGATCGGCATCGACATCAGCGCGCACCGGCCGGTGACGTTCGAAGAGCTCGACGACATGGAGGGGTTGAATTTCGACCTGATCGTCACGCTTTCGCCCGAAGCGCACCATAAGGCGCTCGAGTTGACCCGCACACTCGCCGCAGATGTGGAGTATTGGCCGACCGCGGATCCGACCGCGATCGAAGGGAGCCGCGAGCAGCGGATGAACGCGTATCGGGATGTGCGCGATCAATTGCTGCGACGAATCAGGGAACGCTTCTCTCCTCGCCATAGGGGCAACGAGTGAGCAAATTGGTACTCGGCAGTTGTCGGATGGCCGTGATTCCGCTAGTTTTCGCGCCTTCGGGGCGGCGCGATCCGCCTATTCTGTTTCCAACAACGCTGGGGAGTGGATGGCAAAGGAAGAACTCTTGGAATTTCCCGGTGTCGTGACGGAGCTGCTTCCGAACGCCACGTTCCGGGTCAAGCTAGAAAACGAACATGAGATCATCGCCCATACCGCCGGCCGCATGCGCAAGAACCGCATCCGCGTGCTGGCGGGCGACAAGGTCCTGGTCGAGATGACCCCTTACGATCTGACCAAGGGCCGTATCACCTACCGATTCAAATAATCACGCTTCTCCGGGCTCACCACCTCCATCCATGCATTCGCGGCGCAAGCAAAAATGATCGGCCGGCCCAAGCTCATCCTGGCGTCCGGCTCGCCTCGCCGAGTGACGCTCATCAATCAGGCCGGCATCGAACCCGATGCGTTGCGTCCCGCCAACGTCGACGAGACGCCGAGGCGGGGAGAACTGCCGCGCGCCTGCGCCAATCGGCTGGCGCGCGCCAAGGCCGAAGTGGCGCTCGACCTCGTTCGCGCCGACGAGGAGCTCCAGGGTGCCTATATCCTCGCTGCCGATACCGTGGTCGCGGTCGGTCGCCGCATCTTGCCCAAGCCCGAACTGGTTGATGACGCCTCTGAATGCCTGCGGCTCCTGTCGGGGCGCAATCACCGAGTCCACACGGCGATCTGCCTGGTGACGCCGAAAGAGGCGTACCGTCAGCGCTTGGTCGAGACGCGCGTGCGCTTCAAGCGCCTGTCGGAGGAGGACATCGAGACCTATCTCGCCTCGGGTGAATGGCGCGGCAAGGCCGGCGGCTACGCCGCGCAAGGCATCGCTGGCAGCTTCATCGTCAAAATCGTGGGCTCCTACAGCAACGTCGTCGGCCTTCCACTTTACGAAGTGACCACGCTTTTGTCCGGCGAAGGTTATCCGATCCGCCTCGGTTGGCTCCACGCCGTATGAGGCCTGGTCCTGCGGCAGCCGATTACCCATATGGACGGCATGTCCGAGCGTACTCCCACCACCAGCCCGTGCCCGATTTGCAGCAAGCCGGCGGTGGAAAAATTTCGGCCGTTCTGCAGCAGGCGCTGCGCCAATGTTGATCTCAACCGCTGGCTCAGCGGCGTCTACGCGGTGCCGATCAAGGACGAAGAAGACGAGGATGGAGCGCCGGCCGCTAAGCCCGGCGATGAGGCATCCTGAGCGCGACTTGCGAGCGCGGAGGGCCGTTCTGGACAGCCGGGAATCGAGCCTCTATAAACCCCGCGCTCCTTCGTCCGCGGTCGCGCGGGCGCGGCGCCCAGGTAGCTCAGTTGGTAGAGCACTGCACTGAAAATGCAGGTGTCGGTGGTTCAATTCCGCCCCTGGGCACCACAATTTTTCAAGTGACCCCGGCGAAAATGCCGAATTTTAGAAAGGGTTTTTGCCGCAACTGAAATCAATGATCCTCACGTCCGGCAACCCACGTCGCAAGAACCGTGATGTCGTGCGGGTCGAAGGCCACCAGGTCGGCGCGATATCCGGGCGCAAGCTTGCCGAGCGTTTGCTCGAGGCCAAGGAAGGCGGCCGGATGCGCCGATGCAAACCGTAGCGCGTCCGGTAGTGCAACTCCGAGCAGGCGAATGCAATTCCTGACGGCGGCCGCCATGTCGAGAACCGTCCCCGCGAGCGTCCCATCGTCGGTGACGCAGGAGCCGTCCCGCGCAGTGATGTTCTTCCCGTGCAGGCTGAAATTGGCGCGGCTTCCGCCGACGGGCGGCATCGCATCGGTCACGAGCATAGGATGGCCGAGGCCGCGCAGCGCCAGGCGGAGCATGGCGGGATCGACATGCACGCCGTCGACGATAAGCCCATACCAGGCGTGAGGCGATTCGAGTGCCTGCGCGATTGGTCCTCCTTCCCGGCTGGACAAGGGTCGCATGGCATTGAAGAGGTGCGTGAAGCCCGTGAGCCCCTCCGCCATGGCAGCGCGGGTCTGCCGGTAAGATGCCATGGAATGACCGAGCGATACGCGAATGCCGGCTGCGACGAGCTGGGCGATGAATCCAGGCGGCACGACCTCGGGCGCCAGGGTCACGAGCAGCACGCCGTTGCGCGGCGCCATCAGCATCGTAAGCTCATCCGCGGACGGGGGTCTGATCTGGCGCGGGTCGTGCACGCCGGGTTTTTCGGAAGATAAAAAGGGGCCCTCGAGGTGAATGCCGAGAATGCCAGGTTCTTCGCTGGCGGCGTTGGCCGCATCCAATGCCAGCCGCATCTTCTGCGGGCTGTCGCTTATGAGCGTCGGCAGCAAACCGGTTGTTCCAAATTTTCTATGCGCTGCTGCGATGCTGCGAACGCCTTGCACGGTCGGTTGATCGTTGAACAGTACGTCTCCGCCGCCGTTCGCTTGCAGGTCGATGAATCCGGGCGCAAGCCACGCATCTTCCGCCAGCTCGCGAATGGGCGTGGTGCGCGGCAGGTCGCTCATCGGTACGAGGTCCACGATGCGAGCACCGTCCAGGACGACAGCTGTATGCTCGTGCACGACGGTGCCGTCGAAAACGTGGTCCGCGGCGATGGCGTGCACCCCTGAGCGATTCATCTGGTCCGCGTTACCTTTTGCAAATGGCGCGGAAGATCAACGTTGATGCCACGGCATTGGGCGACGCGAATGGCGAGCGCATAGAAGCTCTGGATCAGGCACACCGCGTCGGTGTCGGGGTGATCCGGCGCGAGAGCGGGCAAAGTACCCGCCTGTTGCTGCCCGTGGTCCGTCATGAATACGCTGGCATTCTTGCGGCGAAGATCCGCAGCGAGCGCGCGCAGCCCGACTGCGGCGTGGTCAGTGGGTACAAACAGGAGGGCAGGGTATGACGACTCCACGAGGGCAATCGGACCATGGAGGAATTCAGCGCCGCTGAACGCTTCGGCATGAAGATTTGAGGTCTCCTTCAACTTCAAGGCGGCCTCACGCGCGATCGCGAGCGTGGGGCCGCGTCCCAGGCTCACAAGGCTCGTCGCCTCGCACAGCGCGTTCAAGGCCACGCCCCAGTCGAGTTGCATGGCAGCCACGAGACGATCCGGCAGACGCTCGATCGCCGCCCGCAATTCATCCAAACCGGCCCAGCCCGCGACAACATGAAGCAAAGCGGAAAGGCTGGTGACGAAGGTCTTCGTTGCTGCCACGCTGAGCTCGGGCCCTGCGGCCATCGGGAGCACAATGCCGGAGGACTTCGCCAATGGGCTGTCGGTATCGTTGACGATGGTTGCGGTCAGCGCGCCTGCGGCATTGGCCATCTCGACGGACTCGATGAGGTCGTCGCTCCTTCCGGATTGCGAGACCGTGAGGAAGAGCTGACCGTTGAGCTTGAAGCGCTGCTTGTAGATGGTTGCCACATTGGGCGCAAAAGCACCGACCGGGATGCCGAGATGGCGCTCGATCAGATGCTTGCCGAACGTCGCTGCATGGGCCGAGCTCCCGCGCGCGCTGGTAAGGACAAAGTTCGGCGGCTCGCGCTTGAGGCAACGCAGGAGCTCAGCCAGCGGAGCTTCGAGCGCCTTCGGCTGCTGCCCCACGGCGTCGGGGCTTTTTTGCCAGTCCGCTTCCATGTTGACGCGGTTGTCGCTCACCGGGATCGCCCCGGGGCAGTGAGGCCGCGGTGCAAGGATTCTGCCGCCTTGCGGGCCAGTTGCAGTGCGCCAGCGACCGCGTCGCCGCGAGGCGCAACAAGATGATGTCGCGTGGAGTCCGCCAGCCAAGGCTCGATCGATGCCGCGAGGCCACCGACCAGCGACAGGCGATCCACCCCGAAGTCGATGAGCCGTTGTGCCAGCGCATCGACATGCCCGCCGGCAAGCCGCAGGAGCTCAACCGCCACCGGGTCATTGGCTAAAGCATGCTCAACGATGTCCGGCGCGAAGGTCGCGAAATCCTTTGGCGATGCGCCCGTCATCCAGTGCACGATCGCGTGCGGATCCGACCGAAACTTGGCAAAAAGAGAACGCAGCAGCGGCGACCACGGCATGCGCCCATCATGGGCCCACAGCGTGCGGCGCAACGCCTCGCAGCCGAGCCAAGCGCCGCTTCCTTCATCCGAAATCGGCCAACCCCAGCCGCCGACTTGATACTGTCGTCCATTCAGCTCCGCCCAGCCAATGCTGCCGGTGCCGATCACGATGATGCCGCCGTCACGCCCGCCATGTGCCCCGACGCATGCCGCCTGGGCATCGGTGACGAAAACCGCTATGCGATAGGGATGCTCGTGCCGCCGCGCAGCCTCGAGCTGGCTGGGTTCGCTGGCTCCCGCCAACGCCACGCAGGCCACAACCCTTTCGAAGTCGCGCGACGACAATCCTGCCCCGCTCATGCATTGGGTTGTGGCCTGGAGGACCGAGGCAAAGCTTTGCTCCACTCCAAGGCGAAGGTTGGCCGCGCCTGCGACCCCTTCACTTAGCGTCGCGCCCGCGATATTGCAAAGGCGGGCGCGACAGCGGCTGCCGCCGCCATCGATTCCAAGCAAGAGGAGGTCCGCCAGGGCGTTCATTTCCAATGCTCCGTCAATCCCCTAACGCGCGAGAACCAATCAGGAGCGAAAAGCGTTCTTCTGCGTGTCAACACTCTGCGTGATCCATGGATACCGAACGCGCGAGCCCGCGATATTCTGATCTCGATGTATGGGCGCCTTTGGACATCGTCGAGGCGATGATCGAGGGTCAATTTACCGCAGTCGCCGCGGTAAGAGCGGCCCGCTTCGTACTTTTGGAGGCTGCGCTTGCTGCTGCCGAAAGACTACGAAACGGCGGTCGGCTGGTCTATGTCGGCGCTGGAACCTCTGGCCGACTGGCCGTCCAGGACGGCGCTGAACTCGTTCCGACCTTCAGCTGGCCGCAAGAGCGGCTGTTACTTTTTATAGCTGGCGGCCGGAACGCGTTGCTGCACTCGGTGGAAGGCGCCGAGGACGCGGTCGATCAAGCTGCCCGGCTCACCCAACAACACGAAATCGGCTCTGCAGACGTGGTCATCGCAGTCGCTGCGAGCGGCACCACGCCGTTCACCTTGTCCTGCCTAACCGAAGCAAAACGACGGGGCGCTTTGACAATTGGAGTTGCAAACAATCGCGATACGCCGATCCTGAAAGAGGCCGATCATGCAGTCCTGCTGGATACCGGCGCGGAGCCGATTGCGGGATCCACCAGAATGAAAGCGGGAACGGCGCAGCGTATCACCCTCAACGTCTTCTCATCTTTGGTCATGATCTTGCTGGGGCGGGTCTACGATGGACTGATGGTGGACCTACAGGCGGTTAGTCAGAAGCTCATACGACGCAGCGAAGGCATCCTCACGCGACTCACTGGCAGCAGCACCGAGCAGGCGCGCGAGGCATTGCATCGTGCAAACGGCAACGTAAAGCTTGCCGTGCTGCTTCTGCACGGGTGTGACGTGAAGGAGGCGACAGACGTTCTCCACCGCGCCGGTGGGCAACTACGTGCGGCACTCGCCGAAATCGGAAAGCCCGGTCCCGAACCCGCCGATCTGAGCGATCTGCCGACGTCGTGATGGGACGGGCGCCAGACCAAAGGACTGGTCAACAGACATAGCGTTGTGCCCCTCAGCGTCTGGCGCTGGTATAACGTCGCGAAGCATTCCTCGCTATGGTTTGCACTTCGTCTTTGGGAGGGACGACCCGGGAGCGATCAGCTCGCTTGTTGAATATGGGGCCGCAGCGCGGCCTTGGGGGCCAAGAACTTCGAGTCCTCCTTGTGCCACAAGTGATCGCAGGCGCAGAACGGGCAGAACTTGCGTGCAAACGGACCGAGTGAGCGCGTGAATTCCTTGGGATCAACATCCATGCCCATGAACATGTAGTGACCGGTGAGCCGGCAGCGCGTGATGACCTGAGCCATCGCACTCCTCCGTCCTACATAACAAAGCCGCTGAGACAACATCGCCGGTCGGCGAAAGTTCCGCGGGGCGCGAAGCTCTGCGGCCCTGACTGGACCTCGCCGGTTACCGGTCGTTCGTGGCGATCTCGATGATGAGCTTCTTGAGGATGGCGTCGGCGAAAGTCTCATAGTTTTTCGCGGCGATCACGAAGGCGCCGGGGCCGCCAATCACGCTGTCATAGTAATAGCGGTCGAGATCGGGCTCGAGCGCGAGAATCGGCAGGCCATTGATCCCGATGCCGGCTGCCACCGCTTCGTCGCGGGCGAGCCTGACCGGGCGACCTCGATTGTTGGAGCCGTCGCCCGAGACGTCGATGACGCGCCGGTTGGCGCGAAATGAACTTTGCGCAAACAGCGTCGCCGCGTAGTCGATGGCGCCGCTGATGGAAGTGCCGCCGCCGAACAATTGGCGCGGCGCGCGTTCGATCGCATCGGAAAATGCGGCGGCGGTTTCCTCGTCCCCGATCAGTGTCCATCCCACCACCTGAACCTGCAGCATCGGTCCCGTCCATTGCACCATCGTGACGGCAATCGCGCGGTTGGGTCCGGAGCGGACGGCTTGCAGCACGCGCGCATGCTGGAAGGCTGCGACGTAGCCGCGCTTTTGCAGTTCGAATCGGACCTGATCGACGCTGCCCGACGCATCGACCGCGAGCACGAGCTGCAGATCGACGGCAGTTTGCGCCGCCGCCCCTCCGGCGATGGCAAGCAGGATGAACAGCGCCCACCCGATGGCGCGCCAGATCCCAGCGCGCTCACGATGGGCGTGAAGGCGGGTGTTCATTGCTGTCGTTCGAACATGAGTTGTCCGGTCGCGGCGAGATGTACGACCATCACCGTAACTTGATCGATTTTCATAAGCAATTTCGCGTGTCTAGAGGCGATGGAGGTCGGAGACGGCGGCAGGCGTGGTCAAACCGAAGTTGCCATGAAGCGCTGGACGCTCAAAGCCATGATGATCGTCGGCTGCGCCAACGGTCGCGAGCCCGCTCCCACATCTGCCGGCGAGATGAGAGCCAATGTCGGTTTGGTGACACTGCGCAAGCGGCGAACAATTGGGACAAATTTAGGCCAAAACCAACCGGTAATGCCGATGGTAGTGAGCCTTTCCGAGGTTCCTGGCGATGGGGCAAATATTCATCCTCGTCGTCTTTGAATTGTGAAATGATGCGCAATGCGTTCCGCTCGGCAATCAGCCATTCGACTGCTGCAACTGATGATGGTTGCGTCGGTGGTGTTGCCGGTGGTGCTGTTCGCCTTTGCGGCCTGGCTGAACTACCGCCATGAGTATGCCGTCGCCAATGACCGGATCGAGCGCTCGCTCGATATCCTTCACGAGCATACGCTTAAGGTCTTTCAGACGGTCGAGCGCGCCATCGCCGAAGTCAACGAGATCGTGCGCGGCATGTCCGACGACGACATCCGCAGGGACCAGTTGCACCTTCACGAGCGCCTGAAGCACATCGTCGACGCGTTGCCGCAGGTGCGGGCGATCTTTCTCATCGATCGGGACGGCCGACCGCTCGTTTCCAGTCAGCTCCGGCGAATACCGAGCGACTTTAACTCGCGCGAGCGAAGCTTCTTCAACGTGCACGTGGCCGGCGATGTCGGTACCTATGTCAGCGATGTTCTCACGCCGCGGTTGACAGGTCTCAGTACGCCTTTCTTTGTTCTCTCCCGGCGCCGGCCGTCGGCGGATGGCACGTTCAACGGCGTGGCCGCCATCGCCGTGCTGCCGCAGTATTTCGAGGAGTTCTATGCGCTCATCGGCCACAGCCCAGGAAGCCTTTACGCGCTGCTCCATGCTGACGGCAGATTTCTGGCCCGTTATCCGGAGCGGCCCGACCGGGGTCTGCAGCCAGGCAGCGCTCTGCACACGATGATCGCGCAGGGACAGGAGCGCAGCATCCGCACGATCCCGCAGTCCCAGGTCGACGCGGTCGAACGGCGCGTCGGTCATCGCAAGCTCGAGGGCTTCCCGGTCTACGTCGTCGCCGGCATCGATAGCTCGGCGATCCGGACCGAATGGATCGCGACTATGGCGAGCCACCTCGTCTTCGGCTTGCCCGCGACGTTATTCCTTTTTCTCATTATCGGGGTTGCGCTGCGGCGCACACGGCGGCTCTATGCCGAAGCCGAGCGTCGTGAGGCCGCGGAGGCTGCCTTGCGGCAAGCTCAGCGTCTGGAGGCGATCGGACAATTGACCGGCGGCGTCGCGCATGACTTCAACAATCTTCTGATGATCGTGAGTGGCAGCGTGCAGCGGCTGCGGCGCGATCTGAGCTCGGAAAAACACACGCGTCTCCTCGACATGATCACGAACGCGACCAATCGCGGCGAGAGCCTCACGCGTCAATTGCTCGCGTTCTCGCGCCGGCAGATGCTCACTCCCGCCGTGATCGATCTGGCCGAGCGGCTTCCCGAGCTCAAGGACATGCTCAGCCGCTCGCTCCGCGACGATATCACCATCGAGGTCGTGGTTCCCGACCAAAGCTGCGCGGTCAAGGTCGACCCGAGCGAGCTCGAGCTCGCCTTGCTCAATCTCGCGGTCAACGCCCGCGATGCCATGCCGAACGGCGGAGCGCTGAGTATCACCGCGAAGCCGGTGGTGCTCAAGGGCAAGGCGGCAGAGGAGGGGCTCAGCGGCGAGTTCGTCGCCATCAGCTTGGCCGATACTGGTTCCGGCATCCCTGCCGACATTCTGCCGCACGTGTTCGAACCGTTCTTCACGACCAAGGAGGTCGGCAAGGGCACAGGATTGGGTCTAAGCCAAGTTTATGGCTTCGCCAAGCAGTCGGGCGGCACTGCGACTATCACCAGCACGGTCGGGCGCGGCACGGTGATCACGCTCTATCTGCCGCGCACGCCGGAGCTGCCTGCGCCTTCGATCGCGCGCATCGAACCCGAAGCCGCGCCGCATCGGGCCGGCACGGTGCTGGTAGTTGAAGACAGTCCCGAGGTCGCTGAGGTCGCCACCGCCTATTTCCAGCAGCTCGGTTACATGGTCAAACAGGTTGCCAACGCCCACGAAGCGCTGGAACTGCTCGCCAACGATCCCAAAATCAACCTCGTCTTCTCCGACATCCTGATGCCGGGCGGAATGAACGGCCTGGAACTCGGCCATGCCATCCGCCGGCTCTATCCGGCGATTCCAGTGCTGCTCGCAACCGGCTACAGCGACAGCGCCCGCGACGCAGTGCAGCAAGGCTTCGTGGTGCTGCACAAGCCCTTCGACCTCGCGGGCCTCGAGCAGGCCCTGCGCGAAGCCCGAACATGGAAGGTCGAGCCCGCACCGCGCATGGCTGGGTAGGGTGCCCTTGCAACTATCCGACTTTATCTCGCAGCGTTGATCGCCATTTTGCGATCTCCGCTGTGATCGCGACGCATTGGTCATCCTCCGATCTGTGGGATCTTCGCGTCCGCGATCACTTTCTTCCATTTGGCGACGTCCGCCTTGATGTACGCGGCGAACGTGGCCGGCGACATCCCATCCGGTTCGAGGCCAATCGCCAGCAGCTTGTCCTTCACGTCGGGCAGGTGGATGATGCGTGCGATTTCCGTCTGCAGCAGATCGACGATTGATTTCGGCGTGCCCGCGGGCAACAGCACGCCCTGTATGGTCTCAGCCTCTTGGTTCTTGATTCCGAGTTCGTCGAGCGTGGGTACGTCGGGCAACGCCGGCGAACGCGTCGCCGCCGTGACCGCAAGCGCGCGCAGCTTGCCGTCCTTCACCAGCGGGGTCGCGGGAGGAATCGCCTGGAAGCACATCGGCGTGTGCCCCGCTACGACCGACTGTATCGACGGACCGCCGCCCGGGAACGGCGCAAGCGCGAAATCCAGTCCGAAGGTGAGCTTGAATAGTTCGCTCGAAAGATGCGGCGTGGTCCCGATACCCGGGGAGGCGAAGGTGTACTTTCCCGGATTGGCTTTGATGAGCTCCACCAGCTCCTTCACCGACTTGGCCGGAATGCTGGGGTGCACGAACAGGCCGTTGGGCGACCCCGCGGCCTTGGTGACCGGCGCGAAGTCCTTGTCCGGGTCGTAGGGAGGCTTGGCGTAGAGGCTCGGATTGACGGTGTAGCTCGACGACACGAACAGGACCGTGTAGCCGTCGGCCGGCGCCCGGGCGGCGGCGCCCATACCGAGATTGCCGCCAGCCCCTGCCATGTTCTCGATGTAGAACTGCTGGCTGAACTTTTCCGACAGCTTGAGCGCAATGAGCCGAGCCACCACATCGGTCGGCCCCGCGGCCGCGAACGGTACGATGATCTTGACCGGCCGATCGGGATATCCCGGGCTCTGTGCAAGCGCGGGGGCGGCAAAGAGAAGCCCCACGCAGGCGGCGAGCACACGGGCGTTCGCGTCGGTCACTCTCATGAGCGTTCCCCTTGGTTCTCGGGCGGTGCTGTTGCGAGCAGGTCATGCACGATAACCCGTTCCAACGAGCTCCTGGCGCGACCCAATGTCATACGTGGCGATGATCGGGTCCAGCGCGGCCAGTTCGGAGACGATCCTTATCTCGCCTGTGCCGCTACCGCGCTGAATGTCGCCGATACTTATGGCAGCTCAGATATGAGCTTTTGAAATTCGGACTGAGGCCAAATGCGAGCGGTCCGGGTGCGCACGCTTCCCTGCGAGCCCAGCGCAAGCGCGAATTTGGCGACGTTGTCGCCGTTGGGAGTATCGAGGATGACCAACAGATCGCTGTCGCCCGACGTAAGATAGACCTGCTTGATCTCAACTCCCACTTTCTTGGCCAGATCCTGAGCGGCTTTGGCTCGCTTGGGGGCATCCTTGATCGAACGGATTCCCTGGTCGGTCCAGTTGAGCGAACACATGAATGTGGGCATGCGGTCCTCCATGTGGCTACCCTGAGACATCGCGGCCCGCCGCGGAGGGCGGTCGTCAACCTCTGGGTTGTGAAGTGTGATGGAGACGCCAAAAAAACGGCGGTCTTCCGAAGGATCGTACCCGCCGACGGCACTATCGCTGCCTGTTGACCCCGAACGGAATTTCGGCACGTTCCGTTACGAAAGGGCAGCTCATCAAAATGTTACACCGCTCCCCCAGCGGACGAAAGGCGGGGAAAGAAAGGTGCGCTCGCGCAAAGAATTCGCATCCAACCTGTCTTTCCTCAACCGGGAAAGAAGCGGCGGATTGGCGCCGAGTACGCCATCGAAACCGATCCGCTTCGCCCGAAGCGGTCCCCGATTTCGGAAAAAGCCAGAATCTAATTCCCGTTCGCTGCGAGGCCCTCGATCATCGCTTGGCACTGTTCAGATAAATCGGCATACCGGCGGCAAATGGCCTGGACGGCTACGAGCACTTGGCTCCGCGGCGCCAAGCTGAAAAACTTTTCGGTTTCCTCGCTGATGGCTTTCAGCAGCTCTGCGTGATTGACCGGAAGACGTGGGCAATAGCTCGCTTGAAATTTTCTGAATGCGTCCTCGGCATGATCAGCCGAGGTGTAAGCAACCAAACAGAGGGAATTGGTGTTCACCCAGGTTTGGTCCTTGCCGCAAGTGAGCCTTTTGCTCGTGATCTCGCCTCGCCCCGCGCTGTTAGCGCTGCGTACGATCCTCAGATTCGGACACTCGCAGACCGTCGATCCCGGACTGAATGTTTGACCTGCATATTCGCAGGTTTGCGCCGACGCCGTTGCGCCCCACTGAGTGAGAACACAAATCAGCGTGAGAAAGCTTGCGATCTTGGGCATCTCTGCCCTCCGTGCGTCGGAAGCGCGAATAGGAGTTGGGGCTCCAGCCGAAGAAGGCGGACGCCGTTGTCATCGTTTCCGATTCGCTAATCGCTGGCCAGTCGAAAATCGAGAGGCCACAGGTATCTACCGATGGTCTCTAAGTTGCCGGTCGTAAGTCAAAAGCGCGTCACAGCTTGGATAGTTCCAGCAGTTGACGATCGCCGACCCAGGTCTTCGCGAGTTCTGCTTGCGCCTTGCGCGCCGCCTCGCCGTCGCCGCGCGTCCTATACAGTTCGGCGAGCCCATAGTGGGACCAGCCGTTATTCGGCGCACGAGCAAGGGCGCGCCGGAACTGACCCTCCGCATCGTCGAGTCGGCCCGCCTGCATCAACGCGACCGCTAGCGATTGACGCACCGGATAATACCAGTATGGCGGCTCCATGTAGGGCAGCGTCTCCTGTAATCCCGCCGCCTGCTCGAACCGCTCGATCGCCTTATTGGCATCGCCTTGCGCCAGGGCGACGCGGCCCTCGATCACGGCCCGCGCAAGCTCGAGCACATCGGATGCGGGAATGCCCGCCGTCTTGAGCAGCGAGAAGTCGGCCGTGTGTTCGAGGGTTTCGATAGCGTTCGCCTCGGCGGTGGCCGCGCCGAAATCGCGCTCCGCCACATATGCGATGCCGCGCGCGTAGTGCCACATCGCCTTGACGTACGGAATGGCCATTCCAGGATCGGGCAGCGCGAGGATGACCTCGGGCGTGCTGAACAGGGTGTGGGCGAAGTACGGCGCTGCCTTCACCGGGTGCGCGCCCGGGATGGCGAGCGCGGCCTGGTCGGGCACGAGGCCGCGCAGTTTCTCAGCCGCGGCAATGCCGGAGGGCCCGTCGCCCGCCATCAGCGCCGAAGCCATGACGAAGTGCACATTGTGCGGGTAATAGCCCAGCCGATAAACACCCATCGGCACCTCGTTCGCAGCCAGGTATGTTTCATCCACCGCCACCGCGGTCTTGTTGTCGCCGAGCGCGTCGAGGTAACGGCCGATGCGGTAATAGATGTGGCTCGGCATGTGCACCAGGTGGCCCGCGCCGGGAACGGCGCCACGCAAACGGTCGGCGTAAGGCTCCGCGCGCTTCGGCCGGTCGGAGGCCTCGACAGCATGGATGTAGTAGTGAATGGCGCCGGGATGATCGGGATCCCTGGCAAGCACGCGCTCCAAAGTCGGCACGATGGGCGCGCTTTGAGAGTTCGGTTCTCGTCCGCCCGGCTGCCAGTAGTCCCATGGACTGAGATCCATGACCGATTCCGCGTACAGCACCGCGATGTTGTCGTCCTCCGGGAATTGCGCCGCGACGTTGGCCATGGCGGCGGCATAGGCTGCATCCAACTGTGTCCGGTCCGCCTTCGCGTCCTCAACGTATCGCGCCGACAAGGCCGCAATCAGCGCCTGCTCGCGTGGGCTTGCCTTGGCGGCGAGGGTCCGCGCCTTCTGCATTGCGGCGAAGGCAGGCGCCACCGCTTCTTCCGGCATCGGCAGGTTGATGTTGGGCCCGAGCACGAGCGCCTCGCCCCAGAAGCACATGGCGCAGTCGGGGTCGAGCGTCTGCGCCTTACGGAATGCGCGCTGCGCCTCCTCGTGATTGAAGGCATAGGTCAGCCGCAGTCCCTGGTCGAAATAGACTTGCGCCGCTGCGCTCGAAGTCGTGACTTTGTATGACAGCGAGCCGAGCCCGTCCCATACCGGCGGATCGCTGTCCGCGAATGCCAGCGCGGGCGAAGCGGCGTTCGTCCTTGCCTGCGGCGCCTCGGTCTGCGCCGCAGCCACGCGGATCATGCTCCTTGTCACGCCGCCGACGGCCTTCGTGGGCGTGTGGCAGAGGAGAAAATCCAGATCATTCCATTCGGAGGCCGGCATGGTACTCGTCGGGGCCGCATTCGCGGACGCGAGCCGGGTACCTTCGAGTATGCGCTCGTCGTTGGCGATCAACAGCGCGAGCCCGCCTGCAAACGCTGCTGCAGAGGCGACGAAAGGCGACATCCACGACCGAATCAACGGCTTCATGATGTCCTCCAAGCAAGGTGCACGGAGCGCGTCGCTTGCGCGACTCACTCGGCTGGATTCGCAATTGGGCCCTCGGCCGCGTCAGAGTTACCGCACTCGCCCTCCGTCTCGCAAGCCGGCTACGGGCAGTCGCCCACGCGCTGTCCTTCGACCGACGTGCGTATCGATTGCATGAGGCGGCCCAGCATGAATGACTGCGCGGTGATGACGGCCGTGTAGTGTTCGGGACTGTCAAACGTGAATTCTCCCGCCACGTCCATGTCGATCTGGCCGATGCATTGCAGGCGCCATTTCAGCCGCTGCGGCGTGCTCTCGTGCTCGACACGCTCGCAGGTCGAGTTCGTCGTGCGGCTGATCGGGCTGAACGTCTTGTCGAGATCGGCGACCGCCTCCGGCGTCAGACAACGAATGCTTTGTTGAGGCGGGCCCGCGACGCCGTCGATTTCAGGGGAGTTGGTGGTTTTCCACTGGCCGGCGCGCAATCCGTCGGCAGCGCCGGTCTGGGCGGCTGCAAGAATAAGCGCCACGGCGAGCCCGCACCCACGTGCGCAACGAAGATCCAAAGCACTCATCTATGCGACATTCCCAATGTCCAAGGGGAGGGGAGTAGATTGGATGATAACAGTGTCCTCGGTCCCGCCGGAAGGCCGTCGCCCCGATGCCAAGACACGCTGAGAATCATCTGATTTGCGAACCGTCATTGCGCCTTGATGTTGGCTGCGCGAATGATCTTCGCCCACTTGTCGATTTCCCATCTGATCCGGTCGGAGAGTTCCTCGGGCGTGCTGGCGATCGGCTCGAAGCCAAGCGCTGAAAGACGCTCCCGCACGTCCGGCAGCGCGACGATCCTGACGATTTCGCGATGTAAGCGGTCGATGACGCCGCGCGGCGTCCCCACCGGGACCAGCACGCCAAGGATAATATCGGATTCCTGACCAGGCGCGCCCGCTTCCGCGAGCGTCGGCACATCCGGCAGCGCGGGCGAACGCTGCGCGCCCGTGACGGCGAGTGCGCGGACCGTGCCTTGCTTGATGTGCCCGGCGGCGGTGGAGATGGAGGTGTAGAGGATCGGCGTATGCCCGCCGATGGTCGACGTGATCGCTTGCCCACCACCGTTGAAGGAGACGGCCACGAGATCGAGCCCGAAGGCCTGCTTGAGCATTTCGCCGGCGAGGTATCCGGGCGTCCCGAGCCCCGCATGGGCGTAGCTGTACTGACCCGGGCTGGCTTTTACCCAGGCGACGAGTTCTTTCACGCTGGCGGCGGGAACGGAGGGATGCACCAGCAGCACTTGCGGCGATACGCCGACGAGCGATACCGGCGCGAGGTCGCTCGTGGTATCGAAGCCGAGCTTGGCGAACAGGCTCGGATTGACGACGAGCGTGCTGCTGATCACGAGGATGGTATAGCCGTCGGCCGGCGCCTTCGCGGCGAGCGCGGTGCCGATGTTGCCGCTGCCACCGGGATGGTTCTCCACGTAGAACTGCTGGCCGAGGCCTTCCGATAGCTTGGGCGCGAGCACACGTGCCACCGCGTCGACGGGGCCGCCTGGTGCGAATGGCGCGATCATCTTCACCGGCCGATCGGGATAACCGGATGTCTGCGCGAAGCTCGCACCTGCGACCAGAAGCACTGCGAGGCCGAGCGCGATCGCCTTCATCTCGAGATTTCTCTTTGCGTACCGGTCTCGTCTCAACTCGTGTAACGGCGTTCAATCGGCCTTGATATTCGCCGCGTGCACGACTTTGCTCCATTTGGCGATCTCGAGTTTGATGCGCGCGGCGAACGCATCGGGCGTATTGGCGACTGGAGCGAAACCCAACGTTTCCAAACGCTCCTTGACGTCAGCTGTAGCGACCGCCTTGGCGATGTCGGCGCGCCAGCGGCCGATGATGTCCTCCGGCGTGCCGGCCGGTGCAACGATGCCGGTCAGCGTGTCGCTCTCGAGATCGGGAATGCCCGCTTCGGCATTGGTCGGCACGTCCGGCAGCGCCGGCGAACGTCTAGCGTTGAGCACCGCCAGCCCGCGCAATTTGCCGTCCTTGATATTGGCCATGGCCGGCGGCAGCGCCGTGAACGCAATCGGGGTATGGCCTCCGATGGTGGAATTGATCGCCAGCGCGGCGCTGTTGAACGGCACGGTGACAAGGTCGAGTTGATATTGTTGCTTGAACAGTTCCCCGGCGAGGTGCGGCGTCGAGCCGGTGGAGGGCTGCGCAAAGCTGTATTGGCCGGGATGATCTTTCACCAGATCGACAAGTTCCTTGAGCGATTTGGCGGGAAAGCTGGGATTGACCGAAACGACGTTGGGAGAGGCGGCGACCAAGGTGATCGGCGAAAAGTCTTTGACGGGATCATAGGGGACTTTCGCATACATGCTCGGATTGACCATGAAGCCCGTACTCACCACGAGAATCGTGTAGCCGTCGGCCGGCGCGCGTGCCACCGTGGCGACGCCGGTGTTGCCGCCGGCGCCGGGAATGTTTTCGGTGTAAACCTGCTGCCCCCAGGTCTCCGACAATTTCTGCGCGACGATACGCGCGATTACATCGGTCGGCCCGCCGGCCCCAAAGGGCACGACCAGTCGCACCGGCCGTGTAGGATAAGTCTGCGCCGAGGGCTCGCCGCTGGTAGCCAGCAGCGAGAACAGCGCGGCGACGAATACGAGAGCACGCAAAGCCGCCGCCATGGCATCCTCCCTTGATCCTTTCATTGCTGCTATCATCGCTGTTGCGCGTCGCGCAGTAAACAGCCGTTCCCGCGGCCTTTGCCCACAGCACCGCGAGCTCGCCAGAAGCAAGCTCTTCGAGCCCTCTCAGAAAAGGTATCTCCATGACGCCCAAGAAAGTCACACGCCAGGACCTGCGCGACGCGGCCGAGAAATACAAGAACTGGGGCAAGTGGGGGCCGAACGACGAGATCGGCACGCTCAACTATACGCATCCGGAAGACATCATCGCGGCAGCAAGGCTCGTGCGCAAAGGCAAGGTTATCTCGCTTGCGCTCAACTTCGATCATACCGGTCCGCAAGGCGCCAAAAGCAATTATCCGGCAATGGGGCGCACCAACCCGATCCATACCATGATCCGCACCGGCACCGATGCCTATTCCGGTGTGCTCGACAAACGCGGCATCCGCGCCGCCGACGACATGGTGACCATGCCGCTCCAGTGCGGCACGCAATGGGATGGGCTCGGTCACGTCTTTTATGAAAGCCACATGTGGAACGGCTATGATTGCCGTGAAGTGACCTCGGCCGGCGCGCAGAAGTGCGGCATCGAGAAGACCAAGAACAAGATGGTGGGCCGCGGCGTTTTTCTCGACGTCGCACGCGTGCTCGGCAAGGAGTCGCTCGAGGACGGCTACGGCATTACCTGCGAGGATCTCGACCGCACGGCCGAAGCGCAGGGGGTGACCGTCAAGCGCGGCGACTACGTCATCGTGCGTACCGGCCAGATGGAGCGCTGCCTCAAGGTCGGGAGCTGGGACGGCTATCCCGGCGGAGACGCGCCGGGCTTTGCCTTCGACACGCTCGAATGGGTGGCACGCACCGAGCTCGCGGCGCTCGCAAGCGACACCTGGGGCTGCGAGGTGCGGCCCAACAACACCGAAGGCGGCATCAACCAGCCCTGGCATTGGATCACGATCCCGATCATGGGCATGACCATGGGCGAGATTTTCTATCTGAAGGACCTCGCCGATGACTGCGCAGCCGACAAGGTTTACGAGTTCATGTTCGTGGCACCGGCGATCCCGATCACCGGCGCGGTAGGATCGCCGACCAATCCGCTAGCGATCAAGTGATCAGCGACCCACACCGAATTCGGTGCCCCGCCGGAACCGCTTCAATGATATTGCCGAGAGAGAAACATGAATCTTGCCATCAATCCGCTGATCGCTGTCGGCGTCGTTGCCTCTACGGCCGCGACCGACGCGGCCTACGTGTTCTTCAACGCCGCGGTGACCAGCAGGCGTCGGGTCTGGGCTGCGAACTGGAGCGCGATCTGGTACATGCTGTCGGCCTTCGCGGTGATCAGCTACACGGACAACGCTGCCTACGTCGCGTTTGCGGCGCTTGGATCGTGGCTCGGCGCTTTTGCTTCCGTGACCTGGCTGCATCGCGGGGGCAGCCTTGCCCTGCCGCGGCATGATCCGCCGTAATGCTTGCGCCTGAACCACTGACGTTTCCTCATGTAGGCCGGAAGGTTCACCATGCTCGGACACAACCGAAAAATGAGTGGGGCGGAATGCCTTGCCGACATGCTCAAGGGCTACGGCGTCACCCACGTGTTCCATGTGCCGGCGGTGTTGCGCAAGACCATGGCCGTGATGGAGGGCCGCACCGATATCAAGCGTCTTCACGTCCATGGCGAAAAGGCCGCCGCCTACATGGCGGACGGCTACGCGCGCGCATCGGGCAAACCCGGCATCTGCGCGGCGCAGGTGATCGGCGCGCTTAATCTCGCGGCCGGCCTGCGCGACGCCTGGCTGGCGCACTCGCCGGTGATCGCCATGACCGGCGGACGCGAGCCGAAGACCAAGTTCCGCAAGGTCTACCAGGAGATCGACGACGTACCGGCGTTCGAGCCGGTGACCAAGTTCAATGCCACGGTGGATGACGTGGCGCGCTTCCCCGACATGGTCCGACAGGCATTTCGCGTCGCCACCTCGGGCACGCCCGGGCCGGTGCATCTGCAATTCCGCGGCAACGAAGGACAGATCGATGCCGAGGAAGCGGAGATGGAACCGCTATGCGAGCCGCAGTTTGCGCGCGTGCCCCCGTACCGTCCGATGCCTGACGATGCGAGCGTGATGTCTGCGCTCAAGCACTTGCAGGAGTCGCAACGCCCTGTGATCGTCGCGGGCGGCGGTGTGCGCGCCTCGGGCGCATCCGCCGAACTGGTGGCGCTCGCGCAGGCGCTGCAGATCCCGGTTGCGACCTCCCTCAACGGCAAGGACGCGATTCCCGGGAATCACCCGCTTTCGGTCGGCGTCGTCGGCACCTATTCGCGCGAGAGCGCCAACCGCGTGGTCAACGGCGCCGATCTCGTGTGCTTCATCGGCACCGAGACCGGCGGCATGACCACGCATTTTTGGGCGGTGCCGAAGATCGGCACGTCGGCGATCCAGATCGACATCGACCCGGAGGCGATCGGCCGCAATTATCCGCTCCTCGCCGGGGTCAACGGTGATGCCAAAGCCACGCTCGCGCGCATGCTTGGCGCGGCCGATCGCGCCAGCGCCGGCAAACGCAAAGCCTGGGTCGAGGGCGCGCAAAAAATCTGCAAGGAATGGTCGGTGAAGTACCAATCCGCCCTGAGCTCCGATGCTGCACCGATCCGTCCGGAGCGCATCTGCGCCGAACTCACTCGGCACGTGCCGCACAATGGCATCGTCGTGGTCGACACCGGTCATGCCGGTATGTGGATGGGCGGGATGTATGATCTCACCAGCCCCGGGCAGAGTTATTTGCGCAGCGCCGGCCACCTCGGCTGGGCCTTCCCGGCAGGGTTGGGGGCAAAATGCGCATGCCCCGACCGTCCGGTGGTCACGTTCACAGGCGACGCCGGTCTTTGGTACCACATCGCCGAGATCGAGACCGCAGCTCGCTGGCGCATCAACGCCGTCACGGTGGTCAACAACAATTCGAGCGGCAACCAGTCGAAGCGCGGCTTCGACCGGGTCTATGGCGGGACGCAGACCGAGCAGGCGCGAGAAATGTGGACCTTCAGCAAGGTCAACTTCGCGCGCATCGCCGAGGACATGGGCGCGGTTGGAATTCGGGTCGAGAAGGCGGCCGACATCGGTCCGGCCATCGAGCGGGCGCTCACGGCAAACCGTCCAGCCGTCATCGACGTGGTGACCGACATCGACGCGCTGGCGCCGCTGGCGGTGAGTTGATGAGACACTGCATGTCACGAACTCGGTGCGCGCCTCCGCATGCCCCATCTCAGTCTTCCGAGGTCAAGCGCCGCTGCACGCCCCAGCTATCCAAGATTGCGGCGATCTCTGAGCCTACAAAAAATCTGGCACTGTCCCGGTCGTAGCCCTCGCGCAAGAGTTCGTCGTAATCCGTGAGCGTGTGGCGCACATATGCGACCAACGACAACCACGCTGCTGTTTCCGGAAAGGCGACGTTCAGGCCGGGGCTGTCGACCGCGTGGTCGACCACGGCTGCAAACTCGTGAGACGGGATTCGGGGCGCCAACCGACGCAGCGCAATCTCGATGTCACCGCGTTTTGCCACATCGCTACGCCCGCAGCGCGCCCGATGATTATGCCGGACCTCGGCGACATTATCGGCTATGCTCACTGGGAAATCGAGCCACGAGCTGATCCATGCCTCCTGCCAAGTCTTCCGATATCTCGTCTGCCGCCGGACCCGGATCGGGACGGATCGGCCTGGTGGCCGCCGTTTCGATCGGCATCGGTGGAATGGTGGGAGCGGGGATTTTTTCGATCCTCGGCGTCGTGGCGCACGCCGCCGGCAATGCCATGTGGCTGGCATTTGCTATCGGCGGAGTCGTGGCGCTCTTGTCCACCTATTCGTACGCCAAGCTCGGCGCCACGTTTCCCTCAGCCGGCGGCGCCGTGCATTTCTTGGTGAAGAGCTTTGGCGATGGCGTCCTCGCCGGTGGGCTGAACCTGTTCATGTGGGCGGGCTACATCATTTCGCTGGCTTTGTATGCCACGGCCTTCGGCGGCTACGCCGCCACCTTTGTCACCACCACGCCGTCCCCGTTGTTGCTGAAATCCCTGGCCGTCGTCCCGGTCCTGGTGCTGACGCTGGTCAATGCCTTTGGAGCGACGCTCATGGGCCGTTGGGAAACGGTCATCGTCGTGGTCAAGGTGGCGATCCTCGTGCTGTTTGCGGCGGTGGGCCTGTGCTTCATCAGGCCGGGCTATCTTTCGCCCGAGCTTTGGCCCGAGACCAAGTCGATCTTGTTCGGGGCCGGCGTGTTGTTCATCGGCTACGAAGGCTTCGGGCTCATAACCAACGCCGCTGCCGACATGCGCGATCCCCGAAAATTGCTGCCGCGCGCTCTCTACACCAGCGTGATCCTGGTGATCGCTCTCTATCTCGCCGTTTCGCTGACCGTCACCGGCAACTTGTCGGACTACGAAATCGAGCAGGCCAAGGACTATGCGCTGGCCGAGGCAGCGAAACCGTTCTTGGGACAATTCGGGTTCCGGTTGATTGCCATCGCCGCCCTGTTCTCCACGGCCTCGGCGATCAACGCCACGCTGTTTGGCTCCGCCAACGTCTGCTACATGATCGCCCGCGATGGCGAACTGCCGGCCGGACTCTCGCGGACCGAATGGAAAGACGCGACCGGCGGGCTACTGCTCACGGCCGGCCTGGTTGTGGTGGTGATGTTGACCTTCGACCTCTCCGGCATCGCGATGATGGGAAGCGCCGCCTTCCTCTTGATCTATGCCGCGGTGAACGCGGGCCACCTAAGGGTGCTCGATCAGACTGGGGCGAATGCGATTATCGTCTGGCTCTCGCTGCTCACCTGCCTGGCAATGTTCGCTGTCCTCTGCGTGTACACCTACCAGGAGCAGCCCCGGGCGATCGCCGCGCTCATCGTCATCGCCGCAGCGTCATTTGCCGCCGAATGGGCCTACCGGCGTTGGACGGGGCGCAGGATCACGGAACGAGCTTAGCGAGCTCTCCTGCCCCGTTTTGCAGCGTGCTTGCTCGCAAACCTGATGACATGAGCTGCCAGCGCTGGGCAGTGCAGCAATCTTTCGGCAGCGCAGCATCGGATTGCGCGCTGGACTGCCATCCCTCCCCGTGAGATAGGGAAAGAAACGTGTAAGGGGAGGATTTGATGGCGAGGACATGGGATGCCAACCTCGACCCTAAAGTCGCTGAGTTGGTCAATGCCGCGTTCGACAAGTCATGGCAATTTGTCAAAACCGATCCCGAGCTCGCGCACGCAGATCTGCAGGAAATGCGCACTCGGCTAGGTCAGAATCTCGCGCGATTGGCCCAGAATGGCGAGCGCGATTTGTGGCGGCTCGCAAATGCTGCCATCGGTCAACTTCGGCGCGAACGAAGTGCAGCCTAGGGCGCGATTAGGCGCGCGCCCCGCCTCGACCTCAATACTCCCCATTCGATTAGGTCACTGCTGCGATCGGAGCCGGTGGGAAGAATAATCACGCAGCGGGCGAGCCTCCCACCGGGCGCCATAGCCGCTTGGCCCGTTGGAACAGCGGCCCGAACAGCGGCCACACCAGCAGTATCAGCGCAAGCGTCGTGATGGAGCCCACGAGCCCGTTCGACCAGAACACGCGCAGATCCCCACCCGCGCCGATCATCGCCAAGCGGAAAGCGTCCTCTGCGCGGCTGCCCAGCACCAAGGCGAGCGTGAACGGCGCCAGCGGAATGCCGATCTTCTTGAACACGTAGCCGACCACGCCGAAAACCAGCATCAGCCAAATGTCGAACATGGCGTTCTGGATGGCATAGGCGCCGATCGCGCATGACACCACGATCATCGGCGCAATCGCCGAGAACGGCACGCGCAGGACGGCGGCAAAGACCGGCACCGTGGTGAGCACCAAGACCAGGCCAACGACGTTGCCGAGATACATCGACGCAATCAGGCCCCACACGAAGTCCTTGTGCTCGACGAACAGCAGCGGCCCGGGATTGAGCCCCCACACCATCAAGCCGCCGAGCAGGATCGCGGCCGTGCCCGAGCCTGGAATGCCTAGGGCCAGCATCGGCAGCAGCGCCGAGGTCCCCGACGCATGCGCCGCCGTCTCCGGCGCGAATACGCCTTCAATGCGTCCCTTGCCGAAGCTGTCCTTGTCCTTGGAAAAGCGCTTGGCGAGGTTGTAGCCCATGAACGAGGCGGCAATCGCCCCGCCGGGCGTGATACCGAGCCAGCATCCGATCACCGACGAGCGCAGCAGCGTCACCCAGTAGCGCGGCAGGTCCTTCCACACCTTGAGGACCACGCGCAGACTGATGCTGGCGGTGTGGCCACGCAACGCGAGCCGCTCTTCCATGGTCAGCAGAATTTCGCTGATGCCGAACAGTCCGATCACTGCGACCAGGAAATTGATGCCGCGCAAGAGCTCGTTCCAGCCGAAAGTCATGCGCAACGTGCCGGACACCGTGTCCATCCCGATACCGGCGAGCAACAGGCCGAGGGTCATGGAAATGACGGTCTTGTGCTTGTCCTCGCGGCCGAGGCCGACGAACGAGCAGAACGTCAATAGATACACCGCGAAGAACTCCGGTGGGCCGAATTGCAGTGCGAACGAGGCAATGCCCGGCGCAAGAAACGTGATCAGCAGGACAGCCACCAGCGAGCCAATGAAGGATGAGGTGAAGGCCGCCGTCAGCGCCTCGGCCGCCTGGCCCTGCTGCGCCATCGGATAGCCGTCGAAAGTGGTCGCCACCGACCATGCCTCACCCGGGATGTTGAACAGGATCGAGGTGATGGCGCCGCCGAACAGAGCGCCCCAATAGATGCAGGACAGCATGACGATGGCCGAGGTCGGATCCATCGTGAAGGTGAGCGGCAGTAGGATTGCGACGCCATTGGGCCCGCCTAATCCCGGCAGTACGCCGACGAAAATGCCGAGCACGAGTCCGACCATCATCACGGCCAGAGTCTTCCACGTCAGCAAGACGGCGAAGCCGTGAAGCAGCAGGCCGAAGGCTTCCATCGCGACTAGCGTCCTAACTGCGAAGTTCGCACGCCTTTGCGCAACCCTCTGATGCGGACTTCGGAATCAAAGGGACGCTAGCTACTCTATGATTCTAGTGCCCTTGTGAAACCGAAGTTCGCAGCCGCCCTTGCAGCACGATCTGTGCGAACTTCGGGATCGGGGACCAGCCTAGTAGCCGAAAGCCGCTTCGAGCGGGCCTTTCGGCATGATGACGTCGAACGCAATGTCGAAGGTGACGAACATGATGATTGCGAACAGGAGTGCGGTGAGCATCGACTTCCACAGCGCAATGCGCCCAATGATCCGCATGAAGCCCGCGATCAGGAAAAAACTTGCGACGTAGAGTCCGAGCCACTGCGTGAGCAGGCAAAACAGCAGCGTGGGAATGAAGACTTGCACCACTCGGAGGAGCTGGTCGCGAGTGAGGAATATCTGCGTGGCGCCGGCGCCCGTTACCAACGTGGTGATGAGGCCGTAAAGACTGGCCGCGGCAAGGATGAGTCCGAGGTAGAACGGGAAGTAACCGGCCTGCGGGCCGTCGGGAGCCCATGCGATGCCGGTGCGCCAGTTGTCGAAGCAGAGGAGGGCCGCCAATGCTAGCAACAGCAGCGAAACCACGATATCGACCGTACGGGTGCTGACGACCGACGGCGAGTCGCCCGCCGGCGCGGTCGGATCTTCGACGACGATTTCAGTTTCGGGTGTGGTCATCGGTCTTTTTGCAGCAATCTCCGCGCACCCGGGTCATCATCCGTGAAGACGAATGATCCGGTAGACCGCCGCTCCCGCTCCCGATCGCAGCGCCCCGTTCTGACGAGGCATGAACGTGCGAGCTAGTTGGCGACAAACCCAGCCTCGGTCATCAGATTTTTGTTCAGCGCGTCATCCTCTTCCAGGAACTTCACCATGTCGTTGCCAGTGAGGAAGATCGGCTTGAGCGCTTGTTTCTCCATGTAGTCCTTGTATTCGGCGGTCTGAGTCAACTTTTTGAACAGATCGACGTAGAACGCGGTCTGCTCCGGCGTCACTTTGCCCGGAAGGAACATGGCGCGCAGCATCAAGTATTGGACGTCGAGACCTTCTTGCCTGCAGGTGGGAATGTCGTTCCACGACATGTCGCCGGTGACCTTGGCCTTGTATTCGATCCGCTCCTTGTCGAATACGCACAGCGCTCGCACCTGGCCGGCGCGCCAAACTTCGAGATTCTCCGACGGGTTGTTGACATTGGCGGCGGTGTGATTGCCGACGAGTTGAGTTGCCGCCTCGCCGCCCGACTTGTAAGGCAGATAGGCGAATTTCGCGCCCGTCTTCTGCTCCAGAAAGACAGTGAGGACGTGGTCTTCGCGGCGCGAGCCGGTGCCGCCCATCTTGAACGGCGGCGAGGCCGCCTTGGCGGCGGCGGCGAATTCCTTCACCGTCTTGTAGGGTAGTTGCGTGTTCACCCACAGCACGAATTGATCGAGGGCGATGACGGCAACCGGGGTGAGATCACGCCAGTTGAACGGGATCTTGGCGGAGAGCGGCAGCATGTAGATGAGCGAGTAGGCGATGAGGACTTTGTTGGGATCGCCCTCGCTCGACTTCATGTAGATCAGCGCCTCGGCCCCCGACGCGCCGCCCTTGAGCGAGACCACCATCGGCTGCTTCATCAGATTGTTCTTCTGAACCGCGGCCTGCATCATCCGCGCCATCTGGTCGGACGCCCCGCCGGCGCCGGCGGCAACGACGATCTCCACAGGCTTATTCGGTTCCCACGCGACAGCCGGTACCGTCGCCAGCGCGATCGCCAGTGCCGCGCCGGCGCCCGGGCAAATGTTCTGGATCATCCTGTCCTCCCTGAATTCCACGCACGCACGAGCAAGGGCCCGCCGCAGCGTTTCTTGTGTTGGTCGGCATTTTGCCGCTTTGCGCCCGTGGTTCAAGGGCATTGGCGGCCGTTGAGCGGACCGCGACCGTTCGTCGCTCGCTCCTGCCGCGCGCAATTTCGCCACCGCGCCCTCACCTGAAGCAAGCCGAAGCAATGTCGCAAATGTATTGCAGGAAGACCCGCCTTAGAGTGGGAGCCAAGCCTTGAGACACGCATCAGCCCTTTGCTGGGCGGCTCTGCCAGCGCGATCGTTTTCTTCGCGGCACAATAGCCGCTGGCCTCGATTCCTTTGCCCGCCCGTCAATGCTTTACTCGGAGCGGATGCCGGCCTTGGCCGCGACGCCCCGCCACTTCTCGATGTCGCCACGAATGCGTTCGGTGAGCTCTTCGGGTGGGCCGGGTTCCGGCGCCATGCCTTGCGCAACCAGCGCCTCGGTCCCATCGCTGGATTCGAGGATGTCATTCACCTCGCGATTGAGCCGCGCGATGATCCTCGGCGAGGTTCCGGACGGCACAACGAACGAAACCCACAAGGCGGCTTCGTAACCGGCAATGCCGGCTTCCGCCACAGTCGGCAACTCCGGCAGCGCAGCGACGCGCGTCTTGCCGCTGGTCACGAGCGCGCGCAACTGGCCGGCGCGGATAGTGGGAAGCGACGGAGCGATGGTCGCAAACTGCATGTCCAGCCGGCCGGTGATCATGTCGGTCATGGATTGCGACGAGCTCTTGTAGGGAACGTGAATGATGTTCACGCCCGCCATGCTCGCAAACAGTTCCGTGGCGAGATGCGCAAGACTGGCGATGCCCGCCGAGCCGTAGTTGAGCGTTCCAGGCTTCGCCTTGGCGAGCGCAATCAGCTCGGCGAGATTGCGCGCGGGCAAGGCCGGATGGAGCACGAGCACGTAGGGCTGGCTGCCGATCATCGCCACCGGCGCAAAATCCCTGATCGGATCGTACGGCAGGTTGGGGCTCAGACTCGTGGCGACCGCATGCGTGCTCGCGGTGGCAATGCCGATCGTGTAGCCGTCGGGCGCGGCCTTGGCGACCGCATCGGCGCCGATATTGCCGCTCGCGCCGGCACGGTTCTCGATCACGACCTGCTGGCCGAGCCGGTGGCTCAGCTTCTGCGCCACGATGCGCGCAATGATGTCTGTGCTGCTACCGGCTGGAAAGGGTACGACCAAGCGGAGCGGCCGCTCCGGCCATCCGTCCTCGCCGGCCTCGGCAATGGCGGAGGTCGCGATTACCGCCGATGCCAACGCAATCGATAGCAGCCGAATCATGGCAAACCTCGCCTGCACGCCCCGCGGCAGAGCGCGGACACCTCGTGTTGCGTGCAATGCTTCGATGTCCGCGCGATCAGGTCAAGACTCCCGCCATGGACCCTGCAGCCGATTCAGGAGAGAGTAGCATCTAGCCTACGGAGCCGACGTGTTGGAGCGAGGTCACACCCATGCAACGGATCGTCATTTTTCTGCTCGGTCTTGTCCTCGGTGGGGGACTGATGGCGTCGGTCCCGCTGGGAAAAGCGCACGATGACCTCACCGGCGCTCTCGCCAGCCCGGAAAACCATCCGCTCTTGCTCCACATGACCACCGGGGATTCCTGGCGCGGTGCGACCGGGCTCGAATTTGCCCGTGCGATGTTGAAGGTCGGCCACCCCGTGGCCGTGTTTCTCAATCTCGACGCGGTCCGGCTTGCGCTCCGTACAGGCGAGCAGGAGAAGAAGGCCTCGATGCCGCAGGTCCCGCGCGAAATCGTCGCCGACTTGATCCGCGATGGCGCCATCGTGCTGATCTGCCAACCGTGTCTCTCTGAATTCGGCTTCAAGCTCGACGACATCGTGCCGGGCGTGCAGCTCGGCGCGCCGGGCTATCTCGAGAATTTCGTCTTCGCCGACAATGTGCGCACGTTCACGTGGTAGTGGCGCCCGAGAATCACGTTATTTTGCGCCCATGATCGCGTCCGCCAACCAGGTCGCGATCTCCGGGAAGATGCACAGCACGACGACGGCGAGCATCATCAGTCCGACAAACGGCATCACGCCCCATACCACGTCGCGCAGAGGGATATCGGGGGCAATATTCTTGATGACGAAAATGTTCAGGCCTACCGGCGGATGAATCAGCCCCATCTCCATGACAATGGTCATGATCACGCCGAACCAGATGAGGTCGAAGCCGGCCGCCTTGAGCGGTGGCAGGATTATCGGTGCCGTCATCAGGATAATGGAAACCGGTGGAAGGAAGAAACCGAGCACGACAACCATCAGCAGGATCGCCGCCAGCAGCACCCAGCGCGAGAGCTCCAACGAAACGATCCACTGTGCCGTCGATTGGCTGATGTGCAGATAGCTCATCACGTACGAATAGAGCAGCGACATGCCGATGATCATCATGAGCATGGTGGACTCGCGTAGCGTGGCGATGAGGATTGGCTCCAAATCGCGCGGCGTCCACACGCTGTAGATCGATGCGATCAGCGCGAGAGCGAGCACGGCGCCCAATCCGGCCGTTTCCGACGGCGTAGCGTAGCCGCCGTAGAGCGCGATCATCACGCCGGTCAGCAGGATGACGAAGGGCAGGACCCGGGGCAGCAGCGCGAATTTGTCGTACACCGTGAGCGTGTCGACCCGCAGCAGCTCCGATTGGGCGCCGGTGAGCTTGTACTGAGCCAGCGCCGCACGGTATTCGCGCCGGAACTTCCACATCGCGTAGCCGGCGAAGAGCGCGACCAGCAAGAGCGCTGGCCCGATGGCGGCGAGGAAAAGCCGCCCGAGCGACTGCTCGGCGGCGACCGCATAGAGGATCATGGTGATTGATGGCGGCAGCAGGATGCCGAGCGTGCCGCCTGCTGCGATGATCCCGGAGGCAAATCCGGGCGAGTAGCCGTGCTTTCGCATCTCCGGGATGCCGGCGGAGCCGATCGCCGAGCAAGTGGCCGGCGAGGAGCCGGCCATTGCCGCGAACAATGCGCAGGCGAACACGTTGGCGATCCCGAGCCCGCCAGGAATCCAATGCATCCAAGCGTGCAACGCACCGTAAAGATCTCGACCCGCCGGCGAGCGTCCGATGGCCGCGCCTTTCAATATGAACAGCGGAATCGACAGCAAGGTGATGGAGGCCATTTCCTCGTAAACGTTCTGGGCAATCGTGTCGACGGAACCCCTCGGCATGAAGATGATCATGAACAATGTCGCCACTGCACCGAGCGCGAATGCGATCGGCATGCCGAGAAACATCACGAACAGGGTCGCGCCGCCATAAAGCAAGCCGATCGACAACAGGCTCATCGGGCGCGACTCCGGCGCCTGAGCTCACCCATGACCTGGAGCAGGATCTGGATGGATAGCAGCGCCATGCCGATCGTCATGAGCGAGTAAGGTATCCATAACGGCGGGCCCCACGTCGATCCGGAGTGGTAGTCGTCCACCCACGCTTCATGCAGAAGGGCCCAGGATTTCCACGCGAAGAAGGCGCAGAATGCCAGACTCCCGACATCGACCAGAATCTGTCGAGCCCTGTTCACTCCTGCCGGCAAAAACCCGACAATTGTCTCGATCGCCACGTGACCGCGCAGCGCCTGCACCGCGGCGGACGACATGAAGACCGCGCCGACGATCAGGAAGACCGACGTTTCATCTTGCCAGTCGGTGGAGATTTTCAGGAAATAGCGGACGATGACGCTGTAAGTGAGCACAAAACCGGCCGCGACCAGTGCGGCCGACGATGCCTTGACCATCAGGTCATTGACGAATGCAAGGATGCGGTCAGCGGCGCCCCGGGGGAGCGTCTCTCCCTGCCCGGTCTCGACATCGTCGAGGCCGTGAGCCATCGCAGAGCCTCGCCGAGGTCAGGAGAGCTGGATGCCCTCGGCGAGCTTGAGGAGTTCTGCCGACAACGGCGTCTTCTGGGCGTAGTCCTTCCACGCGGTGTCACGGGCAATGGCGCGCCATTTATCGACGGTTGCTTCGTCGAGATCGAACACCTTGGCACCCTTCTTGGCGTAGACCTCGGAGATCCTCTCGTCGTCGGCCATGGCTTCCTTGGTGCCGAACTGCTCCATTTCAACGCCGAGCGACATGATTACATCCTGCTGATTCTTTGGCAGCGCATCGAAGACTTGCTTCGACATGATCAACGGCTCCAGCATGAACCAGTAGGACTTGCCGCGCCCGGTGGTGAGATTCTTGGCGAGCTCTTCCAGCCGGAACGAGATCAGGCTGGTCGAGGATGTGATGGCGGCGTCGCAAGCACCGGTCTGCATCGCGGCGTAGAGTTCGTTCGACGGCAAGGTCAGGGTCGTAGCACCGGCGGCCTGCAACACCATGTCCATCTCGCGACTGCCGCCGCGCACCTTCAATCCCTTGACGTCCTGTGGATTGACGATTGGCGTGCTGCGGCTCACCACCCCGCCGGCTTGCCAGATCCAGGACACCATAACGACGCCCTTGCCAGCGAGGAACTGGTTGAATTTCTGGCCGACCTCGGCTTGCTTCCAGGCGGCGCCTTGTTTGTAGGAATTCACCAATCCGGGCATCAGGCCGATGTTGAGCTCGGCGAACTCCCCGCCGCCATAGGAGATCGGATAAAGGCTCAAATCGAGCACGCCTTTGCGCACCGCGGAAAATTGCGCCACGGTCTTCATCAGCGACGAGTTGGGATAGACCTGTGTGGCGAGCGCGCCATTCGTCCGCTTCTCGAGCTCGGCGGCGAACTTGCGGCATAGCCGATCACGGAAATCACCGTCGTCGATCGTGCCGCCGGGGAACTGGTGAGAGATTTTCAAGGTCTGGGCCGGCGCAGCCGAGCCCAATCGTGTCGAAGCGACGATCGCGGGCGCGCTCAACGCACCGGCAACAACACAGCGTCGGCTGATGGTCATGTTCATCCTCCCCATCCGGTCGCCTCTGTCCGAGGCCTTGCCGGGCGACCGCGGTTGAATTTAGGCCGAAATCATTTGGCCGGCTCAATATAAGTCCGATGAAAATAAGTGCAATATAACCGATCGTTGCTGGATCGACGCGCGAACCAATTCACATCTCCCATCAGGCTTAATGCTTGCAACGTCAACACGAACGCGCACTCACGCGTCAGCCCGAGCGCTGCTCCACATCGACGATGCCGCTGGGACGAACGGCGCGCGTCAAATAGCCACGGTCGGTCGCGCGCTTCACCCCTCGCCGACCTCGCGCAAAACTTCCGCCGTGTGTTCGCCGAGCCGCGGGGAGGGCCGTTCCGCCGCCATGGGTTTGCCGCCGATGATGATCGGCGTGCGTACGCCCGGTATCGTTCCGGCCTTGGCGGCCTCGCTTGGCAGGTCGATCCGCATCCCGCGATGGACCACCTGCGGGTCGACAAAGACCTGATCGAGCGGGTTGATCGGGCCGGCGGGAACCTGCACCGATTCGAGCTTCGCCAAGAGGTCGGCGCCGCGCCAGCGCCGGGTCAGCGCCGACAGACGCCCGATCAACTCTTCGCGGTGCTGGAGCCGATCGGAATTCGCGCGGTAGTTCGGCTCGCCGGAGATCTCGGGTTCGCCCAGAACCCCGCACAGCTTGGCGAACTGAGTGTCGTTGCCGGTGGCGATGATGATATGGCCGTCCGCCAGCGGGAAAACCTGATAGGGCACGATATTGGGATGCGCATTGCCGATGCGCTTGGGCACCTTACCGGAGACGAGAAAATTGAGCGCCTGGTTGGCGAGTACCCCGACTTGGCTGTCGACCAGTGCGGTATCCACCTGGCAGCCACGGCCGGTGCGTCCGCGTTCGATGAGCGCGGCGAGAATGCCCACCACCGAATAGATCCCAGTGAAAATGTCGGCGACCGGGACACCTGCGCGCTGGGGTTCGCCGTCCGGCGCCCCGGTCAGATCCATGATCCCGCCCATGCCCTGGGCCATGAGATCGTAGCCTGCGCGTGAGGCGTACGGGCCGGTCTGGCCGAAGCCGGTGACCGAGCAATAGATCAGCCGCGGATTGTCCTTGCTCAGACTGGCGTAATCGAGGCCGAACTTCGCGAGCCCGCCGACCTTGAAGTTTTCGATCAGTACGTCCGAGCGTGCCGCCAGCTTCTTGACGATGCGCCGGCCATCCTCGCTCTCGAAATCGAGCTCGATCGAGCGTTTGCCGCGGTTGGTGGCATGGAAATAGGCGGCGTCGAGATGGTTGCCGTCGGCGGCCTCGACGAAGGGCGGTCCCCAGCCCCGCGTGTCGTCGCCCGTGCCCTTGCGCTCGACCTTGACGACGTCGGCACCGAGATCGGCGAGAATCTGCCCAGCCCAGGGCCCCGCCAGGATGCGGGCAAGCTCGAGCACGCGTAATCCGGCCAAAGGCCCTGGCATCGACCATTCCTCCCTCGGGCGAGTGGCGGGCGCTTCAGGTCAAGAAAACAGCCGCTTGTGTGGCCTGCCCACCCTATCTTGTCCATAGCCGGCGGACGCGGCGATTTGGCATGATTTGTGAATTCGCCATGACGACACTATCTATTCATCCAACGCGGCGGGAGATTCGAGCCCCTTGTGAGTACCTCATCCTTCAGCGATATGCTGCAGTCCATCGCGGAACGCGGCCGCGCGCTCATCGACCGCACGCGCGACCGGCGAGGTGTCGCCGAGCAGCGCTCGGCCAACCTCGCCCAACTCTGCGAGGATCTCCTGTCCGGCCGCGGCGAAGCCTCGGGGGTGGCGCTCGCTCGCGAAATCCTCTCGCGCTACGGCGAGCTCAAAACCGGTCCCCGCATCGCGTTCTTCGAGGCGCTGGCAAGCCGCTTCGGCCCCGACCGCAACCGGCTCAGCGCCGCCGCCAACGCCTGGCTGACCGCGCCTTCGGACGCAGCCGCATCCAAGGTCCACCGCGCATCCGAGCCGAGACGGCTCGAGCTCTTCCGGCGCCTCAACCTCGCCCCGGGCGGAACGGCGGCGCTGGTGCGCATGCGCGAGCAGTTGATGGACGCAATGGACCATCGTGACGATCTCGCGGTCATCGACGAGGACTTCCTTCACCTGTTCTCGTCCTGGTTCAACCGCGGCTTCCTCTTGCTTAGGAGCATCGACTGGTCGACTCCGGCCAACCTTTTGGAGAAGATCATCCGCTACGAGGCGGTGCACACGATCCGCGACTGGAACGATCTGCGCGCGCGCATCGATTCGCCGGATCGGCGCTGCTACGCCTTCTTTCATCCAGCCCTGGTCGACGAGCCGTTGATCTTCGTGGAGGTCGCGCTCACCCGGGGCATTCCGGCGGCGATTGATCCGATCCTGTCGGCCAAGCGCGAGCCGGTCGAACCCGAGCGAGCGACCACGGCGGTGTTTTATTCGATCTCCAATTGCCAACGCGGGCTTGCCGGCGTGTCCTTCGGCCATTTCCTCATCAAGCAGGTGGTGGAAGAAGTCAGCCGCGAAATTCCGCGCTTGGCGACCTTCATCACATTGTCGCCGGCGCCGAACTTCGCCGAGTGGCTCAAGCGCGAGCGCGCCAAGGCTGAGTCGGTTGCGCTCAATGCGGAGGATCGCGCCGCCCTCGCCGTTCTCGACCGTCCTGATTGGTGGCGGGATGAGGCGACCGCGGAGATGGTTCGCGAGCCGCTGTTGCGGGCAGCCGCCTGGTACTATCTCCGTGTGCGCGGGGCCCGCGGCACGCCGCTCGATTCGGTTGCGCGCTTCCACCTCGGTAACGGCGCGCGGCTCGAGCGGCTCAACTTTCTGGCCGACACGTCGGAGCGGGCGCTGCAGCAATCACATGGTTTGATGGTAAATTACCTTTACGATCTCGAACACATCGAGCAGAACCACGAGGCGTATGCGCAGCAGCACGCAATCGTCGCGTCAGGCGCGGTGACGCGCCTTGCGCGCGCGCCGACGCGCGATGTCGCTCCAGCGGCAGAGTGAGGGCCGCCTCGTCCTAGGTTCGTCCATAAACCGGCACCACCGCGCCGCGGGTGACGCGATTCTCCGGCGACGCCAGGAACAGGATCGTCGCCGCTACCTCCTCGACTTTCGCCCAGGCGGCATGGTCCGCCTTGGGCATGGTCTGCCGGTTCGCCGGGGTATCCATGGTCGAAGGCGCGATGGCGTTGACCAGAATGCCCGCCTTCACGACCTCTTCGGCCAGCGCAACGGTGAGCGCGGCGACTGCTGCCTTGCTGGCGGTATAGGCGACCATGCCGGCGCCCGCGCGCCATTCGAGCGCAGGGCGGGTCGCGACGTTGACGATGCGCCCGCCCGCCCCGGTGGGGATCATGGCATTGACCGCGGCCCGGCAGCAGAGAAAGGCGGTGACGAAGTTCATGTCGATTTGCCTCATCAAATCGGATTTTGTCGTTTGCCCGACGGGCGCCATGGCAAAACCGCCGGCGATGTGGATCGAAGCCCAGAGCTTCGGCACGCTGCCGTAAAGCTCGGCAATGGCTGCTTCCTGGGTCAGATCAATACCGGGGACGAGCTTGACCTCGGCACGGTTACGGAACGCAAAGCGGTCGGCTTCCGCCCGATCGATATATGGCACGTGGCAGACAGCACCGGCCTCGAGCAGCCCGCCAACCATCGCGGTGCCGAGCGCTCCGGTTCCGCCGGTGACGATCACATGGCGATCGCGATAGTCCATCGGCCCCTCCCTTTGCTTGTGCTTGCAAACGCGCTTGCATCATCGTCCACGGCTCAACCGACGCAAGGCCGTCGTGCGCCCCTATCTTGAGCCGACATAGCCAGCCGCGCCATGCTCCACGCCCGCGCTCGGAAGGAATCAACGAGGATGGCCGAGTTCGATTTGGCGATCGTCGGCGGCGGCATCAACGGCACCGGCATCGCTCGCGACGCCGCCGGCCGCGGCCTGCGTGTCCTGCTGGTGGAGCAGAACGATGTCGCGTCCGGCACGTCGTCCGCCTCGACCAAGCTCATCCACGGGGGGCTGCGCTATCTTGAGCAGGGATGGCTGCGGCTGGTACGCGAGGCGCTCCTCGAGCGCGAAGTGATGTTGCGCATGGCCCCGCACCTGATCCGGCCCATGCGCTTCGTGCTACCGAGCGAACCAGGCCTGCGTCCAATCTGGATGCTGCGCTTGGGGCTGTTCATCTATGACCACCTCGGCGGCCGGCAAATTCTTCCTGCGGCCCGCGCCGTCGATCTCGCAAACGACCCGCTCGGCGCACCGTTGAAGCGGCGTTACGATCACGGCTTCGAATACTCGGATTGCTTCGCGGACGACTCGCGTCTCGTCGTACTCAGCGCGCTCGATGCCTCAGAGCGCGGCGCCGTAATCCGTACCCGCACCCGCTGCATCAGGGCAGAACGGGGCGTCGTATGGCGGCTTATGCTCGACGTGCGGGGCCGGCGCGACGTCGCCACCGCTCGCGTCCTGGTCAACGCCACTGGGCCTTGGCTGAAGCTGTTCGCGAGCGGTGTGCTCGGTGATGCGACCGACGTGCCCGCGCGGCTCGACAAGGGCAGCCACATCGTGGTGCGACGTCTGTTCGAGCACGATCGCGCCTATATCGTTCAAACGCACGACCGGCGGGTCGTGTTCGCGCTGCCGTTCGAGCGGGATTTCACGCTGATTGGAACCACGGACCGGGGCTTTACCGGCGATCCGAGCGGCGTGGAGCCTACGGTCGACGAGATTGCCTATCTCTGCGAGGTGGCGAACCAGCACTTTCGCGCGACGCTCGGTCCCGCCGACGTGGTTTGGTCGTTCGCGGGCGTTCGCTCGCTCTACGATGACGGCTCGCGAAAAGCGCAGGACGTAACCCGCGACTATGTCCTCACCCTCGACGAACGCGATGGCGAGGCGCCGCTTCTGACCGTTTACGGCGGCAAGATCACGACCTATCGCCGCCTGGCCGAACATGCGCTTGACCGAGTTGCGCACGTCATCGCGACCGGACGGGCGTGGACCAAGGACTCGCATCTGCCGGGTGGCGAATTTCCCTACGATGGCGTCGAGGCACTAGTGGCCAAAACACGCAAATCGCGACCATTTCTGAGCGAAGAACACGCATTGCGCCTCGTGCGCGCCTATGGCACCCGCGTCGAACGCGTCCTCGGGCCGGCGCGGCGGCTCGAAGACCTCGGGCCGTGCCTCGGCGCCGATCTCACCGGCGCTGAGGTGCGCTATTTGATGGAGCGGGAATGGGCGCAGACCGAGGATGATGTGCTGTGGCGGCGCACGAAGCTGGGCTTGCACTTTTCATCGGAAGAGCGGCGGCGCTTGGCAAATTTCATGGCCGCCACGGCCGGTGGCGGCGGATGACAGATGCCGTCGCCTTGGGACCCCGATATGCTACGTGAATTGATCGTCGGCGCCCGAGCGGGGCCGTCGGCGGCCGTGGCGGCGCAAAGGAACAAGCTTGCCCGATTATCTTCTCGCGATCGACCAGGGCACGACCTCGACGCGGGCTATCCTGTTCGATGTCGCGCTGACGCCGGTCGCGAGTGCGCAGCAGGAATTTACCCAGATCTATCCGGCGCCCGGCCTGGTCGAGCATGATCCCGAGGATATCTGGTCGACAACGCTAGCAACGGTGCGCGCAGCCATTGCGCGGGCGGGGGCTCACCCCAGCGATATCGCGGCCCTCGGCATCACCAACCAGCGCGAGACCACGATTGTGTGGGAGCGGGCCACCGGCCGCCCCATCCACAATGCCATCGTTTGGCAGGATCGCCGCACGGCGGATACCTGCGCCGCGTTGCGGCAGGGCGGACATGAGCCGCTGATCACGGCGCGCACCGGGCTCGTGCTCGATCCCTATTTTTCGGCCACCAAGATCGCGTGGCTGCTCGACCACGTGGAGGGCGCGCGTGCGGCGGCGCAGAGGGGCAGGCTTGCCTTCGGCACCGTGGATAGCTTCTTGTTGTGGCGGCTCACCGGCGGCAGAGTGCATGCGACCGATGCCACCAATGCGGCGCGTACCCTGTTGATGGATATTCACAGCGGGGACTGGGACGCAGGCCTTTGTGAATTGTTCGGCGTCCCCAACGCCCTGTTGCCGCCGATACGTGATTGCGCGGGCGACTTTGGCACTACCGATCTGTTTGGCGGACCGATCCGCATTCTAGGGCTCGCTGGCGACCAGCAGGCGGCGACGATAGGACAGGGCTGCCTTGCGCCCGGCATGATGAAGTCGACCTACGGCACCGGTTGCTTCGCGCTGCTCAACACCGGGGATCAGCCCATTGCGTCGAAGAACCGCCTTCTTAGCACAGTCGCCTACCAACTCGGCGGAAAGCGCACCTACGCACTCGAAGGCGCGATCTTCATCGCCGGGGCCGCGGTGCAATGGCTGCGCGACGCGCTCAAGGTGATCGGGGCGGCCCCCGACGTGAACGCGCTCGCCGCGGCGGCCGACCCGGCGGAACAGCTCTACCTCGTCCCTGCCTTTGTCGGGCTCGGCGCGCCGTGGTGGGATGCGCAGGCGCGCGGCGCCCTGTACGGGCTCACCCGCAAGTCCGGCGTGGCCGAGCTTGCGCGCGCGGCTCTCGAGGCGGTTGGATACCAGACCCGCGACTTGCTCGAGGCCATGCGTGCCGACTGGCCGGGGGCCGGAGCGAATACGGTGTTGCGGGTCGATGGCGGCATGGCGGCGAGCGATGTCACTATGCAATTCGTGGCCGACATTCTGGCGACGCCCGTCGATCGGCCGCTGGTGATGGAGACGACCGCGCTCGGCGCTGCCTATCTCGCGGGCTATGCCGCGGGACTGTGCCCGGATTTGCCGGACTTCGCCGCAATGTGGAGGTGCGAGCGGCGTTTCGAGCCGGGGATGGATGCCATGACGCGCGCGCGCAAGTGGGCGGGATGGCGCGACGCGGTGGCACGTACGCTGAGCCGGGGTTGACTCATCATTTTCCGCTCCCAAGCCGTCCGCAGGCACGCCCGCCAGGTGACCAATCCCGGTAACCGGCGCGTGGGAGATTGAGCCGCGCGTCCTGTGCCGCTAGCGTGGCTGAATGGGGAACGGCGACGCCGATACGAGGGACGACCCGCACAAGCAGGGCAGGCGCCGAACGTTCGCGCCGTGGACAGATTTAACTGCGCGCGCGCTGGTGCGGTTCGACGGCGTGCGCAAGCAATTTTCTGCCGTAGCTGCGGTCGAGCGCGTGTCGCTCGACATTTTCGCCGGCGAATTCTTCGCGCTGCTCGGCCCGTCGGGTTGCGGCAAGACCACGCTGCTGCGCCTCCTCGCCGGTTTGGACACGCCCGACGAAGGACGCATTCTGCTCGATGGTGAGGATATTGCGCTGGTACCGCCGTATCGGCGGCCGATCAACATGATGTTCCAGAACTACGCGCTGTTTCCGCATCTCACGGTCGAGGGCAATGTGGCATTCGGGCTCAAGCAAGAGGGGCTTGCCAAGTCTGAAATCACGACGCGAGTCGAGGAGATGCTGGCGCTGGTGCGGCTCGAAGGTTTGGCCAAGCGCAAGCCGCACCAGCTCTCCGGCGGCCAACGCCAGCGCGTCGCGCTCGCGCGCTCGCTGGTCAAACGCCCGCGCGTCCTCCTGCTCGATGAACCCCTCGCTGCGCTCGACAAGAAACTGCGCGGCGAGACGCAGTTCGAGTTGATGCAGCTGCAGGAGAGGCTCGGCCTCACCTTCATCATCGTCACCCACGACCAGCAGGAGGCGATGACGGTCGCCGACCGTATCGGCGTCATGGACCACGGGCGTCTGATCCAAGTCGGCACTCCGCCCGAAATCTACGAGCGGCCGAACTCGCGCTGGGTCGCGGACTTTATAGGTGAGATCAACCTGATCGAAGGCCGCGTGGTCGACGTGGGGGCGTCGGACACCGTGATCGCGAGCGCGGCCGCCGGGCGGCTGCGCGCGCTTTCGCCCACGGATGCAAAGCCGGGCGATGTGGTGTGGGTGGCGCTCAGGCCCGAGAAAGTGCGGATCGCGCACGCGCCGCCGACCGAAGGCGAGAATTGCGTGGTCGGGCAGGTGGGAAACATCGGCTATCTCGGCGACCTCTCGGTCTACAAGGTCCGACTCGACAATGGAATCGTCATGAAAGCCGCCGTCGCCAACGTGACGCGACTGGTCGAGCGGCCGATCGGGTGGGATGACCGCGTCTGGCTCAGCTGGGCCCCGGAGGCGGCCATGGTCCTGACGCGATAAGCGAGGCGAACTCGATGCATGGAGCAATCAAAAAACGTGGCGAACACAGCAGATCCTGGGGGACGCGGCTGATCGTGTTCATTCCTTACCTCTGGCTCGCCACCTTCTTCCTTCTGCCGTTCCTGATCGTGGTCAAGATCAGCTTCTCGCACACGGCGATCGCCCAACCGCCTTATACGCCCGTCTTCGATCCCGCTGCGGGGTGGGAGGGTCTCAAGCAGGCCTTGTCCGCGCTGTCGTTCGAGAATTACGCCTTGCTCGCTTCCGATTGGCTCTATCTGGCCTCCTATCTCAAGAGCCTGGAGGTGGCGGCCGGCTCGACCCTGCTGCTGCTGCTGATCGGCTTCCCGCTCGCTTACGGAATGGCGCGCGCCCCGCGACGCTGGCAGCCGATCGTGTTCGTGCTGGTGGTGCTGCCGTTTTGGACGTCATTCCTGATCCGCATCTACGCCTGGATCAACATCCTTCAACGTGACGGCCTACTGAACCAGGTTCTGCTTGCGCTGGGCATTGTCGACGCACCGCCGGCATGGCTATCGACCGACACGGCGGTCTATATCGGCATCGTTTATTCCTACCTGCCGTTCATGGTGCTTCCGATTTACGCCACGCTGGAAAAGATGGACGAGACGTTGATCGAAGCCGCCGCGGATCTCGGCTGTCCAAACTGGAAAGCATTCTGGCTGGTGACGCTGCCGCTGTCGCGCCCTGGCGTGGTCGCGGGAGCCTTGCTTTGCTTCATTCCCATCGTGGGCGAGTTTGTCATCCCCGATCTCCTCGGCAGTTCGCAGACCATGATGATCGGCCAGACCCTGTGGACCGAGTTCTTCGGCAACAAGGATTGGCCGGTGTCATCTGCGGTCGCGGTCGTGCTGCTCTGCCTGCTGGTCGTGCCAATCGTGATCTACCAGCAGATGGAGACGCGTGATCCCGCGGGGGGGCGCTGACCATGCGCAAGGCGTCTTGGTTCAATGTCGGCTCGGTCGCGCTGGGACTTGCCTTCCTTTATCTGCCGATCGTCATTCTGGTGATCTATTCTTTCAATGCCTCCCGGCTTGTCACCGTGTGGGGCGGCTGGTCGACGCGGTGGTACGCCGAGCTCATCGCCGACCGCGCCATGCTCGAATCCGCCTGGGTGACGCTGCGCATCGCTCTGTTGTCGGCGACGGCGGCGACCGTGCTTGGCACGCTTGCGGCCATCGCATTGGTTCGGTTCGGACGCTTCCGCGGCCGGCTGCTGTTTTCCGGCATGGTCTATGCGCCGCTGGTGATGCCCGAGGTCATCACCGGGCTTGCCCTGTTGCTCCTGTTCGTGGCGGTCGATATCGATCGCGGCTTCTGGACCATCACGATCGCTCACACGACGCTGATCACGTGCTTCGTCACGGTGGTCGTGCAATCGCGGCTGCTGACTTTCGACACGAGTCTTGAGGAAGCGGCGATGAATCTCGGCTGCCCGCCGTTGAGGACGTTTCTGACTGTGACCTTGCCGTTGATCGCGCCGGCGCTGGCCTCGGGTTGGATGCTCGCCTTCACGCTGTCGCTCGATGATCTGGTGGTGGCGAGCTTCACTACCGGTCCCGGCGCAACCACGCTGCCGATCCGGATCTATTCGGAAGTTCGCCTCGGCGTGAAACCGGAGATCAACGCCATCTGCTCGATCCTGATCGCGATCGTTGCAACCGGCATTGTGGGCGCGTCACTGCTCGCGAAATTTCATGATGTCGGGCGTGGCGGCATCGGAGGACTTGCCGCGCGGTGAAGGCGCGATCAGTCGTTGCGCGCGCGGACGAAAACAAAAGGGCGCAAGACAGCGCCCGCATCGGGCCGATTATTGGGGCTCTTGCGGGGCGTTCGGCTCGGCTTTCGCGGGCGGCGAATCCCCGCTCGCGGGTGCACTCTCGGCCGGCGCGGAACTACCCGCCAGCGCCGGCGCTGCTGGCGCCGGCGGAGTCTCGGCGGGGTCCGCTGGCGCTGTCCGGGTCAGCCGTTCGATTGCAGAGCGTATTGGGTCACGCGGACCGCGGTTGCGTAGCGCATCCAAAATCGGCTGCGCCGCGCCGGAGCGTTCAATGCGGCTCTGCGGGTCGGGCAATATGATCGGGTCATCCCACGGCCCCTGCACCATGAAGGGCAACTCGAATGCGGTTGCAGCTGCATTCGAGCTGGCGGAAATCGAAAGCAGGCTCGCGGTTCCCCTGAGATCGAGTTCGCGCTCAGGAATCGACGCCGAACCCGCCAGGGCGAGGCCGACGCTCGGCCCTTCCATGCGTACGTCTTCGACGTTGGCGACGCCTTGGACGATTTTCAGGTTGAGCGTGAGCGTCTCGTAGGGCGTTTTGCCGGTGCGGAACTCCCCGCCGCCCGAGAGCGGTCGGCGCTCAATACGCTTGAGCAATTGCTCCACATTGAACCCCGCGATCGCGCCCTTGCGGCTCGTAAGGCCGGCCGTGCCGTTAAGTGCCTTGGTCAGGTCGTAGACGCTGCGACCGGAGCTCTCGACCGCGAAACTGAGATTGCCTTTACCCTCGAGCCTGCGAATGCCGAACATGTCACCGAGGCACTGTTCGAGATCAACATTGGAGAATTGCATTTGGGCCCTGAAATCAGCGCCGGCCGGCGATTTCGCCAGCCCGAACGTGCCCCTAACCACGCCGCCGAAGGCCTGCGATTCGCCGACCGCGACCGTGAGGTTGCCGCCGCGCAGATTGGCTGCGACCGCCGTGCGCCCGAGCTTGGCACTGGCGATATTGACGCGCGCGGCTGACAGCCTGAGGTCGAGATGGACGCCTTCGAGGCCATCGAGCGCAATCGGCTTGCTGTCCCAGCCCCGCTCGCCGCTGGTCAGCAAGCGGACGGCAGAGATGTAAGGTGTCAGATCGAGCCCTTCGGCCGCCAGCGTTCCCTGCAAGGTTTGCCGCCCATCGAACGTCAGCACACCCTCGCCGGCGTTGCCGTCGAGCTCGATGTTGACCCCCGAAAGTCCAATGGTTCCGCCGACCACGTTGGTTTGCGCCTTAAGCGCGAAGCGGCCGAACCCGCCGCCCGGCGGGGCCTGTTGACCGGCCCAGCGCAGCGTGTCACGCAAGGACGCGGCATCGGCCGCAAGCGTACCCTCCATTTTGAGCGTGGGGCGATAGCTGATGTAGCCATCGAATGCGAACTTGAACGGTGCGCTCGCGAGCCGGATCTTGAGGCCCGACCGGTCGCCCTGCAGCGCGGTGACGAAATCGGTGAGACTGATCGTGGCGTCGATTGCCTGCTCGTGCCATGCGAAGCGGCCGGTGGCGGCAAAGCTTCGGGAGATCGACGGCCAGGCAAGGGCCATTTCTACGTTCGCGAGCGTCTCGACGATTTCGTACGCCTCGTCGCGCAGGATGATGGTACCGTCGGCGATGCGGATCTCCGAAAACGACGCCGGGCGGTCCGGACCAGGTTTGAGGTTTCGCGCCAGCGTCTCGATATGGCCCGACCAGTTCGAGCTGTGGTCGGCATTGAAGATGATCGCGATGGTCGGGCGCACCAGCGAGATGTCCGCGATCTCGATGCGTCCAGCCAAGAAGGGAAAAAAGCGCAAGCGCGCAATCACGTGCTCGGCCGTGAGCGCCGGCGCCCCGGTGCGGTTGTCGCCCAGGATCACATCGTCGAAGCTCACCGCCCCCGTTGGGAACAGCGATACCGAGGTTCCGCCGCGCAGTACGGGGTCGAGCCCGGTGACGGCGCGGATTTCGGCCTTGACCGCCTCGCGCACCGCGTCGGCCGGCATCAGAAATGGCAAGATCACGAGAGCGCCGATACCGACGGCGGCCAAGGCCAAAATGATGAAGCCAACGCGCTTGATGTCAACGGCCGCGGTCACGACGCGTCTTTCTCAAAATCCTCGCCGGATAAGCCCGGCCGACATTACCGAGGGAGACGAAGGGTACAAACTTGCAACCTGAGAGCGAAAGGTTGCAATCGCTCTGTGACGCTTTCGTGGCCGGTCGGGCACCAATCCGACCGCATTTTCAGGCCCGTTCCGTGCCGTTTACGTCGGCGCTACAGTGCGTTGGAAGTGCGGTAGCTGGCTTCGGTCTTGTTGCGGATCTCGTCGAGCGTCGCGCCGGGTGCAAGCTCGACCAGGGTCATTCCCCCGCCGCCCTTTTTGTCGATGGTGAAAACGCCGAGATCGGTGATCACCATGTCGACGACCCCCGCGCCGGTCAGCGGCAGCGTGCAGTGCTTGAGGAGCTTGGGCTCGTTTTTGGCCGAATGCTCCATCACCACCACTACTTTCTTGACCCCGGCGACGAGGTCCATGGCACCACCCATGCCTTTGACCATCTTGCCCGGGATCATCCAGTTGGCGAGGTCGCCGTTCTCGGCGACCTGCATTGCGCCTAGGATCGAAAGATCGATATGTCCGCCGCGGATCATGGCGAAGCTGTCGGCCGACGAGAAATAGCTGGTGGTCGGTATCTCGGTGACCGTCTGCTTGCCGGCGTTGATGAGATCCGGGTCTTCCTCGCCTTCGTAAGGGAACGGACCGAACCCGAGCATGCCGTTCTCGCTTTGCAGCTGCACGCTCATGCCCGCGGGGATATAGTTTGAGACGAGCGTGGGGATGCCGATACCGAGATTGACGTAGAAACCGTCACGCAGCTCCTTGGCGGCGCGTTCGGCCATCTGATCGCGTGTCCATCCCATCAGACTTCCTCCCCGGTCCCCGCCGGCGCGGCGGTCCGCTTGCGTACGGTTCGCTGCTCGATGTGCTTTATCGCGTTGGGCACATGCACCAGGCGCTTGACGTAGACGCCTGGCGTGATGATGTGGTCGGGATTGATATCGCCAGGCTGCACGAGGTGCTCGATTTCCGCCACGGTGACCTTGCCCGCGGTGGCCATCATTGGATTGAAGTTGCGCGCGGTCTTGCGGTAAACGAGGTTGCCCTCGGTATCGCCCACCCAAGCATGGACGATCGAGAGATCGGCGACAAGCCCGCGCTCCATGACGTAGAGCTCGCCGTCAATTTCGCGCTGCTCCTTGCCCTCCGCAATCTGAGTCCCGGCGCCGGTGCGGGTGAAGAACGCCGCGATACCGGCGCCGCCGGCGCGGATACGCTCGGCCAGCGTGCCCTGCGGATTGAACTCGATCTCCAGCTCGCCCGCGAGATATTGCTGCGCGAAAGTCTTGTTCTCCCCGACATAGGACGAGATCATCTTCTTGATCTGCTTGGTGTCGAGCAACAGCCCAAGGCCGACCCCGTCGATGCCGCAGTTGTTGGAGACGACGGTCAGGTTCTTCACGCCCGCGTCGCGGATGGCCAGGATCAACTGCTCCGGAATGCCGCAAAGCCCGAACCCCCCGGCCATGATCAGCATGCCGTCCTTCAACAGGCCGGCAAGCGCTGCCCGGGTATCGGGATAGACTTTTTGCATGAACTCCCCGCTTGACTTAAGGCCAATGCCGCAGGCGACACAGCCGTGGATGGGCGGAATTTTCTACCGCGCTGCGGCAAAGGCTGCAATGTCCGTTGCGCCAGGCTTGCCGGCGGGTCGGGGTGGCCTCATGACCGAGCGTCCAGTGTGAGCCTCGTCGCGATGTCGGCGTAGCGGGTGATGCGGATGATCGGCAGAATGCCGACGGCAACGATGATGAGGGCTGCAAGCGAGCCTTGTTCGAAGCTGCCGCGGGTGGCGAATTGGTAGATATAGGTCGCGAGCGTTTCGACGTTGAGGGGACGCAGGAGCAGCGTCGCCGGCAGTTCCTTTAGGCAATCAACGAAGATCAGCAGCGCCGCCCCGAAGATCGCTGGCTGGGCGAGCGGCAGGTGGATCGTACGCGCAAGGGTCCCCGGTCCCGCGCCGAGCAAGCGTGCGACGTCGTCGAGGTCGATCGAAATGCGCGAAAATCCTGCCTGTGCGAAGCCGATCGCAATGGCAAGAAAGCGAATGACATAAGCAATGATGAGAGCAGCGCTCGAACCCGCCAGCACCAGACCAACGCCTTTTGCACCAAAGGCTTGCGCCAAGGCGTTGATTCCCTCATCCACTAGAACGAGCGGCGAAAGCAACCCGAGCGCCAGCACCGTCCCCGGCACGGCGTAGCCGACGCCGGCGACATTCACGCTTGTTGCGATCATGGGATGCTTTTCATAACGCAGCGCCGCGACCGCCGAAAATCCGAGGGCTAGCGTGACCGCGGTCGCAATGGAGGCGAGTGCGACCGTCGTCAGGGCGTAGCGGGCAAGGCTGACGTCAAAGCCCACAAGCAGCCCACGCACCATCACCTCGTATAGGAGGTACCCCGCCGGCAGCAGGAAACCGAGCACGACCGGAACGAAGCAGCCGATGAGGGCGATCCATCGTGCTGGCCCCGTCAGCGTGATCGGTGAGAGGCGTCGCAGGTCCGTGGCCGACACCGCAAAACCGCGGCGGCGGCGGCCTCGGCGTTCGAGCGCGATCAGCGCAATGACGATGAGCAGCATGAGGCAGGCCATCTGTGCCGCGCCGGCGAGGCTCCCGCGATTGAGCCAGGTGGTGAAGATGGACAGCGTCAGGGTGTGCACGCCGAGATATTCGCTCGCGCCGATGTCGTTGAGTGTCTCGAGCAAGGCAAGCGACACGCCAACGCTTATTGCGGGCCGCGCCAGCGGCAAAGTGATGCGCCGCACGAGTTCCCATGGTCGCGCGCCGAGCATGCGCGCCGGCTCGGTGAATAGCGGGCCCTGAGTCTGAAACATCGCGCGCGCGGCGAGATAAACGTATGGATAGAGGACGAAACCGAAAAGGAGAATTGCGCCGGCGAGTGAGCGGACGTTCGGAAACCAATAATCGGCGGCGGAGTGCCAGCCGAAAACCGCTCGCAGCGCCGACTGTACGGGCCCGAGCGCGTCGAGAATGTCGACATAGACGTAAGCCACGATGTAGGTTGGGATCGCAAGCGGCAGCGGCAGCAGCCAACTCAGCGCATCACGGCCGGGAAAGGCGAAGGTGGTGACGAGCCAAGCCGCGCTGCTGCCAATGACGATCGTCACCACGGCGACGCCGGCAAGGAGTAACGCGGTCCGCGCTAGCGCCGCCGGAATGACATAGCGTGCAAGGTGGGTCCACAGGTCGCCAGTTTCGCCGAGTGCAAGAACGATCAGGCTGGCCAATGGCGCGATCGCCGCGAGGCCTGCCGTCACGGCCATTGCCCCGAAGGCAGGGGCCTGCCAGCGCAAATGAAAACGGGCCGGCCATCGATCCATGGATGGCCCGGCCCGCAGGATGGGCATCGATCATCAGGTCAGTTATCGAATCCGACCTTGTCCACCAGGTTGGCCGCCGCCTTCTTGTGGTCGGCGATCTTGGACAGCGGGATCGTATCGGCATTGAGTTTGCCGTACCCCGCGATGATGGAATTGACGGCGACGCCGGGGCGCACCGGATATTCGTAGTTCAAGTCCGCATACATATGCTGCGCCTCCTCGCCGACCAGCCACTCGACCAGTTTCATGGCGTTACCTTTGTTGGGCGCGTAGCGGGCCAGGACGACGGCTGACAAGTTCACGTGGGTGCCTCCGTTCTGGAAGCTCGGCAGGATGACCTTGGTCGCCTGCGCCCACGCTTTTCGGTCGGGCTCGTTGTTGAGCATCAGCGCCCAATAATAAGTATTGGCAACGCCGATGTCGCATTTGCCGGCCGCGATATCGCGGGCGACCTCGCGGTCGCCGCCCGATGGCTTCTGCGCGAGATTGGCTTTGAGGCCGCTGAGCCATTCTTCGGTCTTGGCTTCGCCGTGATGGGCGATGAAGGCCGCAAACAGCGCGTTATTGTAAATGTACTGGCCGGAGCGGATGCAGATTTTGCCCTTCCATTTCGGATCGGAGAGGTCTTCGTAGTTCAGCGCAGTCTCGTTCACGCGATCCTTCGAGGCGTAGACCACGCGCGCGCGCATAGAAATGCCGTACCAGTGCCCCTCGGGATCGCGATATTGGGGCGCCACGATCTTATCGAGTACGTCGGACTTGATGGGTTGGGTGATGCCGGCCCGCACGGCGTCCTCGATCCGCCCGATATCGACGGTGAGCAGCACATCCGCGGGGCTGTTGGCGCCCTCGGCCTTGATGCGTTGTTCGAGGCCAGAGCTTGCCGAGATGACATTGACCTTGATGCCGGTGTCCCTGCTGAAGGCGTCGAACAACGGCTGAATGAGCTTGCTCTCGCGGTAAGTGTAGACATTGACGTCGCCCGACTGGGCGAACGCTGAGCCGGCACCAACGATCGCATTTACGACCAGGGCACCACGCGCGAGCGCGCGAACGGTCTTCATCGCCAATCCTCCATCGCGACCTTCGCTTGACGTAGGGGAGGGAGCGGTCCGGCGTCAAATGGATTGGCTCCGCATCTTCAATATCTTAGATGAATTCCAGTGTGCCCCCTCGGTTAGAACGATTCGAAGAAAGTTGATTATGCGTTGAGGACGCGTCGCGATCCCGCTCGTGCGGGGGGCCGCAGCCGACATGCGGCAACGGGTCTCAGCGCACGACAATGTGAGACGCTGGATGAGATGCTGGCGAGAGCGCGGCAATCTCGGCGATCAGTTTCTTGATGATGGCGCGGCCGAACGAGTTGAAGTTCTCGGCCACCAGAACGAACGCGCCCGGGCCGCCGATAACGTTGTCTTGGTAGTATTTCTCGAGGCCGCCAGGCGGATTGGTATGCTCGGCGTTCCACGGCACCGGCCGGTCGCTCAGGATGACGAGCCCATTGATGACGACCCCTTTGGCAACGGTCTCGTCGCGCGCAAGCTTCACGTCACGGCCCGCATTGTTGGTGCCGTCGCCGGAGACGTCGATGGTACGGCGAGCGGCGCCGAATGGGGCACGCTCCAACTGAGCGGCCGCGAACTCGATGCCGCCGCTGATCGAGGTACGGTCGGCGAACGAGCGAGGCAATTCCAGGAGTTGATCGCCGAATTTGCGTGCCGCGTCGGGGCCGTCGATGATGGTCCAATCAATAACGAGCTTTTGTGCACCAAAGCCCGACCATTCGACGAAGCAAAGGGCGATGCGCTGCTGCGGGCCGGATTTGATCGCATCCATCACGTGTGGATCGGAGATCGCAGCCGCGTAGCCTTCGCGCTGCAGCAGAAATTTAGGATGGTCGACGCTGCGCGACACGTCCGACGACAGCACGAGCAGCAGGTCGACTTGCTCCGCCGCAAACGCAAATGCCGTCTGGATCAGGAGCAGCGCGGCCAGCGCCAGCATGCACCGAACAGGTACCCTCATGCATTTTCCGAGCCGGATCATGACCGTCCTTCCATGGCGTCGCCGCAGCGGCGTCGTCCAGTGGCGCTGAGGCGGCAGCTTGCAGGATAGCCGATTCCGACTGGCTTGCGCATGGGGTAAGGGCACCGCGGCGGTCAAATTGAGATCATGTCCCCACTGATGCTAGGCAATTTGGCCTGCTGCGAGGCAAAAAGCGTTGTGGCCGTTTCTTTTCTCGCGATGCCCATTGTCACGCCGCAAGCGCGCGCATGATGGAATAGAGCGCGGACTGACCCTCGAAGCCGACGCCCGGCCTGTCGGACAGCGGGAGATAGCCGCGCTCCAACTTGGCGTCATCGGCAAAGCCGCCGAAGGCGCCGAATACGCCGGGATAGGATTCCGCGCCGCCGAGACCGAAACCGCCGGCAATCGCGAGCGACATCTGATTGCCGCCGTGGGGGAACAATGCACTGCGCGGCCAGCCGTGGCGCTCGACCATCGCGACGGTGCGCGCGTACTGCACGATGCCGTAGGCCTGCGGCGGATCGACCTGGATGACGTCGTTGCGGTCCGCGCGCAACCCACCAAAACGAACGAGATTTTCCACGTCCTGCGTCGAAAAAAGATTTTCTCCGGTTGCGAGAGGGGGATCATACGCGTCGGCGATCTCCGCGAGCAGAGAAAAATCGAGCGGATCGCATGGCTCCTCGAACCAGCGCAGCCGGAACGGCGCGAGCGCCTTGGCGTATGCGAGGGCTTCCTCGCGGCCGAACTTGGAGTTGGCATCGACCGCGAGCTGCGCATGCGCGGGCAAGATCGTCTTGACGGCTTCTATTCGGCGCACGTCCTCGGCGAGCGGGAGGCCTCCGACCTTCATCTTCACCATCGTGTAACCGGCGTCGAGATGGCGACGCATCTCGTCCTGCAGATCTTTGACGGTCTGGCCGGGGGCGTACCAACCGCCGCCAACGTAGCAGAAGACCTTGCTGGCGGACTTGCCGCCGTTGTAACGCTCGGCAAGCACGCGGTGGAGCGGTTTGCCAGCGATCTTCGCGACTGCATCCCAAACGGCGACTTCGATCGTGCCGATTGCGATCGAGCGCTCGCTGTGACCACCGGATTTTTCCCGTTGCATCATGACGGCGAGAATTTGTGCGGGATCGAAGTTCTCTTGTGTCTGGTCGAGGAGGCAGCGCGGATCAGCGGCGAGGATGCGAGGGATGAAGCGCGCGCGTATCGCCGCGCCGCAGGCATAGCGGCCGGTCGAGTTGAAGGCGAACCCGACCACGGGCTTGCCATCGCGCACCACATCGGTGATGACCGCCACGACCGAGGTCGTCATTTCGGAAAAATCGAAGCTTGAATTCCTGATGTCCGACTTGAGCGGGACCGCGCACTCGCGGATGTCGACGATACGCATCTGGGCTTTATTCCTGGCGATTCCTGTTACAGTGCGGCCCGCAAGCTCGAAGGTTCTATTCCGCTCAAACCTCCGTTTGCACAGGAGCCAAGGGGCGCTTGGGTTGTTGATACTTCAGCAGGTCGCACGCCTTGACCGCATAGCAATCCACGCCGATCCACAAGAGGAGATGACTATGGCCGCCACCGATCGTTTCGATGTTCCCCCGGAAATGCGGGCGTTTGCGGAAAAGAGTGTCGAGCAGGCGCGGCAGGCCTTTGACGGCTTTATTTCCGCGGCGCACCAAGCGATGAGCGCGTTCGAAGGGCAGGCCGAGACCGCCCGCAAGGGGGCCAAGGACGTAACCGAAAAGGCGATGACTTTCGCCGAGCTAAACATCGCGAGCGCGTTCGAATTTGCCCAGGAACTGATGCGGGCGAGAGACATCCAGGACGTGTTGCGACTGCAGGGCGACTATATCAAGCGCCAGATGCAGGTGTTGAGCGAGCAGGCGAGGGAACTAGGCGAGAGCACCAGCAAGGCGGCAAAGGACGCGGCTGCGCCGAAACGCTGATGGTCGCCTGCTGCGAGCCAGTTCAGGTCGAAAAAAGGCTGGTACAACCGGCACTTGATTGTGCAGCGCAATATTTCTGTTGCATTGCACCAAACGAGCGAGTATATCATCCTCAACAGACGGCTGTGGCGTTTCCAATGTCAGGACGACGGCACGGGCCTGTTATCACCGAAGCACGGATCGGCTGTGGGCGCAGATCTGTGTGATGCCGGATCATCGCCCTCCAAAGGACCGATCTATGAGCGAGGCCATCGACACGAGCGTATCCAAATCCAGATCGAAGGCGGCGGCCCAGCCGGCCGCGTTCGAGATGCCGAAATTCGAACTCCCCAATTTCGAGATTCCCAAGATGGAAATCCCGGCCGCGTTCCGCGAGATCGCCGAGAAGAGCGTCTCGCAGGCAAAGGAAACCTACGAAAAGATGAAGTCAGCCGCCGAAGAGGCGACGGACGTGCTCGAGGACACCTACGCAGCTGCGAGCAAGGGCGCCTCCGACTACGGCCTCAAGGTGATCGAGGCGGCGCGCGCCAACACGAACGCCGCATTCGACTTCGCGACGCAGCTGATGACCGTGAAGTCGCTGTCCGAAATGGTCGAGCTTTCGACCGCGCATACGCGCAAGCAATTCGAGGCCCTGGCCACTCAGTCCAAGGAGCTTGCCGCGATCGCACAGAAAGTCGCCACCGACTCCGCCGAGCCCGTCAAGGAAAGCTTCGGCAAGGTCTTCAAGAAGGTCGCCTGAGCTTCACGACCTGCGTTCGTTGTAGCGTTGAGCCCGGGCTTGTCGCCCAGGCTTTTTTCATCGGGAGTGGAAGCAGCGGAACTCTTGCCAGCCCGCCGTAGCGCGTCCTTAAAGCGCGTTCACGCCGTCTTCGACAGGCTATGGACGCGCGTGAAACGCGCTTGAGACGGGCGAGGGAAATCAACACCTTGTCAAAGCAGGGTGGGGCTCCTAGGTTGCCCGCGATCGAAGACGCGGGCAGCTGTAGCTCAGTTGGTTAGAGCGCTTGGCTGTGGACCAAGAGGTCGGTGGTTCGAGTCCACCCAGCTGTACCAAAATGCGCCGCGTCGCTCTTGCCGCGACATTTCCTCTGTCTTCAAGCGGTGCGCGTAGCAACGAAGCGCGCGGCGGCTTTGAGCACGTCTGCGTCGCTGCCGAAGGCGCTCAGCGCGGCCTGCGCCTCGCTGACCAGGTTATCAAGCCGCCGCCGCGCCGCCGCGGGTCCGAGCACGCCGACCAGCGTTGCCTTATGGGCGGCCGCGTCCTTACCGGTGGCTTTGCCGACCGTCGCCGGATCGCCCTCGACGTCGAGCAGGTCGTCGGCGATCTGGAATGCCTCGCCGAGAGCGGAACCGTAATGCTCAAGCGCCGCCCGCTGGCTTGGATTGGCCTTGCCCAGGATGGACCCGGCAAGACAGCCGAAGCGCAGGAGCGCTCCCGTCTTCATTGCCTGCAAGACCTTGACATCTTGTTCGCTGAGTTCGGGCGGAGCGGCATCGAACCGCCCTTCGGCCGCGAGGTCGAGCATTTGCCCGCCCACCATCCCGCCTAGCCCGGCGGCGCGCGCGAGCGCCGAGACGAGTTCGAGCCTGACCTCGACGTCAGGATGCGTCTCGGGACGCGAAAGAATGTCGAAGGCGAAGGTGAGAAGGCCGTCGCCCGCCAGAATGGCGCTGGCCTCATCGAATGCCTTGTGCGCGGTTGGCCGGCCCCGTCGCAGGTCGTCATTGTCCATGGCGGGGAGATCGTCGTGAGCCAGCGAATAGCAATGCACGCATTCCAGCGCTGCGCCTGCCATCAGCGAATTTTGGCGCGAGACATCGAACAGCGCCGCGGATTCCACCACCAGGAACGGTCGCAAGCGCTTGCCACCGCCGAGGCTTACATAGCGCATGACGTCAAGCAGCCGCACCGGCCGCGCCCGTTCGCCCTCGATGGGGGTCGTCGCGAGCAGGCGATCGAGCAGCGCTTGCGTGTCGCGGGCAACTCGAGCGAGCCGGTCCTGAAAGGCCGCATCGGCGTCAACGGCCGTTTTTTTCACAGGATCGACGCGGGCCATGCGTTCCGCCCCCCGAGCGCGTTCAGCAGGAGGTAAATTCCAACCTTGCGTCCGAACGCGCACTAACCCGTTAAGTTGGCCCCCTTTCCGGGCGGCCGACCGGCATCCACACGGCCCGCATGCGGGCCGCCCGGCAATTTAGCAAGGGCGGCCCGTCCGTCCAAACTTTTCCTAACCCAATTCATTGAATATGTTGAATTGTTTTTGCTGACCCGGTCGGCGGGACCTGGGATCGGCCGCTATGCCAGAGATACCGCGGAGGCTTTGCTCGCATGATAGCTGTTGCTTCGATTGCGCTTGCGGTCTGGCTCTATCTGCTGCTCGCTCGCGGAGCCTTTTGGCGCTGCAGCGAACGCGATGATTGGGGGCCGGCAGAACTCCCGGCATGGCCGCGGGTCGCGGCCGTGGTGCCGGCTCGCAACGAGGCGGACTGCATCGGCGACAGCATCGGATCGCTCCTCGCGCAGGACTATGGCGGTGAATGGACGGTCATCCTGGTCGACGACGATAGCGGCGATGGCACCGCCGAAATTGCGCGCCGGGTTGCGAACGCCGACACGCGACTGCGCGTGGTGAGGAGCCGCGGCTTGCCGGCAGGATGGACAGGCAAGCTCTGGGCGGCAAAGCAGGGGGTCGATGCCGCCTCGGAGCTGCCGCAGCCGCCGGATTATCTGCTGCTCACGGACGCCGATATCGTGCACGCGCCCGATTCCGTCAGCCGTCTGGTCGCGCACGCCGAGCGGCAGCACCTCATGCTGACGTCCCTCATGGTCAAGCTCAACTGCGAAAGCTTCGCCGAGCGCGCAACTATTCCGGCATTCATTTTTTTCTTCCAGATGCTCTATCCGTTCTCCTGCGTGAATCGACCTCAGAGCGCAGTCGCGGCGGCCGCCGGCGGCTGCATGCTGGTCCGCACTGACGCCCTTGGCAAGGCCGGCGGGATCGAGGCCGTACGCGCAGCTCTCATCGATGACTGCGCCTTGGCGAAGGTCCTCAAAGCTCAGGGACCGATCTGGCTCGGATTGACCGAGCGCGTGCGCAGCGTCCGTAGTTACCCCGCCGGTGCCGATATCCGCCGCATGGTGGCGCGTTCGGCCTATGCGCAGCTGCGCTACTCGCCGCTTCTTCTGCTGGCAGTGATGGCGCTGATGGCCTTGACTTTTCTCGTACCTCCGTTGGCGACGATTTTTGGCAGCGGCGCGGCGCGATGGATTGGAGCTGGAAGCTGGGCGCTGATGTTCGTCGCCTTTCAGCCAACGTTGCGGTTCTACCGGCTATCACCCTTATGGGGTCTCGCGCTGCCTATTATTGCCTTGCAATACATGCTCTTCACCCTCGATTCGGCCTATCAATATGTGCGAGGAGAGGGCGGAAGCTGGAAGGGCCGGGTGCAGGCCAACGTGTCGGAGCGGCGATGATCACCCCCGCCGAAGCGCGATCGGGCAAAGGCCATCGGGACGAGAATTTCCCGGTGGCATCACGGCTGATTCACCCGCGCCATCGGGCGCCGGTCCTCGCATTCTACGAATTCGTGCGTACCGCCGACGATATCGCCGACCATTCCGCGCTGGCGCCGCAGGAAAAGCTTGCGCTGATCGACCGGCTCGAAGCGACCTTGCTTGGCAAAAGCAACGACGATCCGGTCGGCGTCGCTTTGCGCTCGCAGCTCGCGGCACGCCAGCTCTCGCCGCGTCACGCGCAAGATTTGCTCGCCGCGTTTCGAATGGATGTGACCAAGCTGCGTTACCGCGACTGGGACGATCTGATCGGTTATTGCACGTATTCCGCCATGCCGGTGGGGCGTTTCGTGCTGGACGTTCACGGCGAGAGTCGTGCCACCTGGCCCGCCAATGATGCGCTCTGCGCGGCGCTGCAAATCATCAATCACCTTCAGGATTGCGGAAAGGATTACCGTCAGCTCGACCGCGTCTACATTCCCCTTGACGCCTTCGCCGAAACCGGCGCGAGCGTGGACGAGCTCGGGGCTGGTCATGCGTCCGCGCGCCTGCTCCGATGCATCCACCAGCTGGCGTCTCGCACCGGCGCGCTGCTGCGCGACAGCAAAGCGTTTTCCGCCAGCATCGAGGACACGCGGCTCGCTTTGGAGGTCGCGGTCATTCAGACTTTCGCGGAGCGTCTGGTGCGATTGTTGGCCCAACGTGATCCGCTGAGCGAGCGCGTCCACCTCGGCAAGGCGGGGGTCGCGGGTTTCGGTGTTCTCGGCCTATTATGGGGTGCGATCCGCCGCGTCGGCCGCGTGTTCGCAGCCGGCCAGAAAACACAGGATGCGTGAACGTTGGCGTTGGCAGAAGCTTCAGACACGGCTGCGGCCGAGCGGGCGTCGGGTAGCTCGTTCTATAACGCGATGCGCGTATTGCCGCGTGCGCAGCGCGAGGCGATGTTCGAGATCTATTCCTTTTGCCGCCAGGTCGACGACATCGCGGACTCGAGCGCGCCCTGTAGCGAACGGCGCGAGCAACTCCAGCGCTGGCGCGCCGACATCGATGCGCTTTACGCGGGCAGGCCGGTCCCGTGCACGCGCGGCCTGGTCGCGCCGGTGCGCGATTTCGGGCTGCGTCGTGAGGATTTCCATGCCGTGATCGACGGAATGGAAATGGACGTACTCGAGGATATCCGCGCGCCGGACGAGGCGACGCTGGACGCGTATTGCAATCGGGTCGCGAGCGCGGTGGGACGGCTGTCGGTGCGCGTCTTCGGAATGGAAGAGCAGGACGGCATTGCGCTCGCGCACCATTTGGGGCGCGCTTTGCAACTGACCAATATCCTGCGCGACCTGGATGAGGATGCGGCGTTCGGACGTCTCTATCTGCCGAAGGAAGCATTGCGCGAGGCCGGCATCAATACGACCGATCCGATGGCAGTGCTGGCGAGCCCGATGCTCGGAGCGGTTTGCGCGCGCCTCGTCGAGCGTGCACGCGAGCATTTCGCGCAAGCAGACAAGGTCATGGCACGCAGCCCCCGCCGCTGCGTGCGCGCGCCGCGCATCATGGGCGAGGCCTATCGCCTGATCCTCGGCAGCCTCGTCGCCCGCGGTTGGTCGCACCCCCGCCGCCCGATCCGCCTGCCGCGCTCGCGCCTGCTGTGGATCATCATGCGCCACGCCGTCATCTGATGCCGGGCTCCGTCCACGTCGTTGGCGCCGGACTTGCCGGGCTCGCTGCGGCCGTGCGTCTTGCAGGACGCGGGGCAAGCGTCGTCGTGCACGAGGCTGCCGGGGCGGCTGGAGGGCGCTGTCGGTCCTACCATGACCCGCTGCTTGATATGGTGATCGACAACGGCAATCACCTTCTGCTTTCGGGCAATCATGCCGCGCTGTCCTATCTCGAGACGATCGGCGCCGCGGGCAGGCTTGACGGTCCGGCGGCGGCCGAGTTTGCCTTCGTCGATCTTGCAAGCGGCGAGCGCTGGACGTTGCGCATCAACCGCGGGCGTTTGCCGTGGTGGATTTTTGATCGCAACCGACGTGTGCCGGGCACGACCGCGAGCGATTACCTTTCTTTTGCAGGGCTGCTGTACGCCTCCGGCGAAAAAACCATCTGCGAAGCCGTGAAATGCGCCGGCCCTCTCTACGAGCGCCTCGCGCGGCCGTTCTGGCTCGCGGCGCTCAACATCGAGCCGAAGGAGGGGAGCGCGCGCCTCGCCGGCGCCATCGTGCGCGAAACATTGGCGGCGGGAGGGAAGGCCTGCCGACCGCTGATCGCCCGCGACGGACTCGGGCAGGTCTTCATCGAGCCGGCGTTGCGCTTTCTCGGCGAGCGCAACGTGACGGTCGCGTTCGGGCGCCGGCTGCGCGCCCTCGATTTCGACGGTGACAAGGTGGTGGGGCTCGATTTCGGCGACGAGAGGCTGACGGCGGGCGTGGATGCCGTCATCCTCGCCGTGCCCCCAATCGTGGCGGCGGATCTGGTGCCCGACATCAAGGTGCCGTCCGAGTTTCGCGCCATCGTCAACGCGCATTTCCGCCTCGATCCGCCGCCTGGGCTTGCACCCATCATCGGAGTCGTGAACGGAACCATCGAGTGGCTCTTTACCTTTGGCGATCGACTCTCGATCACGATCAGCGCGGCCGATCGCTTGCTCGATGCTCCGCGTGAGATGCTGGCGCAGAAACTCTGGCAGGAGGTCGCCATTGTGACCGGTCTTCCCACGGCGCTGCCACCATGGCAGATCGTGCGCGAACGCCGCGCAACGTTTGCCGCGACGCCGCGCCAGAATGCCAAACGGCCCGCCGCCACGACGACGTGGCGCAACCTTTGGCTTGCCGGCGATTGGACCATGACCGGTTTGCCGGCAACCATCGAAGGGGCCATCCGGTCCGGCAATCGGGCGGCTGATCTCGTTGGCCGATCGATGTTGGAGACGTCATGAACCGCGCGTCGCTCGAACCCAAATCGTCCGCGTCGGCGTCCACGGTCGACCATAGCGTCGAGGCGGCAAGCCGCGCGCTCATCGCTCTGCAGCAGCCCGACGGACATTGGGTGTTCGAACTGGAGGCCGACGCGACTATCCCGGCCGAATACGTCCTGTTGCGGCACTATCTGGCCGAGCCGATCGACGCCGCGCTCGAGGCCAAAATCGCAGTCTATCTGCGCCGCATCCAGGGCGATCATGGCGGTTGGCCGTTATTCCAGGACGGCGCCTTCGATATGAGCGCGAGCGTGAAAGCCTATTTCGCGCTCAAGATGATCGGTGACTCCGTCGACGCCCCCCACATGGTCCGGGCGCGGGAGGCCATCCGTGCGCGCGGGGGCGCCTCGCGCTCGAACGTGTTCACGCGGATGATGCTGGCGCTTTTCGATTTCATCCCCTGGCGTGCGGTTCCGGTGATGCCGGTCGAGATCATGCTGCTGCCGAAATGGTTTCCGTTTCACCTCGATAAGGTTTCCTATTGGAGTCGCACCGTCCTCGTGCCGCTGTTGGTGCTGCAGGCGCTCAAGCCGAGAGCGCGCAACCCCAAGGGGATCGCCATCGAGGAGCTTTTCCTCGAGCCGCCGCGCACGATCGGTCTCGCGCCGAAGGCGCCGCAACAGAAAGCGCTGTGGTTTTGGTTCTTCCGCAGCGTCGATCTCGTCCTCCGTTGCATCACGTTTCCCAGGCGTTTGCGGCAACGCGCGATCGAGCGCGCATCGGCATGGGTCACGGAGCGCCTCAACGGTGATGATGGTCTCGGCGCCATTTTCCCGGCGATGGCGAACAGCGTGATGATGTTCGACGCGCTTGGCTATGCGGAACACCATCCCCAGCGGGCGATCGCACGCAAATCGGTCGAGAAGCTTCTGGTCGTGCATGAGCACGAGGGCTATTGCCAGCCCTGCGTCTCGCCGATTTGGGATACCGCACTCACCTGTCACGCCTTGCTCGAAGTCGGCGGCGATCGCGCCGCGGCCCAAGCCTGCAAAGGTCTCGAATGGCTGCTGCCGAAGCAGATCCTGGGCGTCAAAGGCGACTGGAGCGCGCGCCGGCCCAATATCCGGCCCGGCGGCTGGGCGTTTCAATACGCAAATCCGCACTATCCCGACGTCGACGACACGGCGGTCGTGGTGATGGCGATGGATCGCGCGCAAGGCTCGGGCGCGCACGATAAGTTCCGCGCGTCGATTGCTGCCGCACGGGAATGGATTTTGGGCATGCAGAGCGACAACGGCGCCTGGGGCGCGTTCGACGCCGACAACGACTACTATTATCTCAACAATATCCCGTTCGCCGACCACGGCGCTTTGCTCGACCCGCCGACCGACGACGTGACGGCGCGTTGCGTCTCGATGCTGGCGCAGATCGACGAGACGACACCGAAGAGCGCGGCGCTTGCGCGCGCAGTCGACTATTTGCGTCGCACGCAGATGGAAGAGGGAAGCTGGTATGGACGCTGGGGCATGAATTACATCTACGGCACCTGGTCGGTCTTGTGCGCCCTCAATGCCGCCGGCGTCGATCCTGCTTCACCTGAACTGCGCAGGGCGGTGGCGTGGCTTGTCAGGATCCAAAATCCGGACGGCGGCTGGGGCGAGGACGGCGCGAGCTATAAGCTCGATTATCGCGGCTATGAGCGGGCACCAAGCACGGCGTCGCAAACCGCTTGGGCGCTGCTCGGCCTGATGGCGGCAGGAGAGGTCGACCATCCCGCGGTCAAGCGCGGGATCGACTATCTGGCACGCACGCAGGGCGACGACGGTTTTTGGAACGAGCCGCGCTACACGGCTACGGGCTTCCCGCGCGTGTTCTACCTGCGTTATCACGGCTACCCGAAATTCTTCCCGCTGTGGGCGCTTGCGCGCTACCGCAACCTCAAGAATGCCAATTCGCGCTCGATGCGGTACGGAATGTGACGCGTCGTTCCCACCGCTGCGACCCGGAATGAGAACTCAAATCCGTGCGCCCTGCCGCCGGTCTTGGTCGCGCTCAACCTTGGGCTGTAGTTGCACGTGCGATCCGCTACAACCCGCATTGTAAATAACAAGCGGAAAACAACGGCAGCCACCCGCAACCCTCGCCCTTCGCCTGTCGGCGGCGCAGCTGGGTGTCGCGGCCCAATCGACTTCCCGTCGTGTCTCCAATGCCTTAGCCTCCTTCTGCAACCTTGGGTCGTGCGCGGGACTGCCAACTTCGGCTGTCGTCGCCGACGGACCGAGGAAAAATAACAAGCGATAACAAGCAAAATGCGGAGGACCGCGATCCTCGAAGCAACGAAACCCCCGCGGCGCCGTCTGCTATTGCCGGGTTCAAGGCGACAAAACGTTCGCCCAACCCGCAACGGGCTCGGCTTCATGCGCAAATTTGGTGAATACGTTTTTCTGGAAGATTCTCGTTACGCATGTCAAGCGAAATCTGCACGCGCCTTGCCTCTCGGCGCGTCGGCGCGCCCGGATGCGGCTTGGCCTCGCCGCTGTCGCGGCTCGGCCGCAATGACGAACGAAAGAGTTGGCTTTACTCCGCCGCCTCGAGCGGAGCCCGTTTTTCGGCCTGTTGAATGGCCGCGAGTTCGTGCTCGACGTGGCGCGAGAACACGAATTCCGCCGCGCGCTGCTTGTCGAGCGGAATTTCCGGTGCCATCGGCCCTTCAGTGCGCGGGCCGAACACGGCGACCTTGAGCGCCTGCCAGGGGTGCGACATCGTCGCCGCGGCCGCGGTCGGCTCGTAGCCGCAGTGCGCCATGCAATTCGCGCACTTCTCGTACTTGCCGGTGCCGTAGGAGTCCCAGTCCGTGGTCTCCATCAATTCGCGGAACGTTTTGGCATAGCCTTCGCCCAGCAGGTAGCAGGGCTTCTGCCATCCGAAAATATTGCGGGTGGGCATGCCCCAGGGCGTGCAGTGATAGCTCTGGTTGCCGGCGAGGAAATCGAGGAACAGGTTCGAGTGGATGAAATTCCACTTTTTTCCCTTGCCCATGCTGAAGACCTTGCGGAAAAGCTCCTTCGTCTTTCTGCGGCTGAGGAAATGCTCCTGGTCGGGCGCGCGCTCATAGGCATAGCCGGGAGAGATCGACACGCCGACGTCGAGTTCTTTGGCGTAGTCGAGGAAGGCCGCGACGTCTTCGGCCGGATGACCGTCGAAGATCGTGGCGTTGACGTTGACGGTGAAGCCTTTGGCCTTCGCAGCCTTGATCGCCGATACGGCGCGGTCGAACACGCCGGTCTGGCAGACGGATTTGTCGTGATGTTCGCGCAGCCCATCGAGGTGGACGGAGAAGAAGAGATAGGGCGAGGGCTCGAACAGATGCAGCTTCTTCTCCAAGAGCAGCGCGTTCGTGCAGAGCGAGACGAACTTCTTCTTGGCGACCAAGCCCTTCACGATCTCCCCGATCTCGCGGTGGATCAACGGCTCGCCGCCGGGGATGGCCACCATCGGCGCGCCGCATTCATCGACCGCGTCGAGGCATTCCTTGACGGAGAGCCGACGATTGAGGATGGGATCAGGATAGTCGATCTTGCCGCAACCGACGCAGGCAAGATTGCAACGAAACAGCGGCTCCAGCATCAGCACGAGCGGATAGCGTTTGCGCCCCAGGAGCTTCTGCCTGAAAATGTAGGCGCCGATACGGATTTCCTTGAGAAACGGGACTCGCATTCTTTCTGTGTTCCTGTCTTCTTCCTGTTTTCCAGTTTTGCCGCCTCAGGCTGTTTGATGACCGTCTCGGCTCGCCGCTAGTTCGCGCGGGAGGCGGAACTCTATATGCTCCTCGCGGCCCGGCAGAGTCGAGACTTCGACCTCGCCAAATCTTCGCAGCGTGTTTATGACGTCCTCGACCAGCACCTCGGGCGCGGAGGCGCCGGCGGTGATACCGATCGTTTGGGCGTCCTTGACCCACTCCGGCATGAGCTCGCTGCCGTCGGCGATGAGATAGCTCGGAATCCCGGCCTCCGCGCCGATCTCGCGCAGGCGATTGGAATTGGAACTGTTCTTGGCGCCGACCACCAGGATCACATCGACGTGATGGCTCAGTTCCCGCACCGCTGATTGGCGATTTTGCGTGGCGTAGCAGATGTCTCTGGTCTCCGGCCCGACGATGTTTTGGTAGCGGCGTTCAAGCGCGGCAATGATGCCGCGGGTGTCGTCGACGCTCAGCGTGGTCTGCGTGACATAGGCGACGGGCGTGTCGGTGGAAATGTCCAGCGCCTCGACGTCCTTCTCATTCTGCACCAGAACCACCGGACCGTCGATCTGGCCGAGTGTGCCCTCGACCTCCGGATGGCCCGCGTGGCCGACGAGGATGAGGACGCGACCTTGGGCGACGTAGCGCTTGCCCTGATTGTGCACTTTGGTGACCAGCGGGCAGGTCGCATCGAGCACGGGCAAGCTCCGTCCGGCAGCCTCGTTCACAACGCTCTTGGCCACGCCATGCGCGCTGAAAATGGTAACGGCGCCCTGCGGCACCTCCGATAATTCTTCGACGAAAATCGCCCCCTTGGCCTTGAGGCTGTCGACGACGAACTTGTTGTGAACGATCTCGTGGCGGACGTAGACCGGGGGGCCGTATTTCTCGAGCGCGCGCTCGACAATCTCGATCGCGCGCACGACGCCTGCGCAGAAGCCGCGAGGTTGCGCCAGAATGACCTTCATGATCATCTCGCAGGGGCGCCCGTGGTCCGCAAGCGCCGCCCCGCAGCGCTCTCCCTGAGCATCTTTAAGTTCGTGATGGAAATGGCGTTGGCATCGAGCCAGCGTTTGGCATAGACCGCCGCCGGATGATCGTGATCGATCAACCAAGGCAGCGGGGAGGGCGGGACAGGATCCGGCAGGGACGTCGGCAGGGTCATGATTCCAACATTTTCCCACATAGGTTGGCGCAGGCACAGCCCAAATCAGCGGGAATTTGCGGTTCCGGCGACCCATCGTCGCGCTCGTCGAACTTGACGCGCCACTTTGGGGTTAGCCGACTTGATTGGTGTTCTGGCAGTGTTCCCGTGCAACCTGTAGTCGTTGTCAATGCAGTGCATTGCCTGATATCCCGCCGGCCATACTCGTCCGCGTTCCGCTCCATTCCTTTCGGTTGGATCCCAGTCGCATAGCTCCCAGGACTAGGCATGCTGCAGCAAGCGATCGTCACTATCGTTGATTTCTGCACCCGTTATGCCGCGCAAATTATTGGCATCGCGGCACTTTTTGGTCTCGCCGCGGCCGTATACGCGGCCGGCCATTTCGCCATCGACGCCGACGTCAATAAGCTTATTTCCAAGGACCTGCCGTGGCGGCAGCGCGAGGTGGCATTCGAAAAGTCGTTCCCCCCGAAGGAAGAAACCATCCTCGCCATCATCGACGCGCCGACCTCCGAACTCGCAACGCAGGCCACGGCGGCGCTAATCCAAAAGCTGTCCGATCAGAAGGATCACTTCCACTCGATCCTGGAGGCCGGAGGAGGGCCGTTCTTCCAGAAGAACGGACTTTTGTTCTTGCCAACCCCGGAGGTGGTCGCGCTCACCAAGAAACTCGGCGAAGCCAAGCCGCTGATCCAGACACTGGCGCAGGATTCCAACCTGCGCGGCCTAACCACCGCGCTCAATTACGGATTGATCGGCGTGCGCATGAACCAGTTCACGCTCGACAATCTCTCCGGGACCTTGAACATGGTCTCGGACACGCTCGACGAGGCCATCGCCGGCCGCCCAGCGAGCTTCTCCTGGCGCGCGATGCTCAACGGCAGGCCGCCGACTCCGGACGAGCGGCGGCGCTTCCTCGAGATCAGGCCGGTGCTCGACTACGCCGCGCTCATGCCCGGGAAGGTGGCGACCGATGCCATTCGGCAGGCGGTGGCCGATTTGGACCTCGGCGCGCGATACGGCGCGCGACTACGCCTCACAGGTCCGGTCGCAATCGCCGATGAGGAATATGCCACCCTGGAGGAGGGGGCGTTCACCAACACAACCGTGACCATCGTGGTGGTGTTGACCATCCTTTGGCTTGCCTTGCGCTCGTTTGGGATCATCCTGGCGGTTGCCATCAGCTTGGTGGTCGGCCTCTCCATTACCGCCGCAATCGGCTTGGCGCTGGTAGGTGCGCTCAACCTCATTTCGATCGCCTTCGCCGTTCTGTTTATCGGGCTCGGCGTCGACTTCGGCATTCAGTTCAGCGTGCGCTATCGCGCCGAGCGTCACGAGGTCGACGAGCTCCACCAGGCGCTAGTCAATACCGCGAGGCACGTGGGCGCGCAGCTGACGCTTGCCGCGGCTGCAACCGCCGCCGGCTTCCTGTCGTTCCTTCCGACCGACTACAAGGGATTGTCCGAGCTCGGCTTGCTCGCCGGCCTCGGTATGATCATCGCGTTCCTGACGAGCATAACCTTGATCCCGGCATTGTTGACGGTGTTGCGGCCGCCGGGCGAGCCGAAAGAAATGGGGTTCAAAAGCTTGGCGCCTCTCGATCGGTTCATGGAGCGCCACCGAATCCCGATCATCGTCGGTACCGGGCTCGCCGTCGCGGCCGGCCTACCGTTGCTCTATTGGCTGCAGTTCGACTTCAATCCGCTCAATTTGAGGAGCACCAAGGTCGAGTCGGTTGCGACGCTCCTCGAGCTGCGAAGCGATCCGGCCATCGGCGCGAGTTCGATTTATGTGCTTGCGCCGAGCAAGGAGGCCGCGCAGTCCGATCTGGAGAAGCTCTCCAAGCTACCGGAGGTCTCGAGCGTAAAGACGATCGAGAGTTTCGTCCCCGCTGACCAGCAGCCCAAGCTTGCCGCCATCCGTCAGCTCGCGACCGTGCTCGATCCCGTGCTGCGGCCAGACCCCAACAAGAAACCGCCGACAGACGCCGATAATGTCGCCGCGCTCAAGGCCGCGGTCGATGCTTTGAAGCAATCGGCCGGCACTCAAACCGGACCTGGCGCGAGCGCAGCCAACCGGCTGGCGGACGACCTCGCGAAACTCGCCAGCGGAGACGAAGCCATGCGGGGGCGAGCGCACGCCGCCATGATCCCCTCGCTCAATACCGCGCTTGACGAATTGCGCCACTACCTGCAGGCGCAGCCGGTCACGCTCGAAACCTTGCCGCCCGAGATCGCGCGCGAATGGGTTACGCAAGACGGGCGTTACAAGGTGGAAATCCTGCCGAAAGGCGACCCGACCGACAACGAGACCTTGCGCCAGTTCGCGCGTGCGGTGCAGGCGGTCGTGCCGAATGCCACCGGCGGCCCGATTGCCATTCTTGAGTCCGGGCGCACCGTCGTGCGGGCATTCTTCGAAGCCGGCTTCTGGGCGCTTGGCTCGATCGTCATTCTGCTCTGGATCGTGTTGCGGCGCTTCGGTGACGTGCTCCTCACCATCATTCCACTGCTGATGGCGGGCGTCGTGACCATGGAGCTGATGGTCCTCCTCGGCATGAAGCTCAATTTCGCCAACATCATCGCGCTCCCGTTGCTGCTCGGTGTCGGCGTGGCCTTCAAGATCTATTACATCATGGCGTGGCGGGCCGGCCAAACCGGGCTTCTGCAGTCGAGTCTGACGCGCGCCGTGATGTTCAGCGCGCTCACCACCGCGACTGCATTCGGCAGCTTATGGCTGTCGAGCCATCCGGGCACCTCGAGCATGGGCAAGTTGATGGCGCTGGCGCTCGTCACCACCATGGCGGCGGCGGTGCTTTTCCAGCCGGTGCTGATGGGCCCGCCGCGCGACCCGAAGCCAAAGAGGTTCATGCGTCGCATCGGCGCGGGCGCCGCTGCGGCACGATCTCAGGAAGCGGTCGCTGCCGGCGCCGACAAGTCCACATAGACCTGCCCGTCTTTCACCTCGGTGCGGAAGGTCTTGAGATCGATGCAGCAGGGCGGTTGTACGACCTTGCCGCTCGGCACGTGAAACGCGCCGAAATGCAGGCTGCATTCGATGACGTCGCCTTCGAGAATGCCGTCGCCGAGATCGGCCGCGGCGTGGGTGCATTGCGCCTCGGTGGCGTAGAAGGTGCCGTCGATATTGTAGACGGCCACGCGTTCGTCCCCCACCTCGAAGCTCTTGACGTTGCCGGGCGGGAGGTCGGCGGCGGTACAGACGCGAACGAGATTTTCTGCCATGGCTTGACTGCGTGCAAAGGAGACAATGTGCTTTAGCGGGCTTGATGAAAAGTTCAATAGGGAAGGCCGGTGGCTTGCCTCCAGGCGCGATGCGGCCGAATTGCCCCTGTTTTGGACGGACATGTAGGATTGAGACCAGTATGTGAGGAGACCGATGGCCAAGCTCGACGACCTGATGGAAGAGCTCGTCACCGCTAACCGCATTCTCGCCCGCGAAGGCGTGGTGGATTCGTTCGGCCACATCAGCGTGCGCCATCCGGACAATCCGCAGCGCTATTTGCTGTCGCGTTCACGCGCGCCCGACTGCATCGAGCGGGACGACATCATGGAGTTCACGCTCGACGGCACGCCGGTCGATCCCCGTGGTCGCGCGCCCTATCTCGAGCGATTCATCCACGGCGCGCTCTACGAAGCGCGGCCGAACGTCATGTCGGTCGTGCACAATCACAGCGAAAGCGTCATTCCATTCGGAGTGACAGGCAAAAAGATCAAGCCCATCTTCCATATGGGTGCGTCGATCGGCCACGACGTGCCGGTGTGGGATTCTCATGACCGTTTCGGCGACACCGCCTTGCTGGTCGAGAACATGGACATGGGTCGCGACCTCGCAAAACGCATTGGCGCCGGCGGCACTGCGCTGATGCGCGGCCATGGTGCAACCGTGGCGGGCAAGAATATCCGCCACGCGGTCTATATCTCGGTCTATCTGGAGGTCAACGCGCGGCTGCAAAAGCAGGCCATGGACATGGGCGAGGTCAAGTTCCTGACGGCGGGCGAAGTGGACAAGGTTTCCGCGCGCACCGGCTCTTACGGCATCAACCGCGCCTGGGAAAACTGGTGCCGGCGCGCCGGCCGCCCATTCCGGGCGGAGCAGGGCTGATGCGGATCAGTCTCCGCAGTCCCTCGTCGGTGAGTGTCTTCGCCATCGAGCTGTGATCACTGATTGCTCAAACGGCGCGTCGCATCCGAGGCATAGCCAGCGACATTGTTGCACCGGGAGCTCCGTGCCTGCGGCGCGCGGGATGTGCTATAGGCGAGGCATGGACCACACAAACGGGTGAACCGTGGCGCGTAAGATGGAGGGCCGGAGGGCGAACTATGGCTGCCGTGCCCTTTGAACGGATCGACACGGATGCGGCGAAACTCGCGCCCGCGAATGCCATTCTGACAGTCGACGATATCGTCAAGCGCTTCGAGACGCCGGACGGCGTTCTCACTGCGGTCGATCACGTTTCACTCAGCGTCGCGCCGGGCGAATTCGTGGGCGTGATCGGTCCCTCCGGCTGCGGCAAGTCGACCTTGTTCAACATCATCGGGGGATTGCTCGACGGCTACGATGGCACGGTCAAGGTCGCCGGCGAGCGGGTGCGAGGGCCGCATCCGGCGATCGGCATGATTTTCCAGGAGGAGTCGACCTTTCCCTGGCGCAACGTGCTCGACAATGTGGCGTTTCCGCTGGAGATCGCGGGCTTGCCACGGGCCGAGCGCTACGACAGGGCCCGCCATTTCGTGAAGCTGGTTGGCCTCGATGGCTTCGAGCGGCGCTATCCGGCGGAGCTGTCGGGTGGCATGCGCCAGCGCGTGTCGATGGCGCGCACGCTGGCCGCGCAGCCCAAAATCCTCCTGATGGACGAGCCATTCGCCTCGCTCGACGAGCAGACCCGGCTCCTCCTCGGCGACAAGGTCTTGCACATTCAGCAGCAGCTCAAGCAAACGACGCTTCTCATCACCCACAACATCACCGAGGCGGTGCAACTCTCCGACCGCATCGTGGTAATGACGTATCGCCCCGGCAAGGTGAAACGGATGGTGGAGATCAAGCTGCCGCGCCCGCGCAGCTCGGAAATCGTGTCGAGCGAGGCGTTCGGACGCTACGTGGCGCAGATCTGGAGCGATCTGCGCGAGGAGGCAAGCCGCGGGTTGGATGACGAGGAGAGCAGGAAGTTGCACGAAGGCGAGAAGCGATGACCGCCACCGCGGCGCTTGCCAAGAACAGATACGTTCCGGCCGCGCTCGGCCTCGGTTCGTTCGTCGCGTTCATCGCGCTCGTCGAACTGCTCATTCGGGTCGGCGTCATCAACCGCTTCATCGTGCCGATGCCCTCCGACATCATCGCCGCCTTCCCGCGCGTGATCGTCGAGGAGCACGTGGTTCAGCGCTTCCTGCTCACCGCCGGCGAGGCGCTTTCCGCCAGCATCCTGGTGACCATTTTCGGCGTCGGGGGCGGGGTGCTGCTCTACCGCTACCATTTGCTGCGGCTTGCGACCGAGACCTGGGTCGCGGCGGTCGCGGCGGCCCCCTTGGTGCTGATGTATCCGCTCTATCTCGTGATCTTCGGAAGGAGTGCCCTCACCATCGTGATGATGGGCTTCACGGCGGGGCTTGCCCCGATCATGCTCAAGACGCTCGAAGGCCTCCTCGCCACCCGACGCGTGCTGATCAACGTGGGCAGGAGCTTCAATCTCACGCCGTCGCAGCAATTCTGGAAGATTCTTTTCCCCGCCGCACTGCCGACCATATTCGTGGGACTGCGGCTTGGGTTGATCTTCGCCCTCATCAATATCGTCGGGGTCGAATTCCTGATCAATTTCGGCGGCCTCGGGCAGCTTATCAACGAGCTTGCCGAGCGCTACGATCTTGCGGGAACCTATGCCGCGATCTGCTTTGTGATCCTGGTCAGCATCTGCGTGTTCATCCTCATGGAAAGGCTCGAGCGATGGCTGAGACCGGTCGATTGAGGCTGTCGGCCACAGCACCGTTGGGGCTGCCGCTGCGCCCCGTGACCGCGCTGCGCATCGCGATCATCGTCGCCGTTGTGGTGATCTGGGAAGCGGTCTCCGCGTCGGGATGGCTCTATCGCGACGTCGTGCCCTCGCTCGCCGCGATCGGCAAAGCACTCTATGCGACGCTCAGCGATCCGACTTTTTATTTTCACCTCGGCACGACCGCCTACGAGATCGGCATTGCGCTGGTGATCGGCGGCTTGAGCGGGCTCGCCGTCGGCATTCTCCTCGGCGGCAGCAAATTCATGTCGCGCGCCTACGAGGCCTATCTGTATTACCTCGGCCCTTGCCCCAAGATCATCTTCTTCCCCATCATGATCATGTGGTTCGGCGTCGGGCCCGGATCGAAGGTGGCAATGGGGGCGATCTCCTGCTTCTTTCCGGTCGCGCTCAACGTCGCCGGCGGCATGCGCGAGATCGACAAGGTCCTCATCCGCGTCGGCAAGAGTTTCCGCGCCAACACCTGGCAGATGGTGACCAAGATCTACCTTCCGGCCATGCGCCACCCGGTGATCAACGGCGTGCGCCTGGGCCTCGGCGTGGCGCTGATCGGCACGCTGCTCGCGGAGACGAAGCTATCCAACCGCGGCATCGGCTTCTTGGTGATCCAGGCTTACAGCATCTTCAACATGCCGGAGATGTATGCGCTGCTGATCATCCTGTTCGTGATCGCAATCGGCGCCAACACGGTGATTGGCCGCCTCGGCGGCCTCGACGACATCAAACGCTCCTGAACGCTCCACTCATTCGGTTAGAGGTGTCCAATGGTTGCAGTTGCCTCCGCGGCGAAAGCTCGGCCGCTCGCCCCCAATCTGCCGTCGCATCGCGATCCCTATTATGCCGGCAAGTGGCAGAAGCCGAAGGCGGATCGTTACGTCGATGCCGTCAGTCCGGGAACGGGCGAGTCGCTGGGCAAGGTGGTCGACGGCTCGGCGGCCGACGCGGAAGCGGCCATCGCCGCGGCCAAGGCCGCATTCCGCGAGTGGCGGCGCGTGTTGCCGCTCGAGCGGGCGAAGATGCTGCGCGCCATCGCCGACGTGCTGCGCAAGAACGGCGATGAGCTCGCCATGATCGACGCCGCTGATTGCGGCAACCCTTACGCCGAGATGGTGCGCGACGCGCAGATGGGGGCGGCACAGCTCGACTTCTATGCCGGCCTCGTCACCGAGATGAAGGGCGCCTCGATCCCGATGGGACCGGACGCGGTGAATTTCTCGGTGCGCGAGCCCTTTGGCGTGGTCGGGCGCATCATTCCGTTCAATCATCCTTTCATGTTCGTGGCGGGAAAATCGGCAGCGCCGCTCGCCGCCGGCAACACCATCGTGGTCAAGCCGCCCGAGCAGGCGCCGCTATCCTCGCTGCGGCTCGCCGAGTTGATCGACGGCATCCTGCCGCCGGGGGTGTGGAATCTGGTGCCGGGCGGCAAGGAGGTCGGTCAGGTGCTGGCGAGCCATCCCGACGTCGCCAAAGTCGCGCTCATCGGCAGCGTGCCGACCGGCCGTGCGGTAATGAAGGCTGCCTCGGACACGCTCAAGCCGGTCACGCTCGAGCTCGGCGGCAAGAATGCGCTGATCGCTTTCCCGGACGCCGATCTCGACGCGGTCTCGGCCGCCGTCGTAGACGGCATGAATTTCACCTGGTGCGGGCAATCCTGCGGCTCGACCAGCCGCGCCTTCGTGCACGAGAAGATCTACGACGCCGTGCTCGAACGCGTGAAGAACTCCATCAAGCGCTACAAGCCCGGCATTCCGACCGATCCCGCGACCACCATGGGTTCGATCGTGAGCAAGGTGCAATACGATCGCGTCCTCGGCTATATCGAGGCCGGCAAGCAAGACGGCGCGCGGCTGTTGAGCGGCGGCAAGCGGCCGAGCGACCCGCTGCTCGCCAAGGGTTTCTACATCGAGCCTACCATATTCGCCGACGTGACCATGGATATGCGCATCGGCAAGGAAGAGATCTTCGGCCCGGTTCTCTCCATTCTCAAATGGAGCGATGAGGAGAAGATGCTGGCGCAGGTGAACCAGGTCGAATACGGGCTGACCTGCTCGATCTGGACCAACGATCTCGTCACCGCGCATCGCGCGGCAGGAGCGGTCGAGGCGGGCTTCGTGTGGATCAACGAGGTGTCGAAGCATTTCCTCGGTGCGCCCTTCGGCGGCTACAAGCAATCGGGCGTCGGACGCGAGGAAGGCATCGAGGAGTTGTTGAGCTTCACGCGCGAGAAGAACATCCACGTCAACCTCAAGCGACGCGGCGGCGCGCATTGAGGTGGACTTGGAAATTCATACCCTCGCCAGCGCGCCCACCTCGCGCGGAAAGAGATCGTCGACGGTCATCCGCCGGTGGGTGACGCCTTGATCGTGGGCGTAGCGGCAGAACGCCTCGATAGTCGGCCGGCTTTCCTCGATGCCATAGGGGTAGGGATCGGGCCCGTAACCGGCGGCGATCTCGTCGGCGATCGCAGCCGCCCAGGGCAGCGGGATGCGCGCGCAGGTGAAGTCGCGCATGCGGTTGAAGCAGCGGCGCTTGGCCTCGTCGAACATCTTGAAGAGATTCATCGCGATCCACGGATGTTGCTCGAACACCGTGCGCCGGATCGTCATCAGATGCATGATCGGGAAAATACCGGTCTTCCTGAAGAAGCGTTCCTCTGCGGCGCGATAATTCGGATAAAGGCGCACCACCTCGCCGCCGCCTGCAAACCCTGCCGGCGCGCGGGCGGAAATCACCGCATCCACCTCGCCGCTCGCGAGCATCGCCGAGAGGCTGGTGTCGGGCCGCGGCTGATAGCGGATCCCGGCCGGCAGCTTCAGTTCCACCTTCTCCGCGCGGCCGGGCTCGTTGACGCCGGCCTGCAACCAGCGGATTTTTGCGAGATCGACGCCCTCCTCCTCGGCGAGAAAGCCGCGCACATAGATGCCGGCGGTCTGCGCCCATTCCGGGATGCCGACGGCGCGGCCCTCGAGGTCCTTCGCGGTCCTGATGCCGGCCTCGCCGCGCACATAGATCGCCGAGTGGCGATGCACCCGCGACGGAAAGACCGGGATCGCGACCATGGGCGCGATCCCCTGCGAGGTCAGCGAAATATATTTGCCGAACGACAGCTCGGAAACGTCCCATTCCAACGACTTGGTAAAGCGAAAAGTAATCTCTTCGATCGACGGAAAGATGAGGGGCGTGAGCGTGATACCGTCCGCGCGCACCAAGCCTTGCGCGATCTCGCGCACGTGCTCGTAGTCGCAGACTGCAAGGGTGAGATGCACCGATGCGACCCCGCCGGTATCGACGATCGTCGGGCTGCGCAACTCCGGTGCCAGCCCGTGCGTTGGTTTTTGGACGTGTCCAGCCCGAGCTGTCATGGTGGCTCCATCTTGGTTCGTAGTGCTAGCGGAGGAGCGGATTGTTCGCAATGAGGGGCCGCCGTCGCAAGGGCATGAGCTTTGACAGGAATTTTGATAAATGGTCTTTGGCGGGCCGACAACGAGAGCGACGAGGCCAGGAGATGAAAATGCCCATTTTGGCGCGACTGGTGGCGGCGGGCGCGATGCTTGCCGCTTGCGCCAGCACCGCGCCGGCGCAAGCGCCGAAACCATGGAAACACGGGATCATCGCGCCCAAGGCCGATGCCGGCTTCCTGCTGATGGCGGCCAAGCGCGGCTTTGCGGAACGCGAGGGCCTCAGGCTCGAACTGCTCGAAGTGAAAGACGACCAGATCGGGCTCAAAGCGCTGCTCGCCGGCGAGCTCGACAGCTACGAAGGCGGCGCCCAGGGCGCCATCGCGGCGGGCGTGCGCGGCGGCGACGTGAAGATCATGGGTTGCCACTGGGTCGTCGTCCCGCACGGCATCATGGTCAAGGCCGGCATTGAAAAGATGGAAGATCTCAAGGGCAAGGCCATCGCGGTGTCCGCGCCCGGCTCGTTCCCAGACATGTTGGCGCGCCTCGCCCTGGCGAAATTCAACGTCGCTCCCTCCGACGTCAGACTCGCAGCGGTTGGCGGCGATCGCGATCGCTACACCGCGCTCGTCGGCGGTGTGGTCGATGCAGCGGTCGTCTCGAACGAGTATTTGCCGCTCCCTTCCTCGAAAAACCTGAAAATGCTGCTCGAGGGCAAGGATGCGCTGCCGAATTTCCTGCGCATCTGCATGTTTTCGAGCGGCAAGGTGCTCGCGCAGCGGCGCGAGGATGCGATCCGCTATCTGAGCGCGCAGTCGAAGGCGCTGCGCTATGCGCTCTCGCACCGCGACGAGACCATCGCGCTCACGGCCGAGGCGACCGATGCCAAGCCCGAGGATCCCCGCCCCGCCTTCGTCTTCGATGACGCCGTGAAGGTTGGCGCAATCGCGCCGGAGCTGCCGCTGCCGATGGACAAGCTCGCGTGGATGCAGGGGCAGATGATCGAACTCGGCCAGATCCCCAAGGCCGGCGATCTCGCCAAGATGGTCAACACCGATATCCGGGCGCAGGCGGTAGAGCGGGTCGGCAAGTAAGCCTGTGAAGAGACGTGGTCACTCGCTCCCCCGGCGCCACATCGAGAGGTGATCTGCGGCATGGGTGAGGTAGCCCTCTACGATATATCGAAGCGGTTCACGCTGCGCATCGACGGGGCGGTGCATACCGTGCAGGCGCTCAGCCGCGTGAGCTTCAAGGTGCACGACGGTGAGATCGTCGCGCTCATCGGTCCCTCGGGTTGCGGCAAGACGACGGTGCTGCGCATTGCCATGGGGCTCGAAACTGCGTCCGGCGGCAAGGTCGCCGTGGATGGGCGCGAGGTGAGGGGCTGCGGCCACGACCGCGGCATGGTGTTCCAGTTCGCCGAGCTCTTGCCCTGGCTCACCGCTCTGCAAAACGTGATGTTCGGGCTCGAAATGAAGGGCATGCGCGGGGTGGAGCTGCGCGCCACCGCGACGCGCTATCTCGAGCTCGTCGGGCTCTCCGACTCGCTCAACCGCCGCCCCCACCAGCTCTCCGGCGGGATGAAGCAGCGCGTCGGCATCGCCCGCGCGCTCGCCATCGATCCCAAGGTGCTGCTCATGGACGAGCCGTTCGGCGCGCTCGACGCGCAGACGCGCGAAACCATGCAGGCTGAATTACTCGAGCTGCATGCGCGCACGCGCAAGACCATTCTGTTCGTCACTCACGACCTCGATGAGGCGGTGCTGATCGCCGACCGGATCGTGGTGATGAAGCACGGCATGGTGCAGGAGATCATGACCGTGCCGCTCAGTCGCCCTCGACCCGATCTCGGCATCGTGCGGGGCACTCCCGACTTCGCGGAAACCCGCTATCGCGTGTGGAAAGCGCTGCATGAACCGGCCGCGACGCTGCACTAGAACGATTACGTGCCGAGGGGGCTGGAAACCGCTCGAATGGTATGGCGTTGACATGAATGCTGGCGAAGGCTCAGTTCGCCCAAGAACTGAAACTGCGAGGCGCGAGCGATCAGATGGTTGATGTCGTCGAAGGTGCGCGGGCGCAGGCGCCGGCCGAAGCGAAGTCCCGGCGCCCGCTTCCGAGTTGGGTCATCACCATCGGCTCGCTCGTCGTGCTGCTGGGGGCGTGGGAAATACTCGGCCGCGACATCAATCCGGTCTTCGGCTCCTATCCGAGCGCGATCGCGGAGGCATTTTGGCAACTCGCGCGCACGGGAAAGCTTTGGACGGCGTTGCTCGACAGCCTGCGGCCTTTCTTGTTGGGTTATGGGCTTGCCATTGTCGTCGGCATCCCGATCGGCCTCGTCATCGGTCGCTTTCGCACCGTCGAGGCGGCGATCGGAATCTATATCACCGCCGGTTACGCCATGCCGTTGGTGGCGCTGGTGCCGCTGCTCGTGCTGTGGCTGGGCTTGGGTTTTGCGGTCAAGGTCGCGATCGTGTTCCTGATGTCGGTATTTCCGATCTGCATCAACACGTGGCTCGGCGTGACGGCGGTGCCGAAGACGCTGATCGAGGTCGGCAAGTCCTTCGTTGCGCCCGATGCCGTCATTTTGCGACGGATCATCCTGCCGGCGACGCTGCCCTACATCATGGCCGGGATCAGACTCGCCGTGGGGCGCGCCGTGGTTGCGATGGTCATCGCCGAGTTCTTCACTTCGATCTCCGGGCTGGGCGCGATCATCATCACGTCCGCTAACAATTTCGACACCGCAACCATGTTCGTGCCGATCGTCATCCTGATGGTCATGGCGATCGGGCTCAACTATCTGATCGGCGCGGTCGAGCGCTGGGTCGCGCCCTGGCAGGCGGAGATTGCGGGACGTGAGGAGTGACCGGACCGCCTTGGCGCACGCCGCCCGCGTCACTTCAGCCGCGCGAGGAAGTAGGCGAGATCCACGAAATCCTCGTCCTTCATGGGATAGACGACCTCGGACATCTGGGCGTCGTAGCCGCGTCGCGAATTGTCCTTGTAGCCGCGCAGCGCCTTGAGCAGGTAGTCCTCGCGCTGGCCGGCAAGCCGGGGAACGTTCTCTTGCCCGGCATAATTGGACTGGTGACAGAAATTGCAGTGGTTTTGTTGGCTCAGCGCGCGCGCTCTTTCCACGCGGGCGGCATCGGGCGTATCGGACACCGGCTGCGGCGGCGGCAATTTCGAAATGATCTCAGCGCCCCTTTGCAAGTCGGCGTCGGTGAGCCCCTTGGCCATCTCGTTCATCGGTTCGGTGATGCGCAGCCTGTCGCGGAACATGAGGAGCTGCACCGTCGCGTAGAAGGCCGGCTGCGCGCCGAGCGAGGGCGTTTCGGGAATCTGCGAGGTCCCGGTTTCGCCGTGGCAGGCGAAGCAGGTCGGCAGACGCGCGTCGAGGGACTGTGCGCAGAGCGAGGATGCAGCCAAACCGGCGAGAATGGCGCCGATCGCGAGGCTGCGCATGTCGCTCTCCAGAAACGTGGGGGAATGCGGGGAGGGAGCAAGCGTCGAGGGCGGCGGGCCGCCCTCGACGTCAAGAAGGAGTCAGCGACCGGCGGCCGTCCGCTGGGCGCCGTAGCTCACCCGGTAGACGGCGCCGTTGTAGTCGTCGGAGACGAGCAACGACCCGTCTTTCATGACCAGCACGTCGACCGGCCGCCCGACGTAGTTGTTGTTCTGGAGGAAGCCAGTCACGAACGGCTCCATCGACCTGAAGGTGCCATCCGGTTTGAGCTTCACCACCACAAGGTCACCTCCGATCTTGCTGGTGCGGTTCCAAGATCCATGGCGCGCGATGATGATCTGGTTGCGGTAGGCCGCCGGGAACATGGTGCCGGTGTAGAAGCGCATCCCCAACGGCGCCCCATGTGGGCCCAGCAAAGTGATCGGCTTGGTGAACTCATCGCATGAGCGACCCCATCCGAATTCCTGGTCCGGGATGTTGCCTTGGTGGCAATAGGGGAAGCCGAAATTGTCCTTGCCCGGCTGGGTCACTCTGTTGAGTTTGTCTTGCGGAATGTCTTCCGACAGCCAGTCGCGCTGGTGTTCAGTAAAGTAGAGCTGCTTTGAGACCGGATGCCAGTCCATCCCCACGATCTGGCGGATGCCGGAGGCAACGACTTCCAGCCCGCTGCCGTCCAAGTTGAGACGATAGATCTTGGCATGCCGCTCGGACGGCATGCAGATGTTGCACGGCGCGCCAACCTGGAAATAGAGCTTCTCGTCGGGCCCGATGGTGAGATATTTCCAACCGTGCGCCTCGTCCTTCGGCAGGTCGCTGAAGATGACGGTCGGCTTCGGCGGGTTGTCGAGCTTGTCTTCGACGTTCTCGATTTTCGAGATCTGGGAGAGCTCCGCGATGTAGAGCGTGCCCTTGTGCAGGACGATGCCGTTCGGGCGGTGGAGCCCCGACGCGATGACCTTGACTTCACGCTTTCCGTCCTTGTCGATGATGGCGTGGATCTTGTCCTTGATGCGGCTCGAAACGAACACCGTACCCTTGTCACCGAGCCGAAGCGTGCGCGCGTTGTCGACACCGCTCGCATAGACGTCGATCGTGAACCCCTTCGGCGCCTTGAGCTTGTCAAGCGGGAGCTTGTCGGCCGCAGCCGGAAGCGGCGGCGGCGCGACCGGCGCAAGCCTCTTGGCGGCTTCGGTGTCAGGTTGACCGATCAATGGGGAACCGGGCGGCAACGGAGCTTGCTGCTGGGCGGCCGCCGGGCCCGCAGCAACGAGCAGGCTGGCGAGCGTTCCGGCGAGCACGACGCCGCGCCGGCGGGACAAGTAGGCCATGATGATCCTCCCTATGCGGACAACTGATCTTTCGCTGGGCCTTCTTCCATCGAGGGCCGTGGGCGGAACAAGTTTGCTCCGGGCTGCAGTGTCAACCATTTCCCCCACGCCGCGCAATCGAGATTCGGTGTCGACGCGCGCGGCCGCAAGGCGCGCAAAATGCGTTCAGCGTTCGGCAACCCGGCGGCCGTCGTAGCTGATGCGGTAGATCGCGCCGGCGTAATCGTCCGACACCAGCAGCGAGCCGTCCTTGAGCACCTCCACGTCCACCGGGCGGCCGATATAGTTGTTGTCTTGCAGGAAGCCGGTCATGAACGGCTCCCAGGATTTCACGCTGCCATCGGGGTTGAGCTTCACGACGATGACGTCGCCGCCGAGCTTGGTGGTCTTGTTCCAAGAGCCGTGGCGCGCGATGAAGATCGCGTTGCGGTAGGCGGCCGGAAACATCTTGCCGGTGTAAAAGCGCATGCCGAGCGCGGCGGTATGCGGGCCGAGCAGCGCAACGGGCGCCTCGTAGTCGCTGCAGCCGCGTCCCCAGCCAAACTGGTCGTCGGGCACATTGCCCTGGTGGCAATAGGGATAGCCGAAATGCTGCCCGGCCTTGGTGACGCGATTGAGCTCGTCGTTGGGCAAATCCTCCGATAACCAGTCGCGGCCGTTATCGGTGAAATAGAGCTCTTTCGTCACCGGGTGAAAATCAAACCCGACCGAGTTGCGGACTCCGCGCACGTAGGTTTCCGATCCGCTGCCGTCGAGATTCATGCGCGTGATCTGAGCGTTGGTCTCGGGCGGAAGGCAGATGTTACAGGGCGCCCCGACGTTGATGTAGAGCTTATTGTCTGGCCCTACTGCGATGAATTTCCAACCGTGCGACTGGTGGTTGGGGAACTGATCGTAGATGACGACGGGCTTCGGCGGATTGTCGAGATTGTCCTCGATCTTTTCGAGCTTCGAAACTTTGGTGCCTTCGGCGATGTAGAGCGTGCCGTCGTGGAAGGCGAGGCCGTTCGGCCGGTCCAAGCCCGAGGCGATGACTTTGAGTTCGCGCTTTCCATCCTTCTCGACCACGGCATAGACCTTGTCGAGGATGCGATTGCTGACGAAGACCGTGCCCTTGTCGCCGAGGCGCAGCGAGCGCGCATTGGGCACGCCGCTCATGAACACTTCGATCTTGAATCCCTTCGGCAGCTTGAGCTGCGGGACCGGCAATTTGTCCGCGGCCATCGGGAAGGGCGGAGGGTTGATGCCGCGCAGCTTGGTGGCCGCGTCCGAGGTCGGCTGGTTGGGGGTGGGCGGCGGGGGCGTGGGCGTGGGCGTCGACTGCTGGGCGGCGGCCGGGCAAGCTGCGAGCGCGGCCGCGAGCGTCGCCGCAAGCAAGAGCGCCCGCTGCGGCGAGAAGCGGATGGGCATGCGATCCTCCCTGATCGTGCATTTGCTTGGCCGCAGTGTCCGACAGGTCGCACCCAAGCGCAATCGGAATTAGAGAGCGGGAGTCGACGCCTGACGAGCGGCGCGCATGCGGCGGTAGACGTAGGGAGCATCGCTGCGTCGCGCCGCGAGTTCTGCGACGCGGGCATGGGCGGGAGCAAGATGGCACACCGGATCGGTTGCGGCGGCGTCGCCGGTGAGCGCGAAGGCTTGGCAGCGGCAGCCGCCGAAATCGAGCTCCCGCCGCGGGCAGCTCGCGCACGGCTCCTTCATCCACGCGCTGCCGCGGAAGGCATTGAAGGCCGGCGAGTTCGCCCAGATATCGGCGAGTGCATGCTCGCGCACGTTCCAGAATTCAAGGCCGGGAATGGACTCGGCCGCGTGGCAAGGCAGCACCTTGCCTGCCGGCGTCACGTTGAGCGAGCGCCGGCCCCAGCCGCCGACGCAAGGCTTGGGGTAGCGGGCATAGTAGTCCGGCACCACCGCGTCGATGACGATGCGGCCGTGGTGGCGCGCGCGCAATTCCTCCACCGCCGCCGCGGCACGCTCGACCTGCTCGCGGCTCGGCATCAGTGCGGCGCGGTTCTCGATCGCCCAGCCGTAGTATTGCACGTGCGCGATCTCGACCCGACCCGCGCCGAGCGCGAGCGCGAGATCGACCATCTCGCCGATCCTGTCGATGTTGGCGCGGTGCATCACCGCGTTCACGGTGAGCGGCAGCTTGTGCCGAACGACTTCGGCCGCGAGTGCGCGCTTCCTGGCAAACGCCCCGTCGTACCCGGCGATGCGGTCGGCGGACGCAGCGTCGCTGTCCTGGATGGAGATCTGCACATGGTCGAGCCCGGCCTCGGCGAGCGCGCCGAGGGTCTTGTCCGTGATGCCGACCGCGGAGGTGATGAGATTGGTGTAGAGACCGGCGGCATGGGCGCCGGCGGTGATATCGACGAGGTCGCGGCGCGCGCCGGGCTCGCCGCCCGACAAATGCACCTGCAGGACACCAAGCCCCGCGGCCTCGCCGAAGACGCGCACCCAGGTCGCGGTGTCGAGCTCATCCTCTCTCGCATCGAGCGCGAGCGGGTTGGAGCAATAGGGGCAGCCGAGCGGACAGCGGTGGGTCAGCTCGGCGAGCAGGCCGAGCGGCTTGTGCACCATTGCTGAACTCGACAACGCCACGTGGCGGTTGATCCAATGCTCTGGCCAGGCATGCTGTTGCGCGTCGGTTCTTGCGACCCGCGGCATTTCATCGCGCGGAACCCGGACCAGGCCGAGTTCCATTTGCCGCCCACGCCTGTGCGACCTGCCAAGGACGTGGAACTAGCCTGCACCAGCGCGGTTATGACGATCCTTTATCACAATTCCAAGAGTTTTTTGTCCGCCAAACCGCGCAACAACGTGCCGACGTCCGCGAGGATTTTCTCGCGCGGCGCCGTATAGGCTTTGGCGAGGTCATCGATGAGTTCGCTGAAAGTGACCTCGCCGGTGCAGCGCTTGATGATCTCGGCGGCAATCGCGTCAGCCTTGAAGACCCGCTCGGGCGCGAGCAGCACCCAGCCGCCCTGCGCCTCGTTGTGGACGAGCCGAACGCCGCGCGGCAGCCGTGGGCGCGCGTCGGAGGGAATGACGCTGTTCGGATCGCTCAGCCGCTCCTCCTCCCGTCCTCCGGAACGAAGGCGCCGGGCGGAATATGCTTCGGCGCCACGTAGGCATGATAGAGCGCATCGAGCATGGCCCATAGCACGTCGCATTTGAATTCAAGCGCTTTGAGCACGGCCTGCTGGGCGTCCGGCGTCTTGGCGTGGCGCTTGACGTAATCGAGCGCGAAATCGGAATCCCGCTGGGCGAGCGGCGGACGCTTGGCGAAATAAGCGAGCGTGTCGGCGCTGACGAAGTCGTAGCCCTTGAGCATGCCCTCGAGCCGCTCGCTGATGATTTGCGGCGAGAACAATTCGGTGAGCGAGGATGCGACCGCCTCGAGCAGGGTCTTGTCGCGCACGAAGTGCACATAGGCCTCGACCGCAAAGCGCGTCGCCGGCAGCAAGCCCGCGAGCGAGACGACGTAGTCGCGGTCGAGCCCGACCCCGTCGGTCAGCTTGAGCCAGCGCGCGATGCCGCCGTCGCCTTCGCTCTCGCCGTCGTGGTCGACGAGGCGGCGGCGCCATTCCCGGCGCAGCGCGGAGTCCTCGCAGCGCGCGATCAGGCTCGCGTCCTTCACCGGGATCATCGCCTGGTAGTAGTAGCGGTTGAGCGCCCAGGCTTGAACTTGGCCCCTGGTGCACTTGCCGCCGTGCAACAGCGCGTGGAACGGGTGCAGGCGATGATAGCGCTGCGCGCCGATGGCGCGCAGTTTCGCCTCGAGTTCCTGCGGCGTCAGCGGCTTCACAGCACGATCTCCATTCCGTCCTCGGCGACCTCCCAGCCCCTGCGCTCGACCTCAACGCGCTCCGGCGAACCTTCGATCAGGATCGGATTCGTATTGTTGACGTGCACGTAGACGCGTCGCCCGGCAACGCCCTCGAGTACGGCAAGGGAACCATCCTGCCCGTCAATGGGCATATGCCCCATGCGGCGGCCAGTCTTGGCACCGGTTCCGCTCGCGATCATCTCGTCGTCGCGAAAGAGTGTGCCGTCGAAAAACACGAGGTCGGCGCGCTTGATCCGCTCCATCATCGCGGCGGTCACTGCGGCGGCGCCCGGAATATAGACCAGGCGCGCGTTCCGGGCCGAAATCTCGACGCCGACATTTGCCGCCGTCTCGCTCGCGGTCTCCGGATTCTCGCCTTCGAGATAGAGCGGCAGCTTGCCCGGCACCATGAACACGCGCGCCTCGACCCCGCCGGGAAGCATGAGCGGGACGCCGGGAATGGCTGCCGTGCGCCTGACCACGTCGGCTGCAAGCACTCCGAACATGGCGTTATCGGCGAGTGCGGCGAGGGTGGCCGGGGTGGCGCACACCATCAAAGGCTCGCGCTCCCGCAAGCTGAGCAAGCCCGCGACCTGATCGATCTCGGCGCCCGTGAGCACCACCGCTTTGATTGGGCTTCCGCGCGTTCCGCTGCGCGGATGCAGCACCTTCGATTGTCGAACCTGCTGCGGCAGATCTGGGGAGGCGTTGATCAGGAGCCAGTTCTCGCCGTCGGCGCTGACGGCAAGGCTTGCCTGGGTGCGCGGCCGCACGCGCGCGTCGCCCGCCCATGCCAAACGGCATGTCGCGCAGCGACAATTCCATTGAGGAAAGCCTCCTCCCGCCGCCGAGCCGAGCACGAGGACGGTGAGTCGCCCCATTCAGGACCGACGCAAACGCGCCGGGATCAGAATTCGGCCGGCAGGTACCCGTTGATCTCGAGGCCGATGCAGATCTCAACGAGGGTCGGGGTAGTCCACGCCATTGGTCGTCCCCTAGCGTTTCCAGATAGCACCAAGGTAGATCGGGACCGGCCGCCGCGCAAGCACCTCCGCACGCACGCAGGGAGCATAAACGCCTCCGAAGCGCACAGCAGAGAGAAAACCGGACCCTTGCGGGTCCGGTTTGCAGTTCGTCGGCGCGGGGGCCGACAATCACCTTCCAGAGGGGAACAGCTGACGGCGCTACGATTGCAATCTGGGAGGATGGGCAACCGTCTGCCGCCAGTCCTCACAGTATGCCGCTACGATTTTCTCACACAATGCAAAGGCTTGCATGCCAGCCATGCGGCTATCGTGAGGCGCGATGGCGGCGCTGCTCGTCGCTGCCCTGCGAGCAGCGGCTAGAAATGCCAGCGCTGCGCCTTCGCGACCAGAAAGTCGCGGAACACCTGCACGCGCGCGACCGTCTTGAGCTCTTCCGGATAGACGAAATAGGCATCGAGCGCGATCGTCGTGTCGGACTCGCCGAACAACTGCACCAGTCCGCCGTTCTCCTCGACCAGATAATCCGGCAGCAGGGCGACGCCGATCCCGCGCTGGCACGCGCGCAAAACCCCGAGCACATTGTTGATGGTGAGCGCCGGGGTGCGCGGGCCTTTGCCGTTGCGCGCGACCTCGATCAGCCAGCGCCGGTTCTCGAGATATTGCGGCACCGTGCTGCCCCCCAGCAGCAGGATGCGGTGGTTATCGAGGTCATCGAGCGCGCGCGGGGTGCCGAACCGCTTGATGTATTCCGGCGAAGCATAGGCGTGGAAGCGCACCGAGAACAGCTTGCGCTGGATCAGGTCGGGCTGCGTCGGCTGGCGTAGCCGGATCGCCACGTCCGCCTCGCGCATGGCGAGGTCGAGCTCCTCGTCGGTGGTGATCAGCGAGAGCTGGACGTCGGGATAAAGCTCGATGAACTCGCCCAGCCGCGGGGTCAGCCAATGCACGCCGATACCGGGCGTGGTCGTGACCCGCAGCTCTCCGTTCGGCCGCTCGCGGCTGTCGGTCAGCTTGGCGCGCGCCGCTTCGAGCTTCATGAACACGTCGTGCGCCGTGTGATGGAGGAGTTCACCCTGCTCGGTCAGAATGAGCCCGCGCGCATGGCGGTGGAACAGCGACACGCCGAGTTCCTGTTCGAGCGCCGACACTTGCCGCGACACCGCCGACTGTGACAGGCCGAGCTGCTCGCCGGCATGGGTGAAGCTGCCGGCCTCGGCGGCGGCGTGGAAAACCTTGAGCTTGTCCCAGTCCATTGACATTCGTGTACTCGGCAAGGGCTTCACTCCGCCGCGAGAGCCGGCTCCGCCTCGCCGTGCGCGGCAAGGAAGCGTTCGGCTTCGAGCGCTGCCATGCAGCCTTGGCCGGCGGCGGTCACCGCCTGGCGGTAGACGTCGTCGGTAACGTCGCCGGCGGCGAACACGCCGCGCACCGAGGTCGTGGTCGAGAACGGCGCGGTCTTGATGTAGCCCGAGGGCTTCATATCTAGCTGCCCTACGAACAGCTCGGATGCAGGGGTGTGGCCGATGGCGATGAATATGCCGTCCACCGTCCGCTCGGTGAGGGCGCCGGTGTTGACGTTGCGCAGGATGGCTCGCTTGACTTTGAGTGGGTTCTCCTCGCCCGCCACCTCTTCCAGCACCGTGTCCCAGATCACTGAAATCTTGGGATTCTTGAATAGTCGATCCTGCAGAATCTTCTCCGCGCGGAAACTGTCGCGGCGATGCACGACCGTCACGCTGGAAGCGAAATTGGTGAGGAATAGCGCCTCCTCGACCGCCGTATTGCCGCCGCCGATCACCAGCACGTCCTTGCCGCGATAGAAGAAGCCGTCGCAAGTGGCGCAGGCGGAAACGCCGTAGCCCTTGAATTTCTGCTCGGACGGCAGCTCCAGCCAACGCGCCTGGGCGCCGGTCGCGACGATGAGGCTGTCTGCGAGGTAATGGTCGCCGGACTCGCACTCGAGCCGGAACGGCCGCTGGGCAAGATCGACCTTGCTCACATGATCGCTGACGAGCTTGGTCCCGACGTGCTCGGCCTGCTTCTGCATCTGCTCCATCAGCCAGGGCCCCTGGATGACGTCTGCGAAGCCGGGGTAGTTCTCGACATCGGTCGTGATGGTGAGCTGGCCGCCGGGCTGGATGCCTTGGATCAGGATCGGCTCCAGCATGGCGCGGGCGGCATAGATCGCGGCCGTATAGCCCGCCGCCCCGGACCCGATGATGAGGAGCTTGGCGCGCTTGATCTTTCCCATCGAGAACAGACCCCTTCGGGCGCTTTGAGGCAGAGCGCCTGCAGCAAAGATGGAAGCCGGTGTTGCACCGCAATCAGGCTTGCGCCGCGGTGCACGCTCCAGTTCGCTAACGGTGCGTGCCTCGGGCGGCCCCCGCCGCCCCACCTTGGCCTCGGAACCCGATGCGTGCTCACGACCGGGTCAGAATGCGCATCGATGCTCTGCACAATTTATGGGTTCCGGGCAGCTATGCAAGATATGCAGACCAGAATGCCACAATGTTGTGAAGGGCACGGTGACGCGTTACCGCCTCGAGCAACAATGTTTCGCAGAGGCGGCCGGCATTGCTAACAATGCGTGAACAATCAGCGATTCCGGAGCCTTCAGTGGCCGCTCGTCTCGATGCCATCGACCGCCAGATTCTCAAGGAGCTGCAGGATGACGGCCGCATCACCAATGTCGAGCTCGCGCGCCGGGTCGGCATCTCGGCTCCGCCCTGCCTGCGCCGCGTGCGCGCGCTCGAACAGGCCGGCTACATCAAGGGCTATCGTGCGCTGCTCGACGAGAAGCTTCTCGGCTACGAGATGACCGTCTTCGCAATGGTGCATCTGCGCAGCCAGGCCGATGCCGATCTCAAAGCCTTCGAAGACTTCGTGCGTGCGCAGCCCCTCGTGCGCGAATGCTGGATGCTCTCGGGCGAGATCGACTTCATCCTCAAATGCGTGGCGCCCGATTTGAAGACCTTCCAGGCCTTCGTCGCCGAGCTCACTGCGGCGCCGCACGTGCGCAATGTCAAAACCTCGCTGACACTGCGCAATTCCAAGGATGCGGCGATGGTGCCGATGGACCGCAAGACCCGCCCATGAAGGTTGCGGGCGCGGCGTCCTGAAATAAAGCGCGCGGGCCGCGGTCGATGTTGCGAGTTCATTGCGCCGCATCGGCGCGCGCGGGGGCGAAGGCCGGCATCACCTCGCGTGAAAACAGCGCAAGCGAGCGCAACGATTCCGCGAGCGTCATGTCGCCGAAAGCCAGCCACGACACGAAGTAATTGCCGCCGGTTGCCTCGATCTCGGCGGCGACGAAATCGCGGACGGTTCGCGGCGATCCCGCGACGCCGTTGTCGATCGCCGTAAGCTCATCAAAGGTCGGCGGGTAAAGCGCCGCGATCCGCGGCTCGGCACCGTGGCGCGCGAACAGCCAGCGGAAGTTGTTGCGCCAGCGCGGATAGGCGCGCCGCGCGATCTTGCGCGCAGCCTCGTCGCTATCGGCCACCACCACGTGGCGCGCCACGCCCATGAAGGGCGTATGCGTCTTGCCGAGGCGCGTGCGCTCGGCGCGATAGCGGTCGATGATGCTGCGCACGGTCGGGCGCAGCGCGATGCTCACGACGTTCACATCGTTTGCCGCCGGCCAGTCCGCGTTTTCGGGGATCGTGATGCCGTACCATAACGGCGGATGCGGGCGCTGCAGCGGCCGCAGGATCATCGGCACGTTGTGAAATCGGTAATGCTTGCCCTCGAACGTCAATTCGTCGCAGGCAAGGCCTTTGAGGATGAGTTCGAAGGCCTCGTGATAGATTTCGCCGGTCTGCGCGAAATCGAGGCCGTAAGCGCGAGTCTCGAACGGCGACACGCCGCGTCCGATCCCGAGCTCGAGCCTCCCGCCGCTCATCTGATCGAGCATGCAGATTTCCTCGATCAGGCGCAGCGGATGATAGAACGGCAAGAGATAGACGAGGGGGCCGAAGCGCAGCGTCTTCGTGCGCTGCGTCACGGCCGCGAGAAACAGCCCGGGCGAGGGGGCGCAGCCGAGCGGCGTCGAGTGGTGCTCGGCGATGTGGTAGCCATAGATGCTGCTGCGGTCATAGGCTTCGATCAACTCGAGCCGCTCGGCGTAGAGCGTGCCAAGCGGCCCGCCCCCATCGTCCATGTGATCGAACACGCCGAATTTCATGCAGCATCCCGCCGGGTCGACCATGGCCCGCCACCCTCGACCGCCGCGCTCCGGCTCGAGTGGGACCGCGGTGCCGGGCTTTGAGCTGCGGTTAGCTTAGAGGCGTGGATGGCCGGGACAAGGCTCGCCCCGGTCGTTCGCTGCGGACGTCCGCGGCGTGCGCGGCCGGATCAGTTGCGACCGTTCAGCGCCATTCGACCTTTTTGATCTCGTAAGCCTTGGCTCCGCTCGGCGTCATCACCTCGACGCTCGTGCCCTTGCCCTTGCCGATGAGCGCGCGGGCGAGCGGCGACGTGATCGATATCTTGCCTTTCTTGGCGTCGGCCTCGGGCTCGCCGACGAGCTGCCACACCTGTTTCTTTTCGGTGTCCTCGTCGACCAGCGTCACGGTCGCCCCGAACGTGATGGTATCGCCCGAGAGCTTCGACACGTCGATCACCTCGGCGCGCGCGAGCTTGTCCTCGAGCTCGGCGATGCGGCCCTCGTTGTGCGATTGCGCCTCCTTGGCGGCATGGTATTCGGCGTTCTCCGACAGATCGCCATGGGTGCGCGCGTCGGTAATCTGCTGGATGATACGAGGCCGCTCGACCTGCTGGCGGTGCTTGAGCTCGTTCTCGAGCGTCGTATAGCCCGCTCCCGTCATCGGGATCTTGTCCATCGTTCCTTCGAACCTCCGACTTCAGCCAAGAGACAATAATTCCGATCGCGGGCCGAAGTTTCGTCCGGCCACGCGACCCTGAACCTTGTCCCAAACACGTACCGTCAGGCAGCCGGCCCCGGTTTCCCGGATGCGGCCTTGCCGCCGAAATAGCTCTGCAACGCGCGCACCTCGAAGTCGCCCCCGAGATAGGCTTTGATTCCCTGCGCTGCGGCGACGGCCCCAGAAAGAGTGGTGTAGTACGGGACTTTATGCAAGAGGGCTGCACGCCGCAGCGAGCGGCTGTCGGCCAGGGCGGTCGCCCCCTCGGTGGTGTTGAAAACGAGCTGAACCCCGCCATTTGCGATGGCATCGACGATATGGGGGCGGCCTTCCAGCACCTTGTTGATCCTGCTGGCCGGCAGACCTTGCTCGGCCAGGTAGCGCTGGGTCCCCGAGGTGGCGATGATCCGGAACCCCAGCGAGACCAGAAGGCGAACGGCATCGAGGACCCGCGGCTTGTCGGCGTCCCTGACTGAGACGAAGACGGTGCCGCTGCGCGGCAGCCGTGAGCCCCCGCCGATCTGGCTCTTGGCAAAGGCGATGGCGAAGTTGCGGTCGATCCCCATGACCTCGCCGGTGGATTTCATCTCCGGCCCGAGCACGGTGTCGACGCCGGGGAAGCGGGCGAAGGGAAAGACGGCCTCCTTGACGCCGATGTGGTCGAGCCGGGCCGCCTTGAGGTTGAAGCTCGCAAGGCTCTCGCCGGCCATGATCCGGGCGGCGATCTTGGCGACCGGCACGCCGATCACCTTGGCAACGAAAGGGACCGTGCGCGACGCCCGCGGATTGACCTCGAGCACGTAGATGTCGCCGTCCTTGATGGCGTACTGCACGTTCATCAGGCCGCCGACCTTTAGCGCCCGCGCGAGCGCGCGCGTCTGACGTTCGAGCTCGGCGATGGCGCTCTCCCCGAGCGAATGCGGCGGCAAGGCGCAGGCGCTGTCGCCCGAATGGATGCCGGCCTCCTCGATGTGCTCCATGATGCCGACGATGGTCGTGTCCTTGCCGTCGGCGAGGCAGTCGACATCCACCTCGATGGCGTCGGAGAGATAGCGATCGATCAGCAGCGGGCGCTTGTGCGAGACCACGAGCTCGGAGGGCCGGTCGAGATCGCCGGCAAGCCGCGCGATGTAACGATCGAGCTGGGCGGCATCGAGTACGATCTCCATGGCACGCCCGCCGAGCACGTAGGAGGGCCGGATCACGATCGGATAGCCCACCGCCTCGGCGATCGTGCGCGCCTCTTTCGGGCTCGTGGCGATGCCGCTGGTGGGCTGACGCAGCCCCAGCTTGTGCAGCAGCTTCTTGAACCGGTCGCGGTCCTCGGCGAGATCGATCATATCGGGAGAGGTTCCGAGAATCGGGACTTTCGCCTGTTCCAGCGCCTCCGCGAGCTTGAGCGGCGTCTGCCCGCCGAATTGTACGATGACCCCGCGCAGATGCCCGCGGGAGCGTTCGGTGTCGATGATTTCGAGCACGTCCTCGTCGGTGAGCGGCTCGAAATAGAGCCGGTCGGAGGTGTCGTAGTCGGTCGAGACCGTCTCCGGATTGCAATTGACCATGATCGTCTCGTAGCCCGCTTCCTTGAGGGCGAACGAGGCGTGGCAGCAGCAATAATCAAACTCGATCCCCTGGCCGATCCGGTTCGGCCCTCCGCCCAGGATCGCGACCTTGTTCTTGTCCGACGGCGCGGCCTCGCAGACCGGCGGGCCGCCAAACGGCGCCGCATAGGTCGAGTACATGTAGGCGGTGGGGGAGGCGAACTCCGCCGCGCAGCTATCGATGCGCTTGAACACCGGTCGCACACCAAGCGCACGGCGCCGTTGCGTGACGGTCGCAGCGGCAATCCCGGTCAGCTTGCCGAGCCGTGCATCGGAAAAGCCCATGGCCTTGAGACGGCGCAGCGCGCCAGCGGTCGCAGGCAAGCCCTTGGCGCGGATCTCCGCCTCGGTTTCGACCAGGCCGCGGATCTGGCCCAGGAACCACGGGTCGATCTTGCAGGAGCCGTGGATATCCTGGTCGGAAAAACCAAGCCGCATGGCCTGCGCCACTTTGAGCAAGCGCTCGGGTGTGGGCGTGCCGAGCGCGGCGCGCACCGCGTTCTTGTCGTCGCCCTGGCCGAGCCCCTCGAGCGCGAGCTCGTCGAGCCCGGTGAAGCCGTTTTCCAGCGAGCGCAGCGCCTTCTGCAGGCTCTCCTGAAACGTGGCACCGATCGCCATCGCCTCGCCCACCGATTTCATCGAGGTGGTCAGCGTCGGCTCGGCGCCGGGAAATTTCTCGAACGCGAAGCGCGGGATTTTCGTGACCACGTAGTCGATGGTCGGCTCGAACGAGGCGGGGGTCGCCCCGCCGGTAATGTCGTTGGCGATCTCGTCGAGCGTGTAGCCGACCGCGAGCTTGGCCGCGACCTTGGCAATCGGAAAGCCGGTTGCTTTCGAGGCGAGGGCGGAGGAGCGCGACACGCGCGGATTCATCTCGATGATCACCAGCCGTCCATCTGCGGGATTGACCGCGAACTGCACGTTCGAGCCGCCGGTCTCGACCCCGATCTCGCGCAGCACCTTGATCGAGGCGTCGCGCATGATCTGGTATTCCTTGTCGGTAAGCGTGAGCGCGGGCGCGATCGTGATCGAATCGCCGGTATGCACGCCCATGGGATCGAGGTTCTCGATCGAGCAGATGATGATGCAATTGTCGCGTTTGTCGCGCACCACCTCCATCTCGAACTCTTTCCACCCCAGCACCGATTCCTCGATCAGCACCTCGTTGGTGGGCGAGGCGTCGATGCCGCGCTCGACGATGTCGATGAACTCGGCCTTGTTGTAGGCGATGCCGCCGCCGGTGCCGCCGAGCGTGAACGACGGGCGGATGATGGCGGGCAGGCCGATATCCTCGAGCGCTTCGAGCGCGTGGATCAGCGTCTTGACCTGTTTCGAGCGCGGCGTCTCGAGCCCGATGCGCTGCATCGCCTCGCGGAACCGCTCGCGGTCCTCGGCTTTGTCGATGGCTTGGGCGGTGGCGCCGATCATGGTGACGTCGAAGCGCTCCAGCACGCCCATCTTGTTGAGCGACAGCGCCGTGTTGAGCGCGGTCTGCCCGCCCATGGTGGGAAGCAGGGCGAACCCGCCCGCGACGACGTTGCGCTCCTTCTCGATGATCTTGGCGACGATCTCGGGCGTGATCGGCTCGATATAGGTGGCGTCGGCGAGATCGGGGTCGGTCATGATCGTCGCCGGATTGGAGTTGACCAGCACGATCCGATAGCCCTCGGCCTTGAGTGCCTTTAAGGCCTGTGTCCCGGAATAGTCGAACTCGCAGGCCTGGCCGATGACGATCGGCCCCGCGCCAATGATCAGGATCGAGGAAATGTCGGTCCGTCTGGGCATGTCACTCGGCGATATTTGGGCGCGCCCCAGGCACAAAAAAAGGGCGCGCTCGTTGCGCGTCCTTCGGGCGGCGCAGAGGTGCGTCCCCGCGCGCGGGCGGTCTTTAGACCAGAATCAGCGGGCAGGGAAGGGTAGCCTCAAAATAACGGGGTAAAACGGGGAGGCGGGATAACATGCGTGGCTCACGCCCGCCGCGCGGTAAAAGTCATGCGCGCTTGGTTGTGGCCGATATTGGCGGCGGCGCGGCGGGATGAAAATCCGCTGGCGGCGAGCTTGGCGAGCATGGCCGCCTCGCCATAGCGCGAGAGCCCGAGATCGAAGCGCAGGCGCCAATAGTCGGAGACAAGGGTGCGCAGCAGGCCGATGAGTGTCGCACCGAGAAAGCCGTTGGCCGCGCCGAAGCGGATGAGCGCAATCGCATCGGTCCAGGCGGAGACCTCGGGCGGAACGACGTCGCCGAGGATGAGGATGCCGTTCTCGCTCAACAGCCGGCGAAACAGCACGAGCAGCGCATCGAGCTCCTGCGGCGTGAGATATTGCGCGACCGAATGCAGCACCACGGCGTCGAGCGATCCCGCCGGCAACGCGGCGACTTCCTCCGGCGAGCAGACCTTGATCTTCGATTGGTCGGCGAAGCGTGCGGCGAGCCCAGCGCGCACCGTGGGCGCGGCCTCGCATAGGATCAGCGCGCGCGCCGACGTGGCGATGAGGTCGGCATGCAGCGCTTCGCCGCAGCCGTAGTCGAGCACAGCCGCGGCGGCCGGCAGGTGCGCGCCGATGTCCTGCGCGATCGTGCGGTAGTGCACGTCGCGATGGCGGGCATTGACGTAGATCGAATGCTCGGAATCCCAGAAGGCGATCCAATCGCCCATCACTTCGTCCCCCGCTCGCCCGAGGCGGGCGGACTATAGGGCAACCATCGCCAGCCGCCAGAGCGTGGTCAGCGGGCCGTCCGCGCCGCGCACGGGATCGCTATCGGCAGCGGCACCTGCGGGATGGTCTCAAGTGCCCTGGCATGCTCGGCCTTGCCGCCGCGGCAGAGATCGAAGCTTGCGCGCTTGGGATGCGCACCGATGACGCCCAGCTCGGGCTGTGCGAATTTAGTTCGCCGGGACGATCATCTCGGGCCGATATTCGAAATGCATGGTGTCGTAGTGATACCACTTGCCGCCCCAGATGAAGCCATGCTTCTCGAAAATATGGACGATCTCCCAGGGAATCTCGTTCTTGTAGGGAAAGCGGCCATTGGCGTCGGGCTTCGACCATGCCCAATAGTGAGAGTGCGCGCCGGCAATATCGATCGCAATGCCGAAACGGTGAGCGCTGTAACGATTCGTTCCGGCGATCGCACGGCAATTGTAAGTCCCTTGGGTCGGCCTCAGATATGCAAGGAAGCGCTGCGGCAGCTTATCGAGCTCATCCGACACATGTTGCAACGCTGCGGCCGCGCCATTGATTTTGGTGAATTTGACGGTTTTGCCGTACTTGCTCGGCAGCCACACAACGTCGGCCGCGTTCGCCATGAAGCCGGCGGTACGGCAGTCGCCGTAGATCTTTTTGAACAATGGCGCATATCGCACACGTCCCGGATCGAAATTGACGTCGGGCGCACGGCTCTGCTCGCCGACGGGATATTTCATCAAGAACATATCTTTGATGTCCGGCTCATCGAGCATCGCATCGAACGCCTTGGCACCCTTGCCGTCGTCGATGCGCATGCGCGTGCCGTCCTTCCAAACAAGATCGTTGTCCGCAATGCGATCGATGAAATCCGGATATGCCTTGACAAGCGCAATTGGGGGAGCGGCGGGCGAGCTAGCCTCACCTTGAGCGAGACCTGCTCGTAGAACGGTGAGCACGGCTGCGAACAACAGACATAGCCCGATAGTGATGATTGCCTTCGTGCGTTGAGTTCGCTCCACCGCCAACCGTCAGCTGCGCTTGTTCTCCCGCCGCATCATCTCGACGAACCGCTCGAACAGATAATGGCTGTCGCGCGGGCCGGGGGATGCTTCCGGGTGGTACTGCACCGAGAACACCGGCTTGTCCTTGAGTGCGATGCCGCAGTTCGAGCCGTCGAACAGCGACACATGCGTCTCGGTCGCCGTTGACGGCAGCGTGGCGCGGTCGATGGCGAAGCCGTGGTTCATGGAGGTGATCTCGACCTTGCCGGTGACAAGATCCTTCACCGGATGGTTGGCGCCGTGATGGCCCTGGTGCATCTTCATCGTCTTGGCTCCGACCGCGATGCCCAGCATCTGGTGGCCAAGACAGATGCCGAAAGTCGGGATGCCCTTGGCGATGATGTCGCGGATCACCGGCACGGCATACGCGCCGGTTGCCGCCGGATCGCCGGGGCCGTTGGAGAGAAACACGCCGTCGGGCTTGAGCGCCACGATCTCCTCGGCCGGGGTCTGCGCCGGCACGACCGTGACCTTGCAGCCCTTGCCGGCGAGCTGGCGCAGAATGTTGCGTTTGATGCCGTAGTCGATGGCGACCACGTGGAACTGCGCGTGCTCCTGCCTCCCGTAGCCGCGGTCCCACTCCCACGGCGTCTCGTCCCAAGTGAAGCGCTGTCCCGACGTCACCATGGGCACCAGGTCCATGCCCACCAGGCCCGGCCATTCGCGCGCTTCCCGCTTGAGCGCGTCGAGGTCGAACTTGCCCGAGGGCTCGTGCGCGATCACCGCGTTCGGCATGCCCTTGACGCGGATGCGGCTCGTGAGCGCGCGGGTGTCGATGCCGGCAAGACCGATGATGCCGCGCGCCTTGAGCCATTGCTCGAGATGCCGCGTCGCGCGGTAGTTCGACGGCTGCGTGATCGCGGTGTGGAGCACGACGCCGCGCGCCCCAGGCGTCGCCGCCATGTTCACGGTCTCGATGTCGTCCTCGTTGGTGCCGACATTGCCGATATGGGGGAATGTGAAGGTGATGATCTGCCCGGCGTAAGAGGGATCGGTGAGGATTTCCTCGTAGCCGGTCATGGCGGTGTTGAAGCACACCTCGCCCACCGCACGACCGGTTGCGCCGAGGCCGCAGCCTTCGAACACGGTGCCGTCGGCGAGCACGAGCAGCGCGCTCGCCTTCGGCTCGACCCAAGATGCTTGAGCGCGAGCCTCTTCGGGATGGGTCGCCTGCGGGTCAGCCGCTTTGGAATGGGCCTCTGCAGGTTGTTTCTCGGTCATCGAAGGCCTAAGTCTTGAGCGCGCCGCCGGTCGAGGCCGGTTCGACCTTCACGAGTCGGGCGCGACTTTGCGAAAGGCCATAGCCGTGCTGCGCGACGAGATCAACACCGCCCTGAAAGACGCGATGAAAGCCCGCGACGAGCGCCGCGTATCGACGCTGCGCTTGGTCAACGCCGCGCTCAAGAACGCCGACATCGAGGCGCAGGGGAAGGGCAAGCACGCGCTCTCCGACGAGGAACTTCTCGGCCTGTTGCAGAAGCTGATCAAGCAGCGGCACGAAGCAATCGAGCTCTACGACAAAGCTGGCCGGACCGAGCTTGCCGATCGGGAGCGCGGCGAGATCGAGATCATCACGGCCTATCTTCCGAAACAGATGTCGGAAACGGAGGCGCGGGCGGCCGTTGCACAAGCGATCGAGGCGACCGGTGCGACCGGCATCAAGGACATGGGCAAGGTGATGGCCGCCCTCAAGCAGGGCTATGCCGGCAGACTAGATTTCGGCAAGGCGAGCGGACTAGTGAAAGCCATGTTGTCGGGGTGAAGCCGTCGCGCCAAGGATTTCGAACCGATCGTCAATTTGTTCTTCAACACGCCGCAGTAGGGGAGAGCGCCGGCCACGCCGGTGGTGGGCGCACCTCCTCTTCACGCAAGCAGGGAGAGGTGGAGCACGCGGCGTATGCGGGCGCGCATTGGCTCAAGACGCTTCGACCAGAACCTCCGCCAGCCAATCCGGCGCATCGACCATCACGTCGTGGCCGGCAGCGGTGGTCTCGAAGGTGCGCCACGACTTGTCGGCCTTGCACTCTGCGAGCGCCTGGTCGAAGGCCGGCTGCGGATACTTTGAGGCGCGGATATAGGTCTTCTTCGCCACCTTCTCGCGCGCGCCGGTGAGCCTGATCGGCTGCAGCGCCACACCGTTTGGCTGCGCGGTAAGTTTCGAGCCGACCCAGGCGCGATCCTTCTCGTTGACATGGAACGCCTCCGCCTTGGGCGCCGGACGGCCCGGCTCGCCCTTTTCAACCGCCGTCAGCAGGGCCTTGCGGCTGAAATCGGAGGCGAAATCGAATCCGCGCTGGCCGTTTTCCGGCTTGAATGCGTCGAGCCACACAATCGAGGAAATGCGATCGAGCGCCTGCTCGATGGCGCCCGAGCCGGGCCAACCGCCATAGGAATGGACGACCAGACAAATGTTGTTGAGGTCTTCCCATTTGATCACGTTGACGATGTCGGTGATGTGAGTGTCGAGGACGATGTCCTTGCTCATGAGGTGCGAGCGCTCGCCGACGCCGGTGAGAGTCGGCGTGAACACCTTGTGCCCGCCCTTTTGCAGAAGATCGGCCACGCGACGCCAGCACCAGCCGCCGTGCCAGGCGCCGTGCACGAGCACGAAGGTCTTCGGCGCGCCGGTCTGCGCCGATGCTGGCGCGCTGCCCAAAGCCGCTGCGCTCGCGCCGGCGCCTGCGCTTGCCAGCATGCCGCGGCGGGTCATGGCTGCGTCGCTGGTTGAAGTCATCATGTCCTCCCTGAGACTTGTTGTTGGCGCAATCTTACTTGGGATCCTACTTGGGATGCGTCCGGTCGTCCTGAACGGCGCAAACGCAAACGCGGGGCCATATTTCGCTTTGTGCCTTACCCAGCCACCCGCCCCCTGTGGATAACCGGGACAATCGGCCCCCGTCCCGACTGCGCCCGGCGCGGGCCTATACTGGGAGGCCCCGCGAATCACCAGGCCGGCTTCATGCGCTTTCCGCCTCAATTCCTCGATGAGTTGCGCGCGCGGCTTCCGGTTTCGGAGGTCGTCGGCCGGCGCGTGCGGCTCAAGAAGGCGGGGCGCGAGTGGAAGGGACTTTCGCCCTTCAACAAGGAGAAAACGCCTTCGTTTTTCGTCAACGACCAGAAAATGGCCTGGTTCGATTTCTCCTCCGGCAAGAACGGCAGCATTTTCGATTTCGTGATGATGACCGAGGGGCTCACCTTCCCCGAGGCGGTGGAGCGGCTTGCGGCGCAGGCCGGTATCCCGTTGCCCAAGATCTCGCCGGCGGAGGAGGCGCGCGACGAACGGCGCAAGACGCTCCACGACATCGTCGAGCTGGCGGCGAAATTCTTCGAGGCGACGCTTGCCTCGCGCGCGGGTGCCAAGGCGCGCGGCTATCTCGCCGACCGCGGGCTCGATCCGGCGACGCAGGTGAAGTTCCGCCTCGGCTGCGCTCCAGCCGAGCGCTTCGCGCTCAAGGAACATCTCGGCCAGGCCGGGATAGCGACCGAGGACATGATTGAGGCGGGACTATTGGTCGCCGGCGACGACATTCCCGTGCCCTATGATCGTTTCCGCGATCGCGTGATGTTTCCAATCAGCGATCTGCGCGGCCGCGTGATCGCATTCGGTGGCCGCGCGCTCGAGAAGGACGCGCAGGCGAAATATCTCAATTCGCCGGAGACGGTGCTCTTCCACAAGGGCGCAACGCTCTACAACCTCGCTGCCGCGCGCGCGGCCGCGCACAAGGGCGCGGCGCTGATCGCTGTCGAAGGTTATATCGACGTCATCGCCATGGTGACGGCGGGCTTCGAGGCAACCGTCGCGCCGCTCGGCACCGCGCTCACCGCCGACCAGCTCGTCTTGCTTTGGAAGATGGCGGATGAGCCCACGCTCTGCTTCGACGGCGATGCTGCCGGGCACCGCGCCGCCTATCGTGCGGTCGATCTGGCTTTGCCGCTGATCAAGCCGGGCAAGAGCTTGAAATTCGCGGGCCTGCCCGAAGGTCACGATCCCGACGATCTCGTGCGCGTGGGCGGCCGCGAGGCGATCAATGAGGTGATCGGCGCCGCGCGTCCGCTCGCCCACGTGCTGTGGATGCGGGAGACCGAAGCGGGCGGGTTCGACACGCCGGAGCGGCGCGCGGCGTTCGAGGCGCGACTCGCCGAGGTGACGGCGACGATCGCCGACGACTCCGTGCGCAAATACTATCGCCGCGAGTTCGGCGAGCGGCTGCGGCGTCTGTTCGAGGTCGACGAGCGGCCGAAGATGCGGCAGCGGCCCGGCCGAATGGCCAATAGCGAATGGCGAATGATCAGGGGCGGAAAAACGGATCGCCGCCCGCTATCGGCCGTTCGCTCGCTTGCCGGCGAGCGCTATCTCGCGGCGAGCGCGCAGCTGTCCGCGAGCCCGGTTCACCGCGGCCACCGCGCCGCCATTGCGCTGCGCGAGGCGCTCATCCTGCAGGCCGTGATCAATCACCCCTGGCTGCTGCACGAGCATTTGGAGGAACTCGCAGGAGTGGAGTTCCGCCACGCCGAGGCCGCCAAGGTGAAGGGCGAGCTGATCGACATCTTCGCCCATGGCGGCACGCCCGACGGGACGGCCATGGTCGCCGAGCTCGGCCGGCGGGGGCTTGCGGAGACCAGCGGGCGCATTCTCAAGGCCATCACCACCCCCTCGGTCTGGGGCGTGCGGCCGGAGGCTGCCCCCGACGACGTGCTGACTACGTGGAAGCAGCTTGTCGCCTTGCATCGGCAATGGCATTCCCTAATTAAGGAACTCAGGGACGCTGAACAGGCCCTGGGACAGGATGCGACCGAGGCCAACTATTCCTGGTTGCAGGATGTGAAGGCTCGGCTGGCGGTGCTCGATGGAACCGAGGCGCTAATCGAGGGTTTTGGTGCCTCTTCGGGCCGGCCAGTACGGTCGCTGTGACCGCTGGGACGATGGAAAGCCAAGGGTTGCCCGGAGCGTGGAACCGGGACTAAGCCTTTGGCTTTCTGTTGCAATGGAGGCTTAATCGGGGCTTAAGCGGCCCTGGTGACACTCCGCGGGTCCGAATCGGGCGGATTGCAAGGGGCGCGGGCTAAGGACCGGCGCTCCCAATCGGCCGTTCGAGTCCGCCCGCATAGGGTAGGGGTGGTGTGGTGATCGGCGTCCCCCCGGCGGGGCCGTCTCCAGGAGAGGACGTATGGCGAGCAAGGCCAAGACCGCGCAAAAGGAAAAAGAAAAGGAAGAAACGCCGGAAAAAGAGGCGTCCGAGACGCCGGACACGCCGCTGCCGCTGCTCGACCTCTCCGACGCCGCGGTCAAGAAGCTCATCCGCTCCGCCAAGAAACGCGGCTACGTGACCCATGACCAGATCAACTCGGTGTTGCCCTCCGAGGAGGTCAATTCCGAGCAGATCGAAGACGTGCTCG
>WNFC01000134.1_pt1 | contig 100569 bp, 80 predicted proteins | sample 5400541 | NCBI WGS metagenome assembly WNFC01 (sample SAMN13153342, study PRJNA577476) | soil metagenome | isolation source: 120 cm saprolite under Douglas fir tree site 2 hole 2 replicate 1 | place: USA:California | collected 2015-04-18
GCCCAGTTCGAACGGGAAGTGACCTCCGAGCGCATCCGAGACAAGATCGCCGCCTCCAAGCGCAAGGGGCTGTGGGTCGGCGGCATGGCGCCGCTCGGATACGAGACCAAGGACCGCAAGATCGTCGTGGTTGAAGAGGAGGCTGAGCGGGTTCGGACCATCTTCCACAGCTATCTCCAGCTCGGCAGCTTGAACGGCTTGATGGCAGAACTGCGCAAGCGAGGAATCGTCACCAAGGTGCGGCCTCTCAAGACCGGCCAGATCATCGGAGGGATTGCGTTCACGCGTGGTCCGCTCGCCCATCTTCTCCGCAACCGGTTCTACATTGGGGAGGTCGACTTTAAAGGCGAGGTCTTACCAGGCGAGCAGCCTGCCATCCTCGATCGTGACCTCTTCGACGCGGTCCAAGCCAAGCTCAATGGCCAAAGGACCAATCACACGGCCGCGCGTGTCAAATCCGAGTCTTCGCTGATCGGTCGCATCTACGACGACCGTGGCAGTCGAATGAGCCCGAGCCATGCCCGCAAGCATGGCATCAGGTATCGGTATTACGTCTCTTCACCCCTGCTCCATGGGCAGGCGGAGCGGGCCGGATCCGTGCGCCGGGTGCCGGCGGCCGAGATCGAAGCCCTCGTCGGACGTGCCGTGCGCGAGCATCTCGAGGATTCCGCACAAACTGATGATCGCGACCTCATCAGCACCCACGTCGTCCGGGTCGAAGTCCGAGCGGACCGGTTGGCGGTCGAACTAAAAGCGCCAAAACACGGACGGGCTCGCGGACGAGGAACCGGGTCGCCACCAGATCACGAATCCAGCGAGCAGGACGCGGACCGTACGGTTCTCCATGTTCCCTGGCGCAAGACACCATCGAAACGGCGGCGCGAGATCATCGTGCCAAAATCCGCGGCACCTCAGGATGCTCGCCCTATTCGTGCTGAAACTCGCGCCAAGCTTATCGCGTCAATCGCCCGTGGCCGGCGCTGGCTCGATGAAATCGCACGGGCACTGCAACTGATGTCGATCAGATCGCCGCGCGCGAAACATGCAGCATCCGCAAAGTCAACATGACGATCTCGCTCGCCTTTCTCGCACCCGATCTGGTCAAGGCGGCGATCGAAGGTCGCCTGCCGCGCGGGCTTGGGGTTGCCCGTCTCTGCGATGTCCCGGCCGAGTGGTCGCGTCAGTACCGGATGCTCGGCCTCACGAGTCCTCACTCTGCGTGAACTTCACCTAATGCAACGGCACGCACGTGCGCCCCGTGCACGTTCGAAATTGATCGGGCGATACGGGGCGTTACTCCCGCTCTTTCGGCTCGTCGGCGTCCCTTGCATCGCCGCCTTTCGGAGAGTGAGAAAAGCCTACTGTGTCACCACAGCGATCGCCCGAAACTCGCGAACAGGTCGGCCGGCTATTTCGCCGGTGCGACGTCTTTGACTGGCGTTCCTTCGGCTTTGGTCTTTTCGCCAGGTTTATTGGCGTCGTTCAGGAGCCGATCGATCAGCCCGGCGCGGCGCTCTTGCATGACCCGCGTGTCCTCGGCCTTCTTCCGATCCTCGAAGATCTTGTAATCTCTCTCGTAGCACATGGCATCCTCCATCTGCGAGCGCACCAACAGTAAAGCAACTCCGCAATACGGTCTACAGTTCCGAGCTGACCATCGTGTCCCAGTTCCTCTCGAAATCCTTGCATGCAAACCGGTCTCTGTCGCATGCGAACCGAGTCTCTGGCCGCGCCTTCCCCGCGCGCCGGGAAACGGTTTTCGGATGCCAGAGACAGAAGGCTCCAAACTGCCTCCGAGCGGTCCTTCCTCCTTGCAGAGACTGGAAGCCGACCTATGGGCCCGCGCAAAATCGCGGGTATTCGGCGAACGCCAGGAAATCTCGTTTAGCGCAGGAGTGCGTGGTGGGCCCGGGAGGACTCAAACCACAGATCAGATCGTTACAGGCGGGCCCGGGCGGTGTGGTGCGCAGTTCGAGTTCACGCTGGCAGCGATCGCGAAGACCTGCGCAAGCTCGAAAAGCCAGGACACGCGGTGAGCACCGGTCGCGTCCAAATGCGTGTGCTGCGTAAGAGTTCCTACGACCTTTTCTCCCGAATTCGTCTCCGAGTTTCTGGTTGTGATTGCTGGCGAACTTTCTGCGAACATCCTGCCCGCTATTTGCGCAATCTGGTCCGGCTTTTGGGCACTGTTCGCGGCCTGTTCAGGCGTTACGAGGCAAAGTCATCCTCACTGAAATTCGCGGAACCGTGATTTTTTGGGACGTTTGATGGTGGGCGCGACAGGGATCGAACCTGTGACCCCTACCATCTCAAGGTAGCTGACGCGCAGCCGAGGCCCCATATCAGGCCCCGTAACCGATTTTTGCGTTGGAATAACTGGTCGGAGTGGCAGGATTTGAACCTGCGACCCCTCGTCCCGAATAAGGTGCGCTACCAGACTGCGCTACCCTCCGTCTGATCGGCTGGAAGCCATGCGCGCTTGAGCATCAGTTCGGCCATACGTGGGACCATCTCTCGGGTGCGGCCAACGTGCTCGACCTGCGCGCTCGCGCAAATCCAAATTCAAACCTGCAGCCTCGTCGTCCTCATCGCGGTGGCGCCGCGCTCCGAGCCTTGCTCCTTTGTCCCTTTGCGGCCGGTACTATTTTGGGCGGACATGAGGCGGACATGACGTTGCGGGTGGAGGTTGATAGCTAGCAACATCTTGTTGTTGCTACCGTTTTTATCGGCCACATCCACAACCTCGCGGCTATCGTAGCAGGGGGGAAACGATGACGAAACGCTCGAGCTTGGCCGCCATTGGGGAGCCCGTCGTCCGCAAGGAAGATGTGGAGCTCCTCACCGGGCAAGGGCGTTTCAGCGACGACATCAACCTCCCCGACCAAGCCTATGCCGTCATGGTGCGCTCGCCCCACGCCCATGCGCGCATTCGCGGCATAGATGTGTCCGCCGCCATGGCGGTGCCCGGCGTCATTGCCGTGCTCACGGGCGCGGACGCGATCGAGGACGGTCTCAAACCGATCCCGCACCGGCCGATCCTCGGTCCACCCGACATCGCGCTCGGCAAGCGCGATGCGTCCGACAAGTTCCTCTCCTCCCACCGCGTACTTCCGACCGACAAGGCGCGGTTTGCCGGCGAGGCCGTCGCGGTGGTGGTGGCCGACAGTCTCGGCGCCGCGAAGGATGCCGCCGAACGCGTCACGGTCGATTTCGAGCCGCTGCCCGCGGTCAGCGAGACGATCAACGCCATCGCGCCGGACGCACCGTTGGTTTGGGACGAGGCGAGGTCGAACGTCTGCGTCGACGCCGAGGTCGGCGATGCCGCCGCGACCGCGCGCGCATTCGAGCGCGCGACCCATATCGTGAAGCTGCAAACCTGGGTGCAGCGCGTCACCGGCGTGCCGCTCGAGCCGCGCGCCGCCGTTGGCAGCCACGACCGGGCGACCGGCCGCACCACGCTTTACGCCGGCAGCGGCGGCGTCGTTCGACAGAAGCACGAGCTTGCCAGCGTTCTCGACGTCCCGGCGGATCGCATTCGCGTCGTCTCCGGCGACGTCGGCGGCAACTTCGGCACCCGCAACGCGTTCTATCCCGAATTCGCGCTGGTGGCGTGGGCGTCGCGGCGCATCGCGCGGCCCATCAAATGGACATGCGAACGACACGAGGCCTTTCTCAGCGACTATCAGGGACGCGATCTTTTCGTCGAAGCCGAACTTGCGCTCGATGCCGAGGGCCGCTTTCTTGCGCTGCGCGGCTCGAACATCAGCAATGTCGGCGCGCACACCGTCTCGTTCGTGCCGCTGACGAAGGGCGTCTCGGTGATGTCGAGCATCTACCACATCCCGGCGGCATGGGTGCGGGCGCGGGCGGTCATGAGCAATACGCCGCCCACCAACCCCTATCGCAGCGCGGGCCGCGCCGAAGTGATGTTCGTGATGGAGCGGCTGATCGACCTCGCCGCGCTCACGCACGGCTTCGACCGGCTCGAGCTGCGGCGGCGCAACCTCATCCGCGCCGACAAAATGCCCTACATCAATCCGCTCGGCCTGACCTACGACAGCGGCGAATATGGGCGCGCCATGGCTTCGGCGCTCGCGCTCGGACGCTGGGACGACTTCCCGCAGCGGCACCGCGCCGCGGCCGGCAGCGGAAAACGCCGCGGCATCGGGATTGCCAATTATATCGAGTTCACCACCGGGGCGCCACGGGAATGGACGAAGATCACGGTGTTGCCCGAAGGCCGCGTTGACGTGGCGATCGGAACCCTGTCGAGCGGGCAAGGACACCGGACGAGCTTCGCACAACTCGTCACGGATTGGCTCGGCGTTCCCTTCGACTGCGTGAATTTGATCCAGGGCGATACCGACATCGTTCCCGTGGGCGGCGGCTCGCATTCCGGCCGATCGATGCGGCTCGCGGGCATCGTCATCGGCAATGCGTCGGACGCGTTGATCGCAAAGGCCAAGCGCATCGCCGCTCACGCGCTCGAAGCCGCCGAACACGACATCGAATTTTCGCGCGGCAATTTCCTCGTCAAAGGCACCGACCGCTCCATTGGCATATTCGACGTGGCACGCGAGGCGCTTGGCCGCAACGATTTGGTTGGCGAATTGAGCGGGCCGCTGGCAGCGGAAAGCGACGAGACCGTAACGGTCGGCGGATGTCCTTACGGCAGCCACGTCTGCGAGGTCGAGGTCGATCTCGAATTGGGCACGGTCGAGATCGTCGGATATGCCGCCGTCGACGACGTCGGCCGCGCCGTCAATCCTCGCATCCTGCACGGCCAGACGCACGGCGCGATCGCGCAAGGCATCGGCCAGGCCCTGAACGAGGATTGCGTCTACGACCGCAACAGCGCGCAATTGCTTTCAGGCTCGTTCATGGACTACGCCATCCCGCGGGCGCGCGATCTTCCCTCGTTTGCTACCGAGATCAGTGAGGTCCCTGCGCGGAACAATCCGCTCGGGGTGCGCGCCGGCGGCGAAGGCGGCACCACGCCTGCCCTCGCCGCCGTGGTCAACGCCATCGTCGACGCGCTTAAGGAATTCGGCGTCAGCCACCTGGAGATGCCGGTCACTCCCGAACGGGTGTGGCGCGTGACTTCGCGGAAACTGGTCTCGCTCGAGCGCTAGAGCGCGTTCGGTTGGCTCGACGGGGACAGCTGCCGCGCGTTCGGTGCGCCGCCCTCCCAAACCCCGGCCTGCCGGGGTTTGGTCACTTTAAGATTTGCCGGAAGCGGGCAAGCCCGCAGCTGGCTGTCGAGAGGGTTGGGGTGGGGTCTGGCATCGCAGACCGCTCTCGCTTATTGAGTTGATGCTTTTTCTGCGCGCGGTTTCCGCCCCGCCGCAAAAGCTCTTTGGGAGGGAAATGCATGTCCAGCGACATTCTCACCGCCCGCAAGGGACCGGTGCTGGAAATCACGCTCAATCGGCCGGAGATCGGAAACGCCGCCTCCGACGCCATGGCGATTGAATTGACCAAGCTCCTGCTTGGCGCCGGCGAGAGCTCCGAAATCGTGGTCCTGCGCGGGGCCGGCGAGGATTTCTGCGTCGGTCGCGAGACCATGGGCAAACGCCCGCCCGGCGCGCCTCCGGAAGCGTTCGAGCTGCGGCGGCGTAACGACGTGGTGTTCAACTGCTACGGCGCCTTCCGGCGCTGCGAAATTCCCGTGATCGGCGTGGTGCGCGGGCGCGCCTTCGGCTTCGGCTGCGCCATCGCCGCGGTCTGCGACATCACGCTTGCCGCCGACAGCGCCAAATTTCAGGTTCCGGAAATGGCGCACAACATCATGCCCACCATGGTCATGTCAGCGCTGGTGGATCGCGTGCCGCGCAAGGCCATGACCTATCTGGTGTGGTCCACCGCGGTGATCGCCCCGGCGCGGGCGCGCGAGGCCGGCATCGTGAGCGAGGTTGTGCCCGCCGCCGAGCTCGACGCCGCGGTTGATGCGCTGTGCAAGCAAATCATGCGGGCACCGCGGCCGGCTCGCGTCGGTTGCAAGGATTACGCGCGCGCCGCCTTGGACATGGATGTCGCCGGCGCGATCGAGTTCGCCCGCAGCATCCACGCGGTGATCAATTCGTCGAGCGAAATGCTCCCACAGGGACACAAATAGAGGCGCGCGGGGATGTCGAGCCGCAACGTCGATCTGGACAAGTTCCGGCTGCGCCGATTCGTCGAGCGCCTCGTCGACATGGGTGAGGTTGAGATTCACGACGAACCGGTGCCGCTGACTGGCCTTGGCGCGATCATCGAAGGGACAGATAAAGCCCTCCTGTTCAAGCGAGCCGGCCCCGAGCAGTTGGAGATTGTTGCGAAGACCGCCGGCAGCCGAAGGCGCTTGGCGGCGGCGTTCGAAACCGGCGAGGACAAGCTGCACGAGGAATATTTCAGGCGGCTCGCCAACCCGCAGCCTGTGGTGGAGGTGCCTTCCCACGAAGCCCCCGTGCACGAGGTGCAGATCACGGGCAAGGACGTCGATCTCACAAAGCTCCCGTTCCATCCGCAACACGCCTACGACGGCAGCTGCTATCTGAGTTCGGCCATCGACTACACCATCGATCCCGCCACCGGACGAAGGAATGTCGGGTGCCGGCGTCTGAGTCTGCGCAATCGATACGAGACCGGGACCAACGTGACCGCCCCGTCCGACCTCAAGCGCATCTACACGGCCTGCGTGGCCCGCGGCGAACGGTTGCCGATCACCTTCACCGTCGGCGCGCATCCGCTCGATTTCTTCGCCGCGACCACGCGCCAGGGCGGCGACGAGTTGTCACTGATCGCCACGTTTCGCGGAGAGCCGGCGCCGGTGGTCAAGAGCGTCACCAACGACATCCTGGTGCCGGCAGACGCGGAGATGACGCTCGAAGGCTATCTCGACGAGCGCGGCTACGCGGAGCCGGAAGGGCCCTTCGGCGAATACATGGGTTATTACGGGGCGATCCACATGGACCCGGTGTTTCATTGCACCGCCATCACCATGCGCCGCAACGCGCTACATCACACGCTGCTGCATGGCTCCGCGTTCGTCCTGGACCAGACGGATAGTGCCAACATCAGCGCAATGCGCACCGAGGCCGAGGCGATGAAGATCCTCAAGGCCACGGTGCGCGAGCCAGTCGCGGTCTATCTGAGGTCGGTGTCGGGCGGCTCCAACACGCTGCGCGTCTCGATCAAGCAGCGCGTCATCGGAGAAGCCCGTGCGGCCATCGCGGCGCTGTTCGGCGGAATCATGAGGCTGAAGCACATCTACGTGTTCGATGAGGACATCGATATTCACGATGATCGGCAGGTCGAATGGGCGCTCGGGACGCGCTTCCAGGCCGATCAGGATCTCGTCATCCTGCAGGGAATGCTTGGGATGACGATGGACCCCTCGCTCAACGGCCGGCGGACCGGGGCCAAGACGGGGTTCGACTGCACCAAGCCGTTCGGCCGGGACGGCGAGATTCCGCTCACCAGAAGCGCAGCCAAGGTCTTCAGCGGCCCCGCTCGCTTCCAAACCGTCGAGCAGGCGCTCGCATCGGCGCCGATGTTTTATGCCGACATCGTCGAAGCCATCGGCAGCGATGACGGACGTGAGATCGCCTGCGGATTGGATGAGCTGCGGCAGGCCGGGCGTCTGGGCCGCGATCGCGACGGCCGCTATCATCTCGTCCGCTCCAAACCGGGGGTGACCGCCATCGTTGGCAGCCTCTACCACGACCCCAATGAGGGCACGTGAGCCGGTGTAGCGCGGGCAAAGGCGCCGCGCCGGAGTTTCGGCGCAGCCGCAGCGTGACGCGCCTTTGCCCACCCTACGCGTTGCTTCTCTCCGCCTTTGCGCTGCTGCCGCTCGCAGGCAAGGCGCAGGAGCTTCCATCGCGCGCGATCCGTATCATCGTGCCGAATCCTGCCGGCGGTGCGGGCGATATCAGCGCGCGGCTGATCGCAGCGAAATTGAGCGAAAGCTTGCGCCAGCCCGTTGTCGTCGAGAATCAGGTGGGCGCGTCCGGTGCCATCGGCATGAACATGCTCAAGCGCGCGGCGCCCGACGGAACCACCATCGGCGTCGCAATCTCGCTCGCACACACGATCGACCTCATTCAGAACAAGAAGGCCTCGTTCGACATCGTCAAGGACTTCACGCCGATCACGGCGATCGCCAACAACCCGGCGGGCCTGGTCGTCAATTCCCGCATCGCGGCGGCTTCGCTCACCGCATTCGTCGATCTCGCGCGCAAGCGTCCGCGTGAAATATCCTATGCCGCCGCCGGCATCGGCACCGCGCATCATCTCTACGGGCAGGTCCTCAACCGCAGCGCCGGCATTGAGATGCTCTACGTTCCTTACAAGGGAGTGATGCCGGCGCTCAATGACGTCTTGGGCGGCCACGTTCCGGCGGCGATCGTGAGCCTGGCGGCGGCATTGCCGCATATCCAAAGCGGCCGACTGCGCCTGTTGACCGTCTTCGACACCAAGCGCTACGCGAAGCTGCCGGACGTACCCGCCATTGCGGAGGAGATGCCGGGCTTCGTGCCCGGGCGCGCCTGGATCGGCCTGCTGGGGCCGCCGGATCTGCCGGCCGCGATGGCCGCGCGCTTGCACGACGAAGTCGTGCGCATCCTCAACTCGGCGGAGGCGCAGCGCGTTCTAAGCGACAATGGGCTCGAGACCATCGCCAACACACCGTCCGCCTTCGCCGCCATGATCGAGGAGGATGCCAAGATCTGGGATGCGGCGGCGGCGAGCGCGGGATTGTTGGCGCAATAGCCGAACGATAGCGCCGCGTACTCGATGCGCTCCCCTCCCCAACCAAACCCCGGCCTGCCGGGGTTTGGTCACTTAAAGACTTGCCGGAAGCGGGCAAGCCCGCAGCCGGCTGGGGAGGGGTTAGGGGTGGGGGTAGTGCGATTCTTTCGCAGGTCGCGCCACCATTATCTCGCCGCGCCACCCCCTCCCCACCCCTCCCCCACAAGGGGGGAGGGAGCAGACCGAGTTTGCGGCGCGGCGTCCTTGTGGATAGATGTGCTTGCTCACCGCATGCCGGCGGCAATGAACTTCTCGAGACTCATCGGGTCGCCCTTGCGCGTGGGCTCGCGCGGCTCAACGCCCGCGAAGCGGCTCGCCTCGACGAACCATTGCCGCCGCGCCGGAAGTTGCCAGCGGCGCTTCATGGCCTGGCTCGCGTCCCAGCGCACCGGTTCGTTCTCGATGTCCATCACCTGGTAATGGGTATTGAACAGCTCGATGCGGTGTCCGTCCGGATCGCGCAGGTAGACGAAGAGCGCGTGGCCGGGGCCATGGCGGCCCGGCCCGAACTCGATATTGGCGGCAAAGCCCATCTCGGCGGCGAGATCGCAGACATAGAAAAAGTGATAGGATTCCGGGATCGAGAACGCGGCGTGATGGAGCCGCGGCCCTGCCCCGGGGGCAAACACGATATCGTGGGGGTTGCCCTTGCGCTGCAGGAACACGAACAGAAGCTCCTCGCTTCCGTCCGGCGAGATGTATTCCGAGAGCCTGAAGCCCAAGCTCATCCAGAATTCGCACGCGCGCTGCACGTCGGGAACCAAGAGCTGGAAATGATCGATCCGCTGCGGCACCGCGCCGTGGTGGTGCTCGAACGCGACCACGAGGCGTGGCTTGACCTCCATGGTCGCGCAGAATTCGATCGGCGCGCCGCTTGCGTCCGCGACATGCAGGGTGCGACCCTGGTGCGCGACCTCGACCCATTTCGCCGGCAAACCGGCTTTGTCGAAAAAGGCCTTGGCCTTCTCCAGATCCTCGTCGGTGAAGACGCGCATGCCGACGCGCTCGGCTTGCGGCTCGCCGCGCGCGCGCTTGAGGACGAGGCTGTGATGACACGCCTCGGCGACGCCGCGAAGATAGAGCGCATCGCTGTCTTCGTCGCTGACGATGAAGCCGAGGAGATCCACGTAGAAGTTTCGGCTCACCGCCAGGTCCTTCACGGTCAGCACCGAGTGGCTCGCGCGCGTGACGTTGAAGGGCGGATTGTAGACGGGCTTTGGAATGCTCATGGCGCGCTCCAATCGAGGATGTTCAATCGGAGACCGTTCTAGAGCACGTTTCTGTGAAATGGAATCAGCGTGGGCGAACTCGGCCTGCCCTCTTCCCGTTTGCGGGGGAGAGGGACGGCACCGAGATCGTGGCCCTGTTATTGGCGTGATCAGCGAGCTGTAGCGGTGTTCGCCGGCTGCGCTGTGGCGTCGGGAGAGGGCGTTTGTTTGGCGGCGGCACCCGCCGGGCTGGCCACGCGATCGGGATTTCGCGGCCGCCGTATGACGCAAAAGCCTTCGACCGCGTCGGTCACGGCCGCGCCGATGAGCGATTGGCGCTCCGGCGAGTTCATCACCAGTTCCTCGTCGCGATTGATGATCGAGCCGGCCTCGAGCAAAACCGCGGGCATCTGCGTCGTCCTCAGCACGATCAGCTGATCGTATCGGTACACACCGACCTTGGCATCCACCAGCAGCCTTTGCCGGTGGCCCATGAATTTTTCGATGTAGTGGGGGGTGTATTGCAAGCCGCGGGCCTTCAACTGATCGCCGAGCAGCTGGCCGAACATAAGGCTGGCATCAGGATCGACATTCTCGTTGGAGAAGAAGATGGAGTGGCCTTTGAACCGGTCGCTGAAGCCGTGCTCGTGGCCTTCATACTCCCATCTTTCCAGAAACGAGTCCGGCACCGAGTCGTGATGGATCGAGAGGAAGAGGTCAGCCGACGACTGATTGGCGCGCGCCACGCGCGCGAACAGGCTTTTCCTGGCCGGCCCATCGGTGACCAGCAAGACGGTCTTGGCAAAGCCGGCAGCGAGCAATTTTTGCTTGATCAGCGTCGCGAGCCGAAGGTTGAAGTCATACTCCCAGAAGCCGCGCGCGCTGGGGGCGCCGGGGGACTCGGCCGTGTGCCCGACGTCCACGACGACGCGAAAGACCCCATGGTCGCAGGCCGAACGTGCCAATTTCTTCGCCGGGCCACCGGGGCCTTCGGCCCACGCGCAATGCCATGCGCTCTGCCCCAGCAGCAGCGCGAGGGCGATGACCGGAGCCATCCGCCGGCGCAAAGTCATTCCCAATTACCCCCTTCCCCTCTCCCCCAAGCCGGAGGAGCAGGCCGAGCTTGTCCTCTCGCCCGGGCCCACCTCGCCGACAGCCCTCCTAGTAGGACTTCGGCAGGCCGAGGACCTTCTCTGCGATGAAATTTAGGATCATATGTGGCGTGATCGGGGCAATTCGCGGGATCATGACCTCTCGCAGATAGCGCTCGACGTGGAATTCCTTGGAATAACCCATGCCGCCGAGGGTGAGAACGGCGGTCTCGCAGGCATGGAAAGCGGCCTCCGCCGCGAGATACTTGGCGGCATTGGCCTCGGCCGCGCAATCCAAGTTGCGGTCGTAGAGGGTCGCCGCCTTCATCACCATGAGGTTGGCCGCTTCCAGGTTCATCCAGCACTGCGCGAGCGGATGCGCGATTGCCTGGTTCTGGCCGATCGGCCGCCGAAAGACCACGCGCTCGCGCGCGTAGCTCGCAGCTTTACGCAGCGCCGCGAGCCCGATGCCGACCGCCTCCGCGGCGATGAGGATACGTTCCGGATTCATGCCGTGCAGAATCGAGCGAAAGCCATCCCCCTCCGCGCCGATGCGGTCGGCTTCGGGGATCACCATCCCATCGAAGAACATCTCATTCGAATCGACGGCATGGCGGCCCATCTTGTCGATCACCCGCACTGCGACACGGGTGCGATCGAGATCGGTGTAGAACAGGCTCAGTCCCTCGGTCTTGCGCTTGACGCGGTCGAGCGGTGTGGTGCGGGCGAGGATGAGAATCTTGTTCGCGACCTGCGCGGTGGAAATCCAGATCTTTTGGCCCGACAGTAGATAGTGATCGCCGCGCCGCTCGGCGCGCACCTTGATCGCCGTGGTATCGAGACCGGCGTCGGGCTCGGTCACGGCGAAGCAGGCTTTGTCCTTGCCGGCGATCAGCGGCGGCAGCATGCGCCGCTTCTGTTCGTCCGTTCCGAACACGACGACCGGCTGCAGGCCGAAGATGTTGATGTGAACCGCCGATGCTCCGCTCATGGCGGCGCCGGATTCGGCGATCGCCTGCATCATGATCACGGCTTCGGTGATGCCGAGACCGGCTCCCCCGTAGGCTTCCGGCATCGCAATGCCGAGCCAGCCGGCCGCGGCGAGCGCGGCATGCAGCTCGTGCGGAAAGTCGCCGCTGCGGTCCTTCTCCAGCCAATACGCGTCGTCAAACTTGACGCAGAGCTTGCGGACCTCGTCCCGGATCTGCTGCTGCTCCGCGCTCAATGAAAAATCCATCGTCCACCCTCACCCGCCTCCGACGCCACCATTGTAGCGGATCCGCCCGCAAAGAATGGTCCATGGATCGGGTGTTCGGGTGGGAAAAATCGGCTGCTGGCAAACGAAAGTTCGTGGCGCGGCCTACGCCAAACGCGGCGACACGGCCGTCTCGATCGCGGCCGCGACGGACAGCAAGCGGCGGTCGGCGCCGTGCTCGCCGATCAGCATGAGGCCGACCGGGGCATCGCCGGCACGGTGGCACGGAATCGAGATCGAGCAGCGGTCGAGGAAGTTCGCGATGCCCGGATTGCGCAGGACGAGAAAGTTGGCGTGGCGGTAGGCGTCGTCCGAGGCGAGATCGGCGATGCGCGGCGCCGTCATCGGGACGGTGGGCATGACCAGGGCGTCATGGGGCGCCGTGATGGCGGCAACGCGACGGATGAAATCGGCCCGCGCAGCGATGAGGTCGATGTAATCCGCGGCATCCTGTTCTTGCCCGCGCAGGATGCGCACGAGCACGCGCGGATCGTACATCTTCTCGGCTTTGGCGATCAGCGAGCGATGGATCGCGTAGGACTCGGCCGCGGCCAAGCCGCCCTTGGCGTTGATCTGCTGCAGCTCGGCCAGTTCGCGCAAGGGAATATCGACGATGCGCGCGCCCGCCTTGCGCAGTGCGGCCAGCGCGGACTCGAACGCGCGTGCGACCGCGGGCTCGACACCTTCGAGCACCAGGGTCTGCGGCACCGCCATCCGCAGCCCTGCGAGCGGGAACGGAGCAAGATCGCCCGCGGGCTCGCCGGCGAGCACCGCGTCGAGCGTGGCGCAGCATTCGACGGTTGCCGCCAGCGGCCCGATGGAGTCGAGCGAGGTCGAGAGCGGAAACGCCCCCGCGGTGGGAACGCGGTGCGCGGTCGGCTTGAATCCGACGACGCCGCACAATGCCGCCGGAATGCGACATGAGCCGCCGGTGTCGGTGCCGAGCGCGCCGAATGCCATGCCGTCGCTGACCGACACCGCGGCGCCCGAGGACGAGCCGCCGGGGATGCGCGCCGCTTGGCGGTCGTAGGGACTGAGCGGCGTGCCGTAGTGCGGATTGATGCCGAGGCCGGAGAACGCGAACTCGGTCATGTTGGTGCGCCCGATCGGAATGAACCCGGCCGCGCGCAGCCGCGCCACGGCAGGCGCATCGCGCTCCGCCGCCTTCGCGTCCCGCAGCGCGACCGAGCCCGCCGTGGTCACGTCGCCCGCGATATCGAACAGATCCTTGATCGAGACTGGAATGCCGGCGAACGACGAAGGTGCGGCGCCGTGCGCGCGCCGGCGGTCGTAAAAATCCGCCGCCGCGAGCGCGTCCGCGGCATGGACCTTGAGAAAAACGCGCCCGCCTTCTCCGGATTGATCCGAGATCAGCGCCAAACATTGCTCGACCAGGCCGCGGCTTTTGCCGCCGCCAGCGAGGTCGGCTTTGACTTGGGCGAGCGATGGCATTGCTTGAAGCGACGGGACGGCAAGTCTAGAGCGTGTTGAAATGGCGGTGTCAATGACCTATCAACCTGACAGAGCCGTTTCATCCGTGGCTGGCGTTATTCCGTGTCCTCCCGATCCCAATGTCTGAACCCCAATCTCGGACGTGTCGTCGAGGGCCCCCGTTGCCTGGCCGCAAGATCGCCGACGCCTATCGGATGCGAACGCTTCCCGTCCTGGGATGACACCGCAATGATTGCCGGAGATGGACCATGCCGATGAACAAGCCGCATCTTGAGTTTGCCCGCGTGGACATGAAGGCTGGCTGGGCCACGCCGCCCGGCTATCCCGCGGGCATCAAGCAAAAAATCCTCGCAAGCGACCTCGACGAGAACCGCAAGATGGGCAGCCGCACCCGGCTGCTGCGCTTCGAGCCCGGCGTCTACACCACCGCGCCGTTCGTGCATGACCATTGGGAGGAAGTCTATCTGATCTCCGGCGACCTCATCGTTGGCAACGACGTGCAGGGAAAGGGCGGTGAAGCGTTCGACGCCCCGACCTATGCCTGCCGGCCGCCGGGCGTTTATCACGGGCCGTTCAAGTCGGATCGCGGCTGCTTGCTCTATGAGTTCCACTACTACGACGAAAGCAAGAAATAAACTAACGAAGTGAAACGAGCCTGCGGGAGGGCATCGCCATGCTGGCGCCGGACGAGAAACTGAAACTTTCACCCAAGCCTTACCTCTCGGCGACCGCACGCTTTGCCAGCGGCGCCGACACGCCCCGCGACTTCCTCGAACGCTGCCTTGCCGACATCGCCGCGCTCGAGCCCAAGATCGGCGCCTTCGTCAATCTCAACCTCGAGGGTGCGCGCGCAGCTGCCGACCAATCGACCGCGCGCTGGCGCGCGGGTCGGCCGCGCTCGAAGATCGACGGCATGCCGATCGGCATCAAGGACATCATCGAGACCGCCGACATGCCGACCGAAAACGGCTCGCCGCTGTTCGCCGGCTTCCGCTCCGAACGGGATGGTGCGAGCGTCGCCGCGCTGCGCGAGGCCGGCGCAGTGATCGTCGGGAAGACCGTCACCACAGAATTTGCTTCGACCGAGCCGCGCGGCACGCGCAACCCGCATGACCTGCGCCGCACCCCGGGCGGATCGAGCAGCGGCTCGGCCGCCGGCGTTGCGGCCGGCATGGTCAGTACGGCGCTCGGCACGCAAGTGATCGGCTCGACCATTCGCCCTGCCAGCTATTGCGGCTGTGTCGGCTTCAAGGTCTCAGTCGGCGCGCTCAATCGCGGCGGAAGCTATGACGGATTGAGCCAAAGCGTGACCGGCGTCCTCGCCACGACGGTGGACGAAGCCTGGCAGGTCGCCTACGAGATCGCGCTCCGCGCCGGCGGCGATCCCGGCTATCCCGGCCTGTTCGGGCCGGCGAGCGCGCCGGCGCCGCGAACGCCGCGCCGCCTCGCGTTTCTCGAGACCGCCGGCTGGGCGGTCGCCTCGCCCGACGCCAAGCAGGCCATGACTGATGCGCTGGCGCGGTTCAAGGCCGCCGGCATCGAAGTGCTCACGCGCCAGTCGCATGCGCAGGTCGCCGCCGTCGAAGCCGCGATCGCGCCAGCACGCCCGCTCTCGATGCGCATCAACGCGTGGGAATGGCGCTGGCCGCTCAATACCTACCGCGAGCGCGACGCAAGCAAGCTCAGTCGCGCCATGCTCACCCGCCTTGCCGAGGCCGAGGCGATGAGCCTCGACGACTACAGGAACGACCTCGCGCAGCGCGACAAGGCCCGCGCGCTCTACGCCGTGTTGGCGGCGGAGTGTGACGCCTGCGTCAGCCTCTCCGCGCCCGCCGCCGCGCCGCTCGGTCTCGAATCGACGGGCGATCCGAGTTGCACCGCCCAGGTCTCACTGCTCGGCATTCCCGCGGTGTCGCTTCCCGTGCTGCAGGACGACGGCCTGCCGCTCGGCCTGCAGGTGACCGGATACATCAACGGCGACGCGCAGGCCATCGCCGTGGCTGCTGCGATCAAGGCTTTGTTCTAGCGTGTTTCGCATTTTGCGGAGGCGCCGATGGACGAGCGACCTGCGGGGCGCGCATTGAGCGCGCTCGAACACTACCGCGACGGGCCGCCCAAGCATCCGCGCCGCTATCCCGACCTGCACGAGCACGTGCTCGCGCTTGCGCGCGCGGGGTTGCTCGTCGTCGTCGACGAGCCGATCAACAAAGACACCGAAATGCACCCCCTGGTGCGCTGGCAATATCGCGGCGGCATTCCCGAGCCTGAACGCAAGGCCTTCCTCTTCACCCAGCCGACGGATTCCAAGGGCCGTCGCTTCGACATATCCGTGTTGGTCGCCGGCCTGGCGGCGAACCGCGACGTCTACCGCCTCGGCTTCGGCAAGCCCCTCGACGAGATCGGGGAGACCTGGGTCAAGGCCATCGCCGAACCGATCGCGCCGCGCCTCATCACGCATGCGCCATGCCAGGAACTGGTGACGACCGGCACGGACCTCGAGCGCGACGGCGGCGGGCTCGACGGCCTGCCGGTGCCGATCTCGACGCCTGGATGGGACAACGCGCCCTATCTCTCGGCCGGCCATTTCATCACCAAGGATCCCGACACCGGCGTGCAGAACGTCGGCAACTATCGCGGACAGATCAAGGCGCCGCGCCGGCTCGGGATGAATCCGTCGGTCGAGCTGCGCGCGGGCATTTTTGCCCATTGGGAAAAATGCAAGGCGCGCGGCGAGCCCCTCCCCTGCGCGGTCGTCGTTGGTTGCCCGCCGGTGATCTCCTATGCCTCGGTGCAGAAGATGCCGGCGCATCTCGACGAGATCGCGGTTGCCGGCGCGCTTGCCGGCGGCTCTATCAACGTGGTGAGGGCCAAGACAGTCGATCTGGCGGTGCCGGCGGAGGCGGAGATCGTCATCGAGGGCCTGATCAACACCGAAGTTTTGGAGCCCGAGGCTCCGTTCGGCGAGTCCCACGGCTACGTGAACCTGCAGGAATACAATGCCTTCATGGAGGTGACCGCGATCACCCGCCGGCGCCATCCGATCCTGCCCTCGTTCATCAGCCAGGTCACGCCGAGCGAATCCAGCGTGATCCGCCGCGTGGCGATGGAGCCCGTCTATCTCCATCATCTGCGGGCGGTGCTGGGCATTCAGGGCGTCAAGCGCGTGACAATGCACGAGCCGCTCACCAGCCTCTACGCCGTGATCGCGCTCCAGTGCGCGCGCAGCACGCCCGAGAGCGAAATCTGGCGCGCGCTCTACGGTGCCGCCTCGCTGCACCGTTTCGCCGGCAAATGGATCATTGCCGTCGACGAGGACATCGAGCCCGAAAACGCCGATGCGTTGTTGTGGGCCATGTCCTATCGCTGCCAGCCCCAGCACGACCTCAAGGTCGTGCCGCACAAGGATCCCGGGCATGGGCCGCGCGGCCCGCGCGACGCCGGCGAAAGCGCGGCCGTGTTGATCAATGCCACGCTCAAGGGCCCCTACGCGCCGGTCGCGCTGCCCAAGCGTGAGTTCATGGAGCACGCCAAGGCGATCTGGGAACGGCTTGGCCTGCCGCCGCTCACGCCGCAGCCGCCATGGCACGGCTATGACCTCGGCCATTGGCCGCGGGAGCTCGAGCGCCAAGCCGAGATGGCGGTGAGGAGCGAGTACTTCGAACTCGGCAAGCACCTCGCAAACGAACGACGCGGCGACGTCGCCATGAATACGCCGGTCGAGCGCGAGTAGCTCGCGACGGCGCCGCAAGACGATGGATGGTCATGCCTTCATGACGCTGAGAAAACCGGAGTTGCTGACGTGAAACTCGCCGTGCCCGACATGATCTCGAACTCGTACTTCCCCGCGATCGCTGCGATCGAGCTCGGTTGCTTCAAACAGGAAGGACTCGATATCTCGCTTGAGCTGATCTACCCGGTCGACAAGTGCTACGCGGCGTTGCGCGAGGGCACGGTCGATTTCGTCGGCGGATCGGCGCATTCGGCGCTGTCGGCGTTTCCGCACTGGCAAGGCGCCAAGCTTCTGTGCGCGCAGGGCCAAGGCATGTACTGGTTCCTGGTCATGCACAAGGATTTCGGCGGCAAGCGTGGCGATCTTAGCGTCGTGAAGGGACGCAGCATCGGCGCCGCGCCGTGGGTCGACATGGGACTGCGCCGCTTGCTGATCGAAGCCGGCATCGACCTCTCGCGCGATCAGGTAAAGATCGCGCCGGTGCCGGGCGCGCAAGGGGCCGGCGTGAATTTCGGCGTCACCGCGGCGAAGGCGATGGAGGAGCGCAAGATCGACGGCTTTTGGGCCAACGGCATGGGCACCGAGGTCGCGGTGCGCCGCGCAGTCGGAACCGTGGTGCTCGACGTGCGGCGCGGCGACGGGCCAAAGCCGTGCTTCAATTACACCATGGCCTCGATCGCCACGACGGAACAGTTGATCGAGCGCTCGCCCGACGTCGCATCTGCCGTCGTCCGCGCCATGGTGAAGACCCAGGCCGCGTTGAAGGAGAATGTCGCGCGCGCGACCGAGGTGGGCCGCAAGCTTTTTCCGCCGTCCGAAGCCGAGCTGATCGCCGAGCTCATTCGCCGGGACCTTCCCTATTACGATGCCTCGATCTCGAGGAGCTTCGTCGCCGGCATGAACCAATTCTCGCGCGACGTCGGCATACTCTCGGGCGACGTTCCCTACGAGGGCATCGTGGCGACGCAATTTTCGCATTTGTGGAAAGCCGGGTAACGCAGCGCACCGCGTGCGCAGCACCTTTCGGTCAGTCGGGCGCCAGCGGCGGCAGATTGAGCGCGGCGTCGACCAGCGCGCTCGCCCGAGCGAAATCGAAGTTGCGATACACGTTCTGCTTCACCACGAACGAGGCGCCGCCGTAGAACTTCTCGTATTGCTGGTGGCGGCTGCCGAACTCCGAGCCGATGAAGTCCCAAGCGAGCCGCATCAGCGCCACCTTGGTTTTCGCGTCGGAGGACGCCGAGCGCATGTAGCGCTCGATGTCGCGCGCCGTCTCCTCGCTCTCGAAGTCGCGCAGCGACGATGGTAGCGTGATCATCGCGGCACCCGTGAGCTCGCGGATGATTTCGAGCATGCGGCCGTTGAGCTCGGATTGCACCGCCATCGCCGAATAGAGCGCGGTCCGCGACGGCCACAGCACCCCGGCTTTGTCGATCGGCGCCGTCACCTCATGCGCGAGCAACATATGCTCGTAGATCGACACCCAGGCGGCAAGCTCGCCCATCGTGATCTGCACCGCCGGATTGGCGGCATTTCCGGTCATCTCGTTCATGCGCTGGGCGATGCCGATCATGAAGCGCAGCTTGGTGACGTAGCGCACCTGCGCCTGATGGTTGCCGTAGAGATGCGATGGCGTCTTCCACCACTGATCACGCGACAGTTCGAGGTTGCGGTAGATGAAGACCCGCTCCCAGGGCACGAACACGTTGTCGAAGACGACGTAGCTGTCGGTTTCGTCGAAGCGGCTCGAGAGCGGATAGTCGAAGGCGTTGGTCGCCCCGATCGCGAACGGTCGCCGCGGATAAAGCTTGACGCCCGGCGCATTCACGGGAACGGCCAAGCAGTTGGCGTAGTTCTCGTCGCCGGGCTGCAGCGGATGGATGCAGCTCAAATGGATGACGTCCGAGATCGCGCCGCCGGTGGCGAGCTGCTGCGCCCCGCAGATGACGATGCCGTCATCGCGCTCCTTGACCACGCCGGCATAGAGCGTCGGATCGCTCTGCTTGTGCGCGGGTTTGCTGCGGTCGATCTGCGGCGGCACGATGGCATAGGAGGCGTAAAGGTGATTGTCGCGCAGGTGCTCGTAGAAGGCGACCACGTTGTCCGCGAAATTCCGTCCGCCTGCGGCGAGCACGCTCGGCGTCGCGGCGTAGCCGCAGAAGAATCCGGCGACGTGGTCGGGCGTGCGGCCCATCAAGCCGAATGTCGCCTCCGCCCAGGTCTCGGAAAACAAGCGTCGCGCCCGCAGATCGGCATGGCTGTGCGGGATCTGGTAAGCGCGCAGCACCGGCTCGCCGGTCTTGGGCGAGACGAACGTCATGCGCTCACGCATCTCCGGCGCCGCCGCGATGTCGTAGAGTCTCGCGATCGAGCGCGCCGCCTCCCGGAAGGCGAGATGCGCGGTCACGTCCTTGACGCGTTCGCCGTCGACGAACACCTGCCGTCCATCGTTGAGCGAGCGAAGATAGTCGGATCCGGTTCGCATCGCAGCCTACGCCTGCGCGGTTATTCGACGTTCACGACTTTACGCCATTGGCGATGAGCTCGACCAGCTTGTGCGGCATGACCGGCGTTTGCGCGATGCGGACCCCGAAGGGTTGTAACGCGTCTTCGATGGCGGAAATCACCGCTGCCGCGGTCGGAATGGTGCTCACTTCGCCCGCGCCCTTGGCGCCGAGCGGATTGAGCGGCGAGGGCGTCTCTTTATAGAGCGTCGCGATCGCCGGGACTTCCATGGCGCTGGGCAAGAGGTAATCGGCGAAGGTCGTGGTGACGGGCTGGCCGACCTCGTCGTATCCCATCCATTCCAGCACCGCATTGCCGATGCCGTGCGCCACGCCGCCGCGCACCTGGCCGTCGACCATCAAGGGATTGATCAAAGTCCCGGAATCCTGAAGCGCCACATAGTTGAGGAGCTTGACGCCGCCGGTATCGGGGTCGACCTCGACCTCGGCAACGTGACAGGCATTGGCATAGGCGAGCGCATCGGTTCGCCAATTGACGTTGGCGTCGAGACCGGGGTCGATGTCCGCAGGGAAGCCATAGCCGGGCGCGCCCTTGAGGATACGCGCAAGCTCGCCGAGCTTGATTGAAAGCTGCGACGCGCCGACGACGCGTACCTCGCCGTCCACGAGCTCGAGATCGTGCTCGGCCGCCTCCAGCACATGGCTCGCGAGCTTCTTGGCCTTGTCGGCAACCGCCCGCGCGGCTAGCAGCACCGACGAACCGGCGGTGACGGTCTGGCGGCTGGCGAATGCGCCAAGCCCGAGCGAGACCCCGCCGGTATCACCCGGCACGACGGTGATGTCCTGCGCCCGCAGGCCAAGCTCGCCCGCGCAAATCTGCGCGAGCGCGGTACGCAGGCCCTGTCCGATTGCGGCGGCGCCGGTGAATACCGATACGCGTCCCGTATTCGATACCCGCACCAGGCCGGACTCGAATGGACCACGCCCGGTGCCCTTGATGCCGTGCGCGAGCCCGATGCCGAGATAGCGGCGCTCTCGTCGCGCGGCAGCTTGACGCTGGGGAAAGTCCTGCCACCCCGCCGCCTGCAAGACCTGCGCCTGCGAAGCGGGATAATCGCCGCTGTCGTAGCACATACTGGCGCCGGACCGCGCCTTCAGCGGCTTGGTATAGGGCATCTTCTCCGGCGGGATGAGGTTGCGGCGACGCACCTCCGCGCGGTCGAGGCGCAGTTCGCGCGCCAGGCGATCCATGAGTCGTTCCATGGCGAAGGCCGCCTGCGGGTAACCGGCCCCGCGCACCGACGACACCGGCGTCTTGTTGGTGGCGGCGACGATCACCTCCACGGACAATGCCGGAAGAACGTAGGGCCCGCTCATCATGGACGCCGAGTTGTAGGGGATGTTGACGTCTTGCAGGGCGTACGCGCCGAGATCGTGGATCAGCCGGCCGCGGATCGCGAGGAGTTTCGCATCCGCGCCCGCCGCGATGTCGAGCGACCAATACTGGTCGCGCTCTTGGGCGGCGTTGGTGAAATGCTCGCGCCGGTCCTCGATCCACTTGATCGGCCGCTTGAGGAGCTTGGCGGCCGCCACCACGGCGATGTCTTCGGGGTAGACGCAGAGCTTAGGACCGAAACCGCCGCCGACGTCGGGAGTCGCCACGCGCAGCCGGCTCTCGTCGAAATCAAGCAGCGCGGTCAACGACTGGAACAGGTCGTGCGCTTTCTGCGTCGATGCCCACACCGTCATCGTGTCGTCGTGCCATTCCGCGAGAATGCCGCGGCCTTCGATCGGATGGGCGCCGCCGCGATGTTGCCAAAGCTCCTCGTGGAACACGTGGGCGGCCTTGGCGAAGGCCGCTTCGGCATCGCCATAGGCAACTTTGTAGCTGGCGGCGATATTCGTGTTCAGCTCGCGCCGAACCGCGGGCGCTGTCGGCTCGACCGCGCTGCGGCAGTCCGACACGGATGAGAGCACATCGTAGTCGACCGCGACCTTCGCGGCGGCGTCCTCGGCGACATAGCGGTTGTCGGCGAGCACGATCGCGACCGCCTCGCCGACGTACGACACTTCGCCATCGGCGAGCGCGAACGACCAGTACCGATCGAGCGGCGCTCCGGAATTCGAGTGGCGCAGCATGCGGCGTTTGGCGAGCACCGGCGCGAGATCGTCGAGCGCGAGGACTGCGTGAACCCCTGGCAGCGCCAGCGCGTCATGCGCGCCGATCCCGCGGATCGCGGCGTGCGGATGCGGGCTGCGCACGAACGCCGCGTGCCACACCCCGGGGCGCGCGATGTCGTCGACGAAGCGCCCCTTGCCGACGAGCAGGGCGCCGTCCTCGAGGCGAGGAATGCGCGCTCCAATCAATCCACTCATGTTTCGACCGCGCATGCATTTCGCAGCGCGGGCCTTTGTGAACGTTTCGTCCCGAGACCGCCGCTTAGTCCGACATCGCCTTGGCGGCTTTGGCGATCACGTCCTTGGGCATGGCGTAGGCCTCAGCCAGCAAGGCATCGAGCTTGTCCGCGTGGACGGGATTGACCTCTAAGTTGAGCCGTTCCGCCTCGGCGATAAAGTCCGGGTCCTTGGTCGTGCGCTCGAAGGCGGCGATCAGCGCCGCCTTGCGATCCGCGGGAATGCCGGGCGGGGCCGCGAACGGCCGCGCCATGGCCTGCCCGATCAGCATCAATTTCAGGATTTGACGCTGGTCCGCTTGCTTGGCGAGCTCGCTCGCCGATGGAACATCCGGCAGCTCCGGCTGCGTCTTGATCCCGGCTTGAACCAGGATGTTGGCCTTCTTGTTGCCCGTGAGCCAATGCGGGTAGCGGCCTTTGAGCGTGCTCCACGACAGCCCACAGAGCCCATCGACCTCGCCGCGCTCGGTCGCGAGTTGGATCTCGTTGGTGCCGGGATAGCCGTTCACCATCTTGATCTTGGCGCCGAACACGTTGCGATAAAGCAGCGCGAAAATGTTGGGATCCGAACCCGCGCCCTCGCTGCCAAAAGTGGCGGGCGTGACGAGGAGATCGCTGAAGGTCTTCACGGGCGCCTCGCGGCCGGTGACGCAGAGGCTCACCTCGTCGGTGACGCTACCGAGCCAGGTGAACTGGGTGCTGTCGAATTCGGCCTTGTCCAGCAACGGCGCAATGCCTTGGCTGCGCGAGAACGTGCCGATGACCGAGCCGTCTTTCGCGGCGACGGAATACAGATAGTTGGCGGCCTTGAGGCTGCCGGCGCCGCTCATGTTCTGCGGTACCACGTTGGGATTGCCGGGAAGATGTTTGCCGAAATGTCGCGCCAACAGCCGTCCATACGCGTCGTAGCCGCCGCCTACGCTGTAGCCGATGAGCAGAGAAACGGTCTTGCCCCTGTAGAAATCCTCAACCCCGGCGGAGCGAGCGGCCTGCGTCGCGACGGCTGCGGCTAGCGCGGCCGCAATAGCGCTGATCGCAAACATCGAGACGCGACCGATCGGACACATGGCCATCGCGCTCAGTGCTTGGGAAACAGTTGCGAAAATTTCGACCGCAAGTGCTTGCGCAGATCGACGCTGACATCGACCGTGACCGGGAACGCTCCCTTCAGCTTCTTGTCATAGGGGATGCAGGCATCGATCAGGATGCGATTGTTGAAGTTGCCGGGAAGGAAAAGCGGGTCGCGCTTGGAGGCCCAGGCCTTTTGGATCATGTCGATATCGGTCAGCGGATCGAAGCGCGTGCACATAGCCCACAGCACCTGGTCGAGGTCACCGGCATCGATGTCCTCGTCGACCACCACCGTCCATTTGCCGGCGTAAGCGCCGCCCTGGCACGAGGAGGCGATGTGCAGCGCCTGGCGGGCATGGCCCGGATAGCGCTGGCGAATCTGGATGGCGGTGAAGCGGGTCGCGGGGCCGGCTTCGTGGTTCCACACGCCCAGCACCTCGGGCACGCCGCAGGCGTCGAGCGCGCGCCAGATCTGCGCCGCCCCGGCGATACCCTTGAGCAGGCCGGTTTCATCGACGGGCTTGTGCTGCGGCGCGCAGGTGAGGATCGGATCATGGCGGTGGAGGATGGTCTTCACGTTGACGTAGGGCCGCTCCTGCGTGTCGTCGGAGTAATAGCCCATCCATTCGCCGAACGGCCCTTCCGGCCGCACCTCGCCCGGCACCGTTTCGCCTTCGATTGCGATCTCACAGTCGGCTGGAATCGGAAAGCCCGTATACGGCCCGCGCACCACGTCGACGGGCTCGCCGCGCAGGCCGCCGGCGATATCCATTTCGCCGATCTCGGGCAGCGGGCTCGAAGACAGCATGAACAACAGCGGGTCCTGTCCACACAGGATCACCACCTTCATCGGCTGGCCGCGTTCGAAGTATTTGTCGCGATGAATACGGCCGTGCTTGCCCTCGGTGATCTGGCAGCCGACGGTCTTGCCGTCGTAAACTTGGCTGCGATAGGCGCCGAGGTTGAACCAGCCCGAATCGGGATCCTGCGTCATCACGCAGTCGGCGGTACCGATGAAGCGCGCCTTGTCCAGCTCGTGGTGCCGCGGCACGGGAAACTTCAGCACGTCGACGTCGTCGCCTTCGACCACATTCTCGAGCACGGGGCCGTCGTTCACGAAGCGCGGAGGCAGCGGCTTGAGATTCTGCATGCGGGCGTGATAGGTGCGCACGACATCGACCTTGCGCTCGTATTCGAGCGGCAGGCCCAGCGTCAAAGCGATGCGGCGCACGGAGGACAGCTGCCCGTAGAGCGTGCGGAAGCCCCTTGGATAGCCGGGCACGTTGTCGAACAGCAGCGCCGGCGCGTTGCCGCGGCTCTTTTCCGTGAGCATATGGGTGATGGCGCCCATCTCGACGTCCCAGTGCGCGCCATCGACTTTGCGCAGCTCTCCCATCTTGTCGACTTGTTCGAGCCAGCCGCGCAACCCGCGGTATTGCATCCGCTGTTTCGATGCTGCGTCGCCGCCGGTGCGGGCCATGCTGCTCTCCATTCCCTGGAATGCTCTATCTATACAGCCGTCCAAGTCCGCCGGCAAAGCGCCACCCTGCCACCAGTGCGCTTGAGAGTGACGGCCGAACGGCAAACGTCGGACGCGCGCCGTGCCTCGCGTTGGCCATCGCGTGAGCGCTTGGCAACTTCGCGGAAACGAGATTATCGGGTGGACGGCGGATCCGCTGGGCCGTCTTCCGGCTCCGTCTCCACCGCCTTGGGACCGCGGCCGCCGCCTCTGCCGTTTCTCGATTTCGATGGCTCTTTGGCGGTGTCGGAGACCTCCTCGAGCGTGGCGCCACGCTGCGGCGCTCCCCGTCCGGCCAATATGTCGCGTTGCAGCCGCGCGTAATCCCTGCGGGTCGTCTCCAGCGCGCCCTGAGCGACGGCGAGTTCGACGCGCTCGCGTTGCAGGCTCGCATTGAGCTCATCGATGCGCCGTTCGGTCTTGGCCCGATAGGCTCCGGCGTCGACCTCGATCTCGGCGACGCGGTCGGTCAGCGACTTTATCTTCTGCTCGGCGTGGGCAAGCGCGGTCTCGCGCGCCTTCAGCGTCTCCGCCAGGATGCTCGATCGTTCCGTCAGCGACGTCCGCGTCTGCTCGAGCTCGCGGGTCTTGGTGTCGAGCCCATCGCGGGCGACGGTGAGCCGCTCGACAACCTTTTCCGTGGAGTTGCGTGCGATGGTCGCTTCCACCGCCTTGCGCTCCAACACTCTGATGTCCTCGGTGCGCGCACCGAGCGTCTGGCGCACCTCGGCGAGCAATTTCTCCGCGGTGGCGGCACGCGAACGCAGCGCCTCGAGCCTCAGATTCATCGCATAGGCTTCGGATTGATGGCGCTCGTTGGCCTCATCGCGCGCGGTCGCCAGCGTCACCCGCTCGTTCTCGGCGGCGGCCAGGCTGATGTCCATCTGCTCCAGCCGCGCCCGCGCGGCGGTCAAGGCATTTTCGCTCTCGGTGAGGCGACGCGACAAGCGCGACGTCTCTGCCAGCGTCTGATCGAGCGCCGTTTGCAACGAGCGCTTGTCGTTCTCCAACAATAGGAGTTTTTCCCGCGTCAGCGCCCCTTCGGCCTGCAATTCGACAATCCGTTTATCGGCGCTGTTGGCATGATCGACGAGAATCTGGTTGGCCTCGCTCAGGGCCCGGCCATTGGCGGTCTCCTGCGCCAATTGGCTCTCGATATTCGCGATCTCCGCCCGCACTGCCACGATTTCGCTGGTAAGCTCGGTTTTGTCACCCTCGAGGCCGCGCACGGCCTGCTGCGCCAACGTCAATTCGCGGCGCAGCTCTTCGCCCGTGCTTTCCAATTCCGCTGCCCGCTTCTCGAGCGCGCTGAATTCGCTGCGCACGCTCTCATGGCCGGCGCGAAGCTCCGCCAGCGCATTGCGCAAGCCAACATTGTCGCTCTTCTCGTGTTCCAGCGCCTGCAGCGCCGAGCCGATGGGCTCGACGAGGTTGCGGAAGGCATCTTTGAGATCATCGAGCGCGCCGATCCGACGGTCGGTATCGATCAGCAGGTTGCGCAGCGTCTCGTTCTCCTCGCCGACGCGGGCGCCGATATCGGCCAGGGTCGGCTCGCTGGGCTCTTCGGCGGTGGGTGAGCCGGGCTTGGCCGGCGTGGGCACCGCAAACGCCGCTGATGTGGATGCAACGCCTTTACGCGCAAGAAAATGGGTGATCGTACGCATGGCATTCCCCACAACCTGACAAAACCTCCTGGCTTATACAGATTTTTGCAACCCGTCACAATGACAACACCGGCGGCATCGGCAATAGTAACCATATTTTACAGGATCAAATCAGGATCAGATGCTTAGCGATGGGAGGGCGGAACGCGGGCCGCGACGGAACCGCTCGCAGGGGATCCAATAGGCGCGTCGTTACGCGACGGAAACCGCCCCGACGGCATCGCCGAGGTGCGCGCCGTCATCAGCGAGGACGCGAGGTAGCGCGGCAGCGTGCGCGCCCGCTTATCCGCGCGGCAGAACGTGCGCCCATTTGGCACGGATGCGGGCATCGAGTTCCTTGCTCGCGCGCGCCACGATCGGAAAGGTGTCGCGCCGCGACCACGGCCTACAGGCATCGATGACGACGCGCGCGTTGCGCGGATCGTCGCTGCCGTAGGCCATGGGGTCGAGCACCGTGCTCCAGCAACCGCGCAGGATCTCGATGCCTTCGCGCGGCTCGAAGCGCGTGCACATCGCCCACACCACCTGATCCATGTCGGCGGGATCGATGTCGTCGTCGACCACGACCACGACCCGGTTGGCATAGGCGCCGGCGTGGCATTGCGAGGCGATCAGTCCGGCTTGCTTGGCGTGGCCGGCGTATTGCTGCTTGATCGCCACCGTGAGCCAGAGTCGGCTGCCGCCGGCCGCGTGCGCCCATACGCCTTTGACTTCGGGCACGCCGGCGGCTTCGAGCTGGTTCCACACGGCGCCGGAGCGATAAGTGCCGCGGTAGAAAGAGTCGTCGTCGGGTGGCACGGCCGGGATCGCACCGAGCAGGATCGGATCGTGGCGGTGCATGAAGGTCTCGATGCGGATCGCCGGCTCCTTTTTCTTGCCGCCGGCGTAATAGCCGGTCCACTCGCCGAGCGGCCCCTCTTCGATCAAGTCGTTGGGGTGCACGAAGCCCTCGAAGGCGATCTCCGCCTGCGCGGGAATGGGGAGGCCGGTGCGCGGCCCCTCGATCACCTCGACCGGTTCGCCGATCAAGCCGCCGGCCACGTCGTATTCATTTTTTCCGTATGGAATCTCCAGGCCCGCCACCATGAACAACGCGGGGTGCATGCCCACGACCACCGCGATCGGACACGGCTCGCCGCGCTCGTGATAGCGGCGCTTGATCAGATCGCCGTGCTTGCCCTTGGAGCACATGACCGTCGCCACCCTTGGGCCATGAGATTGCACGCGATAGGCGCCGTAATTGATCCAGCCGGTGTCGGGATCCTTCATGATCACCATGCAGCCCGTGCCGATATAGTAGCCCCCGTCGTGTTCGTGCCACCGCGGCGTCGGGATGCTCTCAATGTTGACGTCCTTGCCGCTGCTGACGTTTTGCATGAGCGGCGCGGACTCGACCATGACCGGTGCGATGCTGCGCGCCTCTTTCATGTATTTGCGCCAGTAGGAGACGAGCTCGACCGCGGAACCGTCGATCGGCAAACCGAGCGTGAGATTGATGCGCCGCACCGAGGTGAGAATATTCGCAAGGATGCGGTGGCCGTGGGGATAGCCGGGAATGTCGTCGAACAGCACCGCGCGATTGCCCATCTTGCGCATATAGAGGTCGACGATGCCGCCGATTTCCGCCTCGCGCTCGGCACCGCTGATGTCCTGCACCTCGCCCGCCGCGCGCAACAAATCGATCCAGGTGCGCAGGTCCTGCTTCGAGGGCTTTGGCGCGTTCTTGGCGGAGCGCTCGGCGGCTTCAACGATAGTTTGCATGGGGCACTCCTCGCTTTCCAGCTCGATGCAGTCTAGCCCGCAGCCCGGCTGAAGGAGAGCAAAATCCGGGCGTTATGGACGGGCGCCACCGCGCTCAAGGCGCGCTACGCCGAGCGTTCAAGATCTGCTTGAGGCGCTGGGGGGTCACCGGCAACTGCGTCACCGCACCCGGCATGCCGATGGCGTCGTCGATGGCGGACGCAATCGCAGCCCCCACCCCGGTGATGCCGCTCTCCCCTGCCCCTTTGATGCCGAGCGGATTGAGCGGGCTGGTGTACTCCTCGCGCAAGATGACCTCGACCTCGGGAGTCTCGCGCACCGTTGGCATGAGGTAATCCGCAAAGGTGGTCGCCAGCGGATCGCCGCGCTCATTGTACGTGAACTCTTCCAGCAGCGCGCCGCCCAACCCTTGGGCGAAGCCGCCGGCGATCTGCCCTTTCACCAGCGCCGGATTGATGGCGCGGCCGATGTCGTAGGCGATGACGTAGTCCTCGACCTCAACGCCACCGGTCTCGCGGTCGACCTTCGCCACCGCGAAGTGCATGCCGTACGGGTAGACCTGGTGCTGCACGTGGAACCAGCCCTCGGCTGACAAGCCCGGCTCGCGATCGCCCAGCGTGTTCGAGGTCGGCGCAAGGTGATCGGCAAGCTCGCCGAGACTGATCGATGGCCCCGAAGGCTGATCCTTGCGCACCACCTTCCCGTCGATGAGGTCGAGCGCATCCGCCGGCGCTTGCATCAGCTCGGCGGCCGCATCAATCGCCTTCGCGCGCAGCTTCACCGCGCCATTGTGGGTGGCGGAGGCCGTCATGACGGTCGCGCGCGAGGCATGCGCGCCGATACCGTGAGCGATCCGATCGGTCTGGCCATGGGTCACGCGCACGCGCCGGTAGTCGACGCCCAAAATCTCGGCACAAACCTGCGCCATCACGGTCTCGAAGCCCTGCCCGAGCGAAGCGCCGCCGGTGATGAGCTCCACCGCGCCCGAACTATCGACCTCGATGCGCACGCCGTCGGCGGGACCCAAGCCGCTCTTCTCGACGAACATCGCAAAGCCGGCGCCGACCGCTTCGCCGGCGGCGCGGCGGCGCGCAAGCTCGGCCTTGCGCTTGTCCCACTCGAGCGCGACCAAGAGCTTGTCGAGCAGCCCGACGTAATCGCCGGAATCGTACTCGATCTCCTCTCCCAAGGCCTCGAGCGGCCGGTGATAGGGCATTTCATCGACCGTGATCGCGTTGCGCCGCCGCACCTCGTTGGCATCGATGTTGAGTCTGGTCGCAATGGCGTCGACCAGCCGCTCGCGCACGAAGGTCGTCTCATAGCGACCGGGAGCGCGGTAAGTGGCCGCCGGCGTCTTGTTGGTGAGACGAAAGTGGCCGACCGCGCGATAGGCCGGCACCCGGTAGGGACCCGGCAGGATACCCGCCGTCATGTGCACGACGCGCGCGGCATGGGTGCGCACATAGGCGCCCTGGTCGTGAAAATAGCGATCATCGATGCCCAGGATGCGGCCCTCGCCGTCGACCGCCGCGCGCAGGCGGTGGAGCTGTTGGCGCGAATGATTGGCCGCGATCAAATGCTCGCGCCGGTCCTCGATCCATTTCACCGGCCGGTTGAGGCGCATGGCGGCGACGCAGACCAGCACGTCTTCCGGATAGAGTTCGCCGCGGATGCCGAAGCCTCCGCCCACATGCGACTCGTGCACGTGAATCGACGACGGCGCGCGCTTGAACATGCGCGCGAGCAGCTCGCGATTGCGGTGCGGCACCTTGGCGGCGCCGTGCAATTCGAGGATGTCGCGCGCGGCATCGTAGCGACCGATGGCACCGCGCCCTTCGAGCGGCACGCCGGAATGGCGGCCGATCGCCAGTTCGAGTTCGACGACGATGGGCGCGGAGCGCAGGACCGCGTCGACGTCGCCATAACCCTGGCGGATGATGCTCACCTCGGTGCTGTGGCCGGGCGAGAACTCTCCCGGCTCGGCGTCGGCGGCGAGCAGGATCGGCAGCTCATCGATCTCGAGGGCGACGAGGTCGGCCGCGTCCTCGGCCACGTAGGGATCGTCGGCGAAGACGGCCGCGACCGGCTCGCCGACGTATCGCACCTTCCCGGTCGCCAGCACCGGTTGGCGGTAGGGCTCGAGCGGGGGAATTCGTCCCTCGCGAAAGTCGATCGGCGGCACGTCCGCAATGTCGGCCGCCGTCCAGACCGCGATCACGCCGGGCAAAGCGCGCGCAGCCGACGTGTCCATCGCAACGATCTTGCCGTGGGCGTGGTTTGCGCGAACGATCCGCATGTGCAACTGGTGCGGGAAGGCAATGTCGCCGGCGAAGCGGCCGCGGCCCCTGACCAGCGGCGGGTCCTCCAGCCGCTTGACCGATTGCCCGATCCATCTGGTGTTGCTGCCAGCGCTCATCGGCCTGCGCCCATTTTACCCGCCATGACGTTGCGGACGCCGGGGCGGCGTTCGCCGATGGCGGGCGCGACCGCGCTCATGCCGCCGCCTGTTCGAGCGCGCGACGCGTGACGGTGCGGGTCAGGTCACGACGGTAGGTCGCGCTGGTATTGGCATCCTCGAGCGGATCGACCGCGGAGGCCACTGCCGCGGCCGCGGCCTGGAATGCCGCATGGTCGGGCGGACGTCCCACAAGAACTTGCTCGGCCTGCGCAATGCGACGCGGCTGCGGCTCGACTCCGCCCACCGCCACGCACGGCTCTGCGATCACGCCGTCTTGCACGCGGAAGGTGACTAGCGCCATAGCGAGCGCAAAATCGCCGGCGCGGCGATTGAACTCGTAGAAGCCGAAACGGGTGTCGGCGGGAAGCATTGGGAGGCGCACTTCGGTCAGAAGCTCGTCCTCGCTGAGCGCCGTGGTCATGATGCCGCGGAAAAAGTCCTGCGCCGGGATCGTGCGCGTGCCGGTCGCGCTCCTCGCCACCATTTCAGCCCCGAGCGCCGCGGCGACGAGACACCATTCGGCGGCCGGATCGGCATGCGCGATGCTGCCGCAGAAGGTGCCGCGCGTGCGAATGGGATAGTGCGCGATGTGGCGCACCACCGTGGCGAGAAGCCGACCCAGCGGCCCATCCGCCACGGGATGGTGGAAGGCGGCGTGGCGCACGCAGGCGCCGATGCAAAGCCGCTCGCCCTCGCCGGCGAGACGCCGCAGCGCCTCGACCCCATTGATGTCGACCAGATGTGCCGGGCGCGCCAGGCGAAACGCCATGATCGGCACCAGGCTTTGGCCGCCGGCGAGCACGCGCCCGTCCTCGCTCGCAACCTCGGCAAGGGTCTCGACCGCCTCTTCGATCGTCTTGGGCGCGTGATATCGGAACGGCGCGGGCTTCATCGTTGCTCACCGCGGTTACGGTGGAGGTCGAAGCACGGACGAACGATCACCGCGGATTGTCCCATATTTGGGAAATTGATTTTTTTTGGATTGATGCACAGTTGTTGGTGTATGTAAAGAAGCAGCGTCCTACCAGGTACGGTCCATCCGAGATGAAGCCACCGCCGTTCCGTTATCACGATCCGAAAACGGTGAGCGAGGCCGTCGGGCTGCTCGGCAGCCTCGAAAACGCCAAGCTGCTCGCCGGCGGTCAGTCGCTGATGCCCATGCTCAATATGCGGTTCGTGCTGCCCGACCACATCATCGATCTCAACCGCGTGGAAGGACTGTCCTACATCCGCGAGGCCAAGGGCGCGCTCGAAATCGGCGCCATGACGCGCCAGCGCGACCTCGAATTTTCCGATGCGGTGCGCGCGCGCTGGCCGATCATGCATGAAGCCTTGCTGCAGGTTGGACACCGGCAGACGCGCAACCGGGGCACGATCGGCGGCTCGCTCTGCCATCTCGATCCGGCGGCGGAACTGGTCTCGCTCGCGACCGGCTATGACGCGACCGTCACCGTTGTCGGTCCGAACGGCGAGCGCGAGCTGCCGTTCGCCGAGTTTCCGGTCGCCTATATGACGCCGGCAATCGAACTGAACGAACTCGTCGTCGGCGTGCGCTTCCCGCAATGGACCGCCAAGCACGGCTATGCCTTCGTCGAGTTTTCCCGCCGGCACGGCGACTTCGCCATCACCTCGGCTGCCGTGCTGCTCGAGGGCGATGCCAGCGGCAAGATCACGCGCGCCTCGGTGACGATCGGCGGCATGGGGACGGCGCCGAGCCGCGCCCGCGAGGTCGAGCAGGCGATCGTCGGTCAGCTGCCGGCAGGCACGCTTTTCCGCGACGCCTGCGAGAGCTGCCGCAAGCTCGAAGCGATCGACGACGTGCATGCGCCGGCGTCTTATCGCCAGCATTTGGCGACGGTGCTGTCGCGCCGGGCATTGGAGAAGGCGCATGCGCGCCTGCTCGATGCCCATGCGGGCCGCCCGCACTAGGAGTGACAATGGGAGAGAAGCGGAAAGTTGCTCTGACCGTCAACGGCAAGCGGTACGAAGAAGAAGTCGAGGTGCGCGTCACGCTGGCCGATTTCATCCGCCACCAGCTCGGCCTCACCGGCACCCATCTCGGCTGCGAGCACGGCGTCTGCGGGGCATGCACCATCCTTTTCGATGACCGCTCGGCGCGTTCCTGCCTGATGCTCGCGGTGCAAGCGGACGGCCATGATATTCTCACCGTCGAGGGCATCGCGCCGTCGGCCGATGAGCTGCACCCCCTGCAGCAGGCTTTCCATGAGCATCATGGCCTTCAGTGCGGCTTCTGCACGCCGGGCATTCTGACGACGCTCATCGAGTTCCTGCGCGACAATCCGGATCCGACCGAACAAGAGGTGCGGATCGCGATTTCCGGCAATCTGTGCCGTTGCACCGGCTATCAGAATATCGTGACCGCGACGCTCGACGCGGCCAAGCGGTTGCGGGCGCAGCCACCGCAGTCGGCTTGATTTTCTCCGTCGTGGTCGACGCGGCTCGGCCATGCCACGCATTTTGCCATGGACGAGCCCGCGCACGACGACGGCAAAATGTTTAACTGGTCATGGCCATCCGCTTCGACGATATCGGCAACCGCCTCAAAGCTTTTCGCCTCGGCTCCGGGCTGAGCGCCGACGAGATCGCCAATCGGCTCGGCATTTCGCGCACCGCGCTCTATCGCTTCGAGAAGGGTGAGCTCGCGAAGATCGAGACGCTGGAAAAACTCGCGGAGCTCCTGTCGGTGTCGGTGCCGACGTTGCTGGGCGTCGGCGTGGAATACGTCGCCTCCGCGGTCAGCTATTTCGAACGCATGCGCCAGATCGAGGAGAGCTGCGAGCACATCATCGTGCTCGCGGGCCCGATCTCCTACCTCTTGGCCTCCGACGCCTTCGATCAGGCCCTCGGCGACATCTTGCGGGAAAGCATCCCGGACGCCCTGCCCGGACGCAAGCGCGCGCTCGATCAGGTCGACGAGATCATCGCGGTGTTGCGCCAGCGCAAGGACACCTACCGCCGGCGCCAGCCCGGCATCGTCAACCTCATCTCGGCGATCGAGATGGAGCACTTCTTGCAAAACGGTCTGGTCGGTCGCCTCGGTCTGCCGGAGAAGATGCGGCACGAACGGCGCGCGTTGGCGCGGGCGGAGGCCGAGCATTTCGTCACGCTCATGCAGGACGAGCCGATCGGGGTACAGATCGGCATCGTGCCGGACACGCTGCCGCACGCGAGCTTTCAGCTGTTTCGCCAGCCCGACCGGCAGGTGCTGGCGCTCAGTCCGTTCCGGCTCGGCGAGCAGCCCAATATCCGGGTTGGCGTGGCGATGATCACCTCGGCCCCGGAGGCATTGGCCCTGCACGAAAAAATGGCGAAGGACCTCTGGCAGCGCGCGCTCAAGGGAGCGGCGGCGGTCCAACTGATGCGGTCGCTGCTGGAGCGGCCCTAGAGGTAGGATGGTGGGTAAGTTCCCACCATCTTGTTCAGAATTTGGAAAAAATCTTGATTTTGATACAGATCGCGGGTACCGGCTGGGCAGCAAAGGCGTTTTCCAGACCGGACTTTTCCTATGGCGCATCGGCCGTTCGCATCGGCGCCCTATGTCGTGGGCAAGAGCGCGCTCGCGCCTGCCGAGCCGCATATTCCGGCCGAAGAGTCCTTATGCCCGATCGTCTCCCACGACTGGGTCAATTCCGAATACAAGCACCTGGTGGTCGACGCTTCGCCCAAGGCGCTCGCGGTCAAGCCCGGCCAGTTCTTCAATCTGCTGTGTCCGTCGCCGGACGCCGGCGAGCTTTGGCTGCGCCGGCCGCAGAGCGTTTATCGCATCGACCCGCAGAACCGTCGCGTCGAGTTTCTCTACAAATGCGTCGGCCGCGGCACCTATGGACTGGCAACGCTGGAAGTCGGCGATGAGCTCAACATGGTCGGGCCGCTCGGGGTCGGCTTCACCATCGATCCCGCTTGCAAGCACATCGTCGTGCTCGGCCGCGGCGTCGGGCTTGCCACCCTGGCGCCGATCTCCCAGCTCGCTGGCGAGCGCGGCATCGGCGTCACCGCGATCCTGAGCGCGCGCAGCGCCGAGTTCGTGATGGCCGACGACCTGTTCGGGCGGGTCGGCGAGGTCATCGCCGTGCTCGATACCGACGGCACCAGCGCCGTCGAACACGTCGAGGCGATCCTCAAGCGGCTGATCGCGGACCGAAGGGCCGACGCGTTCTACACCTGCGGCTCAAACCGGCTGCTTCAATTGATGAAGCGCGTCGGCAAGGCGCACGGCATTCCCGGCCAAGTAGCGATGGAGCAGGTCATGGCCTGCGGGCTCGGCCCTTGTTACGTCTGTGTGCGCACCTTCGAGGTCGACGGCAAGAAAGAGCTTCGCCGCGTGTGCATCGAAGGGCCGGTATTCGATCTCCAGGAGGCAGTCGGATGGTAGACATGCGCGTGAAGATCGGGAACGTGGCGCTCAAGAACCCGATCATGCCGGCGTCGGGATGCTTCTCGACCGATCTTGCGCAGGTGATCGATTTGAACCGGCTGGGTGCGCTGGTCGCGAAGACCGTGTCGCGCGAGTTTCGCGCCGGCAACCCGCCGCCGCGCGTATCCGAGGTCGAAGGCGGCATGATCAACTCCATCGGCCTGCCGACCAAGGGCATCGATTATTTCCTGAGCCATCAGGTTCCCGACTACAAGCGCTTCACGCCGCCGCTGGTCGGCTCGATCTCGGCGACGACGATCGAAGATTTCGAAGCCATGGCGCGCGACGTCAGCGGGTCCGAGATCGACGTCCTCGAGGTCAACATCTCGTGCCCCACGCGTGATCCGAAAGGCGGCAATTTCGCGCTGCACGAGGAGCATACGTTCAACGTCATGAGCCTCATCCGCAAGACCACGGACAAGCCGATCTGGTGCAAGCTCTCGCCCAACGCCGGCGACGTCGTTGCCATCGCCAAGGCGGCCGAAGCGGCGGGGGCCGACGCGCTCGTGGTGTCGAACACCATTCTCGGCCTCAAGATCGACGTCAACAGTTTCCGGCCCGCGATCGGCAACAAGTTCGGCGGGCTCTCGGGTCCCGGCATCAAGCCGATCATCGTGCGCATGGTCTATCAGTGCGCGAAAGCAGTGAAGATTCCGATCATCGGCTGCGGCGGCATCGTCAAGGTCGAGGATGTGGTCGAATACATGCTCGCGGGCGCGAGCGCGGTGATGATCGGCTATCTCATTTTCCGCAACCCTTCCGGCATCATCGCGATCATCGACGGGCTCGAAGAGTGGTGCGCCAAGCGCGGCTTTGCCCGCGTCGCCGATCTCACCGGCGCCATGATCGACGAGGCGCCGCGCGAAACCTACGCCGCAGCCGCGGCGCCGATCGGCTGAAACCGCTCGAGCTCACGCGGCGAGCGTTCGGACGCCTGAGATGACCACACGCATCACCATCCGCAAACCCGACGATTGGCACCTGCACGTGCGCGACGGCGCGATGCTCAAGGCGGTGCTGCCGTTCACGGCCAAACATTTCGGCCGCGCCATCCTCATGCCCAATCTCGTTCCACCGGTCGTCACCACCAAAGACGCCGTCGCTTACCGCGAGCGGGTCACGGCCGCACTGCCGGCCGGCTCGACGTTCAAACCGCTGATGACGTGCTACCTCATTGATGATACCGACCCCGACGACGTCGAGCGCGGCTTCAAGCAAGGCGTGTTCACCGGAGTGAAGCTCTATCCGGCGCATGCCACCACCAATTCGGCCGCGGGCGTTACCGACCATCGCAAGATCATGCGCGTGCTGGAGCGGATGGAAAAGATGGGCATGCCGTTCCTGATGCACGGGGAGGACGTGGATCCCGAGGTCGACATCTTCGACCGCGAAGCCATGTTTATCGAGCGCTACCTCTCCAAGTGGACGAGGCAGTTTCCCGGACTGCGCTTTATTCTGGAGCACTTGTCGTCCAAGGACGGCGTCGATTTTGTCCGCAGCGCGGCGCCGCAGGTTGGCGGCACGATCACGCCTTATCATCTCATCCTGACGCGCACGGATTGGCTCGGCTGGGGGCTCAAGCCCTACATGTACTGCATGCCCGTCATCAAGACAGCGAAGGACCGCGCGGCGCTGCGCAAGGCCGCGACCTCGGGCGAGGCCTGCTATTTCCTCGGCACCGATTCCGCGCCCCATCCGGTGGCGAAGAAGGTTGCGGTGAACGGCATCCCGGGCCTGTTCAATGCGCCGGTCGCGATCGAAACCTACGCCAAGGTATTCGAGGAGGAAGGCGCGCTCGACAAGCTCGAAGCCTTTGCTTCTCTCAACGGCCCCAGGCACTATCGCCTGCCGTCCAACGAAGCGAGGATCACGCTCGAAAAATCGTCGTGGACCGCGCCGGCGGAGATCGAGGTCGAAGGGCCGGACGAGAAGGCGCTGGTCTATCGCGGCGGGGAGACGATCGAGTGGAAGGTCGTGTCGGACTGAAATCTCCGCTTGTCATCCGCCGCGGAAGCGGGGCATGCAGTGGCCGCGCAGAGCAAAGAGATCAAATCATGACTGCCGTTAGCGGCTTCCCTGACAAGAAGGTGATCGCCGAACTCACGGCCAAAATGCTGCTCGAGGTCGACGCGGTGCGCTTCATGGGGGACCGGCCGTTCATCTTCACCTCCGGCTGGGCAAGCCCAGTCTACACCGACTGCCGGCGGCTGATCTCGTTTCCCCGTGTGCGCGCCACGCTGATCGACTTCGCCACCGCCACCATCATGCGCGAGGCCGGGTTCGAGCAGTTCGACGCCGTCGCGGGCGGGGAGACCGCCGGCATTCCGTTCGCTGCCTGGATGGCCGACCGGCTTGGATTGCCGATGCTCTATGTGCGCAAGAAGCCCAAAGGGTTCGGGCGCAACAGCCAGATCGAAGGTCATCTCGTCGAAGGGCAGCGGGTGCTGCTGGTCGAGGACATGACCAGCGACGGGCGCAGCAAGGTCAATTTCTGCGCCGCGTTGCGCCAGGCCGGGGCCAAGGTCGAGCACGCGCTGGTATTCTTCTTCTACGACATTTTTCCCGAGGCGCGGAAAATCCTGGGCGATCTCGGCGTGACGCTGCACGCGCTGGCGACCTGGTGGGACGTGCTCGCGGTTGCCAAGGCGAGCGGCAAGTTCGACGCGGCAAAGCTCGCCGAAATCGAAAGGTTCATGCATGACCCGGCGGGTTGGTCGAAGGCCCATGGCGGCGTCGCCACCGCTGCGGCGGAGTAGCAGGGGAAGATGGATGGTCGGCTCGCAACGATCCTTGGCCGTGCTGGCAAACGCCGCCGCCCGTGCGCCCCAAATCGGCGCCAACGAGACGTAAGTACCGTGTGAGAGGTGAGATGGCGAAATCGGAGGCGGATGTCATCGTCGTGGGCGGCGGCAACGCGGCATTTTGCGCGGCGCTGGCGGCGCAGGAACAGGGCGCATCGGTGCTCATGTTGGAGGCCGCGCCCGAGGAAGAATCCGGCGGCAACAGCCGCTTCACCGCCGGATCGGTGCGGGTCGTCTATAACGGCGTCGACGACATCAGGGCGCTGGTGCCGGATTTGACGGAGCAGGAAATCGCCACCACCGATTTCGGCACCTATACGAAGGAGCAATTTTTCGACGACATGGCGCGGGTGACGCAGAATCGCGCCGACCCCGACCTGGTCGAGCTGCTGGTGACCAGGAGCTTCGATACCTTCTGCTGGATGCGCGACAAGGGCGTGCGCTTCATCCCGATCTATGGCCGCCAGGCGTTCAAGATCGGCGGCAAGTTCAAGTTCTGGGGCGGCCTCACGGTCGAGGCGGTTGGGGGCGGCCCCGGCCTCATCAAGATGCTCACCGATGCCGCGACCAAGCGCGGCATCGAGATTCGCTATAGCGCGCGCGCGCTCAGCCTCATCTACGACGGCGTGCGGGTGATGGGCGTGCGCGTCCGGCACGGGGGCGTCGAAAGCGAGCTGCGCAGCAAGTCGGTGGTGCTCGCATGCGGCGGATTTGAGTCCAATTCCGAGTGGCGCACGCGCTATCTCGGGCCAGGCTGGGACCTCGCCAAGGTGCGCGGCACGCGCTTCAACACCGGCGACGGCATCCGCATGGCGATGGCTATCGGCGCGAGCCCCTGCGGCAACTGGTCCGGCTGCCACGCCGTGCAATGGGAGATGAATGCCCCCGAGTTCGGCGACCTTGCGGTCGGCGACCAGTTTCAGAAACACTCCTACCCGTTCGCCATTCTCGTCAACGCCACCGGCAAGCGCTTCGTCGACGAAGGCGCCGACTTCCGCAACTACACCTATGCCAAATATGGTCGCGTCGTGCTGGAGCAGCCCGGCCAATTCGCATGGCAGATCTTCGACCAGAAGGTGAAGCATCTGCAGCGGGACGAGTACAAGATCCGACAGATCACCAAGGTCGTCGCCAATACGATCGAGGACTTCGCGCACAAGCTCGACGGGGTGAACGCGGAGCAGTTTCTCAAGACCGTCGCCGAATACAATAAGGCCGTGTGCAGCGACATTCCGTTCAATCCCAACGTCAAGGATGGCCGACGCACGGAAGGACTCGCCGTCAACAAGAGCAATTGGGCGAACACAATCGACGAGCCGCCGTTCGAAGGCTACGCGGTCACCTGCGGCCTCACCTTCACCTTCGGCGGTGTGCGCATCACCACCGGCGCCGAAGTGCTCAATACCGACTACCAGCCGATCCGCGGCCTCTATGCCGCCGGCGAACTGGTGGGCGGATTGTTTTACTTCAACTATCCCGGTGGGTCAGGGCTGACCTCCGGCGCGGTATTCGGCCGCATCGCGGGCAGCGCGGCGGCGCGCACGGGCAAGAATTGAGCGCTCCATGGAATTCGACAATGCATTCGAAGTGCCGCTGCCGCCGGATGAGGCGTGGAAGGTGCTGCTCGACATCGAACGCATCGCGCCGTGCATGCCGGGGGCCGAGCTGACCGAGGTCGTCGACCGGAACACCTACAAGGGCAAGATCGGCGTGCGGCTCGGACCGGTGGCCTTGACCTTTGCAGGCATCGTCAAGTTCGAGCAGATCGACGGTGCGACCCGTACGGCGCGCATTGCGGCGCAGGGCACCGACGCGAAAGGTCGCGGCGGCGCCAACGCGGCTTCGCTCTTCCGGCTCGAGCCGACGGCCGGCGGCTCCAAAGTGCTGGTGCACACTAATCTGACGCTATCGGGCGCGGTGGCGCAATACGGACGCGGCGTTGGCATCATTCAGGCGACCGCTGCGCAGCTCATGAAACAGTTCGCCGCGTGCCTAAAGGAGAAGCTCGCCCAGGAACGTCCGGCCGCTCCCGGCGCCGCATCCGCTTCGCCTCCGCCGACGCAGCCATCGCCTCCCATCGAGCCGACAGCCGCTCCGGCGCCGACGGCCAAGCCGATCGCAGGCTTCGCGCTGATCGCCAAGGTGATCTGGAGCTGGATCACCGGGGTGTTCCGCCGCTCCTAGCGGGCTACTCCTTGAGCGCCTCCTCGCGCTTGAGGCGGATGGCGGGGGCGGCAATCACCACCAAAAGCCCGGCAGCCACGACGAGAAAGGCGAGGCTGATCGGCTCCTGCAGGAAAACCATCGGATCGCCGCGCGAGATCAGAAGCGCGCGGCGCAAATTTTCCTCCATCATCGGTCCCAGCACGAAACCGAGAATGAGCGGCGCCGGTTCGCAGTCGAGCTTGAGCGCCACGTAGCCGAAGACCGCAAAGAATGCCATCACGAAGGCGTCGAACGGCTTGCTGTTGATGGTGTAGGCGCCGATGCAGCAAAACACGATGATGGCGGGATAGAGCAGCCGATACGGCACCCGCAGCAATCTCACCCACACGCCGACCATCGGCAGATTCAAGATCACCAGCATGAGGTTGCCGAGCCACATGCTGGCAATGAGCCCCCAGAACAGTCCCGGACGATCCGTCATCACGCGCGGCCCCGGCGCAATGCCGTGAATCATCAGCGCCCCGATCATCATTGCCATGGTCGGGTTTCCAGGAATCCCCAAAGTGAGCATGGGGATGAACGAGGTCTGCGCGCCCGCATTGTTGGCGGATTCCGGCGCCGCCACGCCCCTGATATCGCCGTAGCCGAATTGGCGCGGCGGCCGGGCGACTTTCTTCTCCAGCGTATAGGCCGCAAACGACGCCAGCAGCGCGCCTCCCCCCGGCAGCACGCCGAGAATTGCACCGAGTCCGGTGCCGCGCAGGATCGAGCCGGCGCAGTACCGGAGATCGGCGAGGCTCGGCCATACCCTGCCGAGCGCACTGGAAACGACGCTCGTCCCCTGCTTCTTTTCGAGATTGTAGACGACCTCGGCGATGCCGTAGATCGCCATCGAGATCGCCACGAACTCGATGCCGTCGGCAAGTCCCATCATGCCGAAATTGAACCGCCGTGCGCCCGTATTCACGTCGGTGCCGACGAGACCGAGAAGCAAACCGAGCACGACCATCGCGATCGCTTTGACGAGCGATCCGTGCGCTAGAACCACGGCTGCGACCAAGCCGCACACCATCAGCGAGAAATATTCCGCCGGACCGAACTGCAAGGCGATGGCCGCGAGCGGCGGGGCCGCGAGCGCGATCAGCAGCGTCGAGACGCAGCCGGCGAAGAACGAACCCAGCGCGGCAATGCCGAGGGCCGGTCCCGCGCGTCCCCGACGCGCCATCTGGTGGCCGTCGATGGTGGTCACGACCGAGGACGCCTCACCCGGGATGTTGACCAGGATTGCGGTGGTCGAGCCGCCGTACTGGGCGCCGTAATAGATGCCGGCGAGCAGGATCAAGGCCGACTCCGGCTGCAGGGTGAACGAGATCGGCAGCAGCATGGCCACCGTCGTGACCGGGCCGATGCCGGGCAGTACGCCGATGATGGTGCCGAGCAGAACGCCGATGAAGCAGTAGGCGACGTTTTGGATGGTCAGCGCGACGGCAAATCCCAGGCCGAGATTTGAAATCACGTCCATGAAAAACTACAGGCTCGGCCAGATATTGAGCGGGAGGCCCAGCGCATAAACAAAGACGCCGGCGGAAAAGACGATGAGCAGGACTGTCAGTGCGAGCGTCTCCGGCAATCGAAATTGTGCGCCAGCGGAGGCCGACATCAGCGTCAACACGACAAGCGAAAGGACGAGACCGAGCGGCTCGATCAGCACGCCGAACAGGCATACCGCCGCCGCAATTATCGCCAGCGGCAAGACGTGAAAGCGCGCAACCGGTTCACCGCTCAGGATGAGCGAGCGACCGATGAGCATCGCTCCCAGGGCCGCAAGCAGGCCGCCGAGCACCAGCGGAAAATAGCCCGGCCCCATTTTGCCGGCCGTGCCCAAGGAATATCCGCGCGCGGCGAGGATGGCGACCGCGGCGAAGCCGCAGAACATCACGCCCGACCAGAAATCCTTGGGCGCGCGGATTCTCATGGTTTTCCCTCACGCCGAGTGAGTTGCCATCGGACGATCAAATCGGCAAGCGTTTCCTCCGTCAACGGCACGCACAGTGCTGCGCGCCGCGTGCGCAATCTGGATCGGCACTGCGCCATCATCTACATTGCGACCTCCCGCGGGGTCGCATGGAATGATGCAGGTGAAAGAGCCTTTCCCATTCATCGCAAGGCATGGGGTCTGGACCGACGAGCAGCGACGGCAAGCCGAGGATCTCAAGCGCAGGGTCGAGAAGGACAATCTGCATCTCGTGCGCCTTGCCTGGGCCGATCCGCACGGCGCCGCGCGCGCCAAAGCGGTCACGGTGCCGACTTTCCTCGCCGCGCTCGAGACCGGCTATAACATCAATGTCGCGACCACCACGCTCGATTCCGCCAATGCCCGCACCTTCGCCTCGTTCACGCGCGGCGGCGGAATGGGTCTCGACGAGATGACGGGCTCGCCCAATCTCACCATCGTTCCCGATCCTGCGACCTTTCGCGTGCTGCCGTGGGCGAGCGGCATCGGCTGGGTGCTGTGCGACGAATATTTCAACAGCGGCGTGCCGTTCCATTTCTCGCCCCGGCAGCTGTTGCGCAAGCACCTCAAACGGCTCGCGGACAAGGGCATGGACCTCATCGTGGGTCTGGAAATCGAGTGGTACCTGCTGCGCGTCGCGCAAGAGCAGCTGAGCGAGGAGAATATCGGCATCCCCGGCGTGCGCGGGCGGCCGATCAAGACCGCGCCGGTCGAACCGGGCTTTTCCTATCATTGCGAATCCAACATGGACTTGATGCAGCCGGTGCTCTCCGCGCTCGCCGAGCATTTCGAGAAAATTGGGTTGCCGCTGCGATCGATCGAGAACGAGTGGGGACCGGGACAGGTCGAGTGTACGTTCGCCGCGCGGCCGGCGCTCGAGGCGGCGGATCATGCACTCCTCTTTCGCACCGCGACCCGGCAAATCTGCCGCCGGATGGGTCATTTCGCCACATTCATGTCCCGGCCGGCGCTCACGGGCTATTACTCCAGCGGCTGGCACCTCCATCAGTCGCTCCGCGACGGCAAAAGCGGGCGCAACCTGTTCATGCCCGAACGCGAAGGCGAATATTTGTCGCCGCGCGGCCACGCCTTTCTCGGCGGCTTGATGACATACGCCGTCCCCTCGACTGCGTTTGCCACGCCGACGGTCAACGGCTATCGGCGGTTTCGGCCGAACTCGCTCGCACCCGACCGAGCCTCTTGGTGTTACGATCACCGCGGCGTCATGATCCGCGTGCTGGGCGCGCCGGGAGACGAGGCGACGCGGCTCGAGAACCGATCAGGCGAGCCCGCCGCCAATCCCTATCTCTACATCCTGTCGCAGATCGTCGCCGGCCTCGACGGCATCGAGAACGCGCTCGATCCCGGACCGGCGGAGGACGATCCCTACAACGCCAGCCGACCCATGCTGCCCACGAGCTTGCCCGCGGCGTTGGAGGCGCTCGAGCGCGAACCTTTGTTCCGCGCCCAACTCGGGGACGTGTTCATCGACTATTTCCTCAAGCTCAAGCGCAACGAGGCGGGCCGGTTTGCGCAATGGCTCAAGGAAACCGGTGGGAGCGAGCGTGACGAGCCGACGGCCTGGGAGCAGAACGAGTATTTCGATTTTTTCTAGGCGGATGCAGCGAGCACCGCTAAAGTCTGATGCGGAACGAGCGATCGCGCCATTCCCTCGGTGTCGTTCCCGCGCAAGCGGGAACCCATAACCGCCGGCTGTGCAAACTAATTCCGACGGTGATTATGGGTCCCCGCGTACGCGGGGACGACAGGAGACGGAGTTGATGCCGATCCTCCTAGAGGACGAAGGCCATGCTGGAGAAGCTCAACGCATCGCGAATCGAGAGCGCCGACCTCTACGACTGGGACGAGCTCGTGCAGGAGGATCGCGTCCATCGGCTGATCTACACCGATCCGGCCGTCTTCGCCGCGGAGATGACGAACATCTTCGGCGCGGTCTGGGTCTATCTCGGTCACGAGAGCCAGATCCCGGCGAATGACGACTACATCACCGTGCGGCTGGGCTTGCGGCCGCTCATCCTGTTGCGGGACGCGCACGGCAAGATCCGCGCGCTGTTCAATCGCTGCACGCACCGCGGCACCACGCTATGCCGCAAGGATAAAGGCTCGGCGCGCATATTCACCTGCCCGTATCACGGCTGGAGCTACCTCAACACCGGAAAGCTGCGCGCGGTGCCGTGGCCGGACGGCTACGCCTGCGACTTCAACGAGGCGAAGTACAATGTCGCGCAGGTGCCGCGCGTGGACAGCTATCGCGGCTTCATCTTCGCCACGCTCAACCCCGAGGCCCCTTCGCTCATCGATTACCTCGGCGCCATCACCAAGCCGATCGACGAATGGCTCGACCGGCAGCCGAAGGGACGAATTCGGGTCTGCGAGGCGAACCGACTCAAATACAAAGGCAACTGGAAGCTCGCCTACGACAATTCCGGCGACGGGTACCACGTGGTGTTCTCGCACCGCTCGCTCTTGGAAATGGAGAACCGCCAGGCCGACGTCGCCAACAAGGGCATGTCCTACTACAAGGGCTCGCCGGACACGGCGCCGATGTACATCGCGTATATGGGCAACGGCCATCACTTCAAGGACAAGCGGCCGAACATCCAGAAGCGCGCCGGCGGTTTGTGGGCGGTGGAAGGCGCAGCGCCGGGCAGCGAGCATTACGCCGACGCGCTGCGGCAGCGCTTCGGCGCCAAGGCGGAAGAAATCCTCGACCTCGCGTCCTCGGAGCCGGTCAACATCAACGTGTTTCCAAATTTCTCGCTGCTCGGCAACCATATCCAGGTGTTCGAGCCGGTCTCGGTCGACGAGACCAACGTCACTTGGTACGGCACCGCAGTGGTCGACAAGGACAACGCGCTGGGCGGAGCCGTCGACGAGATCAACGCGTTACGCATGCGCACGCAGGAGCAGTTCCCGAATTTCGGCGAAGTCGACGACCTCGCCAATTTCGAGGAAATCCAGCGCGGGCTCGCGTGCCAAGAGGACGAGTGGATCTACATGCATCGCGGACTCGGCATTCCCGGGCGCGTGAAGACGGACGAAAACGGCATCATCACGGCGCCCGCCACCGACGAGGTGTTCATGCGCGAATACATCAAGGAATGGAAGCGGCTGATGAAGGCGACGCCGAAGCTCGTGGTTCAGCGCGAGCCGTGAGCGCGAACATGCAAACCGTCCACGATCCCACGATCAGTTCCTATTACGTCAACGACGAGCTCTACCGCAACCTGGTGGAAAATTTCAGCGATTGGCAGCGCGAGGAGCTGGCAATCGCTGCGCCCGAGGTACGCGATCGTTTCCGCCTGCTGCTCGAGCGCGAAGCGCGCCTGCTCGATGAGCTGCGCTTCGACGAATGGCTGGCAATGTACTCGCCCGAATGCATCTATTGGGTGCCGGGAACGCCGGAGGGCGGTGACCCGCGGCGGGAGATCGCGGTGTCGTTCGACGATCGCCGGCGCATGGAGGACCGGATTTATCGCCTGCGCACTGGCTATGCTTGGTCGCAGGCGCCGAAATCCCGCACGGTGCGGATGATCTCGAATGTCGAAGTATTCGCCACCAGCGAGAGCGCCTTCCGCATGGTCCGCTCCAATTTCCTGATCAGCGAGTTTCGCGTGGACGGGACGCGATTTTTGTCGGGTTGGTGCGGCCACCGCTTCGTCGAGCGCGCGGGGCGTTGGGAAATCCAGGTCCGGCAGGTCAACCTCATCGACTGCGACCGCAACCTGCGTAATCCCAGCATTGTCCTCTGACCGCGATGCCCGATATCTCCACCAGAACCGTGCGCTGCGCAGGCGAGCTTCCCGCCTTCCTCGCTGTGCCGGCCACCGACGCCAAAGCGCCCGCGGTCGTGCTCATGCACGAACGCTATGGCCTGGTGCGGCACACCCGCGATCTCGCCGAGCGCTTCGCGCGCGACGGGTTCGTCTGCATCGCACCGGACTTCTTCCACAAGCATCCGGATCAGGCGGCGCTTCACCGTGGCGACGTCGGCTACGACATGACCGACCCGGAGGCCGTAACCTATCTCGAGGCCGCGATTGCCGAAGTCGCAGCGCTGCCGCAAGTCGACGCGTCGAGGATCGCCGTCAAAGGCGTCTGTCAGACCGGACGCCATCCGCTGGTACTGGCGGCGCAACGGCCGATCGCCGCGGCGCTCGTCTGGTACGGCGCGGCGTCGCAGCGCGAATGGCAGGTCAGCGCGCGCTATCCCAAGGCGCTCGACGAGATCGTCGCCGCGGTCGAGTGTCCGGTTCTCGGCATTTTCGGCGAGACCGACCACGTGATCTCGCTCGCCGATGTGCGGCGGCTGCGCGACTGCTTCGATCGTCACGACAAGAGCTATACGATCAAGGTCTATGCCGATGCGCCGCACGGCTGGCTCAACGACACCATGCCGGGCCGCTATCGTCGTGCGCAGGCGGAAGCCGCTTGGGCGCTGCAGCTCGCGTTTCTCGAGCGCGTGCTCGGCCCCGGCTACAACCGCGCGCGCCGCGTGCAGATCTACGAATGCGACCATTCCGCCGATTATGATTTCACCAAGAACGTGCGGATGGAGTAACAATTGGCGTGCGAACGGCGAACAGCGAACGCCGAATAGGCCGTTTGCCCCGCTATTCGCCGCTCGAGCAGGAGCACATCATGGCGCGCGATTTCGAAGACCATTGCTGGAAGGACGTCATCGATGCCGACACCATCCAGATCTACCAGGCCTATCGCCGCAAGATCTACGTCGGTGACAATCCGGCGGTGCTCGCCATCGACCTCTATAACAAGGCCTATCGCGGCGGCGACCGTCCGGTGAAAGAGGTCGACCGCGAATTCTCCGGCTCCTGCGGCGAACACGCCTGGAAAGCGATGGCGCCGACGCAAGCCCTGTTCGCGGCCGCGCGCCGCGCCGGGGTGCCGATCATCTACACCACCCGCCACGTCGACACCGGCGGCGTGCATTCGACCAACCGCAACATCGGTCGCGAAACCGGCGACACCTACGGCATCAAGGCTGAGCTTGCGCCGACGCCGGGCGAACTCATGATCTACAAGGAACGCGCCTCGGCCTTCTTCGGCACGCCGCTGATCGCGCATCTTCAACAAAAACGCATCGACAGCCTGATCATTTGCGGCGAAAGCACCTCGGGCTGCGTGCGCGCCTCGACCGTCGACGCCTATTCCTACGGCTTCCACAATGTGGTGGTCGAGGAATGCACCTACGACCGCTCGCTCATCACCCACAAAGTCAACCTGTTCGATCTGCATCACAAATACGCCGACGTCATGCATATCGAGGAGGTACTCGCGCATCTCGACGGTCTTGCGCGCGGGCGCAAGGTCGCCTGATCGAGTATTCGTTGGCGCTGACCGCCGGAGAGAAAGCATGACCGCGACGGCGCTCGATTCCATCATCTTCTGCGACATCTTCAGCACGCCGCAGATGCGGGGAGTTTTTTCCGACGAGACGAGGACCGGCTATTGTCTCGATTTCGAGGCCGCGCTCGCCCGCGCGCAAGCGCGCCTCGGCATCATCCCTGAAAAAGCCGCGCGCGAAATCGTGCGCCAATGCCGGATCGAGAACATCGACTTTGCCCGCCTGAAGAAGCAAACCGAGCGCATCGGCTATCCGATCCTGGGCATCGTGCAGCAAATCGTCGAGCTTTGCGCCGACGGTCTCGGCGAATGGTGCCACTGGGGCGCCACCACGCAAGACATCACCGACACCGTGGCGGTCATGCAGATCCGCGCCGCGCTCGAGCTCGTCGAACAGGACATGGAGGCGATCGCGACCGCGCTCGCGGATCTTTCGCGGCGCTACCGCGATACTCCGATGGCTGGCCGCAGCAACCTGCAGCAGGCGGTGCCACTCACCTTCGGCTTCAAGATGGCCGCGTTGCTCGCCGCGATGCAGCGCCACCGCGAGCGGCTGGCGCAGCTCAAGCCCCGCGTCCTGGTCGGCGAGTTCGGCGGCGCGGTCGGGACGCTGGCGTCGCTCGGGAGCGACGGACTCAAGGTGCAGGCCGCGCTGATGCAAGAGCTCGGCCTCGCCCAGCCGGAGATCGCCTGGCACACGGTGCGCGACCGCATCGGCGAGGTCGCCTGCTTTCTCGGGCTTCTGACCGGCACCCTCGGCAAGATTTCCATGGACGTGAAGCTCTTGATGCAGACGGAGGTCGCCGAGGTCTATGAGCCCTTCCACGAGGGGCGCGGGTCGTCGAGCACGATGCCGCAGAAGCGCAATCCGATCTCGTCCCTTTATATCCACTCGACCGTCGCACTGGTGCGCCAGCACGTCGCCGCGCTGCTCGAAGCCGCCGTGGCCGACCACGAGCGCTCGACCGGCCCATGGGAGATCGAATGGATCTCGCTGCCCGAAATCTTTCTGCTGGCCTCGGGCGCCCTCGGGCAGACCAAGCTCATCCTGCCCGGACTCGAGGTCGACGCCGAGCGCATGCGCGCCAATCTCGACCTCACCCGCGGCATGATCGTGTCCGAAGCCGTCATGATGGGGCTCGCTCCGCATCTCGGCCGTCAACGGGCGCACGATCTCGTCTACGACATTTGCCGCAAGGTCGGGGCGAGAGGGGAGCCGTTGGTCGACCTGTTGGCGCAGGATGCGGATATCTCCCGGCATCTCACGCGCGCGCAGCTCGAGAAGATGTGCGACCCCAGCGCTTATCTCGGGCTCGCCGGCGAGATGGTGGACAAGGTGCTGGCGCGCGAAGGCCGGGGCAAGAGTTGATAGAAAGACTAGTGATCAAGCCGATGCGGTGATATCGCCATGAAGGTCGAAGAAAAGGTCATTGTGATCACGGGCGCCGCGCGCGGGATCGGGCAGGAATACGCGCGATATTTCGGCAGCCTCGGCGCACGTGTCGTCATCGCGGACATCAACGACTGCGCGCAGACGCTCGAGCTCGTGCGCGCCGAAAAGGGCACCGCGGTCTGCGCCAAGCTCGATGTCGCGAGCGCCACCTCGGCGATGGAGACGGCGCGGACCGCGCTCGATGCGTTCGGACGCATCGACGCCCTCGTCAACAACGCCGCGCTTTACGGCGGCCTCAAAGGCGGCCGATTCGACACGATCACGGAAGCCGATTGGGACGCCGCGATGGCCGTGAACGTCAAAGGCATCTGGAACTGCTGCAAGGCCGTCGTGCCGGCCCTTCGACAGGCCGGCGGCGGCAGCATCGTCAACATGGCCTCGCTCGCAGCGACCTATGGCATGCCCTACGGCCTGCACTATACGACGTCGAAGGCCGCCGTGATCGGGTTGACCCGCGGTCTTGCCCGCGAGCTCGGCCGCGACAACATTCGTGTCAATGCCGTCGCACCGAGCGCGGTCTTGACCGAGGGAACGCGCGAATTCTTCGCGCAGAAGACGGACAAGGCGCTCGATGCCATCAGGACGGGCCAGGCGATCGCCAGAAATCTGACGCCCTCCGATCTCCTCGGCGCCGTGCACTGGCTCATATCCGATTCAAGTCAGCTGGTCACGGGGCAGACGATCGCCGTCGACGGCGGAACGGTCATGCATTGAGCGCTTTGGGCGCCCGCGCCTGCCCATCGCGAAACATGTTCGTTCAACGCTTGCCGCGGCGCGGTTCAGACCGCGTCGGGCGAAAATCTCGGCGGGCGCTTTCCGCGCAAAGCCGCCGCGCCTTCCGGCGCTTCGTGGCCAGTGAACCCGAGGAACTCCATACCGAGCGAAGCATCGAAGATCGGCCCGGCCGCTCGCAGCCAATTGTTGAGCGCGTACTTGGTCCAGCGTATCGCGTTCGGCGCGCCCTCAGCCAGGCGCACGGCCACGTCCATGGCGCGGGCTTGCAGGTCCTCGTCGGGCACCGCGAGCGAAACGAGGCCGATGCGTTCGGCCTCAAGACCGGTGACCGGCTCGCACAGCAGCAGATGGTATTTGGCCTTGGCCATGCCGCACAGCAGCGGCCAGATGATTGCCGCGTGATCGCCGGCGGCGACGCCGAGCTTGGTATGACCGTCGATCAGGCGGGCGGACGCGGCGGCAATGGAGATGTCGGCGAGGATGGCGAGCGCCAGCCCCGCGCCCACCGCCGCGCCGTTGATCGCCGCGACAACCGGTTTGCTGCAGTTGATCAGGTTGTAGACCATGTCGCGCGCTTCCTTCCACACGCGCATGCGGGTGTCGACATCCGCGATCATTTTATCCAGCAAGTCGAGGTCACCGCCCGCAGAAAAGGCCTTGCCGCTGCCGGTCAGCAAGACCGCGTTCACGCTCGGATCGGCATCGATGACGCGCCAGATCTCGGTCAGTTCGGAGTGCATCCTGCCATCGGTGGCGTTGAGCTTGTCCGGCCGGTTCATGACCACGCGAAGCACTCGCGGATGCGGCCGATCGATCAACAGCCGCGAAAAGCGCGCATAGTCTTCAGCCATCTGTCGTTCTCCAATCGTCGCGGATCACTTGGCAGCCGACGTCGGCGCCGGGGAACCTCACGCACGAACAAGTAGCGTTGGGCGTTGCCGGTCGAGGCGGGCTGGGGGACAACGCTGCAAGAACAATCGCTGGCATCTGACCTTGCAGCGGTCGCGCCCCGCAGCGCACAGCTATCTTGGCGCGCTTTGTTCCAGCGCCTCAACATGATTTATTCTGCAAGCGGGTGCGGCTGCGATGTCCCGCGGCCGACGGCGAGGGTCGATTGACGGCCTTCGGCCGATGCGAATACTCTCGGCCCCGCTTCAACCGGCACGGGTCATGTCCTTCATTTTGCGAGCGAATTTCTGCAAGGCGGTGGTCGTCTGCGTCGCGGTCTTGGCGGGGCTTCCGCTCGCCGGCGCGCGCGAGTTCCGCGTCGCCGATACCCAGTCGGAAGACTATCCCACCGTGCGAGCGCTCATGTTCATGGCCCGCCTCGTCGAGGAGCGGACCGGCGGACGCCACCACATTCGCGTGTTCCATTCGCGTCAGCTCGGCGAAGAGAAGGACACAATCGAACAGACGCGGGTCGGCGCCATCGATCTCAACCGCACCAATGTCGCGCCGATCGGATCATTGATCCCGGCAGCCAACGTGCTCGCACTGCCGTTTCTGTTCCGCTCCTTCGATCACCTTCACAAGGTGCTCGATCACGAGATCGGGGAGGAGGTTCTGGCCAGTTCCCAGCGCCACGGTTTTGTCGGCTTGACTTTCTACGATTCCGGATCGCGGTCGATTTACAACAGCGTGCGACCGGTTCGCACGCTGGCGGACATGAAGGGCTTGCGAATTCGGGTTCAGCAATCCGACCTGATGGTCGACATGATCAAGGCGCTTGGCGCCGAACCGATCGAGCTGCCTTACGGGCAGGTGTCGACGGGCCTCTCCACCAAATTGATCGACGGCGCGGAAAACAATTGGCCTTCCTACGTCACCACCGGCCATTACAAGCTCGCTCCATACTACACCTTGACCGAGCACACGATGAGTCCCGAGCTACTTGTCATGTCGCCGCGCGCGTGGGAAAGCCTATCGGCCGAGGACCAGGAGATATTTCGGGACGCCGCACGAAAGTCGAGCGCTTTCATGCGCGACCTGTGGAGCGGATTGGAGGAGCGCTCCCGCCAGCAGGCGCGCGCGGCCGGGAACACGATCATCGCCGATTTCGACCGAAAGCCGTTCGAGCATGCGATGGGCGCAATCTATGAAAAGACGGTGTCGGATCCGGGCCTGCGCCAATTGATCGAGCGTATTCGCAAGGTTCAATGAGCCTCGATTTGGTTGCCCTCAAGGATGAACCATCGGCCACGCGAAGCGCGCGGCCGCGGCGAAGCCTTGATCTGGAGACCGAGAGCGTTGTGCGGGTGCTGCCGATCAGGTGGCGCCTGTTCTCGATCGCCGCGCTCAACGCGGCGGTCGCTTTCATTCTGGCCGCGTTTATCTGGAACGGCGCCAACGTTCTCAGCCGCGCCTGGGACGACGTGCGAACGGTGCGCGAATCCGACAAGCTTCTGGTTTTGCTCGAAAGCGAGGCCAGCCGCCTGCAGAACCTGATCCACCGCTACATCAATCAGCCGAGCCAAGAAGTCCTTACCGAAATTCTAGGATTGCACGGCGAAGTTCTAAGTACGCTGCGCAACCGCGGCGCGATAGACCCCATTCTATCCGGCTCGGCCGACGAGCTGCGCACCGTGACGGAGCGGTTTCTTCAGGGCTTCGGGGAAGTCCGCGCGCTGCAGACCACGATCGGGCATACCTATGAGAACGAGGTGCTCAAGCCGGCACGGGAGATGGCGGGGCTTTACGCCATCATCGAGGGCGCCATCGGCGCGCGCGACGCCTTGTTGTTGCCTTCGCTCGGAAAGTCGCGCGAGGCGTTCACCGCAAGCCTCGTTGCCGCCAATGCGTTCTATCTATCGCTGGCTTCGGATGCCGCCGACGAGGCGCGCAGGAACATCACCACCGTGGAGCAGACCATCCCGGTGATGATCGACCTCGCGGAGAACAGCCTGCAGCGCGCGGCCTTGACCGCGCTGGCCCAGCGCGCCGCCGCGTTCGGCGACGGCTTGAAGACGCTGGCCGAGCAATTCGCGATGCGGACCAACCTGCTGAAAACCGCAATCGACGACAACCAGGCCGCCATGATTTCGGTGATCAACAAGCTCTCCGCCCAGATGACGCTGCGCGAACTGCAGGCGCAAGGAAGCTTCGATCATACGTTGGCCAACATCTATCAGAACGTGGCTCTGGTGGCGGTGATTTTCTTGACGCTGATCGTGGTTATCGGCGCGTTGATCGCCCGCAGCATCATTCTCCCGCTTAAAGAAATCATGGCCGCGATGCACGGCGTCGTCTCCGAAAAATACGACGCGCCCATTCAAGGAACGCATGCCCGCGACGAAATCGGCGAAATGGCGCGCGCAGTCGCGGTGTTTCGCGAAAATGCCATTGCCAAGCGCAAGGCGGAGGACGAGTTGCGGGCGGCGAAGGATCGCGCCGAGAAGGCGCTCGACGACCTGCGCGAGGCGCAGCAAAGCCTCATCGCGGCGGAAAAGCTCGCGGCTCTCGGTGGCCTCGTCGCCGGCGTGGCGCATGAAGTCAACAACCCCATCGGCATCAGCCTGACGGTGGCGTCGAGTTTCGCCCGCAGGTGCGAGGAGTTCGCAAAGGAGGTCGATGCCGGCCCGCTGCGGCGCTCGCGGCTCGACGAATTCCTCGGGGGCGGGCGGGACGCCGCCAACCAGCTGGTCGCCAATCTCCAGCGGGCGGGCGAGCTGGTGCAATCGTTCAAGCAAGTCGCCGTCGACCGCAGCCATGCGGACCGGCGCCCGTTCAATCTGCGGGAATCGACCGATCAAATCGTCGCCAGCTTGCGCCCCGTGCTCAAAAAATCGCAGATCACGCTGACGGTGGACGTGCCGGCCGGCATCATGATGGACAGCTATCCGGGCTCGTATGGGCAAGTCTTGACCAACCTGTTTCTCAACAGCGTCGTGCATGCCTTTCCCGACGGCCGCGCCGGAAACGTAATCGTCGAGGCGCGGCAGGTCCGCGACGACGTCGATATCTTCGTGTCCGATGACGGCGTGGGCATGAGCGAGGAGATCCAACGCCGCGCGTTCGACCCGTTCTTCACGACGCGCCGCAACGAGGGTGGAACCGGCCTCGGCCTGCACATTATCTTCAATCTGGTGACCCAGCAGCTCGGCGGTCGACTGGCCTTCGAATCGCGGCTCGGCTGGGGTACACGGTTTCGCATCACCCTCCCGCGCGTAGCGCCCGGCGAAGCTCCGCCGGCGCAGGCCGCACAATGATGGACAAGGCGCATGGCTGAGGACGACATCGTTCACCTGATCGACGATCCGGGCGACGAGCCTCCGGAACAAGGTCCGCGTTGGAAGATCGCGGTGATCGACGATGAGCCGGCCGTGCACGACGGCACGCGTTTCGCGCTCAGTGACTATCGTCTGAATGGACAAGGTCTTGAAATCCTCTCCGCCTATTCGGCGGCCGAGGGCCGCGAGCTCATGCGCCGGCAAGCCGACGTCGCCGTCGTCCTGCTCGACGTGATCATGGAGAGCGACACCGCCGGGCTCGGACTGGTCGAATACATTCGCAACGATCTCAAGAACGAGACCGTGCGTATCATCCTGCGCACCGGTCAACCAGGCCAAGCGCCGGAGCGGCGCGTCATCGTCGACTACGATATCAACGACTACAAGGCGAAGACCGAACTCACGGCCGACAAGCTGTTCACGTCTTTGACCGCGGCGCTGCGCAGCTACCAGCAACTCCAGCGCATGGTGGAAACGCGCCGCGGGCTCGAAATCATCATCGAGGCGGCATCGACTTTGTTCGACTTCAAGTCGATGCAGCGGCTGGCCGAAGGCGTTCTCACCCAGATCGGATCGTTGCTCAATGTCGAGTGCGCCGGAATTCTAGTCTTGCGTGAGGCTCAAAACGCCCGCGAGACGTTCTCGGTGCTCGCCGGATCGGGTTGCTACAGCCGTTTCATTGGCACCGACGTCTCGCAAATCCTCGAGCACGACCTACGCCAGCTGGTCCAGGAGGCATTCGCCCGCCGCCATCACGAGTTCTCCCCACGCCGCTCGGTCCTCTACATCAGGACGGTGAGCGGCCGTGAAGTCGTCGTCGTGCTCGAGGCGGCGCGCCGTCTCTCCAGCACCGACCGCACGCTGGTCGAGATCTTCTGCAGCCGACTGTCCATCGCCTTCGACAACGTCATTCTCTACGAGCAACTGCAGCGCGCGAACACGCGACTCGAGGAGCGCGTCGCCGCGCGCACGCAAGATCTGACCACCGCCAACCGCCGATTGACGGCGCAATGGGCGCGGCTGCGGCAGGCCAATACCTTCAAGAGCGAAATCCTCGGCACCGTCGCGCACGACTTGAAAAACCCGCTCGGCGTGATTCTGGGCCGAACCGAAATGTTGCGAGAGATGATCGCTGGGGCCGGTGCGCTCGACGAGAACGTGAAGGTGCAGCTCGGCCATATCCGCGACGCGGCCAATCGGCTCACCGAAATGGTCGACGATCTCGTGGCCGACGCGATGGCCGACGCGCTCGACATCACCATCCGGCGCGAGCCGGTCGATATCTCCCTCCTGGTCGAAGAAGTGGCGGAAGCGAACCGGCCGCTCGCAGCGCGCAAGGAACAGACCATTACGGTCGCCGCGCCGCCCAATCACGCCGCCATCTGCGATGCCGACCGCATCCGCGAGGCGATCGACAACCTCGTGAGCAACGCCGTCAAATACAGCCCGATCGGCGGAGCCATCGACCTCTTGGTGGCGCAGGAGGAGGGCGGTATACTCGTCCAGGTCAGCGACCAGGGGGCGGGCCTGTCGCCGGAGGACATTTCGCGTTTGTTCGGCCGTTTCCAACGGCTCTCGGCGAAGCCGACTGCAGGCGAAACCTCGACCGGCCTCGGCCTTTCGATCGTCAAGCGTATCGTCGATCTGCATGGTGGGCAGATCACCGTTGAAAGCGCGGGCCCGGGAAAGGGCGCGACGTTCAAGATGGTGTTGCCGGTAACATGACCCCAGCGCAGCACATCATCGTGGTGGATGACGAGCAGCCCGCGCGCGAAATGGTCGGGGACTATTTGCGCATGCACGGCTTTAGCGTGAGCTTGTGCGACGGCGGCGCCAGCCTGCGGAAGACCATCGCGCAGCAGGTGCCGGATCTGATCGTCCTCGATCTCAATATGCCGGAGGAGGACGGTCTTTCGCTCATCCGCGATCTCAAACGGCGCACCAGCGTGCCGATCATCATGCTCACCGCAACCGCGAGCGCGATCGATCGCGTGGTCGGCCTGGAACTCGGCGCGGACGACTATCTGGCCAAGCCGTGCGAGCTGCGCGAGCTCTTGGCCCGCATCCGCTCGGTGCTGCGCCGGAGCAGCGCGGTTCAACCGGTAGCGCAACCTGCGGCGGCAGTCCCGCAGCCAGCGCCCGCAAGCACGCGGGTGCGGTTTGGAACGAAGTGGCTCGACCACGACGCCCAGGCGCTGCGCGACGACGAGGGTAACGAGCATCCCCTGACGGCGTCGGAATACGGCTTGCTCAAGGTCTTCGCCGCCAACCCCAAGCGGGTGCTCTCGCGCGATCGCCTGCTGGAACTGGCCAATGCCCGCGATGCGGAGGCCTTTGATCGGGCGATCGACCTGCGAATCATGCGGATCCGGCGGAAAATCGAGCCCGATCCGGCGCGGCCCTCGGTGATCCGGACCGTTCGCGGCGGCGGATATCTGTTTTCTCCGACCGGGGAGGCACCGGCGCTGGACTGAGACAAAATTGTCTCATCAGATGAAACAATTGATGGTATCAAATTACCTTTATTTCGTCGCCGCGTCAGCCACGAAACAATTGAGCCTGCGACGAAACCATTTTCCAGGTTCCACGTAACATCGAAGCAACAGGCCTCTGCTAGTCAACTGGGTTAAGGGCTGATTAATAGGGGATCGTCATGCAAAATCAGTATGTGCTGCGCGACGTCGCGTCGCCGCACTTCAAGGCTCCTGCGCAAGACACGTCGGACGAGGCGCTGATCGACCTCATCGCCGACGGCGACAAGCGGGCCATGCAAGTGCTCTACGCCCGGCATAACGTTCGGGTCTATCGCTTCATCCTTCGCCTGACGGGCAACCAGTCGCTGGCCGAGGACCTCGTGAGCGAGGTGTTCCTCGACGTCTGGCGGCAGGCCGAGGCGTTCGAATCAAAATCCCAGGTGTCCACCTGGTTGCTCGCGATCGCGCGCTACAAGGCGCTCTCCGCCCTGCGGCGCCGCACCGACGAGCACTTGGACGATCACATGGCGGCGACCATCGAGGATACCGCCGATAGTCCTGAGACCATGGTGCACAACAAGGACCGTAGCATCATCGTCCAGAAGTGCCTGACGCAGCTCTCGCCGGCGCACCGCGAAGTCATCGACCTCGTTTACTATCACGAGAAGTCGGTCGACGAAGTCGCGCGGATCGTCGGGGTGCCGGCAGCGACAGTGAAGACCCGCATGTTCTATGCGCGGAGCAAGATGGCCGACCTTCTCAAGCAGTCGGGGGTGCACGCATTCTGATCGCGGCGTCCGCGTTCCCTCGGACGATTACCCTCGCGCTTAATGTCCATGATCAGGCCCGGCGGGCTGGCACCTCAGGTGTCAGCCCGCCGATAATTTTTGGGCTGTGGGCGTCCGGCATATTCCGCTCGGGATGACCGCCCACCCACGCGGCCGGGTCAGGGCCGCCGCCAAATCAAGACCCGGAACAGCCCGACCGCAATGATGACCGCAAGCAGCAAGCCCGCCAGCGGTATCAAGATCACGAACGCGCCCAGCACCAGCAGGAAAAGAAGCATCGCCAGCGCCGCGATCGCGAGCGCCACCATCGCGAAACCGAACGGGCCGACCCTCGCGACATAGACTCGCTGCGTGCCGTCGAATGACCCGCCGGCTCGGCGCGAACGCACGTCGCTGGGCGGGATGATTTCCGGTTCGACACGGGGTTGCTCGATGTCTGCTCCGGATCGCTTGGTCATGACCGCCTCACGCTGGTGCCCTTGTCGGCTGCAATGTAGGGATGGCGGCAGGCGGCCACAACGGGAGGGCTCGAAAGAGCATTGCAACATGACCGATGCTTTGCGCGAAAAACTCGTCCAAGCGGGCCGCGTGCTCGTGAGCGAGGACCAAGGTGATTACGTCGCAGGACACGTGACATTGCGTCTGCCGGACGGCGACGGGCGCTTTTTGATGAAGCCCGCCGGCATCGGTCTCGAGGAGATGACGCCCGACAATATCATCACCGTTGATCGCGAGGGCGAGCGCGTCGGCGGCACTATGCCGCGTCATAGCGAGGTCTTCATCCATTCCGAAGTCTTGCGCGTGCGATCCGACATTGCCGCCGTCGTCCACACCCATCCGCCGCACGCGGTGGCGTTCTCATCGCTCGGCCGGCCGTTGCTGCCGGTGGGAAACGACGGCGCCATCTTCTGCGCGGGCGTGCCGGTGTTCTCGGAGACGACCGACCTCATCATCGACCAAGCGCGCGGCCGGGCGGTCGCGCGCTGCCTCGGCGATCATCAGGCGCTCATTTTGCGCAACCACGGCATCGTCACCGCCGGCCGCAGCATCGAGGAGGCGGTGTGGCTCGCGCTTAAGCTTGAACGGGCCTGCCGTGTGCAGCTCATGGCGGAGGCGGCGGGCGGAGCGAAGTTACTCGCCGACGGAGAGGATCTGGCGAGGAAAAGCAGGCACGCCAATCGCGCCGATCTGCACACCAACGTCTTCAATTATCTCGTCCGGCGTTGGGCATGCAGGCACTGTGAACCATCGACGGCGTAGATCCACCTGAGAAATCAGAGGCCCGCGCTAGCCGTAGGCAAGGCGTCGCCGAATGCGCTATGCTTCCAACAAAGGCCTGGCAGGCGTTTTCAATTGTCTTTCATTCGCCGCCGGCAGCAACGACAAATTTGCGTCGAAGAATCAAGAGAGGAAGCTTATGGCAAAGCTCAACATCAACGGCAGTATCCGCGACGTGGAGGTGGAGGCGGACACCCCGCTCCTGTGGGTCATCCGCGAGCAGGTCGGCCTCACCGGCACGAAATACGGCTGCGGGGTCGCGCAATGCGGCGCCTGCTCCGTGCACATCAATGACGAAGTGCAGCGCTCCTGCTCCATCCGCGTCGGAGACGTGAAGGCAAGCGACCGGATCGTCACCATCGAAGGGCTCTCCGCCACCCGCTCGCATCCCGTGCAGAAGGCCTGGGCGGCGATCGACGTGCCCCAATGCGGCTATTGCCAGTCGGGACAGATCATGGCTGCCGCGGCGTTGCTCAAGCGGACGCCGAAGCCGGCCGACAAGGACATCGACGAGGCCATGACCAACATCTGTCGGTGCGGAACCTATCAGCGCATCCGAGCTGCCGTGCACATGGCGGCCAACGACACATCCAGAATTTAGGGAGGCCTGCCGTGACAAAGACGATCCGCGGCAAAGCCGCGAGGTTTTCGCGCCGGACGTTCATCGTCGGCTCCGCCGCCGCGGGCGGTGGACTCGCACTCGGATTCAATTTGCCGTCGGGCTTCGGTCCGGCAGTTGCGCAGAGCGCCATTGAGGGCGCCGAAATCAATGCCTGGGTTCTCGTCAAACCCGACGATACCTGCGTGATCCGTGTCGCGCGTTCTGAGATGGGACAGGGCACGATCACGGGCCTCGTCCAACTCGTCGCCGAAGAGCTCGAATGCGATTGGAACAAAGTAAAGGCGGAACAGGTCACGCCCGGGCAAAACCTCGCCCGCAAGCGCGTCTGGGGCGAGATGTCGACCGGCGGCAGCCGCGGTATCCGCACCTCGCAGGACTATGTTCGCCGCGGCGGCGCCGCCGCGCGCATGATGCTGCTGCAGGCCGCGGCCGAGGAGTGGAAGGTGCCGATCGGCGAACTGACGGCCGCTGACGGCGTCGTCACCCACGCCGCATCGCGGCGCTCGCTCAGCTACGGCAAGCTAGCTGCCGGCGCCGCCAAGCTCGAGGCGCCGGACCCCAAGGGCATCAAGCTCAAGGATCCGAAAGACTGGAAGATTGCCGGCAAGCCGATGAAACGGCTCGACACCGCCGACAAGCTCGACGGCAGCAAGATTTTCGCTATCGACGTCAAGCTGCCGGACATGCTGTGCGCGGCGATCAAGGATTGCCCGGTGTTCGGCGGCAAGGTGACGAGCTACGAGGAAGCAAAGATCGCGGGCCGGCCGGGCGTTCGCAAGGTCGTGAAGGTGAAGGACACCGCCGTCGCTGTCGTTGCCGATACTTGGTGGCGAGCCAAAACCGCGCTCGATGCTCTTCCGATCGTTTGGGACGAGGGAGCGAGCGCATCCGTGTCGAGCGCCACGATCGCCGAGCACCTCACGGAGGGGCTCACCGCAGCCGCCACCAATGGCGAACGCGGCAACGGCGACGCGCCCAAAGCGATCGAGACCGCAGCCAAAAAGGTCGAGGCGCTCTACGGCACGCCCTTCCTCGCCCACGCGACCATGGAGCCCATGAACGCCACGGTGAGGCTCTCGGCCGACAAAGCCGAGGTGTGGGTGGCGACTCAGAACGCGGAGGCATCGCTCGCCGCCTTGTCGGAGGCGTCCGGGGTGCCGCTTGCCAAGTGCGAGGCCTACAGGATGGACCTCGGCGGCGGTTTCGGCCGGCGCGGCGGAACCCAGGATTACGTCCACCAGGCGGTGGCGATCGCGAAGGAGTTCCCGGGAGTCCCGATCAAGCTGATCTGGAGCCGCGAAGAAGACCAGGCGCACGATTTCTTCCGGCCGATCTCGCAGTGCCGGCTCGCGGCCGGCCTCGACGCGAGCGGCAATTTGGTTGCCCTGCACGTGCGCGTGTCAGGCCAATCGATCAACGCCACCTTGAATCCGGCCGGGATCGTCAACGGCAAGGACATGCGCCAGCTGCAGGGATTTTACGAGCAGCCCGGCGATGCCCAGCTCGGCTACACCGTGCCGAACCTGCTGATCGAATACGTCATGCGCAATACGCATGTGCCGGTCGGTCCCTGGCGCGGCGTCAACACCAATCAGAACGCCGTCTACATGGAGTGCTTTATCGACGAGGTCGCGCGGGCGGCCGGCAAAGACCCGCTCGAGTTCCGCCGCGCGCTCATGAGCCAGCATCCCAAGCATCTCGCCGTGCTCAACGCCGCGGCGGAGAAAGGCGATTGGGGCAAGCCGCTGCCTGCCGGCGTCCATCGCGGCATCGCGCAATTCATGGGCTACGGCAGCTATTCGGCCGCCGTCGCCGAGGTCTCGGTCAGCGACCGCGGCCAGCTCAAGGTTCACCGCATGGTGCTGGCGCTCGATTGCGGCCATGCCGTCAACCCGGGCCAGATCGCCGCCCAGGTCGAAGGCTCGGTGGCCTACGGCTTGACCGCTACGCTCTACGGCGAGTGCAAGGTCAAGGACGGGCGGATGGTGGATTTGAACTTCGACAGCTATCAGATCATGCGCCTCGCCGAGATGCCGAAGGTGGAAACGGTCATCGTGCCGAGCCACGATTTCTGGGGCGGCGTCGGCGAGCCGACCATCTCCGTGGTGGCACCCGCGGTGCTCAACGCCATTTACGCCGCAACCGGCAAGCCCGTGCGCCAGCTGCCGTTGAAGAACGTCCGGCTGGTTTAAGCTTCGCACGTAAGCGTCACCCCCGGCCATCGCCGGGGGTTATTTTTTGGAGATGCGGGAAAGCTCGGCAAGCCCGCACTTCACGCGGCTGCGCTTGCCTTCGACAGGCGGCCCGCCCAAGATACACGTAAGCGACGACGCAACCGCGATCTCGGCACAAAGCTACTGGCCGAAACCGTCATGCCCCAAACCCTGTTCGACAAGATCTGGCAGGCCCATCTGGTGGCGCGGCGTGGCGATGGCCGCGACCTCATCTATATCGACCGCCACGTGCTGCACGAGCTGCACGCTCCCCACGCCTTCGAACAACTGGAGAAGCAGCACCGGCGCGTGCGCAGGCCGGATCTGACCTTCTCCATGCAGGACCACACCGTCGCCACCAAGCCCGGCCGTGACGACACCACCAATCCCCCGGGCGCGGCCTTTCTCAAGGCGATGCGCGACGGCAGCCGGCGCAACCGCATCAGGCTTTTCGACATCGACGACCCGGAGCAAGGTATTTCGCACGTGGTCGCGCCGGAACTGGGCATGGTGCTGCCGGGCGCCACCCACGCGGTGCCCGACAGCCACGCCAGTACGGTGGGAGGCCTCGGCGCGCTCGCCTTCGGCTGCGGAACGAGCGAGCTCGCGCACATCCTGGCAACGCAAGTGATGGCGCTGCGGCGACCGAAGTCCATGTTGATTCGCCTGGAGGGCAAGCTCCCCGCGCACGTGACCGCCAAGGACGTGGCGCTGCGCATCATCGCCGAGCTCGGCGTCGCCGGCGCGCGCGGCCACGTCGTGGAATATGCCGGCGCGGCGGTGCGCGCGATGACGATCGAAAGCCGCATGACGCTTTGCAACCTCAATATCGAGATGGGCGGCCGCTCGGGCTTTGTGGCGGCGGACGACAGGGCCTTTTCGTGGATCGAAGGACGGCCCTTTGCCCCGAAAGGCGCGATGTGGGACCGCGCGCTCGCGCATTGGCGCACGCTCACAAGCGACGATGGCGCAAAATTCGACCGCGAACACGTGCTCGACTGCAGCGCGCTCGAACCGCAGATCACCTGGGGCACCGATCCGAGCCAAGTGCTCGGGATTTCCGGCCGCGTGCCCGATCCTGCCGCCGTCGATCAAAGCCGGCGCGCTGCGATCGAAAGCGCGCTCGCATATATGGGACTACAGCCCGGCACGGCTCTCGCCGGCCTGCCGGTCGACCGCGTCTTCATCGGCTCGTGCACCAACAGCCGCCTGCCCGACCTCGAAGCGGCCGCCGACGTGGTGCGCGGGCGGTGCGTCGCCGCGGGTGTCATCGCGATGGTGGTGCCGGGGTCGACCACGGTGAAGCGCGCAGCGGAAGCCGCCGGGCTCGATCGCGTCTTCCGCGAAGCCGGATTCTTATGGGGTGAATCCGGGTGCTCCATGTGCGCCGGCGGCAATGGCGATCGCGGCGAGCCGGGAGAGCGCTGCGTCTCGACCACCAACCGCAATTTCGAGCATCGCCAGGGTCCCAAAGTGCGCACGCACTTGGTCAGCCCGGCGACCGCCGCGGCGACTGCCGTCGCCGGGCGCATCGCCGACGTGCGGCAGCTCATGTCGGGGCAAGGCTGATGCAGCCGTTCACGACCCATACCGGCATCGTCGTCCCGCTCATCAAGGACGACATCAACACCGACCAGATCGCGCCGGTGCAGTCGATGCGAAGCCTCAAGCCCGACTACAAAGCATTGTTGTTCATGCGCGCGCGCCGGCGCGACGACGGCAGCGAGGATCCCGATTTCGTGCTCAACCAGCCGCAGTTCCGCGACCCCGGCATTCTCGTGACCGGCCACAATTTCGGCGCCGGCTCCTCGCGCGAAGCGGCGGTGTGGGGAATGCTGGCGAACAACATCCGCGTCATCGTCGCGAGGAGCTTTGCCGACATCTATCGCGAGAACTGCCTGCAGAACGGGTTGCTCCCGATCGTGCTCGAATCGCACGACGCGGCCGCGTTTGTGGACCGCGTGATCGCAGTCAACGGCGCGGCACCGTTCACGGTCGATCTTCGAACCCAGCGCATCAGCGGTCCCGGCGGGGCGGATATCACCTTCGATATCCCGGCCGCCGACCGTATGCGTCTGCTCGAAGGCCTCGACGACATCGGGCTCACCCTCAAGCACGCCGACGAGATCGCGAGCTGGGAACAGCGCACGGCCGCCGACCAACCCTGGCTGCAGGCCGCGGTCGACCGCCGGCTTTGACTTTGGAGCAAAGGCATGAGCGCCAGGAAGAAGCTCAGAGCGATCATGGCAGGAAAGCGCCTCGTGCTGATGCCGGGCGCCTATGACGCGTTGTCGGCCCGCATCATCGAGAGCGAAGGCTTCGAGGCGCTGGTGGCGGGCGGCTACGCCGGCATCGGCAGCATGCTAGCGCAGGCCGACATGGGCCAGTCCAACATGCGCGACTATGCCGACCACTACGCGCGGATTTGCGCCGCTGTCGAGGTGCCGGTCTACGTCGATGCCGATACCGGCTTCGGCGGCGTCAACAACGTGCGGCAGATGGTGCGCGCGTTCGAAGCCGCGGGCGTCGCCGGCCTGTTCATCAGCGATCAGGTCTTTCCAAATCGCTGCGGCTACCTGCCGGGCAAGCAGATCGTGCCGGCCGAGCAGATGCTCACCAAGATCAAGGCCGCACTCGACGCGCGGCGTGACGGCGACCTGTTCATTGCGGCGCGCACCGATGCCGCAGGCGTCGAGGGGCTCGACTCGGCCATCGCCCGCTGCCAGCTGTTCATGGAAGCCGGCGCCGACATGGCCAAGCCCATGGGCGTCGACACCATCCCCGACATCAAGCGGGTCCTGCGCGAAGTCGGCGGGCCGCACATGGCGACGCTGTCGCAGGCCGCGGGTCCGAAGGCACGCAGCCTCGAGGAGCTGGAAGCGGCCGGCGTGTGCGCCGCGACCTTCCCCTCGGTTGCGCTGTTCGCGGCGGCGCAGTCGGTGCGCAACGTGCTGCGCCTGCTCAAGCGCGGCAATTCGCTCGCGCCCTGCCAGGAGCATCTCATTGCGCTCGAGGACTACTACGAGCTTGTCGGGCTGAAGCCGCTGTTGGCGCGCGAGGAGAGCTACGATCAGGCGGCGGCGGCGCTGGTGCGCAAGCGCGCGGCGGAATAGGCAGCGCGCGATCAATGGTGTTGCATAAGCCGATCGCCACGATCTGTCTCGTCCTTGGTATCTTACTCGGCACCCGTGGAACGGCGTGGTGCCAAGCTGCGGGCCAGCCGTCGCCGGATTTCTACAAGAACAAGCAGATCCGATTGATCATCGGGTACCCCGTCGGCAACGACTACGATCTTGCCGGGCGCTTCCTCGCGCGATACCTCGCCAAGCATATCCCCGGAGAGCCGACGATCATCGTTCAAAACATGCCGTCGGCGGCGAGCATCGCCGCCGCCAATTTTCTCTATGCGCAGGCGCCGCGCGACGGCACGGTGTTCGGATCGTTCTCGCGCAACATGCCGAGCCAAGCCCTCATGGGCCAGGTCAACGTCGAAGCCGATCCCCGGCGCTTCAACTGGCTCGGCGCGACATCGCTTCCCGCCCGCGTTTGCGTGCGTTGGGTCACGGCCCCGATCAAAACCCCGGCGGACCTTTTCACCCAGGAGTTCATCGTCGGGGGCGCAGGCGCCGGCTCTTCGCTGAACATCTTGCCGACCGTCTTCAATCATGTGCTCGGCACCAAGTTCCGCCTCATCCCGGGCTACAAGGGCACGACCGACACTGTCCTTGCCATGGAGCGCGGCGAGGTTCAGGGAGCTTGCGCCTCGCACGGTCAATTTCGCATCTACGAGCAGCTCATCCGCGACGGCAAGCTCGTCTTTCTCTTGCGCGCGGAGGAGACGCCGATCCCGGAAATCCCCGAGGTGCCGTCGATCTTCGATTACGCCAAGACCGCCGAGCAGCGCCAGCTCATGCGGTTTATTTTTTCGAGCACCGAGTTCGGCCGGCCCTACGCTTTGCCGCCCGACGTCCCGAGCGAGCGCGTGGCGATCATGCGCGAGGCATTCGCCGCGGCGCTGCGGGACCCGGACCTCGTAGCCGAAGCGGCGCGGCTCAAGATGGATATGACCTACCGTCCGCCCGATCACCTGGAACAGCTGATCGCCGCGCTTTACCAGACGCCGCCGGCGTTGATTGAAACCGTCAAAAAGCTTGTTCCCAGCGTGCAGTAGGTGCACAGATCACTTTCTTCACTCATAACACTGCGCCGACTGCCATGACCCATCCTGATCGCTTCTTGCTCGCCGGCGTGATGGGCGATCCGGTGATGCATTCGCGCTCGCCGAAACTGCACAATTATTGGCTCGCCAAGTACGGCCTTGCGGGCACCTACGTGCCGCTGGCCATCAAGGCCGAACATTTGCGCGCCGCCTTGCGAGCACTGCCGGCGCTCGGTTTCTCCGGCTGCAACCTGACCATCCCGCACAAGGAAGCCGCGCTCGAGATCGTCGACAGGATCGATCCGCTGGCGCGTCGCATCGGCGCGGTGAACTGCGTCGTCGTCGCAGCCGATGGATCGCTCATGGGGCAGAATCACGACGCCTTCGGCTATATTGAAAGCGTGCGCGAGACGCAGCCTGCGTGGCGCGCCGATGCCGGCCCCATCGTCGTGATCGGCGCCGGCGGCGGGGCGCGGGCGGTGCTGGTGAGCCTGATCGATCAAGGCGCCCGCGAGATTCGTCTGGTCAATCGCACGCCAGCGCGGGCCAAGGCGCTGGCGGGTGAATTTGGCGGCCCGATCACGGCGCTGGGTTGGGAGCAACGCGAAGTCGCGCTCAAGGGCGCGGCGACGCTCGTCAACGCCACCAACCAGGGCATGGTCGGCGAGCCGCCGCTCGACCTTGCGCTCGATGCCTTGCCGGTGAGCGCGCTCGTGTCCGACATCATCTACATTCCGCGCGAGACCGCGCTGCTCGCGGCCGCGCGCAAGCGCGGCAACCCGACGGTGAATGGGCTCGGCATGTTGCTGCATCAGGCGCGGCCGGCGTTTCACGCCTGGTTCGGGATCATGCCCGAGGTGACGCCGGAGTTGCGCGCGATGATCGAGGCCACGACGTGAGCATTGCCGGTCCAATATCGCGCCCGCGCTCGCGAAGGCTGCGAGGATATCCCATGAACCGACGCGACGTGCTGACTGGCGGCTTGGCGGCGCTGGCGGCTGCGATGTCGGCCCCACGCAGCCTTGCCTATCCCGATCGCGTCGTCAGGCTCGTCGTTCCGTTCTCGCCGGGTGGCGCCACCGACGTGGTCGGCCGGCTGTGGGCGGAGAAGATGAAACCGTTCCTCGGCACGGTGGTGACGGAGAACCGAGGCGGCGGAGGCGGCGTGACCGGCGCCACCGAGGTCGCCCGCGCGCAGCCGGACGGTCACACCTTCCTGTTCGGCAATACCAGCACCCAGGTGCTCATTCCCGCGATCAGGCACAACCCGCCCTATGATCCGCTCAAGGATTTCGTCGGCATCTATATTCTCTGCAACGCGCCGACTTCGATCGTGGTCCATGAATCCGTGCCAGCCCGCAACCTCCTAGAGCTCATCGCCTACGCCAGCGCCAATCCGGGCAAGCTGTCCTATGGCTCGGCCGGCGCCGGCACGCTGACCAATCTGGCCGGCGAGTTGTTCAAACAGCTCATCGGCGCGCCCGACATCGTGCACATTCCCTACAAGGGCTCGGCACCCGGCGTCGCCGACCTCGCCAGCGGTCACATTCCGATGATGACGCCGAACGTCGGGGGACCGCTCATCGACTTCCATCGCGCCGGCAAAGTGCGCATCCTCGCCGTCAACGCGGCAACGCGCATCAAGGCGACGCCCGACATTCCGACCGCGATCGAAGCCGGACTGCCGGGGATGATCGCCGGCAATCTCAACGGTCTCTTCGCTCCCGCCGGCGTCGCCAAGCCGACCGTCGACCGCATCGCCGAGGTCACACGCACGGTCATGGCGGAACCGGCTTCAAGATGGAGTGAAAGGTAACCCATGGCTCGCGTCCCCCTGATCCAAGAGCAAGACCATCCCGAGTTTGCGGATATGATCGAAAAATTCCGCGCGGGCCGGCGCGGGAGGCTGATCAACATCTATCGCATGCTGCTCAACGCGCCCCCGCTCGCCGAGAGTTGGTTCAATCATTCCAACACCGTGCGATGGAAGACGACGCTTGCCGGGCGGCTGCGCGAGATCGTGATCATCCGCATGGGCCATCTCGCCAACTCGCAATACGTGTTGCGCCAGCACGTGCCGTCGCTGGCGCTCGCCGACGGGCTTTCACTCGAGGAATGCGATGCGCTCGCAGACTGGCGCGCCTCCAAATTCTTCACCGCGAGCGAGCGCGCCGTACTTGCCTATGCCGATACCATGACCCGCGAGATTGCAGTGCCGGATGCCTTCTTCGCCGAGGTCAAACGTCATTTCAACGATAGGGAGATCGTGGAATTGACCGTGCTCATCGGGACCTACAATATGAACGCGCGCGTGCTGCAGGCACTTCAACTCGACCTCGAGCCGCCCGCGCCTTGAGTTTTTCGGAGTTTCTCCCCGTGCCGGCTGACGGTGCCCTGGTGGTCGAAGACGACCGGTTTCTGCGCGTCGTCGGCATCGTGCTCGACCCGAACACGTCTCCCGAGCGCACCGCCGCCTATGCCGATTTCTTCGCACACGACGAATCCGATTTCGACGGCTACTGCAGGCGCGTGCGCGCCCGCGTCGGGAGGCTTTTCCCGCGCGAGGTGCGTCTCGTCGAAACGCGAGCCGAGATGCGCGCAGCCTTGCCCGGCAGTCCCGCGCTGGTGGTCGAATCGCTGCGCGTCGGCAACGAGGAGCTTGCCGCCGGCAGCGAGCTGCGCGTCGTGCAGAAATTCGGCTTCAGTCCGCGCAACATCGATACCGCTGCCTGCGCCGCCAAAGGCATCAAAGTGTTGACTATCCGCCGCCGCGCCAATATCGCCTGTGCCGAGCTTGCCATCGCGCTGATGCTCACGCTCGCCAAGAAACTTCATCGCCTGGCCGGTCGCATCAGCGTCGAGCAGCTGCGCGAAGTTGGATACCCCTACAAGCCGTTCGACCGCCGTCACACGCCAAACTCGAACTGGCCGCGCATTTCCGGCCTGCGGGTGCTCAATGGCGCCACTCTCGGCATCATCGGTGTGGGCGAGATCGGCCGGGAGATCGCGATCCGGGCGGCGGCGTTCGGGATGCGAGTTCTCTATTACCAGCGCACCCGGCTGCCGGCGGCGGAAGAGCGCGAGCTCGAAGCAGCCTATGTGCCGCTCGAAACATTGCTCGCGCAGAGCGACTGGGTGGTGCCGCAATTGCCGGGCGGGCCGACAACGCGCTCCTTCATCGGGCGCGCGCAATTCGCGCAGATGAAGCCCGGCGCGTTCTTGGTGAATGTCGCGCGTGCCGACATCGTCGACCGCGCGGCCCTGATCGAGGCTTTGACATCGGGCCGGCTCGGCGGCTTTGCGCTCGACCCGCTCTACGAGGCGCCCGGCCGGCGCGACGACGAGCTTTTGGGATTCGACAACGTGGTGCTGTCTCCGCACATCGCGGCGCAGCCGCGCTTCAACGCGCTCGATGATCTCGCCGACATGATGGAACGGCTGTCGAAGGAGCTGGCGTCGTGAGCAAGGTGTTTCGTTTCCATCAGCACGGCGGCCCCGAGGTGCTGCACTTCGAAGACGTCGAGCTGGGCGACCCCGGTCCCGGACAGATGCGCATCCGCAACGTGGCGGTCGCCGTCAACTATCGCGACGTGCTGATGCGGCGCGGCGTGCATGCGGTGAAGTCGCTCCCCTCCGGCATCGGTCTCGAAAGCGCGGGCGTGATCGACGCGGTCGGGCCCGACGTGAGCGGTTTTTCGGTCGGCGACCGCGTCGCCTGCGCCGGCATGCCGGAAGGCTCTTATGCCGAACTCCGTATCGTCCCGGCGGCGCGCGTCATCGCCCTGCCCGCCGGCATCGATGAGCGCACCGCCGCGTCGATGATGATCCGCGGCATGACGGCGCGCTGCCTCCTGCATGACACGTACAAAGTGCGTCCCGGCGACACGATCTTGATCCACGCCGCCGCCGGCGGGGTCGGCCTCATCATGTGCCAATGGGCGAAGCATCTCGGCGCGACAGTGATAGGTACCGTCAGCAACGACGAGAAAGCGGCAATCGCCCATGCGCACGGTTGCGATCATCCCATCGTCTACACACGGGAGGATTTTGCCGAGCGCGTGCGCGAGATCACCGGCGGCGAAGGCGTTCCCGTGGTCTACGATTCGGTCGGCAAGGCGACGTTCGAGGACTCGCTGAAATGTCTTCGCCGCCGTGGGCTGATGGCGTCCTTCGGCGAAGCCTCGGGCGATCCCGATCCCATGCCCCCGCGCCGGCTGGGCGCGCTCGGCTCGATCTACCTCACCCATCCCAGCGTCTCGAACTATACCGTCACCCGCGCGGAACTGCTGGCCGCGGCCCACGACCTGTTCGCGATGGTCGGCAGCGGCAAGATCAAGATCGAGATCAGCCGAACCTACCCCTTGCAAGACGCGCCGCGCGCCCACGCCGACATCGAATCGCGCCAAACCACCGGGTCGATTGTCCTGGTGGTGTGACGCGGTTAGACGCGGAGACGAGCAGACTGTCGCGCTTTTGCGTTCAATGCCCGGTCGCCATCGCCGCTAATTGTGCCGGCTCTGCCGGAGCGTCATTGCTGCGCCAGACCACGTGCATGTCCGGCCGCACCAGCAGGAGATCATATCCGTAGACGTCGCGCGGACGCTCGTCCGCGATGTCGAGGACGTGCAACGTCGCGCCGATGGCGGCGAGCGCCCGTCGCAACGCGCTCGTATCGGCTTTCGTCCCGCCTAAACGCAGCAGCGTGTAGCCATGACCATAACCGATGCGGTCCTGCATCGCGCTGCCGTCGTCGAGCCACACATGCGGCAGCCGCGCTCCCGGCCATGTGGTCGCAACGTATGTCATGAAATCGTGCTTGGGCCCCTCGCCCGGCTCCGCGGCGATCAGCGGCGAGCCGGCATAGCGGTAGCCGAGTTCGGCGCCGATCATTTCCGTCGCCTTGTGCTGCTCGACGTCGGCGACGCGCGTCAGCTCCTGGCGCAGCGCCTCGCCAGCGGCCGTCGGCTGGCGAATTTCCGGCCGATAGAGTGCGCGCCACCTCCGCCGCCCCTGCGTCGCAAAGCCCGACGCCGCCACGTTGCGCGCTCCCACCTGCCGGCGCTCGATCTCGTAGGAGGCGAGCAGATTGGGCCCGCCCCATCCTGCAAGCGTCGCCGCAAGCTTCCACGACAGATCGATGGCGTCGCCGACGCCGGTATTCATGCCGAGCCCGCCGGTCGGAATAACGAGATGCACGGCGTCCCCCGCGAGAAAAACCCGGCCCTCGCCGTAGCGGTCGGCGAGCAGCAGATTCATCCTCCATTGTCCGACGTAGAGCATCTCGTATTTGACCGGCATGGCAACGACGCGCTCGAACATGCCGGCCATCTCGGAATCCGTCTCGACGACGGAGTGCAGGGTGAAATGCCGAGTCGAGTCTTGGACGATCAGGAAGCTACCTTCGGCGTCGGCGACGTGATAATGCCGCCCCTTGCCGATCAGGATGCGCTCGTAAAGGTCCTCGCAATGATAGAGCGCCTGCCGCAGCTGCTGGATGTTGGCCTCGCCGCTGAGGTCGATGCCGAGTTGCCGGCGCACCAGGCTGCCGCCGCCGTCGCAGCCGACCATATAGGCGGCGCGCAGCGTGGACAAAGCGCCGTTGCTGCCCTTGACCTGCGCCGTGACCGAGCTCTCATCCTGCTCGAAAGACGCGAGCTCGCACCCGTAGCGCACAGTGACGCTCGGCAACGTCTCCGCGATCGATTTCAGCAGCGGCTCGAGCGTGTATTGCGAGATGAGCTGATAGGGCTCGAGCGGCTGGTTGCCGTCCTCGGATTTTGCGATCTGCGCCCTTGCCTCCGCCACGGACGGATGCACGTGGTGCACCAGGGCCGGCTCCGCCAGCGACAACACGACGAAGATGTCCATCGGGCAATGCGCGGGCAGCCCGGCGGCGCGAACCTCCTCCACGATGCCCATGCGCCGGTAGATCTCCATGGTGCGCGCGTTGCAGCGCTCCATCTTCGGTAGGAACTGAGGGGCCTCCTTCTGCTCGATCACCAGCGCGCGCACCCCGCGCCGGCCGAGGTCGATGGCAAGCGTCAGGCCCGTGGGGCCCGCTCCGACGATGAGAACCTGTGCGTCCATATGTTGGCCCGGTACTCCGAGTGAATCTCCACACCGTCACCCGCGGGCTTGACCCGCGCGTCCATCTTCTTCGCAAGACTTCGTAAGCAGATGGATGGCCGGGTCAAGTGTCCCGGCAATGACAATCACATAACTGGTAGCCATTCAAACTTTACTCTGCCCCCGGCTCGAAATCGGCGAGTTCGGTTCCTTCCTGCACGAAGTCGCCGACGGCGCATTTGAGTGCCTTCAGGCGGCCGTCGGCAGGCGCGCGCAGCGTGTGCTCCATCTTCATCGCCTCGAGCACGATGAGGGGCGCGCCGCGCTGCAACCCGGCGCCCGGCTCGGCGAGGATGCGCGTCACCGTGCCGGGCATGGGTGCAACGATGCGCCCCGTCGCCGCAGCTTTGGAAATATTCGCCACGAATGGATCGATCCAATGCAGCTTGCGACGACCGCGCAGCGTGGTCAGATCGAGATCGCGGCCGGACCATGCCACGGACACCCGCTCGGGTGCGTCGCCGAGGCACATGTCGAACACGCCACCCTCGCGCGGGACAAATTGCAAGCGATCGTTCGCGCCGCCGAATTCCATGCTCAACCCGTCGCGGCCGTACCACAGCACCGCGTCGTAGCGCTCGCCGCCGTCTCGAAAGCTCAAGCGGCGGCTGCGGCGGCCGGCGAGCGTCCAACCGTCCGTCCGATCCCAGGGCGAGCCGTCCTGCGAAATCTGCTCGCGCTGTTCGCGCAGCAGGACCGCGGCGCAAGCCGCGGCAAGATCGAGCGCCGCGAGCGAGGGCGCGCTCCTCGTCAGCGCGGCAAGTTCCCGCTCGATGAAGCCGATGTCGATCTCGTTCCGGACGACCTGCGGATGGCGCAGCAGCGCCCTGAGGAAAGCAAGATTCGTGGTGACGCCTTCGATCCCGAACGCATCGAGCGCTTCGACCAGGCGGGCGAGCGCCTGCGGCCGATCGGCTCCCCACGCGATCAGCTTCGCCAGCAACGCATCGTAGTAGGGGGTGACCGCGTCGCCCGCGCGAAAGCCGGTGTCGATCCTGATGCCGTTCCCAGCCGGCTCGCGCCATGCGCGGATGGTTCCAGCCGCGGGCAGAAACCCCTTGGCGGCGTCCTCGGCATAAATACGTGCCTCCATCGCATGGCCGTTGGCTGCGATCTCGTCCTGCCGCAGCGGCAGCTTTTCCCCCATGGCGACGCGCAATTGCCACTCCACGAGGTCGATGCCGGCGACCATCTCGGTCACGGGATGCTCGACCTGCAGGCGCGTATTCATCTCGATGAAATGAAAACCGGCCGCATCCGTGATGAATTCGACCGTCCCGGCGCCGACATAACCCGCGGCCTGGGCGGCGGAGCGCGCCGCAGCCGACATCGCGGCACGCCGTTCGGCCGTGACGGATGCCGAAAGCGCCTCCTCCACCACCTTCTGATGCCGACGCTGAAGCGTGCATTCGCGCTCGAACAGCGACACCACGTTGCCCTCGCTGTCGCCGAACACCTGCACTTCGATATGCCGCGGCCGGGGCATGTATTGCTCGATCAGGATTTGGTCATTCCCAAACGCGGCCGCCGCTTCGCGTTTGGCGCTCGCGACCGCTTCGGCGAGCGCCTCGGCGTTGGCGACCAGGCGCATGCCTCTGCCGCCGCCGCCCGCTGACGCCTTGACCAGAACCGGATAGCCGATGCGATCGGCGGCGGCTTGCAGCGTCGCGATGCTCTGATCCTCGCCGTGATAGCCGGGCACGACCGGCACCCCGGCCGACTCCATCAGCGCCTTCGCCGCTGATTTCGAGCCCATCAGGCGGATGGTCGCGGCGGAAGGCCCGACGAAAACCAAGCCCGCATCCGCGCAGGCTTGCGCAAAATCGGCGTTCTCGGAGACAAAGCCGTAGCCGGGATGGATCGCCTCGGCGCCCGTCGTCCGCGCCGCGTCGATGATGGCGTCGATGTGAAGGTAGCTGTCCTTCGCCGGCGCCGGGCCGATGAGCACCGCCTCGTCGGCGAGCGCGACGTGCATGGCATCGCGATCGGCGTCGGAATAAACCGCCACCGTGCGCAATCCCATGCGTTTTGCCGTACGCATGATCCGGCACGCGATCTCGCCGCGATTGGCGATCAACAATTTGTGGAAACGCCGGGCGAGCGACACCATCACATCCTGAAGATGCCGAATCGCGTAGGCTCGGGCGGCGGCGCGTTGAGCCCGGCGGCGAGCGCAAGGCCCAGCACGGTGCGCGTGTCGGCGGGATCGATGATGCCGTCGTCCCAGATGCGTGCGCTGGCGTAATACGGATGCCCCTGCCGTTCGTATTGCTCGCGAATTGGCGCCTTGAACGCCTCATCCTCCGCGGCGCTCCAGTTGCCGCCCTTGGCCTCGGTCGCTTCCTGGCGCAGAAGCCCGAGCACGCTCGCAGCCTGCTCGCCGCCCATGACCGAGATGCGCGCGTTCGGCCACATCCAGAGAAAGCGCGGTCCGTAGGCGCGCCCGCACATTCCGTAATTGCCGGCGCCGTAGCTGCCGCCGATGATGACGGTATATTTCGGCACGTTGGTGGTGGCGACGGCCGTCACCATCTTGGCGCCGTCCTTGGCGATGCCGCCGGCCTCGTATTTGCGCCCCACCATGAAGCCGGTGATGTTCTGCAAGAACAGCAGCGGGATGTTGCGCTGGCTCGCCAGCTCGATGAAGTGCGTGCCCTTGAGCGCGCTCTCGCTGAACAGGATCCCGTTGTTGGCGAGGATGCCGATCGGGAAGCCGTGGATATGGGCGAAGCCGCAGATGAGCGTCTCCCCATAGAGCGCCTTGAACTCCTCGAACTCTGAAGCATCGACGATGCGCGCGATCACGTCGCGAACGTCGTAGGGCGTGCGCGGGTCCGCGGGCACGATTCCGTAGAGGTCGTCCGCCGGAAACAAAGGATCTTGCGCCTTGCGGATTTCCAGAAATGGATGCCTCACCCGGTTGAGGCCGGCGATGATGCGGCGCGCGATGCCGAGGGCATGACTGTCGTCGATGGCATAATAGTCGGTCACGCCCGACTGCCGGCTGTGCACGTCGGCGCCGCCCAGCTCCTCCGCGCTCACGTCCTCGCCAGTCGCCGCCTTCACGAGCGGCGGCCCGCCGAGGAAGATCGTGCCTTGATTGCGCACGATGATGCTCTGGTCCGACATCGCCGGCACGTAGGCGCCGCCGGCGGTGCAAGAGCCCATCACGACCGCGATCTGGGGAATGCCGAGCGCCGACATGCGCGCCTGATTGTAGAAGATGCGGCCGAAGTGGCGCTCGTCCGGAAAGATTTCGTCCTGCAGCGGCAGGAACGCGCCGCCGGAGTCCACCATGTAGACGCACGGCAAGTGGTTCTCGCGCGCGATGTCCTGCGCGCGCAAATGCTTCTTCACGGTCATCGGGTAGTAGGTGCCGCCCTTGATGGTGGCATCGTTGGCGATGACGACGCATTCGCGGCCGCTGATGCGGCCGATGCCGGTGATCAGGCTCGCGGAATGAACGTCGCCGCCGTACATGTCGTACGCGGCCAGCGGTGAAAGCTCCAGGAACGGCGTTCCCGGATCGAGCAGCAGGTTGATGCGCTCGCGCGCCAGCAATTTCCCGCGTGCGGCGTGCCGCGCCCTCGCCTCTTCGCTGCCGCCTTGCATGGCGGCGTCGAGCTTGGTGCGCAGGTCCGCGACCAGGGCTCTCATCGCCTCGGTATTGCGGGCGAAGTCGGCTGACTGAGGATCGATGGCGGATGCCAAAGCGGTCATCTGACCTCGCCGAATCTCACAATCAGCGCGTCTTGTCGAACAGTTGCCGGCCGATCAACATGCGTCGGATCTCGCTCGTCCCCGCGCCGATCTCGTAGAGCTTGGCGTCGCGCAGATATCGGCCGGTGGGATAGTCGTTGATGTAGCCGTTGCCGCCGAGGAGCTGAACCGCGTCAAGCGCGATCTTCGTGGCGTTTTCGGCGGCATAGAGGATGGCGCCGGCGGCGTCCTCGCGCGTGGTCTCGCCGCGATCGCATGCCTTGGCCACTGCATAGACATAGGCCTTGCACGCGTTCATCCCGACATACATGTCGGCGACCTTGCCTTGCACCAGTTGAAACTCGCCGATCGGTTGCCCGAACTGCCGGCGCTCGTGGATATAGGGCGTCACCACGTCCATGCACGCCTGCATGATGCCGAGCGGTCCGGCCGCCAACACCACGCGTTCGTAGTCGAGACCGGACATCAAGAGGGTGACGCCGTCACCGACGCCGCCGAGGACGTTCTCCGCGGGAACTTCGCAATCCTGAAACACCAATTCGCAGGTGTCGGAACCGCGCATGCCGAGCTTGTCGAGTTTTTGTGCGGTCGAAAAGCCCTTGAAACCCTTCTCGATCAGGAAAGCCGTGATGCCGCGCGCGCCAGCGTCCGGATCGGTCTTGGCGTAGACCACCAGCACCTCGGCTTGCGGGCCGTTGGTGATCCACATCTTGCTGCCGTTGAGGATGTAACGGTCGCCCTTCTTCTGCGCGCGCGTCTTCATCGAGACGACGTCGGAGCCGGCGCCCGGCTCGGACATGGCGAGCCCGCCCACGTGCTCGCCGGAGATGAGCTTGGCGAGATAGCGGCGCTTTTGATCGTCGCTGCCGTTGCGGCGAATCTGGTTGACGCAGAGGTTCGAGTGCGCGCCATAGGACAGCCCGACCGAGGCGGAGGCGCGCGAGATCTCCTCCATCGCGACGCAGTGCTCGAGATAGCCGAGCCCCGCCCCGCCCCATTCCTCCTCGACCGTGATGCCGTGCACCCCGAGCTTGCCCAGCTCGGGCCAGAGATCGCGCGGGAAGGTGTTGCTGCGGTCGATCTCGTCGGCGCGCGGGGAGATGCGCTCGGCGGCGAAACCGCGCACGCTGTCGCGCAGCATGTCGGCGGTCTCGCCCAAGCCGAAATCAAAGCCGCGAGGGTCGTTCACGCGCATGGGCGCCGATCTCGTGTGCGCGGCCGGGGCTGGGCCGCGATCGAAGGTCGATCATTCGATTAATGCACGTCCTTGATCACGCACGCAACATTGTGGGGCCGACAACCCGCCTGCGCGCGCTCGACGAGCGCAGCGGAACACCGCCCGCCCCTTGTGCAATGGGACCCGCGAGACAACAATGCCGCGTCGCCGACCCTTGGGGCGCCGCGGAGAAACGCATGAAACTCGGCTATTTCACGATGCCGGTGCATCCTCCGGCAAGGCGCTACGTCGAAACGCTCAAGGAGGATCGGGACGCCTTCATTCTCGCCGACCGGCTCGGATACAGCGAAGGTTATTGCGGCGAACACCTCACCGACGCGGCCGAGAATATTCCCAATAGCATGATGTTCATCGCCACGCTCCTCGGCGCGACCTCGCAGATGAAAGTCGGGACCGCCGTGGTCAATCTTCCGCACAGCCATCCCGTGGTCGTGGCCTCGAACGCGGCGATGCTCGACAATCTGTTCGAAGGCCGGTTCATCTTGGGCATCGGCGCCGGCATCCTTCGCTCCGACGCCGAGGCGCTGGGACTTCTCGATGCCGACCGCAACGACATGTTCGCGGAAGCGATCGACCACATCCTTGCGCTGTGGGCGGGAACGGCACCGATCGATCTCAAGGGAAAATACTGGACCATTTCGACGGTCAGGACGCTGTGGCCCGAGGTCGGCATCGGCGACATCGTCAAGCCCTATCAAAAACCCCATCCGCCCATTGCCGGCACGGCGACGGATCCCGACTCCAAGGGGCTGATCGCGCTCGGCCGGCGCGGCTGGTGGCCGATCTCGTCGCACTTTCTTCACCCCAATTGCCTCAAGAGCCAATGGGCCAATTACGCCAAGGGTTGCGCCGAGGGCGGGCACAGGGCGGAGCGCGCGAACTGGCGGGTGGCGCGCTCGATCTTCGTCGCTGACGACGACAAGGTCGCGCGGGCCTATGGCGGCGACGATCCCAATAGCCCTTACCGGTTCTACATGAGCCAGCTCACCGCGAAGCTGAAGAAGGCGAGACGCATGATCGCCTTCAAGCCGCACCCCGACATGCCGGACGAGAACGTCACCTTCGACTACATCTTCGACAACGTCGTGATCCGCGGCAGCGTGAATCGCGTCGTCGATCGCATCCTGGAGCTGCACGATCAGGTCGGCGACTTCGGCACGCTGCTTTACTGCGGCAAGGACTGGGCCGACCCGCAGCTCGGCCGCAAATCCATGGAGCTGATGGCCGAAGAGGTCATGCCCGCCGTCAACGCTGCGCTTGCAAGGTCCATGGCGGCGGAATGACGCCGGCGCTCGAAATAACAAAACGCAAAGGGGGTTCCCGTGTCTCCCAAATCTCAAGACGTCAAGCAATCCGGCCTGTTCGGCTTTCTCGCGCAACCCGACGCGCCCACCAAGAGCGGCGTCGTCATCCTGCCGACGATCTTCGGCGTCAACGCATTCGTCCGCGGCTACGCGGAAACCCTCGCCCGCGCCGGGCTCGCCGCCGCGGTGTGGGACCATTACGAAGGGCTGCCCTTGACGACGGATTACGAAGAATCGAAGGCGCGCGCGCGCACGCTCGGCGACGGCGGGATGCACGCCAAGGTCAAAAAGTGGATCGACTACATGACGAGCGAGTTGGCTCTCACCTCCGTCGGCGTGCTCGGTTTCTGTCTCGGCGGCCGCTATGTCCTGCTGGCCGCGGCGCAGGACAAGCGGGTCAAGGCTTGCGCCGCCGCCTATCCGTCGATCGAAAACCCGCGACTTCCCAACCAGGAGCAGGACGCGGTCGCGCTCGCCGCCGATATCCGTTGCCCCGTTCACGTCGTCCAGCCTGGCCATGATCACGTCGCCAGCGTGGAGACCTATGACGCGCTCAGGGAGAACTTGCACAAGCGCGCGGCGCCGACCGTTTGGCAATATTATCCCGACGCCGAGCACGGCTTCATGCACCGCAAGGAGCCGGCGGCCAATCCCGCGGCGAGCGTCATCGCCTCACCGCAGCTCGTCGCCTTTCTCAAGGCCTGCCTGTCGTGATGCGGAGTCCGGTTGGCTAGCGCGCCATCAATCGGCGATGGAAACCGACGTTAAGGACGTTATTTTCTCGGGCCCTCTGATTTCCGCAGCAATTTCGGCTTTCGCGATGGGATGCTCACGCTTGGGCCGAACATCTAAGCCGCGACTTTACAAAACTTTACCTTCCCGACACCGGCGAGAAAACGCCGGCCCATACCTTGCGCTCACGGGCAATACCGCCTGACGTCGAGGAAGGAGCTCAGGATGGTTGAGCAGAGCAACGGGCAGTCCAAAGCGGAAACCCCGTCCGAGGACTACCGCCGCGGTCGCCGCGGCACGTTCGTGATCGCATTGGTCGCCGTGGCGCTGTTGGCGGGTCTCACCGGCAACTTGCTGTCCAAGGCGTTCGGGCAGGGAGACGGCTGGCATCACATTGCCTGGCACGACGGCGGCATGTTCGGCGGGCCGCTCTCGCCGGCGCAAATCGACGATCGGATCGACCGCATGACCAAACACATGGCGATCGAGATCGACGCAACGGCGGACCAGCAGGCCAAGATCGCAGCCATCGCCAAGGCCGCCGTCACCGATCTGCGGCCGCTGCGCGAGAAGGCGCAGGCCACGCGCGCGCAGGCAGTCACGCTCTTGACCGCGCCCACCATCGATCGTAGTGCAATCGAGCGCCTGCGCGCCGAGCAAATCGGGCTTGCCGAAACGGCGAGCAAACGCATCGCGCAGGCGCTGGCCGATGCCGCCGATGTGCTCAGCCCCGAACAGCGCCGGAAAGTCGCGGACTGGATGGCGCTCGGGAGGCCGTGGTGGGCGCGCTGGCATCGCGGCTGATGCACACCGGTTGATGGACAATCGTGGGCGAACGCGTCCTTCTCATCGAAGATGATTCCCGTCTTGCCGATATGGTCGGCGAGTATCTCGGCAAGGCGGGTTTTCACGTCGTTCATGCCGAGAGCGGGGCGCGCGGGCTTGCGCTGCATGGGCGGGAGCCGCTGGACGTCGTCATCCTCGATCTGATGCTGCCGGATAGCGACGGCCTGGACATCTGCCGGCAGATCCGCGCGCGCTCCGACACTCCGATCCTAATGCTGACCGCGCGCGGTGACCCCATGGACCGCGTGGTCGGCCTTGAAATGGGGGCCGACGACTATTTGCCGAAGCCGTTCGAGCCGCGCGAGCTTTTGGCGCGGCTGCGCGCGATCCTCCGCCGCGGCCGGGGCGGTCTCAAACCCGACCTGCTGCGCTATGGACGGATCGAGATCGACCGCGGCGCCCGCGAAGTGCGGCTTGACGGCACGCCGCGGCCGCTGACTAGCTATCAGTTCGCCTTGCTGCTGGCGCTCGCCGAGCATGCCGGCCGCGTCATGTCGCGCGATGCGCTGATGGACGCGGTGAAGGGTGAGCAAATCGAGGCGTTCGACCGGTCGATCGACGTACATGTCTCGCGCATCCGCGCGGCGATCGAGGACGATCCGAGAAAGCCGCGGCGCGTCATCACCGTGCGCGGGACGGGCTATGTCTTCGCCAAAGCCCAGGAGTGAGGCGTCGCGCGCATTTTGCGGCGATGGCGCATCGAGAGGCCGGCTCGGATGAGACGACTTTATCTGCAGGTATACCTCACGATCGTGGCAAGCCTCGTTCTGGTCGTGCTCACGGCGGGCCTGCTGTGGCACTTCTTCGCCGGCTTCGGCCCGTTCGGCCAGCAGTTCGAAGTGGCCGGCGAAGTGATCGCCGAGCTTGTCCCCGCCGCGAACGCGCCGGCGGCGGCGCAGCAGCAGGCGATCGACCGGCTGGCGGAGCGCCTGGGCGCGGACTTGGCACTGTTCAGCCGCACCAACGAGCCATTGGCCGCTGCCGGCCAGCCGCTCCCCGCTCCCAGTCGCGACGGCCGGCCCGGCGGGTGGATGCGAACGCCTGTCGGGCCCGCGGTTTCGATCCCGCTGCCGGACGGCCGGCGCCTGGTGGCACGCCTGCCGCCCCGCCAGCGCCCCAGCGCGCTCATGCTCGCCGCATTCCTTGGGGCCATCGCCTTGGTGGTCGCCATCGGCGCCCGCCCCGTCGTGCGACGGCTCACGGGGCGGCTCGAGCGGCTGCAACGCGGCGTCGAATCGCTTGGCGCCGGCGATCTCACCGCGCGCGTCAAGGTCGAGGGCCGCGACGAGGTTGCGCGCTTGGCCCGGAGCTTCAATCAGGCCGCCGCGCGCATCGAAAGCTTGGTCAGCGCGCACAAGATGCTGCTCGCCAATGCGTCGCATGAGCTCAGAACGCCGCTCGCGCGGATCAGGCTGGGGCTCGAGCTGGTCGCGACGCATCCCGAACGCAAAGTCGAGCTCGAGCGGGATATCGCCGAGCTCGACCAGCTCGTGGGCGAGATCCTGCTGGTGAGCCGCCTCGACGCCACCGAGCAGCTGGATGTTCGTGAGGACATCGACCTGGCCGCGCTCGCGGCGGAGGAATGCGCGCGATACGACGATTGCAGCGTCGAAGCAAAGCCCGTCATGGTGCGCGGGGACCCGATGCTGCTGCGCCGAATGATCCGCAACCTCGTCGAAAATGCCCACCTCCATGGCAAGCCGCCGATCGAAGTGACTGTCGCGAGGCAGGATGATCGGGTCGTGCTCAACGTGCTCGACCATGGACCGGTGATCGTCGAAGACGCGCGCGAGCGGCTGTTCTCGGCCTTCTATCGGATTCCGGGAAGATGCGGCACGAAGGGCAGCGGACTCGGCCTCGCGTTGGTCAGGCAGATTGCACGCCGGCACGGCGGCGACGTCGCCTACGATCCCGAACGAGGAAGCGCATTCATCGTGACCTTGCCGGCCAGCGCCTAAGGCGAAGCCTACGCGCTTGCGCCGGCCTCGGCCGCAAGCACGTCCAGCAGCAGGTCGAATGCGGCCGCGGTGAAGGCATGCATGTTGCCGACGCGATCGCCGCTGCCGGTTTCGAGCGTGATCGCGCGCTCGGTTCGTCCGGCAACGGCGATGCAACTGTGGCCGGCCGGATCGCCATATCGATTGCCGGCCGGGCCCGTCGCTCCGCTTTCGGCCACGGCCCACGTCGCCGAGAAGCGTTGCCGCGCGGTTTGCGCCAACAGCATCGCATAGGGCTGCGTCGAGGCGCGCATGCCGAGGCTCGATATGTCCGGCAGGTCCAGCAGCGCACGCCGCGCGACCTGGGTATAGACGACGGCACCTCCCAGGAAATAGGCGGACGCCCCCGGCAATGCCAGCAGCGCCGCCGCAATCAGGCCGCCGGTCGAGGATTCCGCCACGGCGATCGTCTCGCTGCGCTGCTTGAGAACACGAGCGACTTTGTCGGCGCGTGCGATCAATTCCTGCATGGTGCTCTCTCCTTCTTGTCGCCCCAACGTGCGAACTTGCTCGCACCGCCGCGCCGCGCCTATGATGCCACGAAGCGCGGTCAACGAGAGCGTCGAATGCGAGCTGGGATCGTCGTTCTAATCGGCCTCGCGCTCTGTGCGCCGGACGCCCTCGGCCAGTCCTATCCGGACCGCCCCATCAGGCTGATCTCGCCCAACCCCGCCGGCGGCGCCAACGATACGATCGTGCGCATTATCGCCGCGAAAATGTCCACCATCCTCGGCGCATCCTTCGTCATCGACAACCGCGGCGGCGCCGGCGGCAAGATCGGCGCGGAAGCGGCGGCGCGGGCGGCGCCCGACGGCTACACCCTGCTCGCGGCCTCGGTCTCCACGCATTCGTTCGCCCCGGTGGTGACGCCCAAGCTCGGCTACGATCCGATCAAGGATTTCGAGCCGATTTCGCTGTTGGCGCTGGTGCAGAACGTGCTGGTGGTCAACCCGTCGCTTCCGGTCGCCAACGTCTCCGAGCTCATCGCGCTCGCAAGGTCGCAACCGGGCAAACTCAATTACGCGTCCGGCGGTCCCGGCTCCACCAGCCACTTCGCGGTTGCCATGTTCGTCGCATTGGCCGGTATCCAGCATGACACCATCCACATCCCCTACAAAGGCGGAGCGTCGGCGATGACCGCCACGATCGCGAACGAGACGCAATTCTATTTCGGACCGATGGCGGGAATGATTCCGTTCATCGAGGCGGGATCGGTCAAGGCGCTGGCGGTGAGCGGCGACACGCGATCGCCCTCGCTACCCCAAGTCCCGACCATGGCCGAGGCGGGCGAGCCAAAATACAAGGCGATCGGCTGGTTCGGCCTGATGGCGCCGGCCACGACGCCGCTCGGCATCGTCACCAAATTGAGCGCGACCGCCGCCGAGGCGGCGAAAAGCTCCGACGTCATCGCCGGGCTGCGCGTTCAGGGAATCGAGCCCGCGAGCAGCGGACCGAGTGAATTTGCGGCCTTCATCCGCGAACAGCTCGAGCTGCACAAGAAGCTCGTCGAGGACGTCGACCTCAAGCTCGGCCAATAGATCAAGCACTCCGCTCCTATGGTCACAGCACGGGATGGGTGACAACACATGGCAAAAAAGCCCGCAGCCAAGAAGCGCAGCAGCAACGGGCGGCGCTACACCGATATTCTCTATGAGGTCAAGGATCACGTCGCGTGGGCGACCATCAACCGGCCGCGCGTCCTCAACGCCTTTCGCGAGCAGACCCTCGATGAGCTCATCGACGCGTTGAAATCCACCCGCGAGGACCCCTCCATCGCCTGTGCGGTCGTGACCGGCGCCGGCGACAAGGCGTTTTCCGCAGGCGGCGACTTCTACGCCATGAAGCGCCTCACCTGGGTGAACGGCGCCATGTGGAACGACCGCATGCAGGGTCTCGCCATGACCATCCGCGGCCTGCCGATCCCCGTCATTGCCATGGTCAACGGCTGGTGCATGGGCGGCGGCCACGAGCTCGCCTTGTGGTGCGACCTGGTCATTGCCTCTGAGAATGCCGTGCTCGGCCAAACCGGCGCGCGCGTCGGCGCCTGCCCGACCGTGGGAGCGACGCAGTATCTGCCGCGCATCATCGGCGAACGGCTGGCGCGCGAGATGATCTTCTGCGCGCGGCGCTTCACCGCGAAAGAGGCCGTCGACATCGGCCTCATCAACAAATGCGTGCCGCAGGCGAACCTGCGCAAGGAGACGCTGGCGTGGTGCGAGACCATCAAGGGCCATAGCCCGCAGACGCTGCGCATGACCAAGAAGAGCCTGAACTTCGAGTCCGATCTTCTTTATGCGTCGTGGCAGCACGGCATGGAGTTGCTCGCCCATGTCTGGGGCTCGGAGGAAAGCCTCGAGGGCATGAATGCCTTCCTCGCCGGACGCAAGCCGGACTTCCAGAAATTCCGCATGCGCAACAAACGCGAGCTCGAAGACTATCTCGACGGGTGCGCCAAGGATCTCAACGCGCCGCCCTCCATGCGCAGGACATGACCATGAGCGAGAATGGCCCGCTTGCCGGGATCCGCGTGCTCGATCTGACGCGCATCCTGGCGGGCCCCCTCTGCACGATGATGCTCGGCGACATGGGCGCCGAGGTCATCAAGGTCGAGCCGCCGGACAAAGGCGACGATACCCGCAACTGGGGACCGCCCTTCATCGCCAGCGAGGCGGTGTATTTCCTCGGCGTCAACCGCAACAAGCGCTCGCTGACACTCAACATGGCGGTTCCGGCGGGACAGAAAATCCTCGCCGGCTTGATCGAAAAGGCCGACGTTCTCATCGACAATTTCAGGTTGGGCACGCTCGAGAAATGGAGCTTCACCGACGCCTGGTTCGAACGGCATGCGCCGCGCCTCGTGCGCTGCTCCATCACCGGCTACGGCTCGAGCGGCCCCAAGGCGCCGCTTCCCGGCTATGACTTCATCCTGCAGGCCGAATCCGGTCTGATGAGCATTTGCGGCGAGCCCGACGGCAAGCCGATGAAATACGGCGTGGCGATCGTCGACGTCTGCACGGGCATGCTCGCATCGAACTCCATCCTCGCGGCGCTCAACGTGCGCCACCGCACCGGCAAGGGCCAGAAGGTTGAGGTCTCGCTCTACGAAACGTCGTTGGCGATGCTCGTCAACGTGGCCGCGAGCTATCTCGCCGCCGGGCGCAACGCCGGCCGGTTCGGCAACGGCCATCCGAGCATCGTGCCGTATACGACCTATCAGGCCGCCGACGGGATGATTGCGCTCGGTATCGGAAACGAACGTCAGTTTGCGCGCATCGCCGAGGTGCTCGGCCATCCGGAATGGGCGAGCGACGCGCGCTTTACCAGCAACCGCGCGCGGGTCGAGAACCGGGCGCTGGTCGACCGCATGATCAACGAGGCGCTGTCGCACGATGACGCCGATGTCTGGCTCACCAAGCTCAAGGCGGTGGGAATCCCTTGCGGAAAGATCAACTCGGTCGCCGAAGCACTCGATGATCCGCAGACGGCGGCGCGTGGAATGATCGAGACGATCGAGCATTCCACCGTGGGCGCCTTGAAGATGCTCGGGATTCCGTTCAAGTTCTCGGATACCGCCTGCTCCGTGCGGCGCCCGCCGCCGACGCTCGGCCAGCACAGCGACGAAATCCTCGCCGGCGAGCTTGGCCTCGATGACAAGACCATCGCCGAATTGCGCCAAGCGAAGGTCATTTAGGGGCTTGTTCATGGTCACCGGACTGAGCCATGTCTCGATCGCCGTGCCGGATCTCGAAGCGGCGGCGCGGCAGCTCCACGACAAATACGGGCTTCGCGTCGGAGCGCGCATGGTCAACGCCGAGCAAGGCGTGCGTCTCGCCTATGTCGAGCTTGGCGCCGCCAAGATCGAGCTGATGGAGCCGTCGCGGCCGGATTCGCCGATCGCCAAATTCCTCGAACGCAATCCGAAAGGCGGCATCCATCACTTCTGCCTCGGCGTCGACGACGTCGGGAAAACCGCGCATGCTTTCGCGCAGAACGGCGTGCGCCTGCTGGGCGCCGGCAAGCCGCAACGCAACGTCGCGGGCGAGCCCATCGCCTTCGTCCATCCCGGCGATTTTCTGGGCGCATTGGTCGAGCTCGAAGAGCACAAAGGGTGAGGAACGTCATGAGGATCAAGCGTGTCGAGCCGATCGCGGTCAGCTTTCCCATGAAAAAGCCGGTCTTCATGGCGGGCGTCGAGATCAGACGGGCCGACAATGTGCTCCTGCGCATCGAAGCGGATAACGGCGTCGTCGGCTGGGGCGAGGCTGCTTCCGCGCCCACCATGACCGGTGAGACGGTCGAGAGCATGATGGCGGCGATCGGCTATCTCACGCCGGCGCTCGAGGGCCGGCCGGCCGAAGACATCGCCGGAGCGCTCGCTGCCATGGCCGCGCGCATGTATGCCAACAGCGGCGCCAAGGCCGCGATCGAGATTGCGCTGCACGACCTCGTCGGCCGCGCCACCAACCAGCCGGCCTATGCGCTGCTCGGCCGCAAGCAGCGCAGCCGCATGGCCGTGCTCGGCGTCATCAGCACCGGCGAGCTTAACTCCGACCTGCGCGATGCCGAAAAAAAGAAGGCGGACGGCTACGCCGCCTTCAAGATCAAGGTCGGCATCGACACGCCGCCCGTCGATGGCGAGCGCACCCGCCGGCTGTGCCAGCTGCTCGGGGGCGATGCGCTGATCTCATCCGACGCCAACCAGGGCTGGAGCATCGAGGAGGCGGTGCAATACGTGCGCGCGGTCGCCGATGCCGGGCTTGGTTTCTTCGAGCAGCCGGTCAAGGCGGACGACATCGCCGGCATGGCGGCGGTGGCGGCCGCGGCGGGCAACATCGCCATCGGCGCCGATGAAGGCATTCACTCGCTCGACGATATCCGCCGCCACCACGAGCGCCATGCCGCGCGCGGGGCGAGCCTGAAAGCCATCAAGCTCGGCGGGATGCGCGGCGCGACCGAGGCCGGCCGCCTGTGCGACGCGCTCGGACTCAACGTCAATGTCTCGGCCAAGACCGGCGAATCGAGCATCGCCTGCGCGGCCGCGATGCATATCGCCGCGGCGCTGCCGCAGATCGCCTGGGGCCTCACCCTCACCAACGAGGGATTGGCCGACGACGTGACGGCGCGACCCGTACGCATCGCGCGCGGACACGTGGAGCTATCCGACCGTCCCGGGCTCGGCATCGACGTCGACGAGGAGCGCGTGCGCCGCTATCGGCGCGACATCCCGGTGCGGCAAGTGGCGTAGCGGCAATCGCCGGCGCGGGACCGTTTGGGGGCTGCGAATGAAGCAAGACAATATCGGCATTGCGGTGGTCGGCGCCGGCCGCATCGGCACGTTGCGCGCGCGACTTGCCGCCAAGCACCCCGCGGTCCGCTTCCTGGCGATTTCCGATCGCGATCCCGCGCGCGCCCGCGCGCTCGCCGCCGAGGCCGGCGCCGACGTCCACGGCGGCAGCAACGACGAGGTGATCAGCCACCCGCAAGTCACCGCCGTGATCGTCTCGACGCCCGAGCAACAGCACACGCAGCCGATCCTCAAAGCCTTGCAGCTCGGCAAGCCGGTGCTGGTGGAGAAGCCGATCGGCTTTTCGCTGCGCGAGGCCGACATGATCCTCGACACCTTGCGCGCCACCAAGGGCGAGCTTCGGGTCGGCTACAGCCGCCGCTACAAGGAGTGCTTCCTGCGCGCCAAGGAGCAGATGGTGCGCGGCCGCCTCGGCAAGGTCGTCGGCGGCATGGCGCGCGTCTACAATTCCCGCGCGCAGGCATTTGCGATTCTCAAGCGCGATCCCCACGCGACGCCGGTGCTCGACGTGCTCACCTACTACGTCGACCTGATGTGCTGGTTCCTGGAAGGCAACCGGCCGGTGGAAGTCGTGGCGCGCGGACAGCACGGCATTTTCAAGAACGCCGGTTATGGCGCGCACGACGTGACCTGGGCGATCGTGACCTTCGCCGACGGCGCGGTGATCAATCTCGGCGTGAGTTACGCGCTGCCCGCGCGCTATCCCACGCTCGGGCAATCCGACCGCGTGGAGCTCCTCGGCAGCGACGGCACCATGATCATCGACGACGATCACCTCGATCATCTGTTGTTTTCGGAGAAAGGCATCCCTCACGCCTACGTGCCCGATCACACCGTCGACATGGCCTTTCTCGGCAGCAACACCGCGGGCGATTGGGCGGTCGGCGATTTCTGGGGCCCGCTCGGCAACGAGACGCGCGCATGGCTCGATCATCTCGCAACCGGCGCGCCCACGGTCCATACCACGCCGGAGCAGGCGCGCATCAATCTGGAAACGACGATCGCCATCGAGCGCGCGGCAGCTTCCGGGCAGACGGTGCGCCTGCCGCTGCAGATGGAGGAGTAGAGCGGCCTTCGCATCCCTCACCTGCTGTCGTCCCCGCGAAAGCGGGGACCCATAACCACCGGCCTGAGATCATGGGTCCCCGCTTTCGCGGGGACGACACTCACATTTGGAGCGGAAACAGCGCCAACTACGCCCGGGCGCGGCGCTCCACGTTGGCGATGCGCTCCGGCACGCCGAACTCGCGGCGGCAGACGTCGGCGAGCACCGCGACGCCCTCGCGGATCGCCTGCGTCGAGGGGTTGGCGAAGCAAAGCCGCAGCCGGCTTTTCCCGTAGGCCTCCTGCGTCGACCAATCGCGACCCGGATTGATGGCGACGCCGGCGGCAAGCGCCGCTTGCGCGAGCTTTTGCGTGTCGACCCCGTCCGGCAGCTTGACCCACAAGAAGATGCCGCCCTTGGGATCGTCGAATTCCGCCGACGTCCCGAATTGCTCGGCGAGCGCCTCCATCAGCGTCTCGAGCTTGGCGCGTAGCCCGCGCGTGAGCTTCGGCACGTGTTCGGCGAAATGGCTCGCGCAAAACTCGGCCAATACCATCTGCTCGAGCGCGCCTGAGCCGGCGTCGGTCTTGAGCGCAAGAATGCGCGAGAGAATGTCCCAGCGCGCCACGATGTAGCCGACGCGCAGCGCCGGCGCGATCGATTTGGAAAACGAACCGATGTGGATGACGCCTCCGCTCGTGCTCATGGCGTAGAGCGCAGGCGGCCGCCGGCCGTCCCAGATGAGGTCGGCGTAGCAATCATCCTCGAAAATCGGCACGCCGTGTTGTTCCGACAGGCGCAACAGCTCGTGGCGGCGCTGTTCGCTCAGGATCGTCCCGGTCGGATTCTGCACGGTCGGGATGGTGTAGATGTATTTGGCGCGGATGCCGCGGCGCTTGAGGTCGTCGAGCGCGGCGGCGACGGCGTCGGTTCGCATGCCGTCGCGGTCGAGCGGGATGCCCACCGCGTTGACGCCCAATCGCGCCAGCCGAGTCAGCGCGCCCTGATAGCTTTCCTGCTCGATGAGCACGGTGTCTCCGCGCGCAAGCAGCGCGCCGTTCACGAGGTCGAGCGCCTGCAGCGAGCCCGAGGTGATGAGGATTTCGTCGGCGGTGCAGGAGATGCCCGCGGTGCGCCCGAGCTTGTCGGCCAGGAACTCCCGCAGCGGACGGTAGCCGAGCGGCCCGCTCGCGAGGCCATAGGTCGCAAGGCTCGCGCCTTCGCGCGCGAGCACCGCGGTCGCGGCCGCAATGAGACGGTCGACCGGAACGTGGTCGGCATCGTTGTTGCCGCCGGTGAAATTGTATTTGGGAAACCCGGTCCACTTGGCTGCCGGCGGCGGCAATGCGGGTGCCAACAGTGGCGCGAAGTCGAACGATTCGGAGGCCATGCCGTCTCTTTCCTTAACTCATCACATCGAGGACGAGCGTTACGCGGTCGCGAGCGCCGGCGCCGGTGAAGCCTCTTCGTAATTCATCGCCGCGAGCTTCGGCATGATCTCGCTCTTGAACAATTCCAGCGAGCGCATTTCCTGCGCGTGGGTGAGCGAGCCGAAGGCCAGCATCAGCACGAGATAATTCTGCCGGATGCGCTCGGCCTGGGCGGTGAGAATACGCCCGACCGTGTCGGGGCTTCCGACCACCAAGGTGCCCGCGGCCTTCGACTGGTCGTAGTCGGCCGAGATCGAGATCGGCGGGAACGAGCCGCGCTCGATCCACAGCCAGGCAAGGCTGTCGAACCAGCGCTTATACGCCGGCCGCGCGAGGCGTTCGGCCTCGACGTCGGAATCGGCAACGAAGATCGCGCGCATCACGCCGCAGTGCGGCGTCTCCACCGGCGATTGCCGGCGCTTGCGGTCGGCTGCGTAGGTCCGCCAGTGCGCGCGGAAGGTCGCAAGCATATTCGCGACCTTCGCGTCCGGGCCGAGCGTCACCCCGTGCATGCCGTACCGCGCTGCAAACACCGGACCGTGATCGCCGCGCAGCCCGTACCACAACGGCGGATGCGGGCGCTGCAGCGGCCGGATCACTACCGGGACGTCCTTGAAGGTGAAGCGGCCGCAGCGGTAGTCGATGCGCTCCTGCGTGAAGCCTTGGTAGAGCACGTTCAACACGTGCTCGTAGTCGGCGCCCGCCTGCTCGAAATCGACGCCGTAGGCGTCGAACTCCATGGGCGAGATGCCGCGCCCCACGCCGATGTCGAGGCGGCCGCCGCTGAGGTGATCGAGCATGCACAGCTCTTCCAACAGCCGCAGCGGATGGTAGAGCGGCAACAGATAGAGCAGCGTGCCGAGGCGGATGCGCCGCGTTTCGCGCGCGGCGGCGGCCAGAAACACGCTGGGCGACGGCGTCATCGACAACGGCGTCGCGTGATGCTCGGTGAGGTGATAGCCGTAAAAGCCGGCGGCCTCGGCCGCCTGCAGCAAGGCGAGCCGATCCTCGTAGGTCTTCTGCAGCGTCTCGCCGCGCGCGTCGATGTAATCGAAGATGCCGAACTTCATGTCGCGTTTCCCCCGCCCTTAAGACGGATTTTTGGCCGGAGCCCAAGCCGGCGAGCGCAAAGCCTAGCATCGGTGCGGCACGGCGTCTAAGCCCTCCCGTCGTTATCTCGACTCGGCCCTCAAGCCTATCGTCACCCGCGGGCTTGACCCGCGGGTCCATCTTCTTCGTAAGAATTTTTGCGAACAGGATGGATTGCCGGGTCATAAGCGCGTTCACGCGCGTCTTCCGACGCGCTATGCCCGGCAATGACGGCGGATAGACCCTGCACGCAGGCGACGTCCGAGCGGCCTTGCGATTTGTCTTGAAAATCGTCGCAAAGCCTCGTTGGCTGTCGATGTCGTTAGCGACAGCAAATCCGCTGGTCCAAACTGTCGTCCCCGCGCAAGCGGGGACCCATAACCACCGGCTCTGGAATATGGGTCCCCGCATTCGCGGGGACGACGGCAACAATGTGATGTCGAGCCGAAGGACACGGCATTATCTGTCATGCCTGTTGCGCCATCCGATCTGGCCGTGATCGTGACCGGCGGTGCGCGCGGCCTCGGGCGCGCCATGGCGCTCGGTCTCGCCAAGGCGGGCGTGCGCGTGGCGGTCGCCGATTTGCCGTCGAGCCAGGCGGCCGTGCGCGAGCTCATCGATCTCGCCCGCGCGCAACGGGTGGAGGAGCGCATCCATCCCATCGATTGCGACGTCACGCGCTGGGAGGAGTGCAGCGCCACCGTCGCGACGGCGGTCGAGCGCTTCGGCGCGGTGCACGGCCTCGTCAACAACGCCGGCGTCGGCATGCAGCACATCGGCAACGTGCTCGTCGGCGCGCGGAAAAAATTCTACGAGGTCGACGCCGACACCTGGCGCAACGCCATCGACGTCAACTTCAACGGGCCGTTCATGATGGCCAAGGCGGTTGCCCCGACATTGGTGGCGCAAGGCTGGGGCCGCATCGTCAATATCGAGACCAGCAGCTACACCATGATGATGGAAGGTTTCTCGCCCTACGGCCCGTCGAAGGCCGCGCTCGAAGCCGCGACCGTCGTTTGGGCCAAGGATCTCGCGGGCACCGGCGTGACCGTCAACGCCCTCGCGCCCGGGGGGCCGGCCAACACGCGCATGATTCCGGCAACGGAGGTGGCCGACCGCTCGACCCTCATCCAGCCGGAGGTCATGATCGCGCCGATCGTGTGGCTGATGTCGCCGCGATCGGACGGGGTCACCGGCCGCCGCATCATCGCCAAGGAATGGGACGCGGCTCGGCTGACGAGCGAATCTGCGGAGAAAGTCGGAACGCCGGCGGGATGGTGAGGAGAGAGAGCGATGGATACGCGCGACCTGCACGACAAGGGATTGAAGCTTCGTCGGGAGATGTTCGGCCGCGACGCGGTCGAGCAGCGCATGACCGCATTCGGCGCGTTCGGCGAGCCGCTGCAGAACATGATCAACGCTTATGCCTACGGCGATATCTGGAGCCGTCCCGCGCTGCCGCTCAAGACGAAATCGCTCGCCGCGATCGCGATGACGGCGGCGATCGGGCGCGCCAACGAGCTTCGCGTCCACGTCGACGGCGCGCTCGCCAACGGCTGCACGGCGGACGAGATTCGCGACATCCTGCTGCTGGTCGCGCTCTATTGCGGGATACCGGCGGCGATCGAGGGTCATCGCATCGCGCTCGACGTGCTGCGCGAGCGTGGAGCGGTGTGAGCGCGGCCATCTCGCCGTGCCCTCGCTGGCCGCCGACCGGACCGCGCGCTGACGGCTCGACACGTTGGAGTTGCACTAGTCATTGTAAATAACAACCCGGAAACAAGGGAATTGCGCCGGCGGCGATTTCGTACAGCCGCAGGTTGGTTCTTCATTTTATGAAAGATCGTCGCGGCCGACGCCCGTGAAGCGGGCGGAGAGCCGGGACCCATAACCAAAGACCGTGGTTATGGGTCCCCGCTTTCGCGGGGACGACCCGAGTAGGCGCAATAATGCCGACTGCATTCGTAGCCTTATTCACTTTTCAAACAGCCCATCTCGTTCCCGCGGCGCATTTCTGCGCCCGGGGTTTTGCATCGTTGCTTCGCGCACCCGGAAAGAGGGTGGGCGGAGCGCCGAGAAACGTTCGGGTGCTCAGCGGAACACCCGTGAGGCGTGCACATGACGCGGCACGCCAGGCGCTTGCGAGGCGCCTTGCGTCCCATAGCGCGTCAAGACGCGCGTGAACGCGCTTATGACGCGGGACGCTCGCCTCTCGGCGCTCCACCGTGGCGGTTTTAGGCTCCCGGGGCCGCGCTTCTCTCACCGGCATTTGCGCCGGATCGGTTACAGCGAGCTCCTCGCACCCAGGTCGTAGTGCCTGGAGGGCGGGGTCCCGAGCCTCCCGAGGCGAGCGGTTACGGAGCCACCCACCACAGGACGCCACGCCTCGCTCCGCATTCAGGATCGTCTCTAGAACACGCCCTCAGTGAGCGAGGCTGCGAATCCTATACCTTGTCTTCAATTAGTAGTCAAGAGATAAATTCAATATGTGTCCGAGCCCGTTTCGGCCTCGCCTAAAGATCGTCGTCCCGGCCGACGCCCGCGAAGCGGGCGGAGAGCCGGGACCCATAACCAAAGACCGTGGTTATGGGTCCCCGCTTTCGCGGGGACGACCCGAGTAGGCGGGCCGGCGATGCCCACGTTTGCTTCAAGGCAACAGGGCGCTCCACGCCGCTTCGCTTGGGCTTCGCCGTTTCGTTGGCGCCTCGGCCACCGACTGGTCCTGCCGCTTCCATGTGCAGCATGCCCGCATTTTGATCATCTGGAGATCCTCGCACGAGACTTGTGTGCGCAAGTGTATGCAATGCCTCGAAGCACCCATGGCATGGGTGATGCATGAGAATGGCTTAACGCCCCCCCTGAGCGATCACCGGAGACTGCCATGAAACGAAGGGACTTCTTGAAGACGTCGGCGGCCGTTGCGAGTGTGGCGGCAGTCGGAGCACCTTTTGTCGCGCGAACACAGGAGCTTGATACGGTCAACGTCGGCCATTTGGTCGGCATCTGCATGTCGCCGCTGTTCTACGCCAAGGCCCGGGAATATTTTAAGGAGGAGGGCCTCAACGTTCAGATGAAGTTCATGCCCAATCCGGGCGATGCGCTGACCGCGCTCAACAGCGGGGCGATGGATATCATCCATAATCCCTTCACCAACTCCTTCATCGCGGCGGGGCAAGGCGCGCCGGTGCGTATCATCGCGGGCAGTGGCGCGGGCGGGCTGTTTCTGGTCGCGCAGAAGGAGACTGGCATAAAGAACATGGCCGACCTCGCCGCCGGCAAGGGCAAGGGGCTTAAGATCGGAACCGTCCGCTTCAACACCTTCGAGCTCACGCTCTATCGCGCGCTGGTGAAGGCCGGCGTCGGCTACAGCGACTACGACATCGTGTGGTTCAACGACACGTTGGCGCTCGCAGCCGCGTTCGAATCCAAGAACCTCGATCTCGCGACCCACGTCGAGCCGTTCGCGACCCGACTGATCGATTCGCTCGGCGGCGTGCCGATTGCGAGCAGCCTCGACGCCTGGGGGCCACATGGGCCGGACTGCGTAACCAACACGACTGCGCGCTATCTCGACAGCAGGCCGGAGGTGGTCAAACGCTATTTGAAGACGATCTTGCGCGCGGATGCCGCGATCAAGGCCGACCTGCCGAAGGCAGTCGACGTGCTCGACGCCGCGAAGTTCTATCGCGTCAACAAGGAGACGCTGACGGCGGCGTTGCCACGGCAGATGCCGCAAGTCGACATCACCAAGGGCGGTGAAAAGGGCATGGAGATCGCGGTCGCCGACATGGTGCAGCTCGGCTATCTTAAGACGCCGCCGCAGATCGTCGATACAACGCTGCTGAAGCAAGTCTTAGCCTGAGCAAATGACGGATCGCAGCGGGGCGCTGGAGCGCGTCGGCCCTCCTGTGGCGCAGCCGCAGCCGCCGGGAGCCGTCGCTTTCCGGGCGATGGGCGTCCTCAAGGCGTTCATTCCTTGGGCGATCGTCATCGCGATTTGGGAGACCGCGGCGGCGAACGGCTGGAGCGGCGCCGTCCTGTTCCCACCGCCGTCGTCATTCCTGCGCTACGCGATCGAAAGCGATTTCCGCGTCGGCTTCGGTGGCGACGCCATGCCTATCCCGTTCGCGATCGTCGTCAGCGCGTTGCGCGTGCTCGCGGGACTTGCCATTGGCTTTGCAGCAGCCATTGCCACCGGCATCCTGATTTCGGCGTCCGGCGCGTTCGCCGACATGGTGATGCCCCTCGTTCGCGGGCTTGCGCCGATCGCGCCGATCGCGTGGATTCCGCTCGCAATCGTGCTGTTCGGCATCGGCAATCCGACCGCGGTCTTCGTGGTGTTCATGGGGGTATATTTCATTCTGACCATCTCCACGGTTGCCGCCGTCAACGCCGTCGACCAGCGCCTGATCAAGACGGCGCGCAGTTATGGCGCGAGCAGAACGCAGGTCTGGACGCGTGTGATCTTCCCGGCGGTGCTGCCTCAGGTCTTCACCATGCTGCGGATCAATTTCTTCGCCGCTTGGATGGCAGTACTGGCGGCCGAGATGGTCGGTGTGAAGAACGGACTCGGCATGATGATCATTCTCGGCCGCGAGATGTTCAATACCAAGCTCATCCTGCTCGGAATGTGCATGGTGGGTGCGACCGGCTATCTGGTCGATGCCCTGCTTGTGCAGATCCAACGCCGGATCTTGTGGTGGCAACCCGCGCCATGACGACGCTTTCATGCCGACACGTCGGAAAGGTGTGGCCGGGCGCGGGCGGCCTCTCGGTGACGGCTCTGCGTGATATCGACCTTACCGTAGAGAGCGGCGAGTTCGTCGCAATCCTGGGTCCCTCGGGCTGTGGCAAGAGCACGCTGCTTGAACTGATCGCAGGCCTCGAGCCGCTGTCGTCGGGGCGCATCGCGCTCGACGGCAAGTCGGTTTCGGGTCCGGCACCTGGGGTCGTCATGGTGTTCCAGGATCATTCGCTGTTTCCGTGGCTCTCGGTGAAGGACAACGTTGGCTTCGGGCTCGCCATGAAGAAGGTGCCGAAGCCCGAACGCGAACGGCGGGTCGCCCGGCTCTTGGAACGGGTACGGCTGTCCAAGTTCGCCAACCACCGGCCGCATCAGCTTTCCGGTGGCATGAAGCAGCGTGTGGCGATCGCGCGCGCACTGGTCGAAAATCCCGATTTTATCGTGATGGATGAGCCATTCGCCGCTCTCGACTTTCAGACCCGCGTGCTGATGCAACGGTTCCTGTTGGAGGTCTGGCTCGAATTCAAACCCACCATCATTTTTGTCACGCATCATATCGACGAAGCGGTGTTGCTTGCAGACCGGGTGGTGGTGATGTCAGCGGGGCCGGGCTGGATTATCGAGGAGGTGCGCGTCAACCTGCCGCGCCCGCGCCGGGTGACCGATCCGGGCTTCAACGACTTCCGCGCGCGTTTGACCGAAACGCTCGAACGAGAGGTCATGCGAGCGCACGTCGAAGACGAGCTACGGTCGGGCTCCCATGCGGCGTGATTCTGCGCCGCTTGTGCTCGGCTTCGCCGATCTGTTCGACCAGCTTGGAACGGACCATTTGCGCTACAGCGCCGCCGCGCAGGCGCTATCCGGGCACGATATCGCCATCGAGGGATTTCTGTCGCACGGGCACGGCCCGCGGCCGACGATGCTGCTCGTCGACCAGCCAGGCGTGTGTCCCGACTGCTCACCGGCTCCGGCCGCGGTCATCGCGCTCGTTGGCGCGTCGTCTACACCGCGCGAGGGGGCTGATCGGCCAGTCCGCGTCGTGGGTCGGCTCGACTATGGTTTTCGCATCGACGCGGGTGTGGCCTCGATCCTGCGCATCGAAAATGCCACAGTATTTCCGGTGGAGACGAGCGCTTGAAGCAACTCATTCACGGGGGCCGGCTGCTGACCGCGGGCCGGCTCGACGGCGCGCCCGCCGACCTCTTGATCGACGGCGACACCATCGCGGCCGTGCTGCGGCCGGGCGAGAGCGTCGCGGCTGACACGAAGCGAATCGACGCCACCAACCGTCTTCTCATCCCGGGGATGGTCAACGCCCACACCCACGCCACAGTCGCGCTCTGCAAGGGGCTCGTGGACCGCTGGTCGCTCGAACTTCTGCTGAACGGGTATCCATGGTCTGCGGGCGGGCGCACCGTCGAAACCAAATACCTATCGGCCAAAATTGGCGCGATCGAAATGGTGCGCAAGGGTTGCACCGCCTGCTACGACCTTGTCGCGGAAATCCCTGCCCCTTCGGTCGAAGGCCTGAAGGCCGTGGCGCAAGCCTATTGCGATGTGGGCATGCGCGCCGTGGTCGCGCCGATGATGGCGGACACGACCTTCTACCGAGCCATCCCCGGACTGATCGAATCGATGCCACCGGGGCTGCGCGAGAAGGCCGAGGCGGTGCGCGCGGCACCCTACGACGTAAGCCTCGCGACCTGCCGCACGCTGATTGAGAACTGGTCGTTTGAGCACGACCGTTTGCGCCCCGCGCTCGGGCCGACCATCCCACACCATTGCAGCGACGCATTCATTGTCGGTTGCCGCGACTTGGCAAAGGCGCACGGCATCGGTGTGCACATGCACGTCGCAGAATCCAAAGTTCAAGCAGTGGTCGGCCCGCGAAAATTCGGCACGACGCTGGTCGGCCATCTGCACAAGCTCGGGCTGATCGCGCCAAATTTCACCGCCGCGCACGCGATCTGGATCGACGACGACGACGTGGCGCGGCTCGCCGACGCCGGCGCCTCGGTCGCGCATAATCCAGGCAGCAACATGAAGCTCGGCTCTGGGCTGGCGGCCGCCCGCAAGATGCGCGACCGGGGGATCACAATTGGCATTGGGACAGACGGCTGCCAATCGTCCGACAATCAGAATGTGTTCGAGGCGATGCGCATGGCGGCGTTCGTTTCGCGTGTGCAGGGGCCCGATCCGCGCCAATGGCTCAGCGCGGAGGAGGCCTTCGAAGCCGCGACGAAAGGGGGCGCCCGCGCGCTCGGCATGGAGGGCCTGATCGGTCAGCTTGCCCCCGGCTTCAAGGCCGACGTGGTTTTCCTCGACCTGACCAGCATCAACTACGTGCCGCTGAACGAGCCGCTGTATCACGTCGTGTTCGTGGAGGACGGTACCGGTGTCGACCGCGTTATGGTCGGAGGACGCATGCTTGTCGAAGAGGGCAAAGTACTGGGCGTCGACATGATCAAGCTGGCCGCCGAAGCAAATGCCGCGACCAAGCATCTGGCGAAGGTCAATGCCGCGGCCCGCGAATTCGTGCGGGCGTTTGAGCCAGTCGTGCTGGACTATTGCGTCGGACTCGCGCGCGAGCCTTACCATGTGCACCAGTGGTGTGGGCACTAAGCTCTGAAAGATTTTCCCTGATACGCGTTTGGAAATTTCCCGTTCCGTTGCACAGGGAATTCCGCTTGGTGCGTTGATCAGACACTAAAATCGCCGTGGGTGCTGCGGAGACGAGTTCGCATCTGACTGCATCCCCAGCCAGTGTTTTGCGCCTAGGTCCAGTTACTTAGCGCCACTGTTGTTTTTGCGACTCTTTCTGAATGTCGTTCCGCGGCTCATTCTGAATGTTCGTTAGGGCGCGATTGGCACTAAGCGGACAGCCGCAAGTACATGCCGCTCTATGTCGCCGAGTTCCAATTCCGCTACAATAACCGGGAGAACGCGGACATTTTCGCAACGGCGATTACGGGATGCTAGGCCACTGGTGGCAAGCAGCATGGATCGCAGCATTCGCGTGCATCGCTTTCGGATTCGGGTACGAGCTTGAGATATGGCGCGCATCACAGCATCATCCCGATGCTGTAAAGATCGAAGCCAAAAAGCAGTCCGATCGTACTAACGAAACCAAAGAAAAAACAGGCCAGCAAACAGAGGCTGCCGTAAATCCAACGCCGCTTGCCCACCAGGATCAAGCCGGAAAATCCGATAATATAACTGGCGGTCACGCCGAAAAGAGCGGCGATGAGGTTTCCGAATACTGGACCATTTCCGGCCGCAGATTGAAGCTCACTGATACTTTGTTGGCCGTATTTACGTTCTTGCTGATTCCGGTCGGCCTGATCCAAGCGTATGTCTTGTGGCGAACTGTTCAGCACATGCGAATTTCTGAAAGGGCTCACGTATCCGGCGGAGCCAATCGCGCCCAAAGAAGAACCGATGGCAGTGATGTCCTGGTCGTCACAATCAACAATTACGGCAAAACGCCAGCATTTATCGGAACCATAGCAGCAACTATTTGCAAAGAAGAGGAATTGACCAACTTTCCTGGATGGCAGGTCAAAGATTGGAAGGGCTATGTCTTTGGTCCCATGCCCAGCCAACTGTCCGACATTGTGTTTCCGTATGAGAAGGGCAAAGTCATTGTAGGCCGCATCTGGTACCGCGATATTTTCAAGAAATGCTACTCTGTCGGATTTGTTCTCAATACTGACGACCTCGCTGCCGTGGGCAGTCATGAGTCCTATTGGGAGGAACGCGAAGAAAAAAACATTCGCCCCGACTAGGGCCGCGCCGGCCTGTCGTAGCCAGCGTAGGTAGCCGTCCGACAGACCGGTCGCAGAGCAGCCGCGATGGCGGCGGATGCGGGCCCGATGTCACCCTCCCCGTCTATTGCGTACCAGCCGACGTGCGAGCCGTGCATTCCAGATTGCTTTGCACCGATGTGGTGGGGAAAGAGACGACTCACGCGATGATCCTCTGTAGAGCAAGCCTAATATAGGTACGACTTCACGCGGTTCGCGCTAACGGCAAGAAGATGCTCGACGCTTAATTCCTCGATCTGCCTTGTGCTTTACGTCCGACACCCCACATCGTTAGCTACAGGCAAGCAGTGGTTTGTCCGAGAGCTGCCCAAAAATCGGCGACGTACCGAAGTCTCCGTTTCATACAAGTGGCAGCGCTGGTGTCGTCGGCAGGCACAATAACACTTAATTAAAATGACGCTGCGTTTGGCGCGGGTGCCATGGAGCATGTGCCACTTTCGTACTTCGCGCGCTGCGCCGGCTCGGGAGAGACTCATGGCAACCAAGACCAATGCGACGCCACAGAAGGAAGAGGTGCCGAAGAACGAGGGTCCCGAGACCCCTCCCGACAGCCCGCCCCTCAACCTGTCGGATGCGGCCGTCAAGAAGCTCATCCGCTCCGCCAAGAAGCGCGGCTACGTCGCCCATGACCAGATCAACTCGGTGTTGCCCTCCGAGGAGGTCAATTCCGAGCAGATCGAGGGCGTCCTCGCAGACGAAACCGAGGTGATCGAACCGGACGGGCGGAGGCAGCGCAACGGCAAGGACGAGTCGACGGAGGCAGAGATGCAGAACGAAGGGGGTGAGATCGTCGAGCTGAAGCGCCCCGCGCCAGCCAAGGGCAAGAGCTCAGAACTGTCCGCACGCACGGATGATCCGGTGCGCATGTATCTGCGCGAAATGGGCTCGGTGGAGCTTTTGTCGCGCGAGGGCGAGATCGCCATTGCCAAGCGCATCGAGGCCGGCCGCGAGGCGATGATCGCCGGCCTGTGCGAGAGCCCGCTCACCTTCCAGGCCATCATCATTTGGCGCGACGAGCTCAACGAGGGAAAGGTGCTCCTGCGCGACATCATCGACCTCGAAGCGACCTATGCCGGGCCCGACGCCAAGGCCATGCCGGCGCCGGTGATTGGCCCCGACGGCCAACCGATCGTGGCGGCGCCCACTGGCGCGACCCCGTTCAAGGGCGCGCCCGAGCGCGGCCATGTCGGCAATGGTGGCGAGCAAGGCGAGGCCGGCGAGACCGCGCCCGGCGAAGGCGATTTCGACGACGACGATATGGAGAATTCGCTCTCGCTTGCCGCCATCGAGGCGGAGCTCAAGCCCAAGGTGGTCGAAACCTTCGACAACATCGCCGACGCCTACAAGCGGCTGCGCCGGCTGCAGGACCAGGACATCCAGAACAAGCTGCGCAACGATTCGCTTTCGCCCGCCCAGGAGCGCCGCTACAAGAAGCTCAAGGACGACATCATCAGCGAGGTGAAGTCGTTACGGCTCAATCAGGCGCGCATCGACGCGCTGGTCGAGCAGCTCTACGACATCAACAAGCGCCTGGTCGGCTACG